>Ga0181590_10004000_pt1 | contig 12287 bp, 8 predicted proteins | sample 071ome_34_FD_132446 | JGI IMG/M metagenome (GOLD analysis project Ga0181590, IMG submission 132446) | Coastal salt marsh microbial communities from the Groves Creek Marsh, Skidaway Island, Georgia - 071411BT metaG (megahit assembly) | ecosystem: Environmental > Aquatic > Marine > Intertidal zone... | reverse complement strand
CCTTGCGACTATTGCTAGATCCCGCCGTGGGCTGTTTCGTTGTCACAGACTTCTTTGGCGCCTCCTTGGCTGGCCGGATTGGTTTTTCGCCTCGCGCCGATTCCTGCGCCTTGCGCGCTTCAAATTCAGCGAGCAACTTTGCCTGGCGAAGATTCATCGCCTCGACGCTCATCGGTGGCGTTGGAGCTCGCAGTTGTGCCTCACCCAGCGCCGCCGGATCGCGCGCGTTTAATCCTCCGCAATACGGCGCCGAAAAATTGTGCACGTTCGTGTCGTTCGACCTCTTCAAAACCTCGATCATCTTTGAATCTTTTTGATGGTGAAACATTTTCCGAACCGCGTGTTGCCACAGGTTTGCCGTTCGCTGTTTAATCAGAGGGTACCGAATCACATCGACGACGCCCATGCGAATCGCATCCATGATAAACTCGCGATCCTTCTCTTCGGCGTTGTCGTGTTGCAAGACGACGATGGCTACTTTTTTCGCCACCGCCGGAAACCTCTCGCGGCACGACCAACTATCGTCCTCCATACCCTCTCGTAACAGGCTCGCCTCGATGAGCACCACGTCTCGTCTAGGTGCGGGTTCAATCATGAGCGATCCCATGACTTCCTTGAGCGTGCTCACAACCGTGACTACGTCGAGTTGGAAACGAACGTGGTTCGATTTATCAGTCAGTCTCGAGGAGCGGTTTTCGCGAAGTCAACGACGACCGACGAGGACGAAATACGATAAGAAGACGCATCCATCAACCACAACGCGATATCAAACCTTACCTCGGTACGAGTTGGATTCGAGCAATCGCACGCTCGCCGCGCGCGTCTCGTTGTCTTCGCCAGCAATCACGACCTGCGGAGGGGTCGAACGCGCGCGCGAAATATACCCCGTCAGTCTCTCCTTCCTTCATCCTCCCCCGAAACGCGACGCGACGCGCCGCGACGCGACGCGACGCGACGTCCGTCATCACACCGTCGTCACCGCCATCACCGAAACCGAAACGTTCGAGCGACGGCCCAAACGCGTCGCCTCAACGAAACGAAACCGGCCGACAAACGAGCCACGAACAATCCGAGTCACGCGCGCGCGCATTTCGTACCTCTAACCCCGCCGGAAACCCCGGTCTCGTGCGTCTGACGAACTCCATCGCGGACGCTGACGACCCACTCGCCGTTCCGGACGTCCCCGATCGCGCCATTGTCGGCGATTCGTCGACAGGCGTCGTCGGCTGGCGTCGCTGTCGCACTCGTCGTCTTATCCTCTTTGAAAAACACCCGGGTGTGGTACATCGACAGCCTCGCCCGCCGACGTTCGGAATCGGCGCGCGCGCGCGTTTCCACGGAGAGAAACGTCGAGCGAGTGAGAAAAGGAAAGCCGGCGTCGCCCGGCGTCGACGCCCGGCGTCGACATTCGGCGTCGTCGTCGACGTTCGGCGTAACACTCCATCCATCCAGTTGTTCACACTGTTTGTACATAAGGAAACTCGGCACTCAAACCAAAGACGTTCGCGGCAACGATATCTTCTTCACTCGGACGCGCGCGACGCTGGTTCGGGTGCGCGTCGGTCGACGAGCGGTGGTGATCGAACGGCGATGCGCGCGATGTCGGGACGCGCGTCGTCGTCCACGTCGTCGATGCCGACGACGGCGGCGCGGCGTGTGAAACGCGACTCGGTTGGACGACGCCGCGTCACGGATCGCGGGCGCTGCCGATTGTTGAAATCGCTGGCGTCGATTGAAAACCCGACGCGGGAAGAGTCGACGGCGACGTCGGAACGCTTGGAGACGTTTTTATCGCGGAAAGGACGACACGCGACCTTCGAAGCGACGAGGAAGAGCGCGAGGCGGGTACATCAACGCGTCGCCGGGAGAACGGTGCGCGAGTACATGTCTCTGCCGGCGTCGCAGTATTCGACGCTGGATGGGGAGAGCGTGGAGCGGGTGGATGAGGATACGTTTAAGGTGGAGTTGAGTGAGTTTAATTTTTTGGGGTTTAGACTCAAGCCGAGATTGCGGGCGCGGGTGCACGTGAGAGACGACGGGAGCGGGTGCGAAGTTCGGGTGGAAGATATGGAGCTCAGCGGAAGCGGGGTGGTCGAGAGCGCGAGCGATTCGTTTGAAATCGTGAGTGTGAACAACGTGACGTGGAGAGATATTGAACTGGAGGCGTTGACGGAGGTTGAGCGCGCCGTGGTGGATTCGGAAGGGGGAGAATTCAAGGAGATGATGAGCGAGACGCGCGTGAGCGTCTATCTCATCGTGCCCGGTTGGTTTCCGTTCACCGTCAAGTCGACCGAGCGCACGGGACGATTCGTCGTGAATCAGGTAGTCAACCAAGTTGTGCCGAAGTTTTTGACTCAGCTCACTGAGGATTACCGGAGGTGGTCGAGAGGGGATGACTCGCGCGCGGCGACTGGGGGCGGCATGTTTGATTGCGAAGTCGGCGAAGAGGAGTGCGTCGTTCCAGATTCCACCAAGTAAATAGATAGTAGCAGCAGCAGCAGCAGCAGCGGAAGCGAAACACATTTGATAATACTACCTGTAGGTATGTGACGAGAAGAAATATTACATAAGCATTGCATTTCACGGTTCAAGCGATTTGTGTTTCGCCAACTTTAATAGAAATTGTTCTGCTAATCGGCCCATACAGAGCGCGGCGACATACGTGACGTAACCGAAAACTGCGAGCACGGCTGTCGTCGCCCATCGCAAGTAGCTGCACTCCAACTCACCGAGTGCTTCCTCCGGCATGCGACAAATGTCGTAGGTACTGTACACGAGCGCAAAAGCTTTGCTCGCCGTGAGAGCAAAGAACATTTGCGAGACGTTGCGCATGTGCGAGACGTGTCCCAACGTCCTACCCTTGGCTTGAAAGCTCGTTTGCCTCAAAATTATGCACTCGAGTAGCGCGAGACCGGCCGATCCCACAAATTCTGCGTTTGACTCGACAATCATTACAGATACAAAGTAGACGGAACAGAGGAGGGGTAACCACGACAAAACGTACATTCGTTTGTATATCAAAACGGCGGAAGCATCGAGGTCGTCCTCCTTGAAAATCAACGAGAATCTATCATCTGGCGGTCGGAAGAAGGACTCGAACGCATCCAAAAAGTAAGTCATCCTCGACGCAAAATGAAGACCTTCGATGGGACTGCCTCGATTACGTCGGGCCAGCGGCGTTCGTTGTTAACGTTTCAATCAATCGATCATTTTCGTGTTCGCGAGCTCAACTCTCATTAGAGAATATAATGAAGTCCAATTTCTTGAAACTCACGATTGGTATCGTCACTGAGCCGCTCGGCTTGGACAAATGACGATCGCGAACGCCTTTCGGCTCGCAAAAGCCATTCCCGTCTCACAACCATAAACGTTCCAGTGGCTCCGATGGCGACGAAAACGAACCGCGGCTGCAAGCAGTCGACGTGACGTGATACTAGTCGTTTCATCCACATTGGGACGTTTGAGACGTCATGAAAACGCGCGGCGACTCCACTGCGAACTCGAAGCTCTGCAATCTTGTACGCCCGAGCGGCTTTGTAAATGGCTTTTTTCATCGTCTCGTCAATCGATTTCACAATGTCGTTGAGTGTGTCTGTACCATCTTCCGTCATCGTCATCTTCGAGCGCATGATCGTGATAACTTGACCTTTCTCCGACACATCATTCACAGCACTATCGTCGTTGTCATCGGCTTTACGCGCGAAATCTTCTCGCTGACTCGATCGATCCGCTCCGTCTGATGTTGGCTCAGCCTCGCGCGTTTCGTCAACTCCATCATCAGCGACACTCAACTCCTTTTCACCATCGAGCATCTCCCATTCATCTTCGTCATCGTCTTCTTCGTCTTCTTCGTCTCCATCATCATCGTCTTCATCGTTGTCGTCGTCGTCAGACTTGTCATCGCGCGCTCGTCCGGCCGGTCCCAACGCCGTCCACATCGTCGTCGCCTCGCGCTCGCCATCCTCATCCTCAACCTCCCCCCGCACCACCATGTACTCCCACCCACGACTCACCACGCGCCATCGGCGCTCCCGCATCCCATCTTCCGTCGATTCCCACGCATCGGAGCCGGCGTCATCGGCGTCGTACATGGTATTCCAAACCGCGCGCGTCAACTCGACGAGCCATTCCGGCGGATTGTCCACCGCGCGCGCGTTCGACCCTCCCTTACTCATCGTCTGGTGCGTCACGTCCGGTTCAAGACGCTCTTCTTTGATTTCAGAATCGCTGTCATGGTCGACGCATTCCGTCCACATTCCCGTCGTCCACGTCGGCTCCGTCGTCGGTTGTTCCGTCGTCGCCATCCTTCTCGTCGAAAGCTTTCGATTGCGTCAAAGAGTGACGGTTCGCGTCGTCTCGCGCGTCGATTTCCCCGCCGCGACCGCGAACCGCTCGATCGGTCGCGTTCGTTCGTTCGAGACGTCCCGCCCCGCCTCGTCGTCGGCGCGGCTCGACGCTGACCCGTCGGGCGAGTCCGTCGCGCGCGGCAAAGTCTCGTCCAATCCGACGGTTTCAGAGTTCACTTTTTGGCGCTCTCGCGTCGATCGATTTGATTTGATCGATGCTGGCGACGACGTGTCGACGAACGGGATCGTCGCTTCGATCGGCGGTCGTCGCGACGGAGCGATGGGGCGCGCGCGTGACGGCGTCGACGGCACCGGCGATGCGCGGGAACGACGACGACCGCGGTGTTGGTCGTGAACGTCGTGGTCGCGATGGAACGGTGTACAACTCGAGCAGGTCGTACGCGAAACCGTCGATGAAAGGCGTGACGGCGCCGGCGTCCGCCGGAGGATCGCGCGGACGAGGGATGCGAATCGCGCCGCAATCGCCCAATCTCATCGCGGAACCGTACGCCGGGCCGATGCGAAGACCGAGCGTGTTGGAGGCGTTTACGAGCGCCAAGGGGTTGAGGTTCGCGTACGAAGCGGCGATGAGCCGGGTGAAGGATACGTACGCGTTGAGCAAGTGCACGAAGGATATACGAGGGTTTACGCTAGAAGGGTTCAAAGCGGAGGCGAAACAGTTGTATAGGATGATTAACGCGTCGAGCGCGAACGCTGGGGGTGGGAAGACGTTGCCGCACGACGTGCGACACGCGACGACGGATAGGACGCAGACAGATTTGAAGAGAGAACGCAAGACGAGAGAGAGCGGTGGGTGGGTCAAGGTGGATTGGGATCTCGTTGGGATTGATGAGTGTCAAGTGGTGCGCGGTCGACTCATCATGGCGAATCCGAACGATACCAATGGGCCCGGTTTCGTGCAGCTCACGACGAGGTTTAGGAGTAGACAAAAATTCGCGGCGTACGACGCTCGCGGGCGACTCGTGTCGGGTCATCCCGACGAGACGCTCGACGTCGAAGACTTTTGGGTCTTTGAACACGGGCTAAAGATTCCGAATTCGCGGTGGAGATTGGCGGGTCGTCTGCACATGCCCACGACATCGCAGATTTCGTCAGCGGCAAAGCGCTAGAATTCTTCAAGTCTACTTCTACTAAGTTTCGGTATTATAAGTTCATTCTTCGTTCGCTTAGTGTGTGTCAATAGCGCGAACGTAGAGCTAGCTTTCTTCCTTTTTGTAAAGTCAGCTCGCAGTTTCTAGGTTGAGGCGATACCGCGATAACAAGTGCGGAATACTCGCAATTTCTGGTCCGTACTTGCCCGGGTTGCCGTAGAGCTCAAACACCGGTACCGCCAGGAGCTTCAAGTTTTTCGGCACGGCAAAGTAACACTTCTCCGGGAGTTGAACGACAAACATTTTATGCTCCTCCTTGGGTTTGGTGATGTGCGCCGGGAGATACGGATACATTTGAGGTTCAAACGCCGTGCGGAACCACGTAGCCACCTGGTCGCCGACGTCAAACTCGTGCCGCTCCAATCCATCATCGCGATCGGGTTGAAGCTTATTGCGCAGCTTACGCTTCAACCCATCGATATCACCCTCCGCCGCGCGAAGCTTACCCCCAGGAAGCTTAAATGACGTCGCGTTCACCTGCAAAAGGAGCACGTGCGGAGTTCGGTGCTGATTCACCAAACAAATCGCGGCGACGCTTCTCCTCTTCCCTTCCTTTTCATAAGCTGACTTCATTCGCAACATGCGGTTCGCAATCGTCGCATCTTTTTCACCTCTCGCTCTCTTCGTCCCAAACGTGTACGAACCCAACGGATGCACGTCCAAAACGCGCCTTCCCGTCATAGTCGAAGCCACCTTCGCGGCTTCAGCCGCCGCCGCGTCCTCCTCCTCTCTCTCCGCCACCTCCGCTGCTTCTACCTCCGCCTTTGCCTTGGCCTCCTCCGCTTCAATCTTCGCCTTCTCTTCCGCCTCCGCTGCCTCCTTCTCCGCCTGTTCGTGCTCCGCGACGACGTCGATATCATCCCGAAGTTCGATCTCGATGTCGTCCGAATCCGAATCTTCATCTTCATCCTCCTCCTCTACATCCTCCTCCATCGCCTCGTCGGTCGGTTCGTCCGATTTCTCAACGACGGCGTCATTTTCTTCCTCCTCCTCTTTTACCGACGCATCCCGTCGCGTCGATCGTCGCGTCGCGCCCGCCATTCCGTGCGTGATGCGCGCAACAATGAAGTCAATCGTGACTCTCGGACCAGATGAGCGTGTGATTTATCACATACTCTAGTTGTTTTACTCATATATACATAAATTTCCATAAATGAAGTCCATTTATAAGTCGTCAGGGTTTTGCTTCAAGACCGTTGAACACGCGACGCGACGTCACACACCGACGACACCCGTCGCCCACGCGCAGATCGCCCACGCGCGAGGCAAACGCAGAAACCTTCGTCTTCGCGCGCATCTTCCGTCTTACCCGTCCGCGTAGCGGTCGTCATGTCGACGCGAGGCGCGACGGCGACGCGTGCCGGTGGAAAAAGTGCCGCGCGGGATTGCATTCGCGGACGACGACGACGATGTAACTCGCGGGTGGACGCGCGGGTGACGTCGCGTCGGGGTGGGTTTATGAAAACGACGACGACGCGGACGTGGACGCGCGCGGTGGCGACGGAATCGAACGCGCGGGCGCGGGATGGAGACGAAATGTCTTCGACTTCGACTTCGACTTCGACGTTCACGTACCGCTACGACTTTGATGACTTTGAGGACGACGATGAGTTTGAAGAGGACGACGAGGAGTTTCGAATCGCGTCCGCGACGGCATGGTTGAGTGTGTTAGAGCGGGCGACGACGCTCGGGGCGGTGTCGAGCGGTATCGCGTCGGTAGTGATGCGAGAGATGGCGTTTGGGGCGCTCGCGGGAACGCTTCCGTTGGTGGGCGCGCTGGCGCGAAGGGCGAGAGAGCGACGGTTGCGAGCGAGAGCGGCGGTTCGAGCGGCTGCGAGGAGAGATGAGATGTTGGCGTTGAGAATAAAGACGGCGCGGAGCGTGACGCTGCGAGAGGCGACCAAGCAAGCGGCGCCGTTGGCGGTGGAGGCGGTGAAGCGAGACGTGACGCCGGTGCTCGAAGAACTATCGAATAGGTTATCGAACGTCGAACGGGCGCAGGTGGAGGCGGCCAAGACGGCGGCAGCGACGGCGAGAGATAGTGGTGCGGTGGCTGGGATGCTTGCGCGGGATCTCGCGGCGGCGCGAGTCGATGCTCGGGAGGGCATCGCAAGCGTGCGAGACGAGTTTCGATCGACGGCTGAGACAGCCGCCGGCGAACTCAGAAAGGAGATGACGATGCTCTGGGAACTCGTTGAGAATGTCGAGAAGGACACAGCGTCGCTTCGTAAACCGATGGAAGAGCTCGCGGTGGACATCCGAAGCGCCATAGATGGCGAGGGAGAACGCATCGCGTCCTCGTCTGGGGGCATGTCGAGCGAACAGTTGGAAGACTTGCGCGCCATCATCGCCGACACGACGAGCGCAAAGGTGCGTGAAGCGATGGATCAACTGCTCGGTTCGATTCAAAACGTCACCTCGGATGAAAACATCGTGCAGAACCTCGCGTCAAAGCTAGATGAGAGCCAGTGGGAGGCTATGATTGGACGTCTGGATGCGATTGACGCCAACGTCAACGCGGCGAATCGCCGAGTTGAGGTGAATGAGGATGATTTAGAAGATCTTCGCATCGAAATCAGGCAGGAGATTTCCAAGGATATCCAGGATATCGTCGAGAGCGTCAATGATCTCAAGGTGGCGCTCTCCAAAGCACGAGTAGATCGCTCAACTGACGATGAGCGAGGCTCTGGAAGCGCCGAGGCTGCCGCGGCTGTCAAGCAATGGGCGGAGGAAAAGCTCCAAGCCGCGACGCCTTCAGTCGAGGTTGAAGAACAGATGAAGTGGCAAGCCGCGATCATCGAGGAAGATGACACCGCGGTGGACGAACTCGTTTGGGTGGGTGAGGAATCGCAGAGTCAGCCGGCGAAAATGAACCAAGGCGTGTCGCGAGACGAGGCGTTTGCAAACATGCAGGCGCTCTTGAACTCAAAGACGGCGGACGCCACGCCTAGCGAGAAGAGCGAAGAAGAGACACCAATGAGTTCTGATGACGCGGCTGTTTCCGACGATGTTGATGAAGAAGTCGAAGAGATTTGGGATCCGTTTGTCGGTGCCGCGGATGCGGAAAACGTCGCCAAGTACATGGCTGAAAACGAAGCCAAGGGGAGCGACGCAAAGGATGATGATTTCGCAGAGCAATCCGAAGCGGGACTCTCCGCGCTTCGTGCCGGTAGAGACGTCGCTCGAAGAAGCGGCATCGATGTGGACATGCTCGAAGACGCCGATGAAAAGTTTGCCAAGGCCATTAAGCACTTTGAGAAGGCTTGCGCCGTGGATGCGTCCTCTCTCGCCCTGGGGAATTTGGGCAACGCGCATCTCGCGCGCGGGAGAGTGCAATCTATCCTCGCCGAGTTGGCGCTTCAGCAAGCGCAGGTCGCGCGCACCGATCGTGTAAATGCGGGTTTGGAGGGCACGGCTGAAATGTATGTAGAGCTCGCCGAGGATAACCTCATTCAGGCTGGCCGACAGTTTCGTGCCGTCGTGGTTGATTCTCAATCCGAAGACAAAGAGGACGATAAGCGCAAAGCCAAAGCGTTGAACGGATGGGGCACGGCGCTGACTCTGCGAAGCGCACTCGTGTTGACAAGCGAAGGATCGACAGGCGACGCCGAAGCGCTCGCGGTTGCCGCAGCAGAGAAATTCAAAGCGGCGGCGGCGCTTGAGCCCGAGTCCGTGAAAATCTACGTGTCGTGGGGCGACGCGCTGCGCTTGAGCGCCTCGCTCGGCACCGTGGAAGATGAGGACGAACGCCTTTTCCAGGCTCAAGGATGTTACCGAGAGGCGCTTCGTCTCCAACCGGAGTATCCTCCGGCGTTAGAAGGACTTAGACTTTCAACTTGAGAATAATTTTTACAGACGTCACAAATTTCTATACCTACGGTAGTACAGTTCCGGTACTCACTATAGTTATAACATGAATGAACCCATCACGATGCGTTCGACGGGGTCCATGGCGCGCACGCGCCGTTTTGCGGGGACGCCCCCTCTTTCCATGGCTAGATGATGTAATTTTTCGACGGCTGACATTGCTGATTTGCCCGCCGATTTACGAATGAACGCCGCAGGCCATCCAATTGGAGCGTCAACAGTGATCCACTTGCCTCGGCCACCCTCTTCGCTCGATGCCTCGTCCGGCTGCACGGGTGTCTGCTGCGTCGTCCACACGTCCAACCACACTTCACCCGGCGGGAGGTAGACGTGTACGCTCGATGACCCCCTATCCAATACGGGGGCAAAGAGAATGTCACGCCCGATGAGAAACTGCGTCGTCAGCGACGTGGCGATGCTGTCGTACGGGTAGTGGATGACAAGCGAACGCGAGAGAGGCAATCCGGCCGATTGCGCCTCTTGCATGAGCTCCATTTTGTAAGCCTTGAGTGCGAGATGAATGTCGACGCAGATTTTCAGCTGATCGATGAGCTCTGGCGTGTGCCAAGGTTGCGCATTGTGGTGCGGTCGGTTGCCTTGGTGCGTTCTGTAAATTGCGTCGCTAAAGGCGTTAAGCTCCATCCATCGCATGAGCAATTCCGCCGATCGATGCTTAACCGGAGTCGCCGTGTACCCACCCACATCGCTGTGTGATAGTGTCAACCCGGACAAACCTCCGGATAATAATCCTAGAACGGCCGTCTTGATCCCGTCGTGTCCGTCCCAGGAAGTCATTTGATCCCCGAGCCAGAAGAGCGGTGAATGCTTTGGAGACTTTGTGCTCGCACTTCTGCTCCAGAAGAAACCTTTACCTTCGAGACCAGCTTTTTTCAAGGCGCGACGGTTCACCTCTGCCCAATCCTCGGGGTACCGATTGTGCACCTCGATGGGAAGTTCTCCCGACGCCAAATTTGCGTCAAACGGCAGGTACTCACCGAAATCAGCCATCCAACCCGACGCCCCGGTTTCTTTAATCATATCGACGATGATATCTTCAATCCATTGCACGCACTCTGGGTTACTCAGGTCGAGCAATCCAAAGGTGACTCCAGGTTCTGAGCCGAGTCTGTATGCTTCGCCGCGCACATCGCGCACCATGTAGTTTTTCTCCTTGGCCATGCGGTAAAACAATCCCTTGTCGCTGTTTGAATCCATCAAAAACGTATTCACGTACGTCATGAGGTGAGTTCCGTTCTTTCGCACTTCGTCTCTCAGGGCGTGCCAATCTGTGTAATGAGATTCATCGAGTCGCCAGTTCCACCAGACGCGCTCAATGCCGATGGACGTGTTCCGCACTCCTCCCCAGTCTTGCAACCAAAGGCCCGCGACTTTGACTCCACCCTCACCCATTTTACCGTACACTTCGCGCACCTTTGTTGGACCACCCGTCATGCCGAGTATGACCCCATCCAAGGCCCACTCGGGCAGAGGATCCATGCGCCCGCTGTAATCCGTGTACGCCGCGAGCACGTCTGGAATGGACACCGCGCCGATAATTTGACCTGTGATCAATCCCGTCGGCGCCGCCGCGTGAATCACGACGCTGTGCTCGTGCGTAAAGTCAAACTCACTGTATGTGTAGTTTGTCAAAAAAACAGATCTAGCCTTGTGCGTGACGTAATGCGGAATGGCGGTGTACGTCGTGTGCCACTTTCCGGCGGATCCCGGAAAGAGCGAGTTGAACGTCCATGAAATCGGCTGCAATCCTCTTCCGATCCCTTGCTCCCCAGTAATGACGGGAACCCGACGACCTCGGTGATTATGCGACGAGAACTGCTCACCCAATCCATACACGCGCTCGTCCGGATCCATAGCGTAGGTAAAATACAGTTGATTCAACCCGACAATGCGACGCCTCTTTTGCAGCCCCGCTCGCAACACGCCAGGCACTTCGTCGTCCCAATCAATCACGAACGCCAATCTATCGTCACCATCGCACTCCAAAGAAAACTCATACGCCGCCGCGAGTTTCGCTTGCGCCTTGTACGCCTGCCGTTTCACCATGGTATCCCTCACATACGCCCCGATATCACCCAACCGCGACAACATCTTGTCCACGAGCGCGTCGTCTTTAACCAACTTTCCTCTCAACGTCAACTTCTTCCCCACCACGTCATGCTCAATCTCATCGATCGTCTGTATGCTCGTCTTCAAGTTCCGTCTCATCGTAATCGCAAAGTGTCCCGCGATGAGCTGATGGACATCAATAGGTCCATTCGCGACGCGCACGAAGGGTTCTCCCGGCGTCGTGCTCCACGCTTCCGCGTACTCGGCGCACTCTCTCAACAAACACCATCGTCTCTGTTGCGCCTTGTACACCGCGCTCATTCGCTTCGCCTCCCGATCCCAGCGCACGATAAACTTGCCGAGTTCAAACGACTGCGTCGAAATGTCAGAAAGTATCACGCCTTCCGGTGATATCGCGTGATACATCCTTCCCAAGTACGGTCCGAGCAACGTAAACGCCGCGAAAACGAACGCGCTCGACACGATCGGCACTCTCGGCGCGTACACCTCGACGAATCTCGGCAACGCCCGGCGGGGTTTCGAAACCACCCGCGTGATGTGTTTCACCGCGCGCTTCAACGGGCTTCTCGGTGGGCTCACGCTCCGTTTTCGGCCTTCTTTACCTACGCGATCAGCATCCTCGTCACGATCCGTCTGCAACGAACCTTTCGTCGTCGTCGTCATCTTCGTTGTTTTACCGCGCCGTTGACGCACCGGTGACGCCGACGCGAGCGAGCGACGACGCCGACGCGCGGTGTCGCTCGTCGACTCCGACGTTCGTCCGCGCGTCATCGTACACGCCGCGGAACACGCCGCGGTATGACGCATTGAGAGT
>Ga0181590_10003997_pt1 | contig 12293 bp, 14 predicted proteins | sample 071ome_34_FD_132446 | JGI IMG/M metagenome (GOLD analysis project Ga0181590, IMG submission 132446) | Coastal salt marsh microbial communities from the Groves Creek Marsh, Skidaway Island, Georgia - 071411BT metaG (megahit assembly) | ecosystem: Environmental > Aquatic > Marine > Intertidal... | reverse complement strand
GTTAATCCAAATAGACAAGCCTCGGCGATGCAGGAAATGAGACGGCCTGCCGTGGCGGGTATGATTGATTTCTGATGGCACAAGGGCACAGGCAGTCATCAGGCGATTTCTCTTTCTCCGTCATCATGCAAAGAACTGACATGTAAGGGATAGGCCGCAACCTCAGTTTGCCATGGGATCGTCATTTTGAGCGACCGGGCAATGGCAATTGCTGATTTCAGCCCATCTTCGTGAAACCCGTAGCCTGTCCAGGCGCCGGCAAAATAGAGGTTGTTCAGCCCCTGAATTTCACCAAGGCGTGTCTGCGCTGCGATTGCCTTTGCGTCAAACAGCGGATGATCATAGGAAAACTCGCCGTGGATAAGCGCCGGATCCGGCTCTATATGCGGGTTCAGCGTTTCATAAAGCGGATAGGCCTTATCAATTGATTGCAGGCGGTTCATCCAATAACTCAAGCACAGACCACCATCATGGTCACTGCCAGTGACGTAATTCCATGATGCCCATGCCGATTTTCTTCGGGGCATCAGGCGCGGGTCAGAATGCAGAACAGCGCGATTCGGCTGGAATTTGAAAGGGGACAGGATGTCTCTTTCGAGAGTGGACGCATCATCTATCAAAGCCAGCGACTGGTCGGCATGGGCTGCAAGGACAACCTTGTCGAAGAACACCTCGCCTTCGCCCTCAATGGTGAGGATTACGCCACCCGGAACCCGGTGAAGCCCTCTGATATGCGTTGATTTATGCGCCTTGGCGCCAAGAGCAGCGATAATTTTTGACACATATTGGCGAGACCCGCCGGTGACGGTGCGCCATTGTGGCCGATCAATAAAATTCAGCAGCTTGTGATTTTCCAGAAACCGCATGTATGAGCGTACCGGAAATTCGGTCATCAATTGTGATGTGCAAGACCAGATTGCTGCACCCATTGGCAGCAAATGATCGCAAACGAACGCTTCGCTATAGCCCTCGCGCTCGATAAAATCTCCAAGGCTTTCATTTACCGGGCCGGAAAAAGCGGCCTGCGGTGCGGTTCGATAGAATCGTACAAGCTCGGCAAACATCGACCAATATCTTGGCCGCAACAGGTTTGAAGGCTGGACCAACAGCCCTCTCGCCGAACCCTCATATTCACAACGTCCGCCATCAAGCGACACGGCAAAACTCATGTCGGAGTCCTGAGTTGCCACGCCAAGGTGATCAAACATATTGACCAAATTGGGATAATTCAGCGGGTTGAAAACAATAAATCCGGTGTCGACAGGAACCTTTACTCCGTCAAAATCTGCCTCAACTGTATGGCTATGCCCCCCGAAGCGGTTGGCATTTTCAAACAAATGAACATCGGCATGTGGATTTAATAGATAAGCTGATGCAAGGCCGGAAATACCCGACCCGATAACCGCCACGCGCATAATACAACCCTAAACTGGTTTGGCTGTCCGTCCGATGGCACCTAGCGGATAACAGTCTCTGTTACGTCCTGATCTATATAGTGACAAATTGCCGCAAGTAACAGTGGTTTTTGTTGATTGTCACGAAAACTCACCATAAACGAGTGAAATGATCCGCAATATAGGTATCTCCCGTGACAATCAGGACGTTTTCGCCATCGACATATGGAATGGCGGACTGTCCGCAAGCATTCTGACTTGGGGTGCGGTGATACAGGATCTCCAGCTTGCCGGCCATGCAACGCCGCTTGTGCTTGGTTTTCGTAAATTCAAACATTACCCCCGCTATTCGCCATATTTCGGCGCCATTGTCGGCCGCTACGCCAACCGGATTCATCTTGGTCAGGCTGAAATCAACGGACAAAGTCATCAGTTCGACACCAATTTTCTTGGCAAACACAGTTTGCACGGCGGAAAAACAGGATACGGCAACAGAGATTGGTCGCTTGGCGCACATGAGCATAATTTCGTCGAGCTACATTTGACCGACCCAGATGGAATGATGGGCTTTCCGGGAAAGGTCGATGTCACCGCCCGATACGAGATCACTGACGGTGCATGCCTCGTGTTGACCATAACTGCCTGCAGCGATGCCCCTACGCTGTTCAATCCGGCGCATCACAGCTATTTCTGCCTCGATGACAGCAACGACATTCGCGGCCATGAAATCAGCATTCATGCAGACCATTATTTGCCCACAGATAGCGAGGCCATCCCCACCGGAGAGATCGCGCCTGTCGAGGCAACGCCGTTTGATTTTCGCAATCCGCAAGTGATCGGCGATCGGTCGGTTGATCACAATTACTGTCTTGCGCGGTCACGGCGCGAACTGACACCTGTAGCCACGCTCTACAGTCCGAAATCCGGTGTTGGGATGGAAGTCTCAACAACTGAACCAGGGTTGCAATTCTATACCGGACATAAACTTGGACCGCCGGTGAATGGCCTGATCAAACCGCTTTATGGCCCCTATTCCGGCTTGTGTCTGGAACCACAAATCTGGCCTGACGCGCCCAACCATCCAGAATTTCCTTCAGCAATTTTATCGCCTGATGAGCTGTACCGACAGCAAACTGTCTTTGCTTTTCACAAAGCATAGATTATCTCTAGCAAACATCACCAAAAGACATATCGATTGTCTGCTCAGCCGTTAGTTTAATGCCGGATTACACGAAAAAGAGAACGGATTCATGAAATATAACAAGCTTGGAAACACCGATATCGACGTCAGTGCGATTTGCCTTGGGTCAATGACATGGGGATCGCAGAACAGCACAGAGGAAGGCCATGCCCAGATCGATATGGCGCTGGAACGCGGCGTGAACATCATCGATACGGCCGAAATGTATCCGACAACACCGATATCAGCAGACACGCAAGGCGAGACCGAGCGGATTATCGGGCGCTGGAACGCAAAATCCGGACGCCGTGACGAGGTTCTGATTGCAACGAAAGTCGCCGGCGAGGGTTTCCGGGGGATCCGCGATGGCGCCCCCATATCGCCTGAAACAATCACAATCGCTGTTGAAAAGTCTCTTCAGGCGTTGCAAACCGACTATATTGATCTGTATCAGCTGCATTGGCCCAACCGTGGTTCCTATGCCTTCCGCCAGAATTGGCGTTATGACCCACGCAAGCAGGACAAGCAGGCAACAATTGAACATATGCTGGCCGTTCTCGAAAAAATGGATGAGCTCTGCAAACAGGGCAAGGTACGCTATTTCGGCCTGTCCAATGAAAGCGCGTGGGGCACATCACAATGGGTACGATTCTCCGAGGACAGAAATTTGCCGCGCGTGATGTCGATCCAGAACGAATACAGCCTTTTGTGCCGCCTGTTCGATACTGACCTCGCCGAGCTTTGCCACAATGAGCAAATCGGGCTGTTCGCCTATTCACCATTGGCATGTGGCATGTTGACCGGCAAATACCAGAATGGCACCACCCCAGCAGGGTCACGCAAAAGCATCGGGCCAGAGCTTGGTGGCAGGGTGACCGAACGCGTCTGGCCAGTGATTGAAGCCTATCTCGACATTGCCCGTCGGCATGGTCTAGACCCAAGCCAAATGGCGCTTGCATGGGCCATGACGCGTCCAGCGATGATGTCATTGATCATTGGCGCCACATCAACTGAACAGCTTGATTGCTTGCTTGGCGCGCCGGACCTCGACCTTTCGGATGAAGTGATCGAAGAGATCGAGGCAACGCATAGAGCCTATCCAATGCCGTTCTAACCCCCCTTTTCACAGGATCAGCAACGTAGAATGACCTTCGCAATCGACCCCAGAATCAACGCTGACAGCCAACTTGTCGCAACGCGTGACAATTTTCAGATCAGACTGATGGATGATGAGCGGTTTTTCTGGGTGCTGATCATTCCTGAGACAGAGGGTGCAACCGAGCTTCATGATCTTGACCTGCCGACATTTGACGCGCTGATGATGATGGCACGCGGCCTTGGCGAAGCCATCAAGGCGGGTGATCAAGCCGACAAGATCAACACTGCCGCGATCGGTAATGTTGTCTCACAGCTGCATCTTCATGTCATCGCCCGGCACAGAACAGACCCGGCCTGGCCAGCGCCGGTTTGGGGGCATGGCACCCCCGTTCCGGCCAGCCCCGAGACAACAGCGCGGCGTGTGGCGATAATCAATTCATGGGTGGATGGCAACGCCTAAGCACAAACAAGAGCATCAGGCAAAGCGTGCGATCCGTCTGCCTGCAATGGCATCGGCACAACCTCATGGACCGCGCTCATCGGCAAAATGCCATAAAGATGCGGGAAAAGCTGGCCCCCGCGTGATTCTTCCCAAACGATATCAAGTGATGATGTATCCACGGCAACAAGCACCAAATCTGTTTGACCGGCAAAGTGCAAGCGGGCGGTCTCGGCAACCTGCGCCGCACTGGAGAAATGGATGAAACCGTCCTCAATATCGATCGCAGCACCGGTAAAACAGCCAGCCTTTTCAGCCTCTTGCCATGCGTCTTGCGAGCAAATCTTGTAAATAAGTTGCATCAAAATCGTCCCGTTTCATTCAATTTTGGCATGAGCCGACCACCAACAGGCGTATCGCAAACACAGCGTGCAGGCACAGCGCCGTCTGTTTACACCACAAAGTCATGGGTGTCGCAATGTCGCAATGATGTGGTGACGGCTTGACCCCTGCACGCTTTTCGGGGAGTTTCACATCACGGAATGTCTTCGGAGAATTTCTTTGGGGAATTTCGTGGGGGACTGTCTTGGCGCATCGGGAACTGTTATGTCTGCTTCCAATCACCAATCCCTGCCCTATAGGGAAACATTAACCATCTGGCCGCATCGCTCGCTAAGCCCGCGTGGTTTCGCCATTGTGATGGCGTCTCTGGGCGGCCTCGCCTTTTGCATAGGTCTGGGTTTCTTCCTTGCTGGCGCATGGCCGGTTATCGGGTTCCTTGGGCTTGAGCTCTTGGTTGTCTGGGGCGCGTTCAAGCTGAACTATCGTGCCGCCCGACAACGCCAGAAGCTCACCGCCACAGCTGATGAACTGGTTGTAGAGAATGTCAGCGCCAATGGCCAAATGCAGACGATCAATCTACCCTCCGGCTGGGTCCGCATTGAAGTTAGCGGCGAGTGTGTGAGCAACATTGAAGATTACCGGCAAAGCAAAAACTCATACCGCCAGCGTGTCTTTGTGACATCGCATGGCGCCCGGACTGAAATTGGCGCCTTCCTGCATCCGGCAGAAACGCCTGCGCTGATCACCGAATTGTCCGGCATGCTTGACAGAGCCCACAGCGCCCGCCTCCAACACCCCTGATGAACGGCGCGTTTTTCAGATTGGATATGCACAAAAAATCATATCGAAAACACTGAAAAAAAAGATGAAATTTCTTTTTAAACGCGCCAGACTACACCCATGGATTTTGTCGACCCCCTGAAAATTGCGATGACCATGCTGCTCGGCTTTGATCCCGAGTTAATGGCAATCATTTCGCTGTCGCTCACCGTCAGCTTTACTGCGGTTGGTGTTGCATTGCTCATTGGCCTTCCCATCGGTGCATTGCTGAGCAGTTATCGCTTTCCCGGACGGCTCGCGATCATCACCATCACCAACACCTTTCTTGGCATGCCACCTGTTGTGGTCGGTTTGCTCATTTACATTCTCATTTCGCGTGCAGGTCCGTTTGGCTGGCTTGGCATTCTCTACACCAGCTATGCAATGATTCTGGCACAATTCATTCTGGTTCTGCCCATTTCAATCGCCTTGTCACGACAAATTTTTGAATCTTTGAATGCTGAATATGCATCTCTGTTTGCGTCACTTCGAATTGGCCGGATGGACCGAATACTGACCCTGATAAGCGAAGCACGTGTCGCGCTTGTTACGATTGCGCTTGCTTGTTTTGGCCGGGCCATCTCTGAAGTGGGTGCGGTGATGATTGTCGGCGGCAATATCCGCCATTCAACCCGGGTGATGACCACCGCCATTGGTCTCGAGACATCGAAGGGCGAGCTTGCCTTGGCAATGGCCCTTGGGGTTGTTTTACTTGGTATAGCTTTGAGCGTGAACATAGTTAGCCAATTTGTTCGATCAAGATTTGAGAATGACGCTGTAAATGTCTGATAAAAATAATATTAATTACATCATTTCAGCGCGTGACCTATCTGTTGTCCGCAATGGAAAGACGCTCCTTGATCGGGTAAATCTTGGCGTGCGTGAAGGCAGTTTAACAATGCTGCTTGGCCATAATGGTGCGGGCAAATCAGTGTTGCTACAGACACTTCATGGGGTCTTTGGCAGCGTTGACGGAACCATCACCGCACCGCCGGCGGGGCGCCAGAAAATGGTATTCCAGAAGCCTGTGCTTCTTCGCCGGACCGCGCGCAGACATTTTGACTTTGTTTGTCCGGGGCTTGCCGAAGCTGATGTCGATGCTTGGTTTTCGCATGCCAACCTCAGCGGACAGAAAGATATCATGGCAAGGCGGCTGTCAGGTGGTGAGCAGCAGAAATTGGCCTTGATTGGTGCATTGGCAAGCCATCCGACCCTATTGTTCCTTGATGAGCCCACATCGCACCTTGACTATGAATCGACAACGGCGATTGAACGTATGATCACCGAAGCGCACAAGATGGGCACAACGATCATCATGACCAGCCACAATCGCGCTCAGGCCGAAAGGCTGGCCGAAGACGTACTGTTTATTCACAAGGGCAAAATTCTGGAAACCGCTGATTCAGAAACGTTTTTTGCGGCACCTGAACACCCTGCGGCAAAACAATTTCTGAACCATTTATAGGCGTGATCCAAATCGGGTTTGTTTCATTCTCAAAACATACGAATTTGATCTTGGACTGCTGGTCATGCCCTGAAAAATCGGCTAGCCTCCTCGTTGAACGCCAACCCCGGGGGAGCCGGAACGGCACATCCTGACACGACAGGCAGCCACAGCATGGGTGACGATCGCAAAATCATAGTTTTGACCGGTGCAAGCCGTGGCATTGGCCATGCAACGGTCAAAAAATTCTCGAGTAAGGGGTGGCGCGTGATCACCTGTTCACGCCACGGTTTTCCAAAGAACTGCCCATGGGAAGCCGGGCCGGAAGACCATCTGCAGATCGACCTGTCATCCGAGACAGAAATTGTCCGCGGTACAACAGAATTGCTCGACCGGCTTGATGGCCGGCCATTGCACGCCCTTGTCAACAATGCCGGCATTTCGCCAAAATCGCCATCCGGCTCGAGGTTGGACACCGTCAACACAACCATTGAGGACTGGCGGCATGTCTATCAGGTCAATGTATTCGCCCCGATCATGCTGACCCAAGCCCTTGTGGAACCGTTGACCAAAGGCGGCGGTGCCGTGGTCAACGTGACCTCAATTGCCGGTAGCCGGGTGCATGAATTTGCGGGATCCGCATACGCAACATCGAAAGCCGCGCTGAGCGCCCTGACCCGCGAGATGGCATCCGATTTTGGCAAGCTTGGCATTCGCGTCAACGCAATTGCACCTGGAGAGATACTCACCAACATTCTCAGCCCGGGTTCAGAAGAGGCAATCCTTCCCCAGATCCCACTTGGACGATTTGGCACCCCTGACGAGGTCGCTGAAACCATCTATTTTCTGTGTAGTGATAAAGCTAAATATATGAATGGCTCAGAAATCCACATCAATGGGGGCCAGCATGTGTAACCGTCATTCTCAAACATGGCCAAGGACAAGAAAAAATGACATTTGATCAAGCTATAAGTGGTAACTCACCCGCCAGCCGTGACATCGCAAATCATCTGCACCCCTACACCAATCCGGCGCTGTTGAGAGAGAGCGGACCGCACATCATGGCGCAAGGCGATGGTGTTTTTGTGCATGATGACAATGGCAAAAAATTTTTTGAAGGCATGAGCGGACTGTGGTGCACCTCACTGGGATTTTCCGAGCCTGAGCTGGTCGATGCCGCCATCAAACAGCTGAAAACACTTCCCTTTTATCACAGCTTTGCGGGAAAAACTGTCAATCCGGCAATCGATCTTGCGGAAAAATTGATCCAGAATGCGCCGCAAGCTGGTCATGGCAGCGTCATGAGCAAAGTCTATTTTGCCAGCTCCGGTTCGGAGGCCAACGATACCGCCATTAAAATGGTGTGGTACTATCAGGCAGCCATCGGCAAACCAGAAAAACGCAAAATCATCAGCCGCAAACGCGGCTATCACGGTGTTACGATTGCGGCGGCCAGCATGACCGCGCTTGCCTATGCGCAAGATGGTTTCGGCCTGCCGCTGGACTTTGTCAAACACACAATGACACCCGATTATTACAACGAAGCACATGAAGGCGAGAGCGAGGCAGATTTTGTCGCCAGATGCGCCGCCGAGCTTGAAGCGCTGATCCTTGCCGAGGGGCCAGAAACAGTTGGCGCACTCTTTGCCGAGCCGGTCATGGGGGCTGGTGGCGTCATCATCCCGCCAGCCGGATATTTTGCGGCAATCCGTGAAGTGCTTCACAAATATGACGTGCTACTCGTTGCCGATGAGGTGATCTGCGGCTTTGGCCGGACGGGCAATATGTGGGGATCACAAACGATGGATGTCCAACCGGATATGCTGACTTGCGCCAAGGCCTTGTCATCCGCCTATCTGCCGATATCCGCGGTGATGCTGTCAGAGCGTATTTGCCAGCCGCTTGAGGCACAGGCTGAAAAGCTCGGCATTTTTGGGCATGGCTACACCTATTCGGCGCATCCTGTATGTGCCGCCGTTGCGCTTCGTGCACAGGAATTGATCGAAGAGCGCAACATCATTGGTCATGTCCAAAGCCTCGCTCCGGCGTTTGCCAAAGCTGTCTCGCGTTTTGACAAATTTGACTTTATCGGCAACACACGGTCGGTTGGTTTGATTGGTGCCATGGAGTTTTGCGCCGCACCTGACGAACGGCGGAAATTTGACCCAAGCCACAAAATCGCGGCGAGGGCGGCTGCCAAAATTCAGGAACATGGCGTCATTCTGCGCGCCCTGCCGGGTGATATCGTTGGCTTCTGTCCTCCATTGATCATAAATGAGGCAGAGCTCAATGAAATGTTCGACCGGGTTGAAGCAGGCATGCAGGAGTTTCAGAGCATCGCCGATGAATTGAGATAGGTTTGGCAACGAAGAACCGCGAAAGCTCAGAGAGCGCCAACGGTTCCCAAACTTTATATAGCCATACCTTTTACGGGGCATTTGTCGGAAAAAATGGCAGAAGCACCGCGGCCATGGTGTTTGCTTGCAAGGTGAGGATTAAATGACGGTTGCAAACCTTGTCGATGTTCTTGGTCCGGCACATGCCAATGGCTATGGGGTCATCGGCTTTGTGGTGCTTGGCTGGGAGGATGCCGAGGCCTATGTCGAAGCCGCCGAGGACATACAGGCACCAATAATATTGCAGGCAGGTCCGGGCTTTCGAAAACATATGCCGGTTGAAGTCACCGGTCCGATGTTCCGCTATCTCGCCGAGCAGGCCAGCGTGCCTGTCGTCTGTCACATTGATCATGGAAAAACCATTGAGGAATGTCTCGCCGGTATTGAAAACGGCTTTTCATCGGTGATGTTTGACGGCTCTCGCTTCAGCCTTGATGAAAATGTTGAGAAAACCGCTGCCGTTGTTGAACTTGCCCACAGGCACGGCGTTTCAGTTGAAGGCGAGATCGGCTTTGTCGGCTTTGACTCGGGCGAAGAATCCGAAATGACCAAACCCGAAGATGCCAAACGACTGGCGGTAGAGGCAAATCTTGATGCACTCGCGGTATCGGTTGGCAATGTTCATCTGCAACGTACGCAAAAAGCAAACATCAATACCGACCGGCTTGCCGCAATTGAGGCGGTCGTCCCCTGCCCGCTTGTTATGCATGGCGCATCGGGCGTGCCTGCAGATATGCGCCGCCATCTTGCCGGCAACACGGCCATGTCCAAATTCAACATTGGCACTGAATTCAGGCAATGTTTCGGCGCCAGCCTGCGCAAAACGCTCGCTGACGACACAGACATGTTTGACCGTATGGCAATCCTCTCAGCAACCAAACCCGCCCTCAAGGCATTGGCAAAAAAGGCCATCTTGAACCTCAGGCCGGATATCGTTTAAGACCTATCTGCCATGGGGTTTTCTAGAGCTGTGCAATAATTGCACTGCAGCGCTCTAAAACCGTGCCTAGTACATTGCGCGACTTGTCATTAAGATAGAATCCAGCGGATCTGTGGGCGATCCCAAAAGCCCACCAACATGCACATGGCGAAAAGGGCGAATACCCGTGCAAACATCCTGTAAACCGATAGCTTGCAACACATTGCAGCGCGCCAAAGGCCGTGCGCGCCTTGTGGTGAATGGTGACGATCTGCAGGTCATGTATCAATCGGGATCGTCAAAGATATTTCTTCCCCGAACACATACCGCAGATATCGAAGCGGTTTTGGTAAATACCGCTGGCGGTCTTGCCGATGGGGATGAATTTACCCACGAGATAGACCTCTCTGGCGATGCGTATGTCACCGCAACGACACAAACCGCTGAACGCGTCTACCGCGCCGCTTCCCACGACAACGCCAGATTGAACATCAAGCTGACGGCAAAAGACACGAGTCGCCTTCACTGGCTGCCACAAGAGACAATTCTGTTCGATAACGCGCGCCTCTCCCGCACAATCAACATTGATCTTGATTCCAACGCCTCGCTTCTGATGCTTGAGATGGGTGTCTTTGGCCGGACGGCCATGGGTGAAACGCTCACGTCCGGTTATTTCAATGATCAATGGCGCATTCACCGCGATGGTCGCCTTATCCATGCCGAGGCCGTGCTTCTCGATGGTGACATTGGCCAAAAGCTTGCCACCCCCGCGGCAGGTGGCGGGCATATATCCATGGGCACACTGATTTATCTTGCAGGTGACGCCGAGGCCTATCAAACCATGACACGAGAGCATTTTGCCGCCTATGCGGATCTTCAGATCGCGGTGTCGGCGTGGCAACAAAAGCTTGTCATTCGGGCCGTTGCCTCGGATCACGCCCGGCTTAAGGCAGCTTTCAACTCGTTTCTTACAACATTCAGGCAGGCGCCTGTTCCCCGCGTCTGGCATTTATAGGAGGTAGAGATGAAACTCACACCCCGTGAAAAAGACAAGCTGATGGTCAGCATGGCCGCGATGGTTGCCCGCAACCGCCTTGAGCGCGGCGTCAAGCTGAACTACCCCGAAGCCATAGCACTGATTACAGATTTTGTTGTTGAGGGTGCGCGTGACGGGCGCTCAGTCGCCGATTTGATGGAAGCTGGCGCCCATGTCGTCAGCAAAGCCGATTGTATGTCTGGCGTACCGGAGATGATCCATGACGTGCAAGTCGAGGCCACCTTTCCTGACGGAACAAAGCTTGTCACCGTCCACCACCCGATCCGCTAGACAGGAGGATCCGATATGATACCCGGTGAATTTATTGTTGCAGATGGCGACATCACCTTGAACGCTGGCGCAACCGCGGTGACACTGACCGTAGCGAATACCGGTGACAGACCGGTTCAGGTAGGAAGCCACTATCACTTTGCCGAGGCGAATGTCGCGCTTGATTTTGACCGCGACAAAGCGCGCGGCATGCGCCTTGATATCGCTGCCGGCACCGCTGTCCGCTTTGAACCCGGACAAAAGCGTGATGTCACGCTTGTCGCCATTGGTGGCAATCGGCGGATCTTCGGCTTCAATCAGAAAATTATGGGGGCGTTGTAATGCCAACAAAAATTTCTCGGGCAATCTATGCCGACATGTATGGGCCAACAACCGGTGACAAAGTCAGATTAGCCGATACAGACCTTTTCATAGAGGTTGAAGATGATCTTACAACCTACGGAGAAGAAGTAAAATTTGGTGGTGGAAAAGTCATCCGTGATGGAATGGGCCAATCGCAAGTGACGCGCGCAGACGGCGCCGTTGATACGGTCATTACCAACGCCCTTATTGTCGATGTTTCGGGCATTTTCAAAGCCGATGTTGGATTGAAAGACGGTTCGATTTGCGCGATTGGCAAGGCCGGCAATCCGGACACGCAAGCGGGCGTCGATATCATCATTGGCCCCGGAACAGAAATCATCGCCGGTGAAGGGAACATCCTGACCGCCGGTGGCTTTGACAGCCATATCCATTTCATCTGCCCTCAGCAGATTGAGGATGCACTGCATTCCGGACTGACAACCATGCTTGGCGGCGGCACGGGTCCGGCGCATGGCACGCTTGCCACCACCTGTACGCCCGGCAGCTGGCATATCGGCCGCATGCTTCAGGCAGCAGACAGCTTTGCGATGAATCTTGCCTTCGCCGGAAAAGGCAATGCGTCCCTTCCAGCG
>Ga0181590_10003989_pt1 | contig 12302 bp, 31 predicted proteins | sample 071ome_34_FD_132446 | JGI IMG/M metagenome (GOLD analysis project Ga0181590, IMG submission 132446) | Coastal salt marsh microbial communities from the Groves Creek Marsh, Skidaway Island, Georgia - 071411BT metaG (megahit assembly) | ecosystem: Environmental > Aquatic > Marine > Intertidal... | reverse complement strand
GTAATAGCATCATTTCGTTAAGGATCATGCGTCGTAACGCTCTTCTGTTCAATTTCATGTTAATATCCTCCAAGTAATCTAGATAAAATAATTTCAGCTGCTTCATAAGGGTTATTAAATCTTCCTGAGAGACCACCTGGGCCACTAATACGCAGTCCGTAGTTGTCGTCAAGCATGGCTTGCAATGTCACAGGATCAAAAGCATTCATGCTTGACGAGATTGTTACTCCGTAGTCATCTACTCCGACTTCTACATAAGATCCAGGATAACTCCTGGCATGTAAACGAAGTGCACTGGCAAATGCATCCATTTCATGGCCATGCTTAGATGGCTTCTTTGCTCCATGAAAAAGAAATAATTCTTGCAAGATCATGCGTCGTAATCTGGGTCTGATGGAGTTAATCTCATTTAACGGTTCGTCCCAGTCGACTGGATTTCTGTTTCTGTTTTTGGAGTATCTGTTTTTCATGTACTCACGAGTAGGGTGTTTTTGCGCGACATCGTAAGGGTCGACTGGTGCTAGGCCTCGGGCAACCTTGTCTATGCCTAGATTGTAAGCTTCCCTGTCTATACCGTATACATGTTGTCTGACCTCCGCATTCTCCGGAGCATGCCAGCCTTGACCATCGTCTTTGCGCAGAGAGTCATATACATCAGCTGCTTTATTTCCTAACTTTTCTAAGTCACCCACTTCTTCGTAGGCGCGATAATTGCGGGCGTAGTCCGGATCGCCTTCAAAAGCATCAATAAGTGACTGTGCCATTTCCAATTCGCCAGCCATAATAAGATCATGGATCTTATCTAAATGCTGGGGCGGGATATTACTAGCATCAGGTCTTAACCGGTGTTCATTGATCGCTGACATGATCATGCGTCGTAATTGTTTTCTGTTCATACGGTATCATCCTTTGTTGTGTATATACCATATAACTATTTAAGTCGACTTATTTTTTCTAGAGATTTAATCACGTGTTATAAAAAGTTTATTACTGGGCATTGACATAATAGTTGTATTGCGTTTTGAATAGCGCTTACTCAGGGGAGACATTGTCCAGTCGATACCTTCGTAACCTATCATGTTCTTAGGGATACGCTGTGACATGTTATCCCAGTCATCAGGAGTCAGGGTGTTCTTTGTGTCATCACACTGAAAAACATCGACGTCACCCCCGGACGGGCTATACTGCGATCGATTTTTAAGATAGAAGTCCCAGACGTCTTGAGCCTCTCGACTCACCGCGCGGCGATCGGCGACGATCCCGGATCCCTTTATCGAGGCAACTTCCATCGCGATATCATAGATAAGAGGGCCGTAGCCATCAGCTGCCATGGCTTGAACCACTTCCCAAGCCCCACCGCAATTGTCGTCTTTGAGACGCGATTGCGTGATCTCGACATAGCCGTGTATTCCCTCCGGAGACGGGCTGTGGTCTTCGGCATATAACTTGCCCATGGTGCCGTCACTGTTGACACCGCAATAAGTTACACATATACCTCTGCTTCCACTAAAAAAATGAATATTCACCCCGATCGCGGGTGGTAGTTGATCGTGTGTGACCATGGCCATTTCAGAGATCAATCTTCTTAATTGACGGCGTGTGATTTTCATGTTTCCTCTCAGGCGCGACTTTCACTTTTTAGTTAACACTACCTAGGTTGTGACGAACGGAAAGTTTGGGCTTTAATGGCGTTATACATTCTAGTATACTCATCTTGATCATCAATATCATCTAGGGATCTATAGTCGTCTAGATGACGTTGCGCAATCTCTTCAGAGCGTCTGTGAATTTCTGCTTCTGAGTCCATAATTGTTTTGCGATCTTCAGGAGATTTAAGTGCTCCCCATGGATATCCGCTAGCTGCCTTTCTTATTTTGGCGCCTAATTTCTCTATGTCACCAACTCTCTCATACTCTCTGTAGTTATAAACGTAGTCTGGATCACCTCCAAAAGCATCAATAAGTGATTGAGCCATTTCTATTTCTCCGGCGTCGATCAAAGTGTGAACTTTGTCTAGATACTCGGGAGGAACTCTCGAAGTTTCTGGTGATGGTTTAATTCTTACCTCTTGTAAAATAAGCTGTCTCAATTGTCGTCGTGTGATTATCATAATATTTGTCCTAATTTATACTGCATAAGCAACGTAATACATGCCCGGGTATCTTCTATCCTGACCTATCTTGATCCGGCCCATGATCTTGTGAAGTTCAACAGCTAGATCAGGTGACGCGACGAAGTCGACAATTCTACCTCCTCCGTGGATTGCTATTGTGTCAAGAGTGCCATCCTGCGCATGCCCTAGTGTTACTGCCAATTCAAAAAATTGCCTGATAAACGCTCCGTCCTCACCAGCATCCTTGAAACCTTGCGCAAGCTTCTTTACAGGAGTCAATCCGGCGGTTGACTCTGCAATTAGTTTTCTTAATTCTTTTCTTGTGATCTTCATGTTTCCTCTCTTCACTATATCTATAAATAGGAAAAGTTTGCCGAAAGTTCATGAGAAATTTTTATGTTCCGAACATCATTTCGTATTCATCACTGTACAGAATACGAAAAGGGATATCCCTTTTCATCGTCACTGCCTTGGCTAGCCGGTGGTTTCCGTCCAGAACGACCTCCGGTCGGAGGGTCGCCCTGTCCACAACAAGGATGATCGGCACAGATATATCAGCGCGTCTCATGCGACCTTTTTTGGTATGCAGACGACGTCCTAATAGCTTATAAAGAGATCGAGCGGGCATCCGATGCACTCTCCTTTTTCTCCTATTCAGATATCGGATGACGTCTTCAAGTTGAATGACACTGTCGCCCGTGTTCCATGATGTGTCAAGTCCTGCCATATTTTCCTCTGTACATTATACAATAATTAGGAAAAGTTTTTCAAAATTTCTCCGGAAAATTTTGTGACGAAATGTGTAATAACCACTGTCTGGCGTGCAGAAAACGGCACTGTGAATCGTATTGCTGCTGGGTGTTCGTATGTTTAGGTAAGTTGGTTGAAAATTGGTCGCGTAGAAAAATTGTACTTAGGCCCGGCAGGGCCCATCTGGCGCCCCGGTGGGCATAGGGGCTGTGCGCTAGGGGCGGGCGCCTAGGGGGTCAGAGAGGGGCTCTAGAAGGGGCCTAAATAGGGGCTGCAGGAAGCCACAGAATGACGCGCAAGACACTTCCACTCGGGCGCCAGACAGATACATAAGTACTCGTCTAAAGTGTAACCGCAGACCCCATGATGTATAATATATATGTACCCCACGGGGACATCAACCAACAACCACAACCGGAGGCCTTCATGGCTACATCAAAGACCCTCATCTCTAACATCCGCTCTCTCGCTGTCAATGGGATCATCTCAGACGCAGAGGCAGTCAAACTCATCCGTAAGGTGGAGAAGCAAGAAGCAGCAGCAGTCGAAGCAGCAGTCGTGTCCGAAGTCGCAGCAGCTCTCACAGCATTCGCACAGCCTGGTATCGCTTACGCTATCTCTGATCTGGTCAAAGAAGTCATGGGTATCTCAGCACCTTGTCATGGCTACGCAGAGACCAAGGACGAGCAGAAGTACCGCGACGGCGTGGCTAAACCTCGTATGAAAGCGGCTATCGCTTCTCTTGGTGATATGGTGTCTGTCACTGGCTCAGGTGCTCAGACCCGCTACCTCTTCAATGGTGAACTCCCTGAAGTCGTAGACGCCATGTTCGAGCTCAATGCGGAAGAGGAAGACTCTCAGGAGTCATAAGCTCCTCGGGCGTGAGATATCCCAGACCCCAAGTCCCTTTGTGGATGCGGGGTCTTTTTGTGTGCGCGAGATGTGTACAGTTCCCGTGTCTGAGATACTTAGAGCTATATGGCACTAACTCATGCACAGCTATTTGACAGTCTTACTTCTCTCCGCGGATATGCTCCGGCTGAGGATGTCTTGCTCTCTGCACTGCGTCCTGGCTTCCTCATAGAGTGGGAGTTAGACGCAGCCACGTGCACGAGATACTTCGCCATCATAGTTGCCGTGCACATGTCTCCGCTGCAGAATAGCGATGGGAAGATAGTGCAGATAGTGTGCTCGTGCAAGAGATACATTCTGCCCGGTCAGATCGTTGCCATCCACGCTGCGCTTCCTGGTGATCTGGCACAGTTCCGAGCACGAGATACTTTATAGTCTACCATTCCGACGATAGATCTCGTCTCTCATCTCATGCAGCATTTCCACTAGGTCTTTCGCTTCTGAGGTGGTGCGAAGTAGCTCTTCCTCTATGTCTCTGAGTTTACGGTAGAGCACATCGTCTGGTATATCTGCATATGCATTAGCCAGTCCCTGTTCGTATCGCTCTTCTGCCTCTGCGTCTTCTGCCAGTTCTCTGTCTATATCTGCCATCTGCTTCTTTGCTCGCGTCATGACTCGGTGGAACTCTTCTTTCCTCCACTTCTTCTCTAACTCTGTCTCTTCTCGCGCCCGTCGTTGATCTCTGTTAGTTCTTCTGCTCTTGCCCATGTTTCCACCTAGCTGTTCTTCTCTAGCCACTTGGTGATGATCCCTGTAGCTACTGTGGATGTTTTATGTGTATTGTCTGTGTAGCTAACGATGTAGTAGTTATTGTTACCTGCTGCTGCTACTGTGATGTTCTTGATCTTCTTCCCGTTGCTGTCTGTCATCTGGTGCTCCTGCGAGTAGTATTGGTTTGAATGTGTAGTATACGCTGGGGTTCTCTGGATTAATCCGTGCTGAGAGGACTAACTTAGTAGGTGTGCTGGCTGCGTAGAAGGTGACGACCTCTCCTCTGAAGAGGACGTTGTAGCCACCGCCTAATCCTTTCCGTCTCCCTTTCCCTGCTATAGATAAGACAATAGCCAAGCCGTCTAGTTGAAGTGGTAGATTAGAGAGGTGCATCAGAGCACCAGGCACCAAGTCATCCCTCAGCATTCTGCTCTGCTTCTTCTGCTCTGCGTCTGTCTATCTCTGCTCGGATAGCTGCAATGTCGTCTCTGCATGCTTGGATACCCCACACCTGGCTCATTGCTGCTAGATAAGTGTCTGAGTAGCCGGCTGAGTAGTAGTTAACCGGCGCATCCTCTAGCATCTGTAGTCTTTCCTCTGTTCCGAAGAGTGCGTCGTAGAGTTCTGACAGTGTATATTCTGCCCATTCGTTGTATTCTGTTGTCTCTGTCTGTTGTCCCATGTTATCTTCTCCCTGTCAGTCGGTCTACTACGTTTTGTCTGGCCATTGCGTCTGCGTTCTTCCATCCGCCCATTTGTAGATTGTAGCGTTCTTCGTCTAGTGCTCTCTGGACTTCATATGGATTCTGCCTCTGTGCATATGCCAAGACCTGTTCGTCTGTGCCGCCTTGTTCTCGTTCTCTCTGCATCTGTCTGAGCACTGCTTCTCCGCCGTCTCTAAGTCCGCTGTATGCTGCGTCTCTGCGAATTCGTGCTTCTTCAGTTGGTGTGATGTTTGGGTATTGTCTGTATGTCATGTTGACTCCTGTTGTTGTGGTAGTTATAGTATACTGGGATTATTGTAGAGTTACAAGTTGCTGTGGTAAAAGAAGGAGCAGCGTTCTGCCACTCCTTCACCACCAACCACGGGGTTACAACAATCCTTTGTTACGAGCCAACCAGCGAGGCATTTCCACCTCTCCAGTCGCATCGTCGATATCAATTTGTGAGACGGGAAGCCAGACTCGTTTGCTGTCATGAAGGAAACGAATAGCTTTGCCCTTGTGTACTTGGAACTCCAGCCCTCGGACGATCACCTTGTCTAGTGTTCCGTCTTCTTTACGCTGGGTTTGCACCGGTGCTGCTGGGATTGCGACGGGTTGCCAGGTGATGAGAGCTCCTAACTGCTTCCAGTGGATGAGAGCCACCTTGCGGCCAAGTTCCAATGCATTGTTCAGGCCGTGATTGCGGATGTAGCGACCAAAGACACGGTCCGCGATAGGATTAGCCAATGACTTAGGCTGCCACTTCTTCTCACCTGTCTTGGTGTTGATACCGGTCACGAACTCAAAGAGACGAGTGCCAGTGGTACCATATGCGGCGGAGAAGCCAATGTCATTGTGGATGTGAGTAGACTTAGTACGGAGCTCACTAGGAGTCTGGTTGTCTCCAAGAATGCGAAGAGCTTGGTCTACATAAGAAGGGTTGCTGAGTAGGGTTTGGATTTGACTTTTGCTGTGACTAGTCATAGTATCTCCATTGTGGGTTGTTGTAGTAGGTTACCTATATATTATACCATAGATGATGTGCTGTTACATTTTGGCCTTATTTGTAAAGGCCAGGAAACTTTTTGCGATGGTGAGAAGCGATTGCATTTGCAAGGGCTTTTGCATCATTCTTAGCAGCGAGACGATCCCAAGCTGCCCATTCAGCAACGAGATGAGGACCTGGACCTGTATAGATAGGTTCGATAGCATCGCAGATCTCTTTTGAAAGAGCAATAACGTCACCTTGATAGATACGTCTTTTAAGATTCATATATCGTTCAAGTTCTGCTTTGAGTTCAGGAACTTTGAGAGCAGCTTCTTTTGCGCGTTTCATGTTAGCCATGTTGTTGTCCTTGGTTGGTGGGTTACCTATATATTATACCGTAGACGATGTGCTGTTACACAATTCTTTTAAAAGTTTTGCCGTTATTCTTGCATGTAAAGTCAGATGATACGGTTGCCAAGAGTCTTGCATAACCACCATATCTGTTAGGTCCGTTCTCTTTCGTTGTCAATATACAGTGAGGATCAGAGTTCAATGACGGTGTATTCTTATTAAGATCTTCTACGGATCGTACCTTTGTTTGAGTATCCAGAACTTGATTGATTACAAAGTAGGGTTTGCGGCCACCTTGTCCGTCTCTAAGAACGAGCATGCAATTAAGACCAACTGTCCATCCTTTTAGTTCGCAGATCTTGTCAGCAATCGATCGCATATTTTCGATAACATCTTCAGCAGTCATAAAGTCTCTAGAGAAGTAAAGCATTGCTTCAGTTGTAAGTAAAAGTTCGTGTTGATATGGCATAATGCCTCCGTTGTGGGTTGTTGTGGTTATATTATACTATTGGTTTTGTGCTGTTACATTTTTGCCGGCGTTGTCTCTATTCCTTTCACTGCAATCTTTAAGGTGCCAAAGCCTTCACCTGTCTGTGTCTTCCCGTCTTTGGTCAGTAGCCATCTTAGGTCTTGCTTCCCTGTCTTCTCACGGGAGACGACGGTTATCTTTGCAGAGATGGGTTGATCTGATCCTCTCGTCTCAATGGTGACTGTCCGAGTGATGTCCCATAGATAACCTTTGTCTTGCTGCTTGGTGTCTAGATAGTGACGGGATATGCCTAGTTCTTCTTCCAGCAGATGAATGATCTCTTGTTTCATGCCACTTCCTCCAAAGACTTGTTACAGAATGCAGAGACTCTATTCCTCTTTGGCAGCCACTGTTCTACTATCTCATTGGGAACTGGTTCATCTCCGTCAAAGCCAGGACGAATGCTCCGCTCACAGCCGTACTGCACAATGTATGTCTCTACTGCGCCGAACTCATCGTTCCCAGCGTATCTGTCCAAGACCGTGTATGCCATCCCTGCTTGCTGACAGGCTTTGCGGACTTCTGCCATTCTCCGTTCACAGGGATCATAGTCCATGTTGTAGTCGTCACAGCCCACCTCTGCGCTGAGGTCTAGTAGTAGAGCTGCCTTGCTGGTACAGTCTGTCATATCCAGTCGGATCTCGTTGTCAGTCCATTGTCTGTCTGTCTCTGCATTGCAGTCTCTCTGTCTGGCGGGTACATACTTCGGCAGAGGGGTGTAAGCAGACGTATACCACTCCTTCTTCTCCCTCTTTGGTGGCTTCCCAAATAGCGTATTCCATAAACCCATGATCACCCCTCTGCCAATAGTCTGTTGTGCTCGTTAGTAGCTGCTGTTCTGCGATTGACACATAGACGACAGATACACTTCTTCAAGTGTCCGCGTGTCATAGGACCACTTAGTCGCCATTCCAGCTCCTTGAGCTTCTTCCGCTTCTCTTCTTTCGCGTTCTTGTCGCTAACTGTTTTAACTGTATCGTAGGCCATGAAGGCCAGCATCCATCCGATCATGTTGTCTCCGTTGTGTGGTACCTATATATTATACACTGCCGCTGAGATGATTACACTTATTGTCAAAGTCTTCCAGTGCTTCTGCTCCTTCCCAGACCGTGTTGAACCAGTCTTCTGATAGACCGTAACCGTCATACATGGTTGCCAGTTCTGCTACGCCGTAGTCCTGGCTGAGACCTGCTGCCACCATCTCTCTTGCTGTGCGGAAGACAGCCTCAGATACTGCCATTGTGAATACTAAGGGTTGATTGTCGAATGTCTCTGTGTTCATCTGTTAAACTCCCAGTCATTATAGTTCATATCGTCGTTGTCTAGTGCGAATTGCTTAGCTGCTGCTCTCTCCACCTTGACGGCAAGAATGAAGAGAAGGAATGCATTGAGGATGAGTAGTTCTGTCATTGGTCGTCTCCTTCTTGGATGTCTTGGGCTTCTTGCTGAGGGAAGTAGAGGTTGTAAACTTTAAGTCCGAGATATATATCAAGTCCTGCCACAATAATGCAGGCTGTAATATAAAGGTGTGCTGCTGTCATGGTTACTCCTTGGGTGGATTAGGGTGTACATTGAGGGTGAGAAGCAAGAGTAATGCTAATGCGAGTAATAAGATCATTGTGCCTCCGTGGTTGTGAATATAGTATACCACATGTGAGACACAGTTACACAATGCTTAGTGTCTTGGTTCACCCTTGCATTCCACCCGCTCGCAATAGACTTCCCAGTCGATCTCTCGCCAGCAAGCCGGTCGTGCACGGTTCTCCTTACCCAAACAGAGAGATCTCTGCTCTTCTTGCCAAGGTGTCTTCTCCTGTGTGGCTTTGGTATCCAGATGGTAGAGGTATGCGAAGAAGCCAAAGAATGCTATAAGAGCGACGACCATGTGAATGGCTTCTTTATTATCTGTAAATGCTGTCATATTATTCCCCTCCTGTAAGAGCTGCTGCTGCAAGAATGCCGAGAGTGATTGTGAGTGGGATCCACCAAGGTGCCAAGACCCATAGCCATGGGATTGTGGTAAGACCGGTGACCTTAAGTAGAATGAGTGCGACTGCAAGGAAGTCCAAGAGTCCTGCTGAGATAACGGTTTGTTGTGTTGCCATGTTGCCTCCATTGGTTGTGGATATAGTATACCATAGATGTGTTGCTGTTACATAAGTGTGAGAGAGTTGAGGTACTCAGGAGTTTCCTCCCTTTCCCTCCCCTTTGACTAGGACCGCTTACGGACCCGGCATGCCATGCCTTTCAACTGTTGAGCTCGGCCCTCTCTTACTTCTTGTAGCTTGTCTCTCTTTGGTAGGACTCTAGCGGCCTTCTTTGCCCCACCTCTCTCGGTTATCCCATGCCGGCGGAACCGTTGGAGCTTGGTATAGTCCCCATGAAGTATGGATACCTTATGTATTCCCCGCTTCTCAACATCACCGCCATACACCACATGTCCTGTTAACTCACGGAACTTTGAAGCTGTCACGGCCATCATCACCCCTTGCCCGGATTCTTTGTCCCAACAACCACTGTGCCATACAACAGTTGGGTTTGGGTTGGGCCAACGGATAAGTTCACCATACTGGTCATACTCACCATTGTCAAGCCACCGGTCCTTCACTTTAATCAGGATTATCATTCTCTCACTCATTGTACCTCCCCTATTGGTTATATATATTATACCATGTGTGAGGTACCGTTACACTTTTGTCCTAGTCTTCTGGCGGACCTGCTATCCCAAGAGCCACAAACATGACCTGACATGCAGCTAATCCGATGGCTGAGGAGAGAACGAGAGTGGGGAGCAGACCGATCAGCCGCACCACTTCATCTGTAAACTGTAGCAAGATCATCTAGAACCTCCCGATAGGTAAGCGCAAGTCACGGTCACGAGTGATAACACACATGTTGCCGTCAATAAAGTGTACCATTGCATCATCATAGTCAAGTTCATCTGCCACCCCGAATGATTGTAAGTCTGTTGTCATGTCTTCAAAGAGAACATCCTCTGCCACATACTGGGACTTGCAACCGTATACCGGGTGGTTTATCCATTGCACATGGAACGTTCTGAGGATGATGATATCTTCTTGTTGTTTCCGTCTTCCCATGTTTCCTCCTAGTCTTCAGCCAGTTCTTTAGCCAGTGAGATATCACGACGTTTGCTGTTTTTGGCGATCTCTTGACGGCGGTTGTCTTCGAAGCGGGCATAGAGCTCTTGTGCTTGTCGGGCTCGGCGTCGGGCTTGTTTACGGTTTGTACTGTTGTTCTTGTCTTTATATAGCTTAGCCATATTGTTGTCCTTGGTTGTTGGTTACCTGTTTATTATACCACAGGTGGTGTGCTGTTACATTAATAGGGAGAAGCCTCAGGAGGTGGCTGTATCTCTTGCTCCCCAGGTGGAGCCTCCGTTGAGGGAGACTCAGATGTGAGATAGATAAGTAGTGCCAGTAGAGTCATGTATGTGCCGCCAATCCCATCATGATTTGAGTCCACTTTTCCAAAGTGTAGTAGTGATTGTCATCTGCACCTTCATAATCATATGACAATTCTGAGTCATAAACATGAGTAACACCACACTCTTGAAGGTATTGAATGATCTGATCAATAACAGGCAAAGGCCAACCCTCATCCTCTGCTCTCTGAGACTTGAAGTATTGTGTTTTGACATAGAATGGGTCTTCTTGTGGATTGGCTCCGTAATCAATCAAGATCATATTCCATTTGTCTCCAATCTTCCTAGGTTGAGAGGTGTCAATGATCTGACCTAGGCCACTTGGGGGAGAACGGTAATCGATTGAGAAGTAGATATGAGGAGTGGTATTGCTTGGCATAATGCCTCCGTTGTGGGTTGTGAATATATTATACGGAGAGGAATGAGAGGTTACACTTTTGGTGCAACCCCTCGAGGCCATGCCTTAGGCCTCATCAACTTGGTCAAGTGTGGTGAGAGCTGGGAGTTGCGGCTCAACCATATACTTGGTTTGTGCCCCGGTTCCCACTGTTGTAGCACCAATGTGTTCAAGTACCGCTTTCACCAGGGGTTTAGCCACACCATCACGGTGCTTTTGTTCGGCCTTGGTTTCGGCATAGCCGTGGCATGGGGCCTTGATACCAAGTAGGCCAAGCACCAAGTCACTAATTGAGTATTGTACACCAGGGGTCATGAACTCATTGGCCTTAGGTACCAAAGCTAGGACTTGGGCGGCTTGTTCTTGAGCTTGAACTTGGCGGTCCAGGCGGTTGCGGTACTTGGCCGCCTCAGCCTCGGTCATAAGTCCATTGTGAACCAAGCTTGAAATGTTTTGAAGTAAAGTTTTTGTGTTAGCCATGTTGGCCTCCGTTTTGGTTGGTTGGTTGGGTTGTGGTTATATTATACCAAACTTATTGAGCTGTTACATTTTTGATGAGTTGGCATTGTGAAACTGGAAGGCGGTAGAATCGGCCACCTCTTTCGGCAGTGACCTCAGTTCCGGGTAGATTAGCATAGCCAATGAAACGGTATGTGTTGTTCTGGTAGATAACTGTCATGTTGTCCTCCTTGGTGGGTTGTGGTTATATTATACCACAGGAGAACCCCTGTTACATTTTTGTCCTATTCCTCTGGTGGAGTCTGTGTCATCAAGTCAAAGACACCTTCGAGGGACAGATAAGAAGGGATCCGAACCAAGACCAGGTTACTGTCTGTCTCATGGATAGACTCACCCTCGGTCAGCGCATTGACTAGTGACATGAACTCATATCCGTCACCGAAGTCTGCTTCTATATCTGACTGAGTCCATACTTCGGGTTCGTGTTCTTCTCCCGGCCAGAATGCGATGAAGATGCGCTTGTCTTGGTCGTCTGTGATAATGTTGTTAAACTTCTGTGTCATGTGATACTCCTTATTTCCAAGCCAAGAATGCTGTGCGAACACCTGATGATTGTGCCCAGTCATTAAGCTTTTGTTGTCGTTGTGCCGGTGATTGTGCTGAGAGATTAAGTCTTCCCTTGCTGCCGTTCTTGTAGATGATGTGTAAGATGTGTGGTACTTTTCGCATGGTGCCTCCTGGTTATGTATATAGTATACCATGTGCAAGATGTTATTACATTTTTGCTTCCCCGTGCGCGCGTCACGCGCGTAGCGCGAGATACATTGTCCTCCCCGCGTATACGCGACGTGCGAGATAGCTTGTGGAAGTGTCCCCGCGCGTACGCGCACGTAGCGCGAGATACAAAGAGCTCGGGTGGGAAAAGGGAGGACCAGACAACCACTTC
>Ga0181590_10003988_pt1 | contig 12303 bp, 10 predicted proteins | sample 071ome_34_FD_132446 | JGI IMG/M metagenome (GOLD analysis project Ga0181590, IMG submission 132446) | Coastal salt marsh microbial communities from the Groves Creek Marsh, Skidaway Island, Georgia - 071411BT metaG (megahit assembly) | ecosystem: Environmental > Aquatic > Marine > Intertidal... | reverse complement strand
AAACCGCCAAACAAGCCGACGAAAAAGACGCAAAAGACGCACTCGCCGCACAAGCCGCCGAAAAAGCCGCCGCCGAAAAAGACGCAAAAGACGCAAAAGACGCACTCGCCGCCGAAAAAGCCGCCGCCGAAAAAGACGAAAAAGACGCAAAAGACGCACTCGCCGCACTAGCCGCCAAACTAACCAAAGTACAAGACGAACTAGCCGCCGAAAAAGAAAAAACCGCACAAGCCGCCGCCGCACAAGCCGCCGCAGAAGAAACCATAATCAATGAAGGCGATGGATTAAGTAAGAATGCCAATAATGTAACCACAAGAATCTTGACGGGAGCCGTCACACAAGCCGAAAAAGAAGCCGCCGAAAAAGCCACCGCACAAGCCGCCGAACTAACCGCCGCAAAAGCCGCCGAAAAAGCCGCACGAGAAGCCGCACGAGAAGCCGCAAAAAAACCTATACAAATATTTGAACAAATCAAAGATATATTGAAGTCTTTTATCGAAAAATTAACTATAAAACCTGTAAACACACATAGCTTAAATAATAATGATATAAATCCGCAATTTCAAAAAAATGTTAATAAACTTTTAGAGTCCATTAAAACTTTTAATTACGAAAACTATGATTCTTCCATAAAATTGATTAGAACTTTGTTGTATAATAAAGATAAAGATAAAGATAAAGATATGGATATTTTGAAATTGTTTATATCATTAAAGAATATACATAAAGTTTCACTCGCCGAAAAAGATACCGTACTAGCCGCCGAAAAAGCCGCACGAGAAGCCGCCGAAAACGACTGTAAAAAGAAATTGACAGATTTACAAACAGCAATAGAAACATTATCTACTTTTTCAGAAAAATTATCTACTTTTTCTGATAAAAATAAAAGAGATATTGATGCTATTTCAGATAATGTAGGAATAAATGGTTTGAAACCCTCACAATTTAATGATGATAAATATGGTACTAGTAAAGATTATTTAAAGAAAATTTTAAAAATATTACATTATTTATATGCTTGTTGTAATCAATATAACACAGGACAACAAAAATTAGAAGAAATAAATAAGAATTATTTACGATTAAAGACACAGTTACAAGAAAACAATGAAAAATTAACAAGTTTATCTTCTGTTATTGAAAAATTATCAAAAATACCAGGTGATATAATTGACAATATTAATTATAATGAAACAAATAAAGACCTTTCAAATGAAAATTTACAAAAATATGACAATTATATATTTTTAATAAATATTAGAAATAAATTAAATGCTTATTTGGAATGTTCTCAAAAAATACAGGAATTGAGAAAAAATAATGAAGAAAAAATAAAATTATTAGAAGAACAACTCGAGAAACACATATATGAAAGGAATAATATTATAACTATTATGAATTTATTTATAAATAAATTCAGTTTATCTGATGAATATAGAGACCCTGACAAAAAACATAATTGTATTAAAGTAACTATTAAAGAAGATAAATTGGCTAAATTAAATCCAATCACCGATGTAAGTGATGAGTCTGAGTTGCAGAGGGTGATAATTAAGGTAGATGAAGTAGAAAATGAAAAAAATTATAATCCAGGTGAATTAATTCATAAATTTAAGAAAATATTTGGTATATTATTAGTTAGAATTTATGAAATAAGTCGTGCATCAAACTTAAATTATCATCGTTTTGGTGTTGATAAAGAAGGTACGAAGGAAAATAAGTATAGGGATATGGGAGAATACAAGATGTGGGATTTGACAGAAATAAAGGCTACTTCCAAAATAAACTTAATTAATATCAGAAATACAATATTATATGAATATAATTTATATTATGATAAACTCAAACAAATTGCTGATTATGTTTATACTTTTCATCTAAAAGACAACTCAAATAGTGATTGTAATAGTTATATAAGAAACATTATAAATAATGAATTTAAAGATAGGGTTCATAGTGAAGTTTCTATAGCGCGTAATGGAAAAAAAAAAACCCCGCCAAAAATAACTGATAAAGCTTTTGTAAAAATTTTATATGGATTACATGATAAATTGGATGGGCAAGGTAACTCCAAAAATAGTCAAATTTCCACTTACTTAGAGAGATATTATAATATTGCTGCTCCAGGTGATATGTGGAAAAAAGCAGGTGGCGGCAACAAAAAAGGGAAAAATAAAAAGAAAACTCCCAAAAAATACACAAAAATTAAAGAAGCATTAAAGAAAAAATCTTTAATTTAAATAAAAAATAATTATAATATTATAACAAAATAATTTATTTATTTTTACATAATAGCATAATTATATGCTATTAATGCGATAGATAAGATTAATATAATTATCATTAATCTTAAAATATATTTAACAATGCTTAACATTTCAGTTTGTGCGCATATACATCCATTTTCAACATCTTCTATTTGATATACAAATACAAATCCAGAAATAACATAACCTAGTAATACTACTAAATATAATACAATAATTAAAGTATTTAATTTAACTTTAAATAATAGCATTAAGTTAACTAATATATTAATTATTACCATTGTCATAAAGAAATTACGGGATGGTCCATAAGCACATTCGCAAAGATTATTTACTACTGTTATTAAGTAATATAATATATGCATATTTAAACCCATAATTAATAATACATTTGCATTTACTACAATATCATATGTAAAAATTTGTCTATAAAATCTATCATTTAATGATGATTCTAATGCGAATTCTCTTTTTGGAAAACCATTATTCATTTTATGTTGATATGGTGCTGGTGCATGTGGTTGTGCTGGTGCATGTGGTTGTGCTGGTGGTTGTGCGGGTGGTTGTGCTTGAGGTCTTGGAGCATTACGTCTCATATTATTTCCTCTATTCATATTATTATTTTTTTTAAACATATTATTTCTTTTAAAATTATTACCACGATTATTATTTCCTAACATTTTATATTATTAGTTTAATATTAATATTAATTTTATTAATTTTATTTATTACATAGATAAAAAAAAGATTAAAAATAAAAATTAAAAAATAAAATAAAATAAAATAAAATAAAATAAAATAAAATAATTAAAATAAAAAAAATAATTAAAATAAAAAAATAAATTTTTTGTTTTTGTAGTTTTTTTTATTTAAAACATCATGATGATGTCATGCACCTTTTGCTGGCATACAGGACACTTCATATCGTACAAAGACGTCACTCCAGGATGTCCATGTACAAAGTCCTCATCATCATCAAACTCCTCGAGAGTGGGAGACGTTACCGATGAACGGTATTGAACTACACACTTGTGACACAGCATATGCCCAGAACACCTGTCAGAACCATCACCACACTTCAGAAGCACGTTGCAATACGAATCAATACAAATAGGACACGTGAACGAATCACGTGTCTTTTGAAAAATCCTTCCCTCTGAAACACAAATGTCAAATGAACGAATTGCCTTCTCAATTGGTGCTTTCGTTGCATTGTCAATCTTCATTTGCATTTCAATCTTGATTCGTTCGTATTTGGACTGGAACTCATATACATCATCGTATGCGACATTCAAACGATGATTCAAACCGGTTACCATTTCCTGCAAATCCAAAATGCGTCCTTGGTGCTTCATGATGACATTATCCTTCTTCTTCAGGTTTTCCTCGTGTTTGGAACACGATTGAACCATCTGATAAAACTGATGTTCTTGACTAGCTTGCCTCTGAAAATACTCAGCCAATTGCTTTGTCCTTTCCCCAAGCATTTCCTGCGAACGTTCTAACTTTTGAGTTAGCTCCATTGCTTCACAAGACAATTGCTTGTTTAGCTTTATTGCATCGTCAATCTTCTGTTGCAACATCCGTAGTTGCGTCTTCATATATGACATCTTGACTTTTTCTTCCACTTTGTTGTGATTGTCCGTGTCGTCAATCGTCTCCACCTGTGATTGAACGAACAGTTCATCAAACCTCTGGGATAGAACCTCTTGGTGCGAAATCTGATGAATTGGAACCATTTCCTCTTCCTTTTTCATCATGAACTCTCCTAGGCTCATCTTCTTGGAACGTTTAGGAGGCATTCTTTAAATTTCTGTATGAACCCAAAGAAACCACGATGCCTTGTGCCAAAATGGCAACGGTAAATATAAATAATATGGATTATATCATTTTTTTATATACATATTTTAATTTTATTTTTATTTAAAGATAACTTAAATATATATATGTATAACATAATTATTGTTATACAAGGCTTATTGGTATTAATGTCTCATTGTATAGGCATTGATTTAGGTACTACATATTCGTGTGTAGGAGTTTGGAAAAATGACGGAGTAGAAATTATAGCTAACGATCAAGGCAATCGCACTACGCCTTCATATGTCGCATTTACTGATACTGAGCGACTTGTTGGTGATGCCGCAAAAAATCAAGCTGGACGCAATCCTAAAAATACAGTTTATGATGCAAAACGTTTGATTGGAAGAAAATTTAGCGACCCTATAGTTCAAGCTGATGCGAAATTGTTATCATATGATATTGAAGCTGGTAAAGATGATAAGCCATTAATTTGTGTTGATTATAAAGGAGAGAGAAAACGTTTCCATGCAGAGGAAATTAGTGCTATGATTTTGTCTTATCTTAAAGAGACTGCTGAAGCATACCTCGGTGAAAAAGTAACAGACTGTGTAATCACCGTGCCTGCTTATTTTAATGATAGTCAACGTCAAGCTACTAAAGATGCTGGGAAGATTGCGGGATTAAATGTATTGCGTATTATCAATGAGCCAACTTCAGCGGCAATTGCTTATGGACTTGATAAAAAGAAAGCCACTGGAGAAACTGGAGAACAAAATATCGCAATAGTTGATATTGGTGGTGGAACTACAGATTTTTCAGTATTAACAATTGAAGATGGTATTTTTGAAGTGAAATCCACAGCAGGTGATACTCATTTAGCTGGTGAAGATTTTGATAACAGACTGTTAGAATTTTGTATTCAAGATTTTAAAAGAAAGAATAGAGGTGTAGACATATCATCAAATGCTCGTTCTGTAAAACGTCTTAAAATTCAATGCGAAAGAGCTAAACGCTCATTATCTGCTTCTACTACTGCTACAATTGAAGTAGATTCACTTTTTGATGGTATAGATTATAGTACTTCAATTTCACGTGCTCGTTTTGAAGAACTTTGTAATGATCATTTTAATAAAATGTTTAAATATGCAGAACAATGTATTCGTGATAGTGGTCTTTCAAAAAGTGATATTCACGAAGTAGTTATGGTTGGTGGTTCAACTCGTGTTCCTAAAATTCAAAAAATGGCAAGTGAATTTTTTGGAGGGAAAGAATTATGTAAGAGTGTTAATCCCGATGAAGTAGTTGCATATGGTGCAACAATTCAAGCAGCAATTTTAACAAACCAAGATTCAAAAGAAATAAAAGATCTATTACTTTTAGATGTATGTCCTCTTTCGCTTGGTATTGAAACTGCTGGTGGTGTTATGACAAAACTTATTGAACGCAATACCACTATTCCTACAAATCGCAAACAAACATTTACTACATATGCTGACAATCAACCAGGTGTTCTTATTCAAATATTTGAAGGAGAACGTTCTATGACAAAAGATAATAATCTTCTTGGTAAATTCCATCTTGAAGGTATTCCGCCAGCACCTCGTGGAGTTCCGCAAATTGAAGTATCTATTGATGTTGATTCAAATGGAATTCTTAATGTAAGTGCTATGGAAAAATCTACTAATAAAAAACAATCTATTACAATTACAAATGAAAAAGGAAGACTTTCACAAGAAGATATTGATAGAATGGTTAATGAAGCTGAAAAATTCCGTGAAGAAGATGAAAAACTACAAAAACGTATTGAAGCTAAAAATGAATTAGAAAATATGTGTTATCAAACGAAAAATACAATTAGCGATGAAAAAATTAAAGATAAAATTGAAGAAGGAGATAAAGAAACTCTTGAAAAAATAGTTAAAGATACACTTGATTGGTTAGATAGGAATCAAGAAGCGGAAATTGATGAATTTCACGCAAAAAAAGAAGAAGCAGAAAAAGTTATTCATCCTATTATGCAAAAAATAATGGGAGGAGGAGCTGGTGGTTCTGGTGGAATGACACAAGAACAAATGGATGAAATGATGCGTAATAATGGAATGAATATGGGTGGTAATGCTCCTACTGTTGAAGAAGTTGATTAAAAATATATTTTTTTAATGTTTTATAAATATATAAAAAATTCTATAATAAACATATATATACCGTTGGTATATTTAAATAATATACCCCATAATGGAAAAAAAAATTACGACACATTGTGCCCAATTAATATTAAAATTATTTTTTTTTCTAAAAATATAATAAAATATAATAAAATATAATAAAATATATTTAATAATGTTTATTAAAGGTAATATAAAAGCTTGTAATTATACATCATCATATAAAAAAGATTTATTATATGTATTTTGTATTTTATTACGTATTAGTATTGGACTTGGATTCTTATATTTCTTAATTAATGATTATTTTATTCAAAAATATTATTATTACATATTAGGATTTTTTGGATTTATCTTAATATCATTTATATACAAATATACATTATGTGGAATTAGTAATTGGAAAAATTATAGCAAAACTATTTTAATTTATTTTACAATATTTATATTGTTATTGAATATATACAAATTTAATAAACGTATGCATTATATATATCTGGTTATTAGCTTATTAATTATAATAGATGCTATATTAGGTGTTCAAACTAAATTTAATTATATAAAATATAATATATAAAAAAATTTTTATTTTTTATTTTTTTTTTATTTTTAAAATATAAAATAATTATTTTATTTTTTTTTTATTTTTTTTTTTATTTTTTTATTTTTTTTTTTTTTTTTTTTTTTTTTTTTTTTTTTAAATTTTCATTTTTAATAATTTTTTTTATTTATTTTTATTTAATTTTTTAAATTATATATATAATATATTAAACAAATTTTTTTTACAATTGATTATTATAAAATACTAGATATAACTAAAAATGCTTCACAAGATGATATAAAAAAAGCATATAGGAAACTTGCTATGAAATGGCATCCTGATAAAAATAAAGATAATAGACAAGAAGCTGAAAGAAAATTTAAAGAAATATCAGAAGCATATCAAATATTAAGTGATGAAAATAAAAGAAACTCATATAATATGGGTGGTAATATGGATTTTTCTAATATGAATTTTATGAAACCTGAAGATTTATTTAAAAATGATGATTTTCTTAAAAAATTCTTTAATGAAATAAATAAAGATATATATGCTGAAGGATTAATATCATCATTTAATTTTAGTTCCGGATTTAAAAGATCTCCAAATTCATCTTTTATGAGTTCCAGTTCTTCAAGTCAAACTATTATAAATAATGGTAAAGTACGAGAAATTATTACTACCACACAAAATGGTATAACAAAACAAATTATAAAAGAAAATGGAAAAATAATATCAGAAAAACAAATAAAGAATATATGATATAATACGAACTAAATATACATAATAAAAAAAAATTTATAAAATATTTTTTATTTTTTTTTAAATATAAATAATTATTTTTTATATAAGCTCATATATTAAATGTTCATCCAAATAATTTATTAAATCTTTATATGGTATATGCTTTAATTTTATAGTATTTGGATTAATGTTATAAAAACTTAATATACTCATAGTTGGTATATTTGTAATATCATATTTATCAAATCTATATGCAACTAATTCAATATAATGTTTTGTATAATTTAATAGAAATATTATCTTTTTAGGTTCATATGTAGTGTTTCCAAATAATATCATATTTTGATTTGTAGTAATATTAAATGATACTTTATAATCTATTAATTTAGGATAGATAGATGATATTTCATCTAATACTATTTCACCTATAACTTTTATTAATTTTCCTAAATTATATATTTGATTATTTGTTAATGATATATCTAAAAATTTATCTTTCATATCATATGTCTTCAATATATTAATAAATTTGTCTAAAACTTTATAATGATTATAGTTTAATCGTGATACTATCTTATTTTTTTGATATAATAATAAGAATTCACTTTTTAATATTCTTATCAAATTTAACGTATCATACTTATTGAAATCCATAATAAATATCTATCTATTTATTATAAAGATATATAATAAATTATAAAAAATTATCATTTTTTATACAGTGTCATTATCAATTAGACCCATATATTCTTTCCAATTAATTACACTTTTAGTTTTACCAGAATAATGTACCGCATATTTTTTGTCAATCATATCTTGATTTAAATGTAATTCATCTAAATATAAATCCGCTAAAAGTCTTCCATATTTATCATAAGAACAATTCTTTAAAGTAATTTCTTTATGATAAATTAATGCTGACAGATAATCTCGGGCTAATTTCGCACATTCTTTTTCATCACTATTTTTACTCCTAATTTCTGGCGTATCAATACCATTTAAACGAACACTTTTCTTATATGTATTACCATTTGGGTCATCATTTAATTTAAATGCTATTGTAATTGTATCTCCATCATATACTTTAATTACATATCCATTAGTAACATTTAATACAAATTTCTTACAATTATCTAAATCTAAATCTTGACAATTAGACATTTTATATAGCTGTTAATTTATTAATTGATGAAATATATATTATATATATTAAATTATCTTTATATAGAAATATATTTTTTAAGGCTAAAAAAAAAAAAGATTATTTGCATGTTGGTTGTAGTTACCGTTGCCATTTTGGCACAAGTATGCTCCCAGCGACGCAGAAATCCCTCACGCACCTGCACCTCGCCTACTACGTCTACATGGGGTGGTCGAGAGTGAAGGATCTGAAGAGTCAGTGGGAAAAAAAGACTGACACGTTTTTCTTACGCGAGGACTACTGTCCTTACTGTAACTTATGTACGGTAGAGGACAAGGAGCTTACGGCGTGGGAACTATACCCCGACACGTTCAATTGGAATGTGTGGGAGTGGTTGCACCTACACGGGGTACAGGTAAAGTTTCCGGAGGGGGAACCGCCCCGCTGGGCTCCGACAGGGGAACCGCTTGGACCGCCCCCGCTAAGGGCGATGACCCGTGACGGGGATTTCAAGACCCCGTGTGTATGCGGGAGTTATCGCGGAGGCTCGCGGTACCCCAAGTAGAGCAGTGGGTCCTCGGGATCCGCGCCGCTCCCGCAAAGAGTGGCAGACAAGAAGAGGCGAAGGCTTTGCACAGGATGCACGTATAGCATTGTTGCCGAAGTGCCCGTGAGTTGGTTGCAACCGTTCTCGGTGCTACAGTTATACACCCCCAGATACCGAAAAAAAATTTTTTTTAACTCATATGTAAATTGATTATAGAATAATATAATAAAAAAATAATTTATATTTAAAAAAAATAAAAAAAATAAAAAAATATAAAATAATTTTTTTATTTTATATTTTTTTTTTATATAATATATAAAGGCATTATATATATAAAAAATGCTAATATATATTATAATCTTATATACCTAGGGATTTTTAATATTGCATTAATTTATTATGTGTGATATTGAAGATAGCTATTCTATTATTAAACATGTGGTGGATAAAAATCCAACTACTAAACAAGAATTAAATAATATTATGAAACATTTAAATAAACAATATGGAATTACTTTATCATATCCTAAATTATTAGAATATTATAAGAAATCATATGATACATATGATCCATGTTTATTAAAATTATTACAGAAAAACCCTATACGTTCGCAATCTGGTGTTATGGTTTATGCTATTTTTACAGAACCTTTTTATAAAGATACTGGTAATGGTAAAATGAAAGCTTTCAGTTGCAAATATGATTGTTCATATTGTCCTGAACAGCCAAATCAGCCACGTAGTTATTTACTAAACGAACCAGGTGTTTTACGAGCAAATAAGGTAAATTTTGATACAGTACAGCAAATTTATGTTCGTAATGCAACTTATAAAGCTACAGGACATCCTAATGATAAATGTGAATTTATTATCTTAGGTGGAACGTGGCATAGTTATCCAATTGAATATAGATATGAATTTATGCGGAATATTTATTATGGTGCTAATACAACTGACAATCATAATGGTCGTGAGCGGTTATCATTATCTGAAGAAATGAAACTTAATGAAACTGCTGAATGTAAAATTATTGGTTTAACAATTGAAACAAGACCAGATGAAATTACACCACAAGCTCTTATTGAAATGAGAGAAATGGGAGTAACACGAGTTCAATTAGGAGTACAACATACTAATGAGAGATTATTACATAGAATTAATCGGGGTTGTGGTAATCGTCATGCGATTAATGCTATTCAATTATTGAAAGATAATTGTTTTAAGATTGATATTCATTTAATGCCTGATTTACCAAAACCATATATTCAAGGAACTACTGAAATTGATGAAAATTTTGATAGTGTTGCTGAAGATTATAAGATGTTTCATACAGTAATTACAGACCATCGTTGGAAAGTAGATCAATGGAAGATTTATCCATGTGAAGTTGTTCCATATACCAAAATCCAAAAAGACTATGAAAATGGTTTATATAAACCTTATGGGCACCAACAAAAACGTGAATTTAATGAATTACACGAACTATTAATTTGGGTTCAAACTCAAGTCCCACGATGGATTCGTTTAAATAGGATTATTAGAGATATCCCTCATACATATATTGAAGGTGGTATTAAAGATAGCAGTATGCGTCAAACACTTGATAATGAAATGAAAAAGCGTGGATTAACTTGCCATTGTATGCGTTGTTGCGAAATTGGAAAGAAAGTATGCGAATCTCCAACAAAGTTATATGTAGAAGAATATGAAGCAAGTAATGGTTTTGAATACTTTATTTCAATTTGTGATGAATCGCAAAAACATTTATTTGGATTTTTACGACTGCGATTAACAACTAATGCTGGTAAATATAAAGGAAAAATTGTATTTGAAGAATTAGTTAATAGTGCTTTTATTCGTGAATTACATGTATATGGTCAAACACTTCCTACAACAACTCAAACACATTTTTCTGGATATCAGCATAAAGGATATGGTAAAATGTTAATTCAAAAGGCTATTGAAATTGCACAACTTAATAATTATAAAAAGATTAGTGTTATTTCTGGTAATGGAGTTAAAGAGTATTATAGGAAGCACGGATTTATAGATGGAACATATTATTTACATAAGTCTATTTAAAAAATAAAAAAATAAAATAAAATAAAAAAAAATAAAAAATAAAATAATTATTTTAAATATAAAATAAAAATAAAAAAATAAAATAATTATTTTAAATAAAAAATAAAATAAAAAATAAAAAATAAAAAATAAAAAATAAAAAATAAAATAAAAAAAATTTTTTTATTCTAATATTATATAATTATGATATGATTATATTAAATTCATTATGTATGATTCCTAACCAATATATGTATACAATAAACTATTATATATTGATTATATTAGTATAATATAACTATATATAAAAAATGATCCTATTATTATTTTTTTGAATCAATAAAAAAAAATGACATTAAATATAATAATATACATAACCCGCTTTAATAAAGCAATATAAATAAGAATTACTACAGTATGACACATCAACGTATGCTTTTAATTGTTCCTTTATCAGATGAAATTAAGAAATATTTTACTAATAAATTAGAAAATGAAAAGCAACATACTGGAGATTCTGGAGTTGATTTAATTACAAATGAAGAAGTAATTATTAAACCATTTGAAACAAAACTTGTAGGTCTTGGTATAAAAGCAACTATGTATAAAGATGGTTCTGTTAATGTGGGATGGCAATTATATCCTCGTTCAAGTATTTCAAAAACACCATTAATGCTTCATAATTCAATTGGTTTAATTGATAGAGATTATCGTGGTGAAGTAAAAGCACCTCTTCGTAATATGAGTAATGAAGAATATAAAATAGAAAAGGGTATGCGACTTGTTCAAGCCGTTGCTGGAAATATTGAAGATTTAATTCAATTTAAATTAGTAGAAACATTAAATGAAACTACTAGAGGAGATGGTGGTTTTGGAAGTACAGGTTCAACTTAAATTCTCATATATTCATATATGAAATTTAAAAAATTAAAAATAAAAATAAAAAATAAAAATAAAAAATAAAAATAAAAATAAAAAAAATAAAAAATAATTTATATTTAAAAAAATAAAAAATAAAAAAAATTTTATATTTT
>Ga0181590_10003976_pt1 | contig 12334 bp, 10 predicted proteins | sample 071ome_34_FD_132446 | JGI IMG/M metagenome (GOLD analysis project Ga0181590, IMG submission 132446) | Coastal salt marsh microbial communities from the Groves Creek Marsh, Skidaway Island, Georgia - 071411BT metaG (megahit assembly) | ecosystem: Environmental > Aquatic > Marine > Intertidal... | reverse complement strand
TCCTGCTCCTGCTCCTGGGTGCCCTGGCGGTGATTGGTGGAGAGCTCACCGTGGGCATGCTCATGGCCTTCATTGGCTTCAAGGATCATTTCTTTCGCAGCGTTTTTTCCCTGCTGGACAAGGGTTTTGAGTTTCGCTTGCTTGACGTTCATCTTGAACGACTGGCTGATATCGCGTTCTGCCAGCCGGAGTGTCCCCCTGTACCGCAAAAGCTGCCTGACCTGGAGCAGGGCATCCCGGTGAAAATTGCTCTGGAACAGATTGCCCATGGCTATGAACCGGAATGCCCCCCTTTGTTCAGCCAGGTCAACCTGGTACTGGAACCCGGTGAAATGGTTGTCATCATCGGTCCGACTGGATGTGGCAAGTCCACGTTGCTGAAGATCGCCGCCGGGCTCGTTATACCTGATACAGGCAGGGTCACCTTCAATGACAGGGCCGTTACCCGGTCAAATCTGGGGGTTTACCGGGCCAGCACAGGAGCCGTGATGCAAAATGACACACTTTTGTCAGGCACCCTGTTGGAAAATATTTCCTTTTTTGACACAGAGCCCGATCTGGAAAAAGCCAGGGCAGCAGCCCGCCTTGCAGTCATTGATGAGGAAATAGCACGCATGCCCATGCAGTACCTGACCCGTGTCGGTGACCAGGGAGCGGCCCTGTCAGGTGGGCAGGTACAACGCCTGCTGGTCGCCAGGGCGCTTTACAGGCAGCCGGGTCTTCTCATCCTCGATGAAGCGACCAGCCACCTGGATATTCAAACCGAATTCCGGCTCAACCAGTCCCTGAGGAAGCTGGGTATTTCCACACTGCTTGTTGCCCACCGACCGGAAACCGTACTCCAGGCTGACCGCATTGTTTTGCTGGGCCAGCAGGGACTATGTCCGGCCAGCCAGCAGCAATTCAGGGAGCTGATGTCGAAGAAGGATAACAATGATGTCATAACGATATGATTCATATACAAAAAGTTACAAAAGAAATGTTCCATTCCTGGATTTTTATGCTAGATTCATACTACCTGTTCAGGGAAGAACGGGTTTTTTGGTTCAGTCGCCAGTTCATGCGAACCTTCCAATTACCCGCCACCACTTCACATTTTCACTTTTTCCTGTCGAGATTCCTGTAATCCCCGGCAATTTTTTTTACAATGACTGCATAAGCTGATTATGGGTAGATTCCCGATGTCTTTTTCCTTGCCGCGCCACACGTTGCATTTATTGACCTTGCTGGTCATTTGCCTGGCTGGCCACAGCCAATGGGCCAGTGCACAGGCCATCAGTACCTCTGCCATCTACAGAAACGAGTTTGTGGGGGTACGCGGGGCTTTTACCGACCGGTGGAACATTATCACCAGCAGGGAGCAGGCCCCGGATGTCCTGAAACCCAACTTTCCCCCTGACAAGGGACCCAATGAATCGCCCTTGTTTATTGGCTTGCATGAAAATGAACAGCTCTTTCTCCGGCTGTTGTCCGAGACCTTTTTTGATGACCTGGAGGCCTACGGCCAGATCCTTGCCCAGGGCATCACGAGCCAGGGCATGGAAATCACCAGTATCAGGCTGTCCACTGATGACAGCGCCATGCAGCTGGATTACTTCCACCCCCAACTGGGACTGCGTTTCCAGGAAAGGGTGGCTTTATTACCTGATAGCCAGGTCATTCGTATGGCAGCCTGGACCTCCCGGTCGGGCTGGGAAGCCTTTGCCGATGTCGTTGACGCGGCCTTTGCCGACGTTGAGTTGCGTGATGCGATCAATGCCGACAGTGGCTGGCAACCAGTATGGGAAAACCTGGATTCGCGCCTGAATGAAGCCAGTCTTGAGGGAGTTACGCTCTCCCGTGCTCAGGAACGAGGATCTGTAACACAATCATGCCCTGATCCCACGGCCTCCATGTTGTGGCAGGTGGAAAGCCCGGCGCTGGCAGGCAAGGGCACCGAGCTCTACCTGTTTGGCTCCATCCATGTGGGCAAACCGGATTTTTATCCCCTGCCGGAAAAAATAGAAGCCATATACAGGGACTCGGATTACGTGGTGTTCGAAGTGGATCCCAATACGGCGACCGATCCGGCTGTCATTGTAAGCATGCAAACCCGCGGCATGTTGCCACAAGGGCAGACACTGGAGGACGTGGTTGCACCTGAAATCATCCGTGATTTCAGACGCATTATGGGCGATATGGGCTTGCCGGCAGAAAACTTCATGGGCATGCAGCCCTGGTTCCTGACCCTCATGCTCACTGGTCTGCAAATGAATGCTCTTGGCTACCAGCCGCAATACGGCCTGGAAAGTTATTTCCTGTCACAGAAACCGGAGTCTGCCGAAATTCTTGAGCTGGAAAGTATCCAGGAACAAATCGGCTTTTTGCAGCAGCTCAACGCGGAGTCTTACCTGGCCTATACCCTGAAATCATTTGATACCGGGACCAGCGAAATAGAGTCCCTGGTTTCTGCCTGGCAGTGTGCCGACAAGGAATCCCTGACAGAGATGCTGTTTGCTGACTTTGCCGAGGAAACACTGTCTGACAGTGACAGGATTGACATGGAGGCCCTGATGGAAGCCCTGTACACCAATCGCAATATCGATATGGCAGAGACCATAGGCAGCTTTGCCGAGGCCGCCCCCGGTCAGTATTTTGTCGTGGTGGGCTCAGCCCATTTGCTGGGGGAAGACAGTGTTATCACCCACCTGCGCGAAGCCGGCTTTGAAATCAGCCCGGTGACTCTCTCTCCGCAATAACAGGGTCGGTTAGCGGTTGATTCAGAACCGTGATTTCCCCATAATGCGCGGCTGGTTTGCGCTGTCCCTGGTGCGCTGCACTTTGAAACAGCTTGCAAACCGTTTACTATCGAAGGTACCCGGTGTAGGCCGGGATTTGCTTAGTGGTATCTCTTGTCGGTCCCCTCGCAATGATAGGTTGTGAACCCCGTCAGGCCCGGAAGGGAGCAGCGGTAATGGCTGATTCATGTGCCGGGGTGTGGCTGGCAGGAGGTACCTCCAGCAGGAAAACGACTGCAGCCAGGAAACTGGCAACCGGATCAGCTGTCAGCTTTGCCGATAAAATGCGGAAAAGCCGATAAAACAGCACAATCGCTGACCAGGCAGTACTTTAAATTACCTTACTGGATTCACACTCATTCGATGACATATCAGGTACTGGCAAGAAAGTGGCGTCCCCGGAATTTTCGGGAGATGGCAGGCCAGGGACATGTCCTGAAAACCCTCATCAATTCCCTTGATAATGATCGCCTGCACCATGCCTACCTGTTCACCGGCACCCGCGGTGTCGGCAAAACCACCATTGCCCGCATCCTGGCCAGGTGTCTTAATTGTGAAACCGGCATCACCTCCGAACCTTGCGGCAAGTGCAGTGCCTGCACGGAAATTGATGAAGGGCGCTTCATCGACCTGATCGAAGTGGATGCCGCCTCCCGAACGAAAGTGGAAGACACCCGGGAGCTGCTGGATAACGTGCAATACTCTCCAACCAGGGGCCGCTTCAAGGTCTACCTGATAGACGAAGTGCACATGCTGTCCGGGCACAGCTTCAATGCCCTGTTGAAAACCCTGGAAGAGCCTCCACCCCACGTCAAGTTCCTGCTGGCCACTACCGATCCGCAGAAGCTGCCGGTTACCGTGTTGTCACGATGCCTGCAATTCAACCTCAAGAACATCAGCCCTGAGCGCCTGGTGGAGCACATCAAGCATATTCTGGATGAGGAAAAAATTCCTTTTGAGGAACCGGCACTCTGGCAACTGGGTCGCGCAGCCCAGGGCAGTGTGCGCGATTGCCTGACCTTGCTTGACCAGGCGATTGGCTATTGCGAAGGCAATATTACCGATACCGAGGTGCGCAGTTTTCTCGGCACCATAGACCAGAGCGTTATCCATGAACTGGTGGATGCACTGGCGGCGCAGGATGCCGGTAAATTACTTGGCATCACCGAGGATGCCGCCGACCATGCCCCGGATTTCTCCGCGGTACTGGCCGACCTGCAGTCCTACCTGCACAGGGTCGCCATTGCCCAGGCATTGCCCGAAGGCATTGATAATGCCCAGGGTGACAGGGAACGTGTTTTGGCCCATGCCGGCCAGCTACCTGCAGAAACCCTGCAGTTGTATTACCAGGTAGCACTCAAGTGCAGGGAAGACCTGCCTTTCGCCATCGATGCCCGGGCCGGTCTGGAAATGGCCTTGCTGAGAATGCTGGCTTTTACCCCCGCAGCAACTGCCGTTATTGAACCTGCGTCATCTGGTAACGCGGGTAGCCAGGACGAGGCTGCCAGCGTAAAAAAAAAGTCGCCACTGAACCAGGCGCCGGTTAGTGAACCGGCAGCCGCGCCTGTTGATCAAGATAATGATCATCAACAAGAGGCTGCACAATCGCCTGACCAGCCTGAATCGCCACCCGCGCCGGAGACCTCCGGTATTACCGAGACACCCGTAGCTGTTCGTGACAATTCAGGCAGCCCGCCAGCAGCTGCAGCAGATTCCGTTAACAGTGATCACAGCCCCCGGGACCCGGCCGCTCCGCCACAGGCACCGGAAAAGCAGGGCGCTGGCCAGGATGAAGAGCCAGGTAAAGCGCTTGTTACCCTGGCAGCTTTTGGGGCCGACACGTGGATTGACGTATTTCACCAGTTGCCCCTGGATGGCATAACCCGCAGTATTGCAGCCAACTGTCTGGTCAGTGCTGTGAACGGCAACCAGGTTACCCTGGTACTGGATGCCAGCCAGACCTCCGTGTTCAATGAAGAACACCAGCGGCGCATTAACAGTGCCCTGGACCAGTATTTTGGTGAAGCTGTAAAGCTCGAGATCACGCCGGGCACCATCGATGATGAAACACCGGCAGCCTGGCGCCAGCGCAAGGACAATGAACGCTTGCAGGCAGCACGTCAGGCATTTGAAAATGATGCCGTGGTCAAGGCGATTGTTGACCGCTTTTCCGGTGCCATTCAGCCTGACACGATAGAACCCACAACACCCAAACATTACTGATACAAACATTACTGAAACAAGAGGACAACATGACAGATTTCGGCGACCTGATGAAACAGGTGCAGCAGATGCAGGAACAGTTCCAGCAAGCCCAGAAAGAACTTGCAGAACAAGAAGTCACAGGCGAATCCGGTGCAGGACTGGTCAAGGTCACCATGAATGGCAAGCACCAGGTCAACAAGGTCAACCTGGATTCGTCGCTGATGCAGGAAGAACAATCCCTGGTTGAAGATCTGGTGGCTGCTGCCGTCAATGATGCGGTCAGGAAAGTGGCAGAGAACAACAAGGACCAGTTGGCCGGCATGGCGTCAGGATTAAATATGCCTGAAGGCTTCAAGTTTCCTTTCTAGACAATAATGACATCTGAATGAATTACAGTCCCCTTATAGACCAGCTGATCGAATCTTTTCGGCGCCTGCCCGGTGTTGGCCAGAAATCAGCACAGCGTATGGCTTTGCATTTCCTGGAGAAGGACAGGGCGGGCGGCAAGGCGCTGGCCGAAGCCCTGCTGGCTGCCATGGATGGTGTGGGTCATTGCAGGCGTTGCCGCACTCTTGCCGAGGAAGAGCTGTGCCGTATTTGCCAGAATCCCGGCAGGGACCAGAAGACCATTTGCGTAGTGGAGACACCCGCCGATGTCTTTGCCATTGAGCAAACCGCCACCTACAAAGGGCTTTATTTTGTCCTGATGGGACACCTGTCACCCATTGATGGTGTCGGGCCGGATGAAATCGGTGTGACCAGTCTCGTGGAAATGGTTTCGGACTCTGAGGTCACCGAGGTAATCCTGGCCACCAATCCCACGGTGGAAGGTGAGGCTACTGCCTACTATATCGCCGAGCAGCTCAAGGCAGCAGTGCCAGGCGAGCGCGAGTTGAAAGTGTCACGTATTGCCCATGGTGTCCCTGTTGGTGGTGAACTGGAATATATCGATGGTGGTACCCTCGTGCACTCAATGGCCGGTCGCCAGGTGATTGGCAGCTGACATCATGACGACTACCTCATCGAAATACCGCCCAGAGACGACTGTTTTCGAGATGGTCACGGATAATGACAAACTCGACAGTCTTTGCTCCCACTGGCAAAGCTGTGATTTCCTGGCCATGGATACCGAGTTTATTCGTACCACGACCTTTTATCCGCACGTTGGCCTGATCCAGATTAATGACGGTGGTGAAACCAGCTACCTGATCGATCCGTTACCCATCACCGAGTGGGAATCCTTCAGGGCACTGATGCTGAACCAGGCAGTAATCAAGGTTTTCCATTCCTGCTCGGAAGACCTGCAGGTCTTCATGGCAGCCATGCAACTGGTGCCTGCACCGCTTTTCGATACCCAGATTGCAGCGGCATTACTGAACAAGGGCTTTGGTATCAGCTACCAGAACCTGGTCAACATGAGCCTGGATGTGGATATTCCCAAGGGAGAAACCCGTTCGGACTGGTTGCAAAGGCCCCTGACTGAAACGCAATTACAGTACGCTGCACTGGATGTTGCCTGCCTGCCCGAAATCTATCGGTCGCAGCGAGCAGCACTCGAAGAGCAGGGCAGGCTGGCCTGGCTGGAAGAGGAGTGCAACACCCTGTTGCAGCAGTATCGCAATGAAATGCTTGCAGACTTCTCGACCTATTACCTGAACATCAAGGGGGCATGGCAGCTTGACCGCAAGCAACTTGCCATCCTGCGTGAGCTGGCAGCATGGCGTGAACTCAGGGCGCGCAAACGGGACAAACCCCGTAACTGGATTATTCGTGACAGGAACCTGCTCGACATTGCCCGTATGGCGCCTGTGAGCCTGGCTCAACTGGCGAACATGGAAGGCGTAGGTAAACAGTTTGTGCACTACGAAGGCGAGGAATTGCTTGAACTGGTGAACAACGCTGCCGCGCTGCCCGAATCCGAGTGGCCGCCCTCACTGCCTAGACCGCTGGATGGCAAGGCAAAAAGCCGGCTCAAAAAAGGACAGCAATTTGTCGAGAAACGGGCCGAGGAAATGGCCCTGCCAGTAGAGATGCTGGTGCGTAAACGCTGGTTGATCAGTATGTTGCAGGACATGGATACCAGGGGGGTGGACAGTGTCGAGTTGCCCCTGGAGCTGGAAGGCTGGCGTAAGTCCTGTTTATTACCAGGCCTGGTGGAGGCAATGAGGTAATCCATGTCCGAGCCAGACAACATGCTTTGTACAATATTCAAGGGCAGTCGTGAACAGGAGATGTATGTTTATGTTCCGCGTGAGGCCGGTGCTGACAATATTCCTGAAGAGCTGCAAAAGCGCATGGGCGTCCTGAAAGAAGTCATGACACTGGAAATCAGCCCGCAGCGCAAGCTGGCACGGGCCAGTGCCGAGACGGTACTCAGGGATATCCAGGACAAGGGCTTTTACCTGCAGTTACCTCCGGACATCAGTGGGCAGGTCCTGTTTGATGGCGACTGAACCGGTGTCCCGTAAGCGAAGGGGAGATTAACCTTGGCCAGGCAAAAACCTTTCTGGGAAACCAAGTCACTTTCTGAAATGACGCGAAAGGAATGGGAGTCCCTGTGCGATGGCTGCGCCAAGTGTTGCCTGCACAAGCTTGAGGACATGGATACAGGCGAGGTGCACTACACGCGGGTAGTGTGCCAGTATCTTGACCAGGACAAGTGCAATTGCACTGTCTACAAGAAGCGTAAAACCCTGGTCCCTGACTGCCTTGTGCTGACCACAGAAAACCTGGAAGACCTGGACTGGGCACCTGCCACCTGTGCCTATCGTCTGGTCAAGGAAGGCAAGCCATTACCCGACTGGCATCCTTTGCTAACCGGAAACAGGGATGCGATTATTGCCAGTGACAATACTGTGACCGGCAAGGTCATCTCGGAAGAATTCGTTCACGTGGACGGGTTCGAGGAACATCTCATTGACTGGGCAGATTGAATTCTATGGAAACTGCTGAGTATCTTGGTGCCTGGGGCGTGTATCTCGTCTTTGGCATTGTCTTCAGTATCATCAGCTGGAAATTCATGAAGCGGTATTTCTGGCGTGAACTGGCCTACCTGCTGCAGAGTTTCCTGCTGGCTGTCATCTTTACCCCCTGGTACGTGCTACCCGAAGAGGAAATCCTGGCACCGGCCACTATCATCTTCTTGCTGGACCTGATCACAATCGATACAACAACGAGCATCCGCGCATTGATTCCGCTGGTAATGGCCATTCTTCTGGGGATCGTGGTTACCATCGTGCTGAGCCTGGTCTACCGGTTCAAACGCCATCGTGAGCGTGCCAACGTGATCGCCGGGGATGATCCGGGATTATAAGCGTTAATTGTTGAGATCGTATTTGCGCAGGTAACCACGCAACTGATCGTAACTCAGGTCGAGTAACTTCGCTGTCTTGCGCTGGTTGAACTGGCACTGCTTGAGAGCTTCGCGCAGTATCTTCTTTTCGTATTACTGAACCTGGTGTTTGAAACCAATCGAGCCGAATTCAAAGTCCTCGTCCGTGACAAATTCGTTCGTGCTATTGCTTTCAGACGACCTGGTGCTGGCGGATGCCGATGTCGACCGGGGTCTGTAAGGAGAGGCGAAGGGATCGAAATTGACTTCCTTGATCGGCGCGTCTGGATCATCGGACTGGTAAACGCAGCGTTCAATCACATTTTTCAGTTCCCGCACATTGCCAGACCAGGGGTATTCCAGCAGGGTCTTGGCGGCTTTCTTGCTGAAACCGGGAAAATATTCCAGGCCCAGTTCCTGATTCCCACGGTTGTGTCCCTGGCATTTGGGGTTCTGTTTGCCAGTACCGTAACCCTGTTGCTGGTGCCGATACTGTACCTGATGCTTGATGATTTCCAGGCCTGGGCCGGGAAAATCCTGAATCGGGATAAAGCCATGAGTGTTCAGGGTACCGATGTTACTGTCTGAATAGTGTTGTCATTCATGACGGGCACCCCGGCTTTGCGGTGGTGCCCGTCTGCTGTTAAAAAAGGGCGTGCCATCTCAGGTATAATGCGCACTTTTTTCAGCCAACCACGCCCGTGCCTGATTCCATTTCCCAACTGCTCAAGCAAACCGATGACTGTCTGATCAGGGACAGGCATTACCTGCGCTCACGCCTGCGCCAGTTACAGCAAGGTAAACCGTCAAAGACCCCGAACAAGTCGGACAAAGGCAAGTCCGGACAAAAACCGGTATCCCTGGCCTCATTGGCGCAGAAACTGGAAAGCTCAAAGGCCCAGGTAGAGCGTCGTCGAAAAGCACTGCCGGCGATCAGTTACCCGCAGGAATTGCCCCTCAGTGGCAAGGTGGCAGAGATCAAGCAGGCCCTGTCCAGTCACCAGGTCGTGATCGTGGCAGGGGAAACCGGCTCGGGAAAAACCACGCAATTACCCAAAATCTGTCTCGATATGGGCAGGGGCGTCAATGGCATGATTGGCCACACCCAGCCGCGACGCCTGGCAGCGCGCAGTGTCTGTAACCGGATTGCTGAAGAACTGGAGGTCTCCGGTACCAGTGCCGTGGGCTACCAGGTCCGGTTCCAGGACTACACTGACGAGGATACCTACATCAAGCTGATGACCGATGGCATCCTCCTGTCGGAAACCCGGGATGATCCTTTCCTGAACAAGTACGATACCCTGATTATCGACGAGGCCCATGAGCGCAGTCTCAATATCGATTTCCTGCTCGGTTACCTCAAGCGCCTGTTAAGCAAACGTCGTGATCTCAAGCTCATAGTGACCTCGGCCACCATCGACGTGGAGAAGTTTTCCAGGCATTTCGGCAATGCACCGATCATCGAGGTTTCAGGACGTACTTACCCGGTAACGACCCTGTATCGACCACCCCTGGAAGAGGAAGATGATGACCTGAATACGCAGATCATCCGTGCAATTCGTGAAATCCGGACCCTGGGCAAGAAAAATCGTGTCCCTTACCAGGACATCCTGGTGTTTCTCAGTGGTGAGAAGGAAATTCGTGAGGCGGCCGATGCCATTCGCAAGGACAAGTCGCAGGACCTGGATGTGGTGCCCCTGTATGCCCGGCTCAGCAACCGGGAACAGAACCGGGTATTTGAAAAGCACACAAAGCAGCGGGTCGTGCTGGCCACCAACGTGGCAGAAACCTCGTTGACGGTGCCGGGTATCGGCTACGTGATCGACCCGGGTACCGCCCGCATCAGTCGCTACAGTGTGCGCAGCAAGATACAGCGCCTGCCCATTGAGCCTGTGTCACAGGCAAGTGCCAACCAGCGGGCAGGGCGTTGTGGACGCTTGTGCCCGGGCACCTGTATTCGCCTTTACAGTGAAGAGGATTTCAACAGCCGGCCCGAATTCACGGACACGGAAATCACCCGTACCAACCTGGCTTCGGTCATTCTCCAGATGCTGGTGTTGCGCCTGGGTGATATCGAATCTTTCCCGTTTGTGGAGCCACCGGAAACCAATGCCGTCAGGGATGGCTTCAAGGTCCTTGAAGAACTGGGAGCAGTCTCTTCCGGTGAGCGAATTACCCGGCTGGGCCGACAAATGGCCCGTTTTCCCGTTGATCCCCGGCTAGCCCGCATCCTGATCGAGGCGAACAGAAACCATTGCCTGCGGGAAATACTCATTATCGTCAGTGCGCTGAGTATCCAGGATCCTCGCGAACGTCCCCTGGACAAGCAACAGGCTGCTGATGAAGCCCACAGCCGTTACCATCACCCCGAATCGGATTTCATGGCCTGGCCGGCGCTCTGGCAGTTTTTTGAGGAACACAGGCAAGCGCTGAGCAGGAACAAGCTGGGCAAATTCTGTTTTCAGAATTTCCTGTCCTACCTGCGTATGGGGGAATGGCGGGATGTCCACCGCCAGCTCAGGCTGGTGTCCCGCGAGTTGAAGTTCAGCGAGAACGTGGAACCGGCTACGTACGAGCAGGTTCACATGTCATTGCTAGCCGGACTGGTGAGTAATGTCGCCAACCGCCTGGATGATGCCACCTACCTGGGGGCTCGTAATCGCAAGTTCAGGATTTTTCCGGGCTCGAACCTGTTCAACAAGAAGTTCAGCTGGATCCTGTCTGCAGAACTGGTGGAAACCACCCAGCTCTATGCCCGTATGAATGCCAGAGTGGAACCGTCCTGGATAGAAAAACAGGCTGGCCCGTTGCTCAAGCGTCACTATGCCGAACCGCACTGGGAGAAAAAACGGGGCCGGGTCATGGCTTATGAAAAAGTCTCTCTCTACGGCCTGGTCCTGGTGGAAAGGCGCAAGGTGCCCTTTGGCAAGATCGATCCGGTGCAGTGTCGTGAAATATTCATTCGCGACGGCCTGGTGTCATCAATGGTCAATACCAACCTGGCGTTTTACCAGCACAACACCCGGTTACGTAAAGAAATAGAAAACCTGGAAGACAGGACCCGTCGCAAGGATATCCTGATACGCGATGAGGATTTTGCCTTGTTATATGAAGAACTGATTCCACAGGAGGTCATTGACCAGGCCAGCCTCGAACGCTGGGTGGGCAAGCTGGACAAGGTGGAGGCTGAGAAGCTCTTTTTTGCCAGGGAAGATCTCGTCAATGCCAGCGATGACTCCCTGAACCCGGAAGACTTTCCCGACCAGTTCCAGGCCGGGCATCTGACCCTGGACCTGGATTACCGCTTTGAGCCGGGCCAGAATACAGACGGTGTCTCGGTGAATGTGCCCGTTTCTGCCCTCATGCAGCTCAGGGAAGAGGATCTGGACTGGCTGGTTCCCGGAATGCTGCGGGAAAAATGCATAGCACTGCTGCGCGCACTGCCCAAGCCCTTGCGCAAACACTTCGTGCCGGTTCCGGATTATGTGGACAGGGTGCTGCCGGACATCCGGCAGGGTGATGGTGACCTGAAAGCTGTGCTCGCCCATCAGCTACAGCGTTTGACCGCGATCGCCATACCCCTGGAAAACTGGAATGACTTTTCCCTGCCCGAACACCTGAGAATGAATATCAATGTCCTCGACCAGGAAGGCAAGACCTTGGGTGCGGGCCGGGATGTGACCAGCCTGAAGGAACGCTTTGCTGAACAATCCCAACAGGTCATGGCCGAGTTCTCGGCAGCCACTATCGAACACCAGGGCATCACGGACTGGGATTTTGGTCGCCTGGAAAAAGAACAGGAACTGGAGCATGGCGGCTTGTCCCTGAAGTCCTGGCCGGCATTGGTAGATGAAGGGGAATCAGTCTCCCTTAAACTGATGGACTCGCCTTACCAGGCAAGCCAGCACTCACGGGCCGGGGTCGCGCGTCTTTACATGCTGCGTAATCGACAACTATGGAAGCATTTGCGCAAAAACCTGTTGCAGGATCCGTCGCAGTTACCGGTGATGCAGCGTTTTGG
>Ga0181590_10003970_pt1 | contig 12342 bp, 19 predicted proteins | sample 071ome_34_FD_132446 | JGI IMG/M metagenome (GOLD analysis project Ga0181590, IMG submission 132446) | Coastal salt marsh microbial communities from the Groves Creek Marsh, Skidaway Island, Georgia - 071411BT metaG (megahit assembly) | ecosystem: Environmental > Aquatic > Marine > Intertidal... | reverse complement strand
TTATAGAGTAAACGAAAACAAAATGATAAATTCAACTTGTTATGAAATTGTAAATAAGAAAGATAAGATTCGAGTATTGGAAGATTCTTATCCGGTTGGTGAAATATTCGGCGTTGATGTTTATAAAGCAATTCATGTAAATAGTAATCAAGAAATATATGTAACCGTAGGAGAATTGATTAAATGAAAACATTTAAACAATTTACAGAGGAGGCAATGACTGCTGGTGATGCAGGGATCCCGCAAGACACTAAAAATATGGGGAGAAAAAAACGCAGACCTTCAATTCTGACCAGACACTATATAGAAGTGAACGGTAAGATTAAGAAACGAGCAAAAATGCCGACTTATTAAATGCTTGATAATTCACTATAAAAAAATATAATATATAAAATAACAAGAAACACTCCTTGTTTTTTATTCGCTGAGAATTGATTACTATGGCTAAACAGAATTATATGGGGTTGCAAATTGACCTGTCTCGTGACGAACTATTTGATAATTTGGGTATCCAAAGACTAAAAGAAAGTTATATGCGTGAAGATGAAGAATCTCCGCAAGAGAGATTTGCTTTTGTAAGTAAATCTTTTGCTTCTAATGATGAGCATGCGCAAAGATTATACGAATATAGCAGCAAGCATTGGTTATCATATTCCACTCCAATTTTATCTTACGGACGTTCCAAAAAAGGAATGCCGATATCTTGTTTTTTAAACTACATTGAAGATACAGCAGAAGGTTTGGTTCACAATCTAAGCGAAACAAATTGGTTGTCTATGCTTGGCGGTGGCGTTGGCATTGGTTTCGGTATACGTGCTAGTGACGACAAATCAACTGGTGTTATGCCTCATCTAAAAACCTATGACTCTTCCTCTCTAGCATATCGACAAGGTAAAACTAGAAGAGGATCATATGCTGCTTATCTGGATATTTCTCATCCTGATATAATTATGTTCTTGGAAATGAGAAAACCAACTGGAGATCAAAATATCCGTTGCCTTAATTTGCATCATGGGATTAATATTTCAGATCGTTTTATGGAATTAATTGAACGATGTATGGTAGACCCTGATGCGGATGACGGTTGGAATCTTTGCGATCCTCATTCTGGTGAAGTTAGAGAAACTGTTTCTGCTAGACTATTATGGCAGAGAATCATAGAACTTAGAATGGAAACAGGCGAACCTTATATACACTTTATAGACACAAGCAATAATCATCTACCTCAGTGGCAGAAAGACTTGGGATTAAAAATCCACCAGTCTAATCTCTGTTCAGAAATTATTTTACCCACCGACAAGGACAGAACAGCAGTTTGTTGTCTTTCCTCCGTCAACTTAGAGTATTATGACTCTTGGAGTAAAAATACTCATTTCTTGAAAGATATCGCAGAAATGCTCGATAATGTTTTGCAACATTTTATTGATAATGCTCCTAACACTGTCGGTCGTGCGAAGTATTCTGCTATGCGCGAAAGGAGCATTGGAGTTGGTGCTTTAGGTTTTCATGCATATTTACAAAAGAATATGTTGTCATGGGAATCTATGTTTGCCTCTAGTGCTAATTACAGAATGTTTAAACATATTAGGAGTAAATTGGATGAAGCAAATTTGGAATTGGGTTCAGAACGTGGTGAAGCCATTGATGCAAGAGGCACAGGAAGAAGATTTAGTCACGTTATGGCTATCGCTCCCAACGCTTCTAGCAGTATTATTATGGGAAACACTTCGCCGAGCATTGAACCATTTAGGGCTAATGCTTATAGGCAAGACACATTATCTGGATCTTATCTTAACAAAAATAAGTATTTGGTGGAAGTTATTAAGAATAAAATATCGGATAAAAAAACTAGAATGGGAGAAGAAGAGATCTGGTCGTCAATAATGTCTAATGATGGATCGGTTCAGCATCTTACATTTTTATCTGAAGATGAAAAGAATGTATTTAAGACCGCGATGGAAATAGATCAAAGATGGTTAATCGAACACGCAAGTAAAAGACAAGAGTTTATTGATCAATCGCAGTCGCTGAATTTGTTTTTTAGACCAACAGTGAATATTAAATATTTGCACGCAATTCATTATCTTGCTTGGAAATCTGGTCTAAAAACTTTATATTATTGTAGATCTGAGAAATTAGGAAAAGCAGATAAAGTCTCGCGAAAAGTAGAGAGAGAAATCATAAAAGAACTTGATATGACAGCACTCGTTGAAAACGATGAGTGCATAGCATGCGAGGGATAGTTTAATTGAAAACTATCTCGAAAATAATTCCTCCAAATACTAACACATTTAATAAAATATTTGTGGAAAAAATAATTGACGATGATGATGTCGAACAACTTATAAAACTCTATCGTAATTTGAAATCTCAAAATGCTCATCAGGATTACAATTTATTTGATCTTAAAAAGGCAAATGTACCATCAGAGTTTCGTAAAATTTCTCCGATAGATAAATTATATAAATTTAGCGAGAAAAAATATATCACTGCTTCTTATTTCCTAGAATACAATAAAGATTCTTTCACTAGGACTCATAGTGACAATGGTAGTAATATCACCATTGTCACTATACTAGATACTAAAGATCTTGTTGGAGGAGAGTCATTAATTTTATCGCCTTATAATAAGAAACCGAGACCAAAAACAAGTTATGCGAATAGAACAGAAAAAGAATCTAAAACTCCCCCATATGGTAAAAACATAATACCTAAGATAGTAAAATGTAAAGATGGTGAAAGTTTAATTTATGGAAAAGAATTGAATCATGGAGTATGTCAAGTTGAAAGTGGATCTAGATTGGTTTTTATAACATGGTTTGATGATGAAAAAAGAAAATGAGGGAAACAGATGACAAAGCAACATTTAACTGACGAAAGAGCATACTTCAAACCCTTTAATTACCCTTGGGCATATGAAGCATGGTTGACTCATGAGCAATCTCATTGGTTGCATACAGAAGTCGCAATGTCTGATGATGTAAAAGATTGGCAAAAAAGATTAACCAAAGAAGAAAAGGCATTTCTCACAAACATCTTTCGTTTCTTCACACAAGGCGATATTGATGTAGCAGGTGGTTATGTAAACAACTACCTTCCTTATTTTAAACAACCTGAAGTTAGAATGATGTTGTGCGGATTTGCTGCTCGAGAAGCATTGCATGTAGCAGCATATTCTCATCTGATAGAAACTTTAGGAATGGCAGAATCTACATACAACGAGTTCCTTGAGTATGATGCCATGAAAGACAAGCACGAATACTTCATTGATTTATCAACTCAAAATGGCACAACAGAATCAGTAGCAACAAACATTGCTGCCTTTTCGGCGTTTACAGAAGGTATGCAACTTTTTTCATCATTTATTATGTTACTCAACTTTCCGCGTCACGGTAAGATGAAAGGCATGGGACAGATTGTTACATGGTCGATTGTTGACGAGACACAGCACGCTGAGTCTATGATTAAGTTGTTCCGTGAGTACGTGCAAGAGAATATTGAAATATGGAACGACAAATTAAAATCTTCCATATATACTATTGCTGAGAAAATGGTAGAGTTAGAAGATAAGTTTATCGACTTAGCATTTGCGATGGGACCAATGGAAGGACTTGAAGCAGATGAAGTAAAAACTTATATTCGTTATATCGCAGATAGACGCTTAATTAGTTTGGGACTCAAGGGTATTTTTAAGGTTAAAAAGAATCCTCTGCTTTGGGTCGAAGAAATGATAAATGCTCCGACTCATACAAACTTCTTTGAAAATCGTGCTACAGATTATGCAAGAGGTGCATTAACAGGAGATTGGAAAGATGTTTGGGGAGTATCTTTATAAGGGATTAATGTATGCAAAGGGAAGAAGATGTAATTTATCATTTAGATTGTATTGTGTGCGATATGGAGTTTACTATTATCGTACACGAAATAGATGAAAAACCAAATTTTTGCCCTATGTGCGGAGAAGAGTTTTTAGAATAAATAATGTGGTGCTATAAAAATAAAGAATATAATCCAACAGAAGAAGAATTGAATGAATATGTCGGTTTTGTTTATATCATAACCGAAAAGAAAACTGGAATGAAATATGTTGGAAAAAAATTATTTTGGAGTAGCAAAGTTCTTCCTGTAACAAAAAGCAGAAAAAGAAAAAAAAGAGTAAAGATCGAATCCGATTGGAAAACATATTATGGATCCAGCGACAAAGTAAAAAGTTTACTTTTAGAACATGGTCCGAATGCATTTGACAGAGAAATATTGAGATTGTGCAAAAGCAAAGGAGAATGTTCTTATTACGAGGCCAAGGAGCAGTTTGACAGGGACGTCCTTCTGCGTGAAGATTACTATAATGGCATCATAAATTGCAGAGTTAATGCTAAACACTTGAAGTCCAAAGAAAAATGAAAATTTTACTTTTATTCTATATTGTAGTATAATATGATATAGAATGGAGATCGTTCGTTGCTAAGGGCAGAAGAACTGTATCAATTTGTTGAGAAAGGATAAATAGTATAGGAAAGTTTTGCTAGGGTCAGTACGGTGGGACGTACAGCCAGACAATGGTATAGGACAAGGTTCGAATCCAAACTCTAGCAATTTTAATTCGTTGAAGCAAGTTAAGTAAGAAGTTTGGACAGGGGCAAAACACAATATGACCCGTTATCATTTTGATAATTGTAAAAGGAAAGGTGACGAAAATTATTCTTATTGATTGGAACGGTATAGCGATTGGTAATATTGTGTCACAGAAAATGGATGCGGATGAAAATTTAATTCGGCACATGATTCTGAACACAGTGAGAATGTATCGCAAGAGATTTCACAGAGAATACGGTGAAGTTGTTATCTGTTGTGATGGAGGCAAAAATTGGAGAAAAGAATATTTTCCTCAATACAAATTTAAAAGGAAACAAGATAGGGAAGAATCTTCTACCGATTGGAATCGTATATTTGAAATATTGCATATGGTTCTTGACGAGATAAAGGAGAATTTCCCTTATAAAGTCGTTCATGTACAAGAATGTGAGGCAGACGATATCATTGCTACCTTGGCATACGACACTCAGGAATTCGGAAACTATGAGCAGGTTTTAATAGTCTCTTCCGACAAAGACTTTTTACAACTACAATCTCTGAGTAACGTGAAACAATTTTCACCTCTTAAGAAAAAGATAATAACGGAGTTAAACCCCAAGCAGAGACTCCTAGAGCACATCCTGAGAGGCGATGCTGGTGATGGGGTTCCCAACGTATTAAGTGATGATAATTGTTTCGTAGAGGGACGCAGACAAAGTCCTGTGACCTCTAAATTCATATATAAAGTTATAGATACAGAAAAGAGTTGTTTTAACCAGGACAATTTACGAAATTTCAATCGTAACGAAACCTTGATTGATTTGACTAAAACGCCAGATCTAGTAAAACAAAAAATTATAAATAATTACTATAGTCAGAGCAAAGAAGAAAATAGAAGTAAAGTTTTGCCATTTTTAATATCTAAAAGATGCAAATTATTGATAGAATGTGTTGAGGAGTTTATTTAATGATTACTGCAAATCAACCAGTTAAGAGACTTGAACTGTTTGAAATTTTGGAACAAGTTTCTAGATCTAAAAGCAGAAAAGAAAAAATCGAAACGCTGAAGAAAAATAATTCTTCTGCATTGTCAGATTATCTAAGGTGCGTTTTTGACGACGTTATCCAATTCAAATTACCAGAAGGTAAACCTCCATACAATCCTTGCGAAGAGCAGCACGTGCCGTCAACTTGGCATAGACAAAACACAAAACTAGAATTTCTTGTGAAAAATTCACCAAAAGCAGAAAATTTATTAAACTTGAAACGAGAAACTATTTTTATTGGAATTTTGGAATCAGTCCATCCTAAAGATGCGGAGATATTAGTAGATATGATTAACAAAAAAACAAATGCAAAGGGATTAACAAAGAAACTAGTACAGGAGGCTTTTCCTAATTTAATCGTAAGATAATAAGACATGTCACCCCATAGTAACATAAATGCTGCCTGAAAAGTATGTATTCTTTCAGCAGCATTTTTTTTAAGGAGAATATATGCATCAAATCCAAGTCAATCGGTTAAAGAAAGACAGTAAGGAATTGGGAAACTACATCCATAAATTAAATAAAAAAGGGAGGTATGATTTGGCATATAAAATAGCAAGGAAACGGGAATTTTTAGATCAACATATAGTTGAGATAGAACAGACAAAATAGGGGGTGATCCTTTATCTACTGGTGCTCTCGCAAGAGAGCACCTTTTACTTTAGGAAATTAATTATGCCTACATATATTTTTAAAAATAAAGAGACAGGTGAAACGAAAGAAATGATTGTTTCGATTTCCAAAATGGAAGAAATGACCAGTGAAGAAGGGGATTGGATTCAAATAATCGGATCTCCAACAACGGTAACTCATATCGGAGGAACACTAAAACAAGCAGGTTCAGAGTGGAAAGATCTTCTTGGTAGAATTAAGAAAGGTTCTGGTAGGAATAATACAATACACGATTAATGAACACTATAACCAACCTTAAAATAGATCACCTACTCACGTATGATCCCATAACAGAAAATCAATCCATTGCTTACAAGGCATGGAAACAAGATGGCGATCATTTAGTTTTGAGCGGAAGTGCAGGAACTGGAAAAACTTTTTGTGCTTTATATCTTGCACTAGAATTGGTTATGGATAAATCTACTCCTTGGGAGAAGATTCACATAATAAGATCAGTAGTCCCTACAAGAGAAATGGGATTTCTACCTGGAAGCGAAGAAGAAAAACTTCTTCCGTATGTATCACCTTATATCGGCATATGTTCTGAATTATTTAATCACCAAGATGCATATAAAAATTTAGTATCACAAGATATAATTCAATACCACTCAACTTCTTTTATCCGAGGAGTAACTTTTGATAATGCGATAATTATAGTTGATGAAATGCAGAACTGCAATTTTCATGAATTAGATTCAATAATAACCAGAGTTGGTGTTAATAGCAGGATAATATTTTGTGGGGATTATTATCAATCAGATTTTAAAAGTAGTTCAGATAAAAACGGTTTGTTAGATTTTATAGACATTATAGAACAAATGAAGAATTTTACTGTAATAGAATTTACTTGGAGCGATATAGTTAGATCTGATTTTGTGAGAGATTATATAATGACGAAAGAAATAATAGAGAGAAATAGATGAACGAAAACTATCCAAATTTTAATCGTTGTTTCCTAGAAACCTTAAATTTTGAAGGTAAATTTTCAGATCATTCATTTGATCCTGGTGGCATGACCATGTACGGAGTTACTAAGAAAGCATACGAACAATGGAGACTTATGAAACAAGATCCAATTGTTCTAACTGCTGATATTATGCTTTCTTGGAAAAAAGAAGATGTGTATGATTTTTATAAAGAAATGTATTGGGATAAGATATATGGGGATAACTTAGAGAATCCAATTAATTTTGCTATATATGATTTTGCAGTGAATAGCGGAGTTATGAGAGCAGCAACAATCGCGCAATTCGTAGTTGGGGTGAAAGCAGACGGTTTTATCGGTCCAGTTACAAATGCAGCGATAAATGATATGGATAAAGCAACTTTCATTGAAGAATATTGTAATAGAAGACAAGTGTTCTTGAAACAATTGAAAACTTTTAATATTTTTGGCCGCGGTTGGACCAGAAGAGTAAACAGAGTGAAAAAAATATGTATGGAGGACATTGAAAAAAATGGCTAAGTATGGTAGACATGATGCTAGAAATAAAAAAAGAAACAAGCATAAATTTAATGCTAAAGATGGAAAAAAGATTAAATTTAAATTAGTAAAGAGCGATGAAATATACCATAGACAAAATAAAATAATTTAAATTAATCTCCTATAACAATAATAATAAAGGAGAATGAAAATGCCTGATAGAGAACATTTTCACGGAGATATGAGTCGCAATGAAGTGCAACTCGACCTCGATAGATTTATGGAAGTTCTGCAAGAGAACAATAGATTAAAAGATAAAATTCGTGAACTCGAATTTGACAACAAAGTAAACCCTTGGCAACGCTGGATTCATTTTGCCAAAATGGTTGATAATTGGCGTATTTGGAGTCGTGCTTTTATAACTGTTTATATGCTTCTTTTATATTATACGACTATGTGGTTTATGGATCTAGAAGCACCCACACTAGAACAATCTGGTTTGATATCTGTAATTGTTGGTGCTGGTGCTGCTTGGTTTGGTTTGTATGTGAAATCTGGACCAGAAGGATCCGATTAAAAGAGATTTAATTTGAAAATATATATGATAAGTATATCAGATAATCTGATATCTGAATATTATAAAAGTATATGCAAACCTGAATGGGAAAAATATGGTTATACAATAGATCACTATGAAGCAGTGACTCCAAGCGATTTGTCTGATTATAATGACATTAAGTTTGCGACCTATAAAGGAAGGGGATATAAATTTACTGAGACTGAAAAAGCAATTTGGTATAGTCATTATAATTTATGGCATAAATGCTTGGATATGATGGAACCTATTGTTATTATTGAGCACGATTGTTATCCTGAAAGAAAATTATTTGATATGTCTAAGAAAGAAATAATGTTATTTTGCACCTTTCCTAGAAAGAAAAACAAATCTCAAATAATGTCTCCTTGCGGTGGATATTACATCACACCAAAATCTGCTATTCGCTTGATACACAAAGCAACAGAAGAAACCATCACCTTTAATGTTGATTGGACAGTTCATGAAACTTTTGATGATTTTAATTTGGATATAACTAATAGAGAGAACTCTAAATTTCAAAAATATCTTAAAAAATGGACAACTTGTAAACAAATATACAGTGAAAAAATTGGGTCAACAATAGAACATAATTTGGAAAAAAAATGAAAAGGTTAATATATCAGGTTTGTTTAGGTGAAGCAAAAAATTCAAAATTATATAAATTTTGCATTCAATCTGTTAAGGAATACTGTCAGAACCATGGTATAGATCACATAATTCAAGATAAACCGATTCTAAGAATTAAACCTGATATTTTCTTAACTAATAGATCTCCGTTGGCATATGAGAAACATGGCGGGTTTTTACCCATATATGAAAAAGAAAATGCGTTTGCTCACTTGAAAAATTATGATCAAATTGCTATAATTGATGCTGATATTTTTATTAGAAAAGATTCTCCGAATATATTTGACGATTTGACTAGTGAATATGATTTTGCTGCATGTTGCGAAAGAGAAATGCCTATAACTAATGATTATAGTAAAAAAATATCTGATTATTCTAAGTCACAATATGAAAAATTAAAAGATGTTGATTGGAAATGGAATAATTCTGGAGCAGAATTTTTTAACATGGGATTGATACTTTTGAACAAGTCATTTTCTCAATATCTAAAGAATCAATCACCCAAAGAATTTATAGAACGTAATGAATTTAAAAGATTTGTAGACGGATTGGGCACTTGGAAATGGTCTACCGATCAAACCCTTTTAAATTGGTTTGTTAAAAAAGAAAATATAAATGTGATGCATTTAAATTGGAAATGGAATGGATTATACAAGGCGATTAAAGAAGATAAGTTGTCTGAAGCTTATTTTATACATTTTTTCAAAAAACAGAGTTTGCCCATGAACGGTGAGAATATAGATGAATTAATGAGGTTAATATGAAAAAATTAATATATCAAGTTTATCTCGGGAATAGGAGTAAACTATATGATTTCTGCACAAACTCTGTAAAGGAATATGCTGAAAAAATAGGCGCAGATTATATTTGTCAAACTAAACCTATATTAAGAATAGCACCAGATCCTTTTATGAATCAAAGAGAAGGTAAAACTGGAGGTTGGAAAAAACTTGGTTATTTGCCTATTTTAGAAAAAGAAAACTCATGGAATCATTTTAAAAATTATGATTTTTGTTGTATAATTGATGCTGACATTTATATTAAACCTGAAACTCCTGATATATTTAACTACCATAATGGATATACAGTTTCCTCTGTTTATGAATGCGATATGCCTATAACAGAACAACATGCTGCGAAAATAAAATCATATTCTAACATGGTTCAATTATTTAATATGAATTGGCCTTATAAAAATAAAACTGGATATGATTTTTTCAATTCTGGAGTTTTAATGTATAATTGTAAAAATATGCTAGAACGATTAAAAGGTATGTCGCCAGAGGAATTTTTAAGACAACCCATTTTTATGGATTTGATTAATGGTATTGGCCCCTTTAAGTGGCAATCAGAACAAATGCTGCTCAACTATTGGTTTAGAAAAGAAAACATTGAAGTTCAGAGGTTGGAGTGGAAATGGAATACTCTATACACAGCTGTTAATAATCCGAAAGAAGGATATTTCATACATTTTTTCTTGCGTGATCATTTACCTGACAACGGTGAAAACATTGAAGAGTTGGTTAAAACTTTATAATTAATTTTATATGAAACATATTGCTGTTAGATCATTAAGTTTAATAAGAAACGGTGCTTCTTATACAGTTCCTGGTCTTGGGGATAGATTGCATACTGTTTTAATGGGATATAATTACAGCATTCTAAACAACACTCCTGTAACTCTACATTTAACAACCGATAAATTTCACAGACCAGATAAAAATTCTTCATGGAAAGAAATACTAGCATTATTCCCGCCAGGGCATGTATTTGTTGAAGGACATGAAGTAAAAGAATTATCCGAATCAGATTGGATCTCTTATTTGAAAAATAAAGGATTTGATGCTCAGACTTATCTCTATAAAGATACTCCTCATCCGCATGATTTTCCTAATGGAGTCAGTGAAATGTTTGATGCTGGAGAAATCATGAGTCATTATCCATGTATTCCTTCTATAGTTGATATAGAATTACCGGACAAATTCGTCACCGCTCAATTTGATTGTAATAATGTTCCATATTGGCAGAGCAGTTCAGACGCTAGGAAAATTGATCCTATGAAAATAGAATCTATATTGTCAAAATATAAATCTCAAGGTTATGAGATTGTTTTTATCGGTGGCGATGGTAAAGGTAATATGAAAGGACCAGGAAATTTGCAAAATATTGGTTGTGCTCTCTCTAGAGCAGATTATCATGTTGGCGCTGAATCTGGATTTTTAGTAATGGCGCAATTATATATGAAACCAGAACAAATTAAATTATATGTAAAGAATAAAAATGGATACTCTCATCATGTTATTAGAAATCAAAACAACGGGGTGGAGATTATAAAATGTTAGATAATTATGATGTGAATGAAGACGGCGTTATTTTTCAACTTGAAAAATCTCCGTTTAATTATGACGAGGTTTATGCAGGGAATTATAACTCTTATGGCGAAATAGGAACTAGAATGTCTTATTTACGTTTGGGATATTTGATTGGGGGTATAGGTAAAATACCAGAAAGCATATTAGATATTGGATATGGCAACGGTTCTTTCTTGGAAACTTGCACAAAGATAATTCCTGATTGTAATGGTCACGATATTAGCAACTATCCGCTCCCAGAAGGGTGTAATTTTATTACTGATATTTTTTCTAGGTTTTTTGAAGTTGTGACTTTTTTTGATTCATTAGAACATTTTTGTGATATAGATTGGATTAAAAATTTAGATTGCGAACATATTGTAATTTCATTACCTCATTGTCATTATTTTAACGATCAATGGTTTCAAGATTGGAAACATAGAAAACCAAACGAACATTTATGGCATTTTAACACAACCTCTCTAAAGAAACATATGAATAGAATGGGATATGATTGCATCTCAATATCCAACATTGAGGATATTATCCGAAATAATAACTTAGATGAAGAAAATATTATATCTGGGGTTTTTAAGAAAAGATGAAAGGTAGAATAATCTATATAAAGGGTCATAAAGAATCAGAACAACAGGCGAAAGACTGTTTAAATTCTTCTAGAAAATATAATTCTTGGCAAGTTGAACTGAAAGAAGGAATTACTCCTGACACACTAGAAAAAATACCTCCAATAATAGAAAACAGCAGACTTCTAAATTTTAAAAAAGAAAATGAAAATATATTTTTGACGAAAATTAGTTGTGTAACTAATCACATAAATTTTTGGAAAGAAGTAGTTGATCTCGGAGAACCGATGTGTTTCCTCGAACATGATTCAATTTGTATTTCAGAAATTCCAAAAATAAGATTTAATGAGTATCTCTTGTTAAACACAGAATACGTTTTTAAACACCCGAGTAAGCTTGCTATTGCTCGTTTAAGAGAATATAATTTCCCTAAATTAAAAGGAGTTAATCCCTTTCCGTTTGATTATCC
>Ga0181590_10003958_pt1 | contig 12361 bp, 6 predicted proteins | sample 071ome_34_FD_132446 | JGI IMG/M metagenome (GOLD analysis project Ga0181590, IMG submission 132446) | Coastal salt marsh microbial communities from the Groves Creek Marsh, Skidaway Island, Georgia - 071411BT metaG (megahit assembly) | ecosystem: Environmental > Aquatic > Marine > Intertidal zone... | reverse complement strand
TTTCTTATTATATAAATATTACATCAATAAAATTCAGGAAAATTAAATTATATATATTATACTTGAATTATTTTTAATTATTAATAATCTTGTATAATTCTGGTCACAGTAATAATAATAAATTTTTATTGAAAAGTCAATAGTTAAATGAAAAAAATTTAAAAAAATTAATTATCCCATATAATCGGTTGCCTGTTTACTAGAAGGTACTCCTCCATCTCTAAACGCTCCATTCATATGATTAATAATCATTTTTTCAATTTGTGGTTTTAATGAAGCCATATCCATATTAGTTGCAGAACCATTAGGTGAAACAATTTCTATTCTACCACTAATATTTAAATTACCAAATTCCATTTTTTGTGATCCCATAAAACTATCTAACTTACTTAATGGTAATACTGCCTCCGATTCATTCCCTTCACCTATAAGTGCGGTTATAGGTTGTGTTACAATACCACCTTCCTGTAATGCAATTATATTAGCAGGTATTTGAGGCATCCCCCTTTTATAACAGTTAGTACCGTCCCAATCACCTCCTGCTGCAGTACATTCTTGTGCCTTTGTCATAGTAGTACCACCACCTCCTCCACCACCAAGAACAGGAGTCTCCTCTAATTTTTTTGAGAATATGTCCATTTTTTCCGATAAGTCTTCAAATGAAGTAATAGTCTTATCCTTTAACATAGTACCTAACTTACCAACTTCTGTCATAGCATTATCTAAGATACTTTTAGTTTCTGTATCACTAGCAAACATTTCATTAATATAACTAGCACCTCTAGCAACCCAAGCATCTGTAGTATCTTGAATACCATCCCTTAATTGGTCTAGACTACCTTTCATTTGTTCAGTAGTAAGTTCATAAGTATCCACACCCACACCAACAATTCTAGCCTTTTGAGAATCTAAAAAATTTGCCATCATTTCTGACATTGTTTGTGTGTTCACCGCAATATCTCTAAAATTATCTTCTGATGATTGATTGGCTTTCATAATTTCATCTGCCATTCCCTCATTAATCTCATCTAACCCTAAATCTTGTCCATTATGTTCAATTACATATCTTCCATCTTTGTATTTGGCTAGTGATGCGATATTATCTTTAACATCATCATCTAAACCAGTCATACTAAATTTCATTTTTATGTCTTTAATTTTAGATGTTTGTCGAGACATCTCCACCATTTTATCAACATTAATACCTAATTGGTCTCCAGCCGCTTTTAATTGCATTCTAACTTCCGCAGGCATGTCAAATTCACCTGTCTCCTCATTAAATTGCATCATATTTTCAGTCATCTCTCCCACCTTTTTAGCTAACTCTTCAGGTTTGTTCCTTGCTAAATACATAGTTTCAAAAGGATCACCAAATGCTTGTGCGATGTCCCCACCTAACATTTGTAAATTTGCTGCCGCTTCAATCGCCGCTTCTGGTTGGTAGAATTTATCTGCCATTTGTAAAACATCGGAAACTTCTAAACGCATCTTTACTGCTTGTTTAGCCATTTCAGTCATACCTTTTACACCATTTGCAAAAGAATAAGACTGCATTGATCCCATATTTTTTTGTACAGTGTTAATTACTTTAGTGGCGTTTAATCCCATTGCTTGTGCACTTTTATATGTTTCCATTAGATTTTCTTGCATTTTATCAGAAGAAATACCCATTAAATTAAACTTTTCCGCCATACTCGCTGCATCTGACGCCATCATACCTGTACCCGCAGCCACTCCAGCAATTGCTTCTGCATCTTCTTTACTAACAGGTGTAATTCTACCCGATTGTTCTGCAATTGTTTCATATATCCTACCTAAGTCTTCAGATTTTAATCCCATTTCTAATACATTAGGTAATGCACCTTTAAAACTTTGTTCCATTGCCTTAGCTGAAGCACTACCCAAACCTATAGTTTTAGTTAAACCCTTATATACCTTTGCAATTTCTTGTGCGTAATTATACTGAGCCGCAGTAGTCATTAAGAAATCCCTATATTTTTGACCAGTTACTGCAAATTCTTGCGTAATTCTACCAGTAACTTTGTATTGTTCTTTTAGAAGTTTATTCTGTTTTTCTATCGCTTTTAATACTTCCTGTGCCTCTTTTTTTTGTTGATCAGTAGCTTCTGCACTATCCTTAATCAACTCAAATTGTTCCTTTAATTGTTTTAACTCTTCAGCTCTACCCCTTCTTGTTTCCCTACTTACACCTTCAGTAGTTTTTTCAAAATCCGTTGCAACTTTTTTAAGGTTTTGTAAACCTTGTCTTAATGACTGCATTGCATCATCTATCTCTTTTTTAGTCATAATATTTTATTTAATCTATAAATTTAACAATATACCCTTTCCACGTCACTGGATGTGGTTTAGGTTTGGTTCCTGAACCATCATCTTCCCATACACTACCTGTTTGTCTTTGAGATAATTCAGCTTTTTGAAACTCAAAATAGAAGATTTTACTTCCTCGTATCAATTTAACAACATTACCTGTATCTGTATAAGTACCTATAGTAAATGTTTCATCACCTGGTGACCAAGTATAATTACTCCCACTACCGTCATGTTTTGGAACACCATCGTCAAAATGTAGTTGTATCTGTCTATGTTTACCTATTTGTTTTGCAATACTCTGTTCACCACCTGCCAAAGTTTTTTTCTTAACCTCTATACCTTTAATATTATAAAATTTTCCTAAATCACCTAATATTTTATTCAAAACATCTTTAGCATTTGAAACCCAGTCATCAATTGCGGGGCAGGCATCTAAAGCTTTATTTCTTTCCACTTTAGCGTCTTTTGCATTAGGCCTATCTACAAATTTATCAAAATCTTCCTGACATTGATCCCAACCCTTTAAAAACTCATCTCTAACAGTGTCGATATATTGACCAAGCCTACTTTCATATACATCTCTACTAGGTTTATGTTTATCTATGTCTGCATCACTTGAATCTATATTAGCGTCAAATAATTTAACACAATAACACTGACTGTGTCGTATTTCTTTTTTTAACCCTTTTAACAATAAAAGTCTACCCGCAGCCTTAATCACTTTTGGACCCACTTTAAATACCCTTCCAGCAGTTCTTCTAACTTTACCACTGGACGCACCTAAAGCTAATTGTTCGATATCCTCCCAAGACAATTCACCATTTTCCATCTTTTCCCTCATCCACTCTTCTATTTGGCTATCGTCCATATCATTCATATCTATAACCTCTATTTCTATTTCTTCACCCACCTCAACATCTGTTTTATATTTTTTAGCGTCTTTAAGATTAATCTCTTTATCGTTAGGTGTTTGACCATCTGCAATAACAATATATTTTTCTTTTACTGCATTACTACCATTTGGTAGTGTTATAATACCCTCCTCATTTAAAAGTTTTTTAATAGATTTATTTATAAATTCTATATTTTCTAAAAATTCTTCTATTCTTCTCATTTTATCTTTTTATTAATAAATATCTAAAAAAATAAATAAGTTAACTATCATCACTTTTAGTCCATTCTTTTATAAAAATTCTTCTAGAATATGTAGGCATTATCATTACGTCAGAGTAACTATACCCCTTACTAACTAAAAAATTAATTTCTTTATGTAGTGATAAAAGATAATTAGAGTTCAGGCCATAGAAAATTCGATCCGAATCTAAGAAACGTGTCCAAGGACCTCCCCCCATTGGTCCTTGCAGTTGTTTTAAGTTCTATTCCTGGTGTTATTTCATTAATATATTTTCTTAATGATCTGGTGTCTATAATGGGTAATTTATTTATGGTGTTTGAGTTTTTTAATTTATCTCTTTCACCATCTATAGATGTAATAGTTTGTTCTAAACTAAATATTATTTTATTTGATATCCCATCAGGATCTCTTTTAATAAATTCAGAATCTCTAGCATCTATTATATCATCGTCTTTTCCTGTAAGTAATTTAAATGTGACAATTTTATTAGTTTTAGGTAATTTATACTCAAACTCACCGTTTTCATTAGGTTTAACTGTTAATTTTTTGTGTTTTAATTGTGAAAGATCAATAACCGCTTCGACAAACTCGCCTTCTTCTTCGTCAAAAACTAGTTGGGTGTAATCACTACCAAACGCAGTAACTCTTAAAAATACCATTAATGTAGTCCTATCCCCAATAAGTAAATCTTCAACATCAAAACCCAAATCTTTAACTTTTCTTTTTAATAAAATATCAATGATTTTATTACCATTAGATATGTTAGGTGATGTTAAAATACTTTCATCCATTGCGGTTAAGTACTCTATTTTAACACTTTTTTTATTATTTTTATATAACAAACCTTGTGACGGTAATTCTATTACATCATAAGGTGTCCTAAATTCTTCTGGTACGAAATTAGGATCTAAGTTCTGTTGATAATTTTCCATAATACTATATTAATAAAACTTTTATAATAATAAATATTAAAAATTTATTTTTTATTCAGTTATCCCACATAATGCACGTTGTTTATCCCACCAACTATTAAATGAGGTTTCCCATTGTGGTGAATTTACATCTAATCCCTTAAAGAATCCTTTCATTTGTTTATCAGTTTCTAAATTATAAATAATATCTATTAGTGCCTCATGCATATCGATTTTATTTTTAGATAACAAAGAAAACTTGTAAATACCACAATCTAACTTTAAAGTACCTTCTTCCCACATTTTATCCATTATATTAGATAAATTCTGTTGTAAATCCCCCTCTTTCTCTTTTCTCTTTCGTGCTGCATTATTATTACATATACTAAACAAATTATCTCTATGTTCTTTCATAAGTTGGATTATGTCGTCTATACTTGCCGCACCTGTAAATTCGTCATCTGTTGCCCAAACAGAAAGATCTATCTTACCATCCATTTCCCCCCAATTTAATAATCCTGAAACATTATATTGAATAATATCAGTAATAATATCATCTTGTTCCTTTTTTATATTTTCACAACTTGCATCAGGATTATCCATAGCATAAGTATAAAATTCGATTTTCTTTTTATTTAACTCATCTACAATACAATTTAACCTGTGTCTAGAACATATTATTTCCACCATAGTCTCCAAATCCAACACTGTCCCATCTTCAGTTAAATATCCACTAATTTTTCCGAATCTTGCATCATTCTTTATGGTTCGCATAAGTGCTTTTAATTTACTATCTGCCTCATCGGCACCAGGAAAAAGGAAAGTAGGATCTAATTCATTAATTATTTCTACATGTTTATCTTTTAAATTTACTCCTTTATCATTGACTATAGTTTTCAAATCAAAATCCTTTGTACAATCTAGACATTCAGTACATGGTTTATCCCATTCACCATTCACCATTCTCGAATCTTTACCTCTCCCACATTTTTCATTTAAATGTGCAAATACCATACCCTCTAGAATCTTTAGTCTAGGCTCAACATTAGATTTAAATAATTTTACACCAAGTTCTTTAACTAACTTTGCTGAATCAATTGCTTTTCCCCCTACGCATTGTATTATTTTATCAAAAAGTCCTGGTTCCTCAACATTAAATTCTTCTCCTTCGTCCCCTTCTCCTTTATCTGCAATATCTATGTATTCCAGTTGTTCATCAGTAAATACTTGTGAATTATTAACACAATAAGCTAACCAAATACCACCACCTGCTAAACCCAAACCTATTGTAATCATAGTCCATTTCCATCTACGATTTTGTCTTCCAGCCCATTTCTCAGAATTTGGTGAACCACCTATGTCCGAACCTTTTACACCACTACTATCTAATTTTCTAGGGTTAAGACCATTTTTTTGTAAATACGCATATAACCTATCAAACTCAGCTTTATTTCTTGCGGTTACAATATTTAAGTCCCCACTTTTTCCTACAAAAACTACAGACAAGTCCCAATTAATTTGTTTATTATTTAATTCAATATTAATATCATTAACTTTATTCATAATTTTTCTCGCTAAGAATTCAATAAATCTTTTTCTCCAGTTTCTCTGAACAGTAATATATGTATCACTATTTTTAATTGTATTTTTTAATAATTCGCCCGCATCTACACCATTTTTAGGTTTACCATCTACTCTCGATTTTATTTGTTCCCACAACTGACTTATTTTACTTTCAGGATCATTTTTTGTAAAATTATTTAAAAAGTCAAAATCATTTACAAACTCTTCAATAGTTTTAACAGTACCTGAAGTATATTTAGTATTAAATAAATCTAATATATTAGGATTATCGCCCAATAACTGTGCAGTTTTAACTAAATCGTCTAATATGTCTAATTCATTCATATTTTTATTGAAGGAAAGTCTTAAAGACTCTAATAATTGTATTTCTGAATTAGATAATGTTTTTACTAAACTAGCAGGTAAATCAGTTAATTCACCAAAAACATAATCATTTATTTGTTTTAACACATTTTCCTCAAAAGATAGACTATTAATAATAGTCCTAGTTAAATTTCTATATTGATTTTTAAGATTAGATATTGCGTCTATACCGATACTATTTCTAATCAAAGATAAATCAGTTAAACTTTTAGTTATACCCTCATCAATATTTTTTGCTGCCACTATTAATTCATCCCAAGCGTTTTTTATTGTAACACTAATTTCTGAAGGTAAATTTTTAGACATAACTGTAAGTGCTTCAGACCCTACGTTTTTAGTCGCTTTTAATAAATCATCTAACCAACCCTCAGCCAACAATATTTTTTCTGTTGACTCACTTAAAGTCATTTTATTTTCCATTCTTTCTAAGAACAAATTAAATTTTTTAGAATCTAAGTATAAATTTTTTCTTTTCATAATATTACATTTTAGTTGTTATTAAATTAATGACATCAAAAGTAGAGTTAACATCATTACCTAATACTATATCTTTTAAATAGTCATTAATTGTTATACATGTACCACTACCATCATCCATCCATTCTTTATTACCACCTCTCTCTGTACCACTATTAGTAAATCCAGGTATGGGTTGATTGTATATTGAAAAATTTACTCTCGATTTTATAGGTTTTAACTTTTCATTCAAAAGCTTTTCAACGAAACCATCCAAAATATTTATGTTACTACCTGTAGTTGACCATTTACCATCTACTTTAATGTACTGTAAATCTAATCCGAATTGTGGGGGAGTTGTAGAAGAAATATAACCTTTAGTATTAGCAACAAAATCCGCCACACCAGCAGGGATAGGAGGAACATGGTCATGTAAATCTTTTTTACAGTAATTAGTATTTGTTGGTTTAACTATCATATTAAATCTAGTACCTGTAGGTCCCTCAAAAAAAGAAAGTTGCCTTATTTTTTTCGCAGGATTTTTACTATAAATAGTTAATGCACACCCAATATTTGTTGTTTCTAACATAAACCCTACATTAGTGAGAGATTTAACTTTTTCATATAATTTTTTAATGTCTGATCCAGGTCTTAAACAAACATCATCATCATTTTTTGCTTTAATTATGTAACCCAAACTTTGTAAAAAAGACTTTGCCTCAGGTTCATTGATATTTCCGTCACCATCAGAGTCAGTAGCGTATGGTTGTTCACTTATTAAATTACCATATAATCTTTCTTCCGTAAACAAAGATTTAATTCTTTTTATTTCTTCATTAATATTTTTCATAATATATTTATTTTATTAAATTTCCATAAACCCTATCATTCCCAAATAAGGATTTAATTCTTTTTATTTCTTCTTTAAGATCAGTTTTTTCATTATCAGAATTATCTACTTCACCACCTCCAATATCTTCTATAGTACCCATTATATCATTAAACATAGAAATTTGTTCCGTTCCAGAATCTGGATTACCTGTCTGTTGAATTACCTTTTTTGCTTCTTCGGTTACTTTATTACCTTTTTTATCTTCTAAATCATTTAAAGCGTCATCTATTAGTCTTTGGAAACTACTATCAATTAAACCCACCCGCTCAAAATCAGTGTTAATAATTTTTTCGTATACTTTTAACACTATATTTATTTTCTCATTTATTTTTTCTGGATTTAGTGGGTCTGCAGAATTTCCTGACCCATAACCATTTATAGTTTCTCTTAATTTTTTATGTAATTTAGATACACTTTCTTCTAATTTTTTACCTTCTTCTCCAGCATTTTCAATGTTGTTTAACGCATCTCTATAACCAATCATCTCTCCCTCAAAGTTTACTTCATCAAAAGAATATTCAGTTTCAGGAGTTAAAGATTTTAATTTTTCCTCCAACGCATCAACAAACTCAGGATCTTTTATTAAAATAGGGGCAAAATCTATATTTTCTAAATCTTTTATTTCCTGCGTAGTTTCTCCTTCAGATTTTCCTTTAGTATCTGTAGGTTTACATTCATCATCAAAAATCCCTAATGGGTCAAAACCGTAAAACTCACACCAATTTAATAGACCTTTACCCATTTTATCACTAAAACCATATAATGTTACGAATAGAGAACCTTGTATAAGAACTTGTTTACCACCTTTAAAATAATTCCTAATCATTTTTTTGAAATCTCCACCAGCTTCTTTAATTAATTTTTCTATAGTTTCAGGAGATTCTTTTTTTAATATATTCGTAAATGTACCTCTATAAAGGTCACTTAATCCTTCCATTTCTTTTGATATTTTTTGCAGAAATTCTTTTCCACCCTTTCCTTCTAATTTTTTAGAAAACTCTATAAAGACATCATACATTTGCTTTTCTTCTTTACTTAGTTTAGTCGCCCAATTAGCTATTTCTCTTTCCATTTTTAAAGAATTTTTAACTACACCCGAAGCGTCCGTATATTTTGCCGCAATTGCACCTAATTCTTCTAATTTACTTGAGAACGCAACCCCTCTTTTCGCCAACATAAACCCTTCACCAATACCAAATACACCTAACGCGGTTAATCCCGCATTTAATTTCCAACCTGAATCTTGCTCAAAAACATAACCAACCGCACTAATTAAGTCTACTATACCACTAACAACCGCACCCCAAGGACCAAATGCGTATGCAACAATAGATATTACATCTGCAACACAATGCCAATCTGTAACACAGTCAACTATAGCGTCACCAATTCTATCTAATTCATACCAATATCTAGTATCACCAACACTTCTACCACACCATTCACCCACAGTTTTACCATACAACTTTTGATCGTGTCCTGTCACACAACAACAAATACCTTTATTACTATCCCAAGACTTAGGATTTTCCCCATCTTCTGCCACAGGATATGTAAATATACCACCTTTATCATCACACACACTACTCCAAGAAAAATATTTACTATATTCTACAGGTGTATCTACCATTACTGCCGCCCCTCCAGAGAGATCTCGTTTTTTAACAATCCTAACTTCCCTATCATACTCAACATCATCACACAACTGTTCTAATTTTTTAGTATCTTGACCAGCAAGCATTGCATTGTGTACTTCAATTACCTCTAAAATTTTAGAATATAAATTGTAAAATCTAATTTCACTAGCCACAACTTGTTGGGAAGTTTTGGGTACAATTCCTTTACTTTTTAAATCTTTTAAAACATTATCATATTGTTTTCTACCTTCCACATACTCTCTATATTTTTTCAGTTGTTCTTTTTCTCCACTAGATAACGTACTTTGGTAAGTAGTATAAATACCATTTTTTGAGCAGGCTTCCCAAGATTTTTCATTGTAATTCGCAGGAATTCCTCTCCAATCTTGATTATCTGATTCACTCTCCTTTAGATTTAGATTATTTAGATTATAATTAATAAGGTCTTTTGGGATATTACGATTAGGATCAGGAAAATTTTCGTAATCTATCCAACCTTTTTTCATATCTTCGAATTCTAATGGGTCTATTGGCCAATGAGGTAGAGGACATTTTCTTTTATATTCAATCAGATCTGACTCAAATTTTTTACCCCAATTCGATAAATTTTGATCCTCCATAGCAAAATTAGTATAGGAAGAAAGAGATTCAACAGATTTTAAAATGTTAAAAATATATGAATCGTCAGATAAATAATTTCTATTTTTGTAATCTGTTTGTTTTGTAATTTTTAACTCATTGATTAAAGAAAGTTCAAGTAACTTAAACTCAGCTAATATGTTTTCAGGATTAATAGCAGTACTAGCTAATACTTTACCAGTAAGTATACTATTTAAATTTTTACTACTTATTTCTACTGGACCTGACCACCCAAACTTAGAGGATAAAGTACTTCTTTTATTTTTTGCTTTTAGATATGTTTCGTACATTTGACTCCTTCTAATCCTATCTTTTAACTCAGTTGTTATATCACCTTTTTGAGACTCAAAAGTTTTAAGATCCACATTTTCATACTCAGGATTCGCTATTTTAAATTTATCATATTTAGATAGTACTTTTTCTGGTGGTTTTGTCATAATATAGTAACTATCACCCTCTAATTTCCAAGCAACTAAAAAATTTATATTGTCATGTGGTCCAGTTTTATCTAAATTGTCTAAACCAAGATCATTTAAAGTTTCATTAACCTTTTTTAATTTAGATGGTTTAGTGTGTAACCATTGACGAAACTTATCTCCGTCATCTTTAGTTTTTATTTTTTCTTCATAACTAGAATTAGTAGATAAAGTATTAACGTTAATTGAATATTTTTTGGCTCTATCCCAAAACTTCTGCATATTATCCCAACTAATACCAACCCCATCTTCTCCCCCTATTAAATCAGTAAAAAAATCTTTTACACCTGTAGTGGGTGACTCTTTATAGTTTATTGCGTCTACAATAGCGTTAACCATCTTAGTGGTAGATTTATAACTACTACCAACATCTAAACCCTGTAATTTTAACGCAACCCATAAATCTTTACTATTTTTTATTGGTGTATCATCACCTAAAAAATATTTAGCAAATGCAGAGGCAGTTTTATCGCCCCATCCATTATCCTCTTTAAGTTTATTACCATCATAATCAGTAAATCCTTTATTATTAAGAAATTTTTGAATTTCTTTTGTAGATTTTTTTTCTATAATGTTTTGTTCACTTAAAAAAACACGTTTATACTGAGATTCCGATATGATTATTTTTTTACCCATATTATTTATTTGGAGTTTTCAATACAAAAGTACCCATATCTATTTTTTTCTTTTCAAAGGCGCGTTGTAATACTATTTCTTTATCATTTTTATCGATATTTAATGCGTCATAGAACGCTTGTTCATAATTTGGACTATTAAACTTAGGTCTACCACTACTTTTATCTATTAATGGTACATTAAGAGCACTTCTAAATCTATATTTATTTTGTTTTGTTTTTTTAATTATTGCTATTTTTTGTCCATCATCTAATGTAACTTTATATCTTTCACCTTCTACCCCACCAGAAACTTTTTCAGGTACAGGTATATTCCAAGAATCTAACATAGTTAATATCCTACTACCTCTTTTAAAGACACCATCCTTTTCGAATACATTATAAAAATTACTCAAACACCACTCAATTCTTTCAATATATTCTTTACCATCAGTTTCTGATTCTATCTCCTCTCTACTTTTACCATTTTTAGAAAGTTTCATCATTTTGTTAATGTGATCTTTACACGTTGCTTTATTATTAATGATATCAACCCTATCTAGTTTCATACCTAAAACATCAATACCACCTCTTTTAGAATCTATACCAATTTTAGACTTAGAAAAAGTATCCTGATCCATACTCTTACCTTTTGTTTCTGTCCCAGTACCCCCTCTTTTTTGTGGTACACCTCTTACACCTTTCTCAGTTCTCGGACCACTATTGTTTTGTTGGGTATTTTGATTATTAGAATTACTTTGTTGTTGGGTATTTTGGTTATTAGAATTACTTTGTTGTTGGGTATTTTGATTTCCTATTTTACTTTTAAGTTTTTGTAAAAGTCCCTTAGCCTTTGCTAAAGTAAGTCCCTTTACTTCAGTTTGTTCACTAAACAATTCTTTATCTGAAAGTACTCTCCATTCATTAACCTCTACCTCTTTATTTTTAGATTCTTCTGTAGATTCATCGTCTTCTGTATCACCCCCTTTTTTTTCATACATAGATTCGATTTTTTCTAATGTTTTAGGGCCAACAATACCATCCGCACTGAGTCCATTTTCTTTTTGGAATTTCTTAACTTCTGTGTCTGTTTGAGGACCGAATTTACCATCCGCAGGATTAATACCTAAAAGTTGTTGTAACGCAACCACTTCTTCACCCTCAGAACCTTTTTTAATATTATTTTCAGATAACACCTCTTTTTCTTCTACTAAATTACCGAACATTCTTTCTTCAGTAAATAAAGACTTAATTCTATTTATCTCTTCATTTAGACTGTTAATTTTTTTCATACCATTTTTTTTAATACAATTATATACTAAT
>Ga0181590_10003955_pt1 | contig 12367 bp, 13 predicted proteins | sample 071ome_34_FD_132446 | JGI IMG/M metagenome (GOLD analysis project Ga0181590, IMG submission 132446) | Coastal salt marsh microbial communities from the Groves Creek Marsh, Skidaway Island, Georgia - 071411BT metaG (megahit assembly) | ecosystem: Environmental > Aquatic > Marine > Intertidal... | reverse complement strand
CCAAACGACCCCAATCATGCGTAAGATTGAACAGCAAATGAACACCGCAATTGCCAAGGGCAAGAGTGAGTGGAAGTCTGGCAATACTTGTGTGGTGACTCACAATGAAGTTGCACATGTGTTCCTACATGGTAACAAGATTGCTGAGGTTGGTGAGGGTTTCATTGTATTAATGGATGGTGGTTGGCAATCTAATACCACCAAATCTCGTCTGAATGCTATTCTTTCAGAGAATGGATTGCCTGGTGAGCATGTGTTTCAGAAAGACTTTGCATGGTTTGTTCGTCTGACTGATGGAACTACAATTCCATTCTTTTCTGGAATGCGTCTGAATTGATGTTTTTAATAATTCTCAAAAACTTAGTATTTTAAGTTTTTTAATTAATTAAGTTTTTGAGAATTATTAAAATTTAAATATTAATTAAAATTGGAGGTTTAATTAATGACCATTCAAGAAATGTATCAAGAGATTAAAAATCAACAACAAGAAGATATATTGAATGGTTATATTGATATTGATATCTACGATGATATAAATGAAACAATGATTGAAGTAGAATATACTACACAATTGTAGTATAATTATACTATAGTGTGCCACTTCCACTAGTGCCACAAAGTGGACACTTCCACTAGTGGCACAAAGTGGACACTTCCACTAGTGGCACACAAAATGGGCACGGCGTCCAAAATGCTGTATTGTTAACAAGTCGTCAGGAATTCGTTATGTCTGTCCTCTACAAAGTGATTGGTTTTGGTAACAACGAGCATGGTTTCTTTAACGAGAAAAGTGTTAGCAGCAACATCAATTTTGCCTATGGTTTCTATCAGGCACATGTTGCAGATGCTAACTGCACTGGCGCAGTTATTATCAAACAAGACCACGAATCATGGCAGATTGTTGAAGAGTTTGGCACTGAGAATATGTCTATCACTTGTGGCAACTTTATGTCTTTCAGTGTCAGCAAAGCACCTAAACTTGTCATGGTCTGATTAACACTAACTGTTCTTTGCTTAACTAACTATGTGGGACGAAATCATGGACATGCCTGGTGAGATCTTCGATATAGATATCGACGATCGTGAGATGATGCCACCTGACATGCAAGAAGATATTGAAAAGGAAGATCCGTTGCTAGATTAACACTAACTGTAGCGATTCTCAACTACTCTTTCTTATTGAGAATCGCGGCCGCCCAACCAGTTGGAGAAGTGGCACACAAAATGGGCACAGCGTCCAAAATGCTGTATTGTTATCTCAAGTCAAATAAATCACACGATGAACAACACCTACAACGGTTGGGCAAACTATCAAACTTGGAACGCTTCTTTGTGGATTGGTAACATTGAATTTCTCCACAATACTGCCATTGATTGTGTAGAGTATTGTGGAGAGAATGAGACCCCTTGGGATAAGTTTCAACGTTGTATGATGGAGGGACAAATTGGTAAGTTTCTCCGAGAAACTGGTGATGGCGTTGAGTGGAATGACCCTGCAATCGATGCTGATGAGATGAATGAAATGATGGCAGGATTGGCAGGTTAATTAACACTAACTGCCGCCGCGGCCCAACCAGTTGGCAAGGTGGCACAATAGCAACCCCAAAGCGTCCGACCCTGTGCCTATAATGACTTCAGTTCAAACAAAACGACAAATCATGCAACGCTTCACCAGCAACCCCTACGAGCAGCAGATCCTGGCAAAGGGTCGTGACCTGCCCAAGGCACAACCTGCCACCCGTAAGGTGCCTGCTCGCTTCGCTGATCGCTTCGCCACTTACGAAGAATACCAAGAAGCGATGGCAGATTTTCTCAACGGCATGTGACAATCAGAGGGGTGTCCCTCACCCCTTTACTTCCTGCCCGATCTCCTGTAATCTACCTTCAGTTCAAACAAACACATGTCCATCACTTTCACTCAATCCTACAAGCAATTCTGTGCACCTCGTACAGTTGAGATGATTGAAAATCTCATGGAAGGGAATTATGATCTTGAGGCAATGCTGCAGTTCATTGACGAGCATTCTGAGGATGATTTCTATCACTTCTATGAAGATTATGTGACCGCTGGCGAAGCAATTGGTTACGAGGCAGTTGATGCTTACGTGAAAGATTGCGGTATCGCTGATGTTGACACCTGTGAGGAACGTTACATGGGTCACTATCAGTCAACGGCAGACTTTGCTGAGGAATATTACACAAACATCCTGTGCGAATCTATCCCTACCATGATTGTGGTTGATTGGGAAGCAACTTGGGATAGTGCTTTGTATTACGATTTCACTGCATGTAACGATGGTCAGGCATACTGCCCCATCCACATCTTCCGTGATCACTGATAACAATTGGGGGACTAATCTCCCCCTATTATTATCAACATTGCGATCACGAATTGTCTCACTATTCTATGCCTTACCTGCGCACTGCACAGGGTAAGACAACGATTTTAAGTTCACTATTCAAACTCATCAAAAAATCAACTAAGTGACAACAAAGGCAATTCAGCAAACTATCAACAACCCAACCATGCTTAAGACTGCACTTATCGTTTTGCTGTTAGTAATGTTTTGGGAACCGATTCGCCCTGCTAGAGTTGTAACGGGGGAAGCATTGCACACGATCGCCCGTCTAGTTGCCAAATAAAACCAGTTGCCTAAGTGGCACAACAGCAACCCCAAAGGTCCTGCACCTGTGTCTATAATGACTTCAGTTCAAACAAAGCACATGACCAAGACCATCGACCTCGCCTCCATCCTGGCAACCTACACTGCTCAGCACAACGCCATGATGGCACGATCTGCCGCCAACCGTCAGGCATTCGCTGAGGGTCGCCCTGCTCCCTTCCCTGCCGCTGCTCCTACCAGCACCTGGCAGATCAGCGACCGCGACTGATAGCAACTCATTCGCCCTTAACTAACAACAATTCACACAATCATGACCAATCCCTGCATCATCGTCAGCACCCCTCAGAGTAGTGCAACTGAGGAAATTAGACTCTATCCTGTCACTCGCGAGTGCATGATCTTCTGGCAATCGGGTCACTATAGCAATCACAATGTGCGCCGTCGTGATATGCTTCGCTTGGTAATTAACCTCAAGCAAAGTGCAGGTGCATGGGTCAATCGTTACGCTTTTAACTGATCATGAATCAACGTAAGTATCGCAAGATTGTTGATGCAATCATGGCAGACAACAACTTCTATCTTCACGACGAATCCAAGCATTTGAAATACAAACACAAGGAACTAGGTATCATTCAGACATGCTCAAAAACACCTAGTGATAACTATGCCATTGCACAGATTGAGAGGCAAATTAGAAGATCTCTAGCAGCAGTTAAGTAACACTGAGGGGCAGTTAATTTGCCCCCTTAAATGTTATTTAAGGCCGCCGAGCGAAAACTCTGGGTCCCTCCTAACCTACAAACGTTTCCCAGAGGGGGCTTTTTTGTATGCTATAATATTTGAAAAATAAAAAAATTCCGCTATGAAAATTCTCTCAACAAAGTTCGCAAGATATTCAGTATCAGACACTGGAATAGTTTTCAGGGATGGCAAAGAATTAAAAAGTCATGCCAGAGGCACCATTACCGAGAATGGCACAAGGTATCAAGCAGTCAACATATCAATCTATGATGACAACGGAAAGTTTGCGAAACAGATAAAGTATTATGTCCATCGCTTGGTTGCCGAAACCTTCATAGAAAATCCAGAAAATCTAACGGATGTTGACCATATTGATAGAAATAAAGAGAATAACCATGTAAAAAATCTACGGTGGTGCAGTAGAATTGATAACATGGCATGGAACGCAAAAGCATTCAAAATTACCGATACAAAAACTGGAAAGATTTATGAAGGGCATAATAACATTTCATGGATTAAAGAAAACTGGGAATGGATCTCAAAAAGAACTAAGATGAATATAGTGTCTTACACTAAGTATCTAAACTATAGAAAGAAAGCATGTGGTTTAGTGATTGAGAAGTATGACTGCTAAATATTATTGAAAAGGTTTTATAAAAACCACGAAAAGAAAAAAAATTTCCCAGAAAAAATTCTTATGGAAAAGTTTAATTATGACGAGTATGTAAGTAATCGTAATGATATATTAGAAAGTTTTGATAAATTTTGTGATGATTTAGAGGATCGTGCACTTAGTAATTTTGGGAAGGATGATGGAAGAATTAGTGAGAAGATTAGAAATTTTAGAGGAGAGGGTGAAGGAATTAGAGAGACCGACAATAATGTACAAACGCCCGAAGGCGAGTGAGTATGAAAGTTTGTCAGACACTCTAAATTATTTGCACAATAGTATAGAGGAGATAAGATGCCATTTATTGTCGGACCAGAGACAATAGACACACCAAGTACTGATGGATTATGTACATATCCTGCAGCACCATTAGGAGGTAATCCGTATGTATCAGCAAATGTGTATATAAATAAATTACCAGCAAAGGTATATACTAGTACTAGTATACCTGCGCCTGTAGTTGGAGTACCATTACCCACGAATCCAACAGGGGTATGTCAACCAGGTACACGAAGGATTGAACCAGTAATCAACAAGAATGTGTTTATTAATGGGCAATTATTTGCTGTTACTGGTGACGAGGCAGAATTAATTATAGGGATAGGCACACCAAGGACCTTGACAGGGCCTTTTAGTTATCCTACAATAGAGATTGGAACACAAACAATAGGAGTATAATTATGGCACGAAGCAAGATTGGTATTAGTGGGAAGCAGATTATTGAGTCTCAGCCAAAGAACACACGACAAGGTAGTGGGAAGCATACTAAATATGCTGCGACTAGTCGTAACAAGGCACGAAAAGCATATAGAGGGCAAGGGAAGTAATGAAGAATTTACTGTTCATCTCACAGGATAAAGAGATGGCACTCATTCAGGAGATGTCATACAAAATTCAGATGTCAGATTGGGATATACATCCAAGTAAGACATGTTTTTTGTGTGTTTCTCCTGATTATTCAAGTATTGTGACACAACATCTCTCGCATTCATTAACAATGGATCGGGAGATTTTTCATATTGAGGCAGTGAATGTGCCATTTCCAGATGAAGATCCTTCCCAGTACAAGTTAAATTTTGAGTTAGATTTTGCGGAGTGGGTATTAGATTGGGATAACTTTGTATTATGTGAGGCAGGCGTTATCCGAGGCGGGAACTACAGTTGGATTACTAGTAGTATGGAGAAGTTTTCAGAGAAGAATTATTATACTTTATCACTTTGCGAGAATATTGGTAGTAAATATAAGAGTGATATGGTTTCACTATATTATGATGATAAGGTAGAGGACTTACATTTTTGGTGGGAGAGACCAAATAATCATTGGAAATAAATTAAGGTAATGGGATAGAAACCCCATTAAAAGTTCTATCAGAACAAATTTATAGCGGGGGCTATGATGGGATTGTATCCAGTAGACAAAAGTCAAGACTTTATTAATGAAGGGATGACATTAATCACCGAGACTGATAGTGAGAAGTATCTAAAAGCGTCAGGAAAGGCATCCAGTAAGAAAAAGAAGGATGAACTATATCCAATGCCTGAAGACCGCCTAGAACGCCCTTGTGGAGGTGCTGGAGGATTTGATGATTATGTAGAGCATTGGACCGAATGAATAAATAATTGCAGTCTATTGTTGTGTCTAAATGCCAACCTTTCAGACATTCAAAGATTTGAGTGTTACATTTAAGAAGCATCCTGTTTCTAATGATCTAGTAACAGTAAAAGATAAAGCTGCTATTGTTCAGGCAATAACAGTGTTGCTTCTTACTAGGAAAGGTGAGAGACCATTTCAGCCTCAGTTAGGTTGTGGGATACAGAATGCATTATTTGAACCATTAGATTATGGTACTGCAGGTATTATCAAATCTGAGATAAGGGATACATTAAATCGTTACGAACCAAGAATTAGTATTGATAATATTTTGTGTATACCTGATGATTTGAATAATGGATATGAAGTTGAGTTATCATATACTATTATTGGAAGAGATGATGCACCAATAGCAGTAGAATTCTTTCTAGAGCGTACACGATAATGCCATATACACAGGTTGCAAATTTAGATTTTGAAGATATTAAATTAGCTCTAAAAGAATATCTTAGGGCACAATCAGATTTTACTGATTATGATTTTGAAGGGTCAGCATTATCAGTATTAATTGACACATTAGCGTATAATACGTATTATACGGCATTTAACACCAATATGGTGGTAAATGAACTATTCATAGATTCTGCCACGTTAAGGGACAATGTGGTAGCAATTGCGAAGCAATTAGGGTATAGACCCAAAAGTATTACATCACCAACTGCTTATATTAACTTCACGATTGATTATAATACACCAACAACTGATAGGGAGTTAATATTAAGAAGAGGTACTGGATTTATTACTTCATTTGATAATAACATTTATCAGTACATTGCAACTGAAGATGTTACTGGTCAAGTTGTTAATGATCAAGCAGTATATTCAAATGTTCCATTAAGAGAGGGAACATTAATTACAAATACGTATACAATCAATACTGCATTAAGTACACAGAGATTTATTTTAGACAATCCAAATATTGACACTAATACCATCAGAGTAAATGTTTTTCCTACAGGAGGATCATTTAGTGAAGAATATTTAATTTCTGACAATATATTAGGTGTTGATGGACAATCAAAGATTTTCTTTCTTGATGAGATAGAAGATGATCGTTATGAGATATTATTTGGTGATGGAGTTATTGGTAAGAAGTTGGACAATAATTCTAGAATTGAAGTATCGTATATTACAACTAGTGGACCAGAATCAAATAGTGTAAAAACATTTGTATTTTCTGGTGTATTAGAGAATCCAGATGGTGTAACACCAAATTCTTATGAAGTAACAATTAATTCTACTATAGCAGCTGCTGGTGGTGAGGATAAAGAATCTACTGAGAAGATTAAATATAATGCACCAAAGACATATGGTACACAGAATCGTGCAGTAACTGCACAAGATTATAGTGCAATTGTAAGGAATGTTTATCCATCAATTAGTGATATTATTATTTTTGGTGGAGAGGATCAAGATCCACCAGAATATGGAAAAGTATTTCTTGTAATTAAACCAACAAATGCTGCATATTTAACATCAACTACAAAAGCAAATATTATTTCAGATTTGAGAAAATATACAATTGCATCAATTGAACCTGTAATTATTGATCCATCTGTATTGTATGTTGAGTTAACTAGTAAGATCTATTACAATAGTAATACAACAGATCAGACAGAAGCACAAATTAGAGATAAAGTTATTGGATCTGTACAAGATTATCTTGATGATTCTGATATTGAAAAGTTTAATGGTAAATTTAGATATAGTAAAATTGTAGGTGTTATTGATAATTCTGATCGTAGTATAAATTCTAACTTAACCTCTATTAAAATGAGGAAAGATTTTATTCCACAACTAAACACAAAGACATATTATGAGATATGTTTTCAGAATGCTTTTGAGACTGATTGTGATGATCCAGTTTTGACTAGTACAGGGTTTAGGGTTACTGAATATCCAAATTATGATGTTTATATTGAAGACCGAAATGGCAAAATTGTCCTATATAGACTAGACTCGTTAAATGGCGAAAAAGTAGTTCTTAACGAAGAACTTGGTGATATTGATTATCAAAAAGGCGAATTAAGAATGTATGATGTGACTATCATTAGAGGTAGTTTTTCTGATAATAGAATATCTGTAAGAATAAGCCCAGAATCTAATGATGTGAGGGCAGTACGAGAAGTTTATCTAGATGTTGATATTGCTAATTCAAGTTTTACAGCTTACAAAGAGTAATTAAATGACCGTAAAGACTAAAAGAATATCTACTCTTATTGAATCTCAATTACCAGAATTCATCTCAAGTGAATATGAGATGTTTAGTAAGTTTGTGCAAAAATATTATGAATCTCAGGAAGTACAAGGTGCTCCATTAGATGTAATTACCAATATCCAAAAGTATATGGATATTGATTATTATGAAAAGAATTTACTTAAGCAAAATGATGAATTAGCATTATCATTAACTTCAACAGATACATCTATTACTCTTGTAGATGGTTCTTCATTTCCAGAAAAGAATGGATACGTAAGAATTGGTGAAGAAATTATATTTTATGCTATTAGAAGTGGTAATGAACTCCTAGAATGTTCTAGAGGTGTTAGTGGTAATACAAAATTAGGAGATTTGTATAATGAATCAAATTTTGTAACTACTGTAGCTTCTACACATTCATTAGGAGAAAAAGTATATAACATCAGTAATTTATTTCTTTATGCAATTGTAAGAAATTTTGAGTCTCAATACTTAGGTTCTTTTCCTGAAAAGTATCTTAAGGAAGATGTAGACAAAAGAACTTTAATTAAAAACATTCAAAAGTTTTATAAAGCAAAAGGAACTGAAAGTTCAATTAAATTTGTTTTCAATTCTCTTATTGCAAAAGAAGAAGATAATGTTCCATCAACATATAATCCAAGAGATTATACGTTAAAGTCTTCAATATCAGATTGGGTTACATCATATTCATTAAAAGTAAAAGTTGTTTCTGGTAATGCATCTAGTCTTATTGGAAATAAAATTATACAAGATGATAAAAATTATCCTTATGCATCTGCTATTGTAGATGATGTAAGACCAATTGGTGGTGCTGATGGCGAACAAATTTACGAAGTAATTTTAAATCCACAATCAGTAAATGGAGAATTTAGAATTTCTTCAAGAACTGAGCTAGAAGAAGAAATTTCAACTAGTTTGACTGCAGGAGATAGAGTTACTGTACAATCAACTGTTGGATGGAAAAAAGAAGGATCATTTATTGTTGGTAACGAAACATTTACATTTAAAGAAAAAAATGTAAAACAATTTTATGTAGATACCAGATCATCTTCAGTAACACATAATGTTGGTGATGCTGTATATGATTTTTCTCCTGTAAAGTATAATAATGTTGTGCTAATGGTATTTGGCACGTTATATGATTTAAAACCATCAATTTCTTTACCATATGCAGCAAAGGGTGATAGTGTTCAAATAACAAATTCTGGATTTAATACCAGAGATAGAGTTATTTTTAATGCCAGTGATGAAACAATTAGGTGGTATTTAAATGATTTAAATACTGCTCCTTCTTCTTCGTCCAATTTGAGTCTACAAACTCAAATAGAAGATTTTATTGCTGATGTTTCTGCTATCTATGAAGATGAACAGTTTTACTACATTTGTTCATCTAGTTATCCATCTTATGATATTTTAAGTGTCACTGATAACGAAACTCTTCTTGATCCTAAAGTTTTAAGGATTATTAGAAAAAATCCAATACAGACTACTGAAATTTATGAAACTAGTAATAGAGACGTTGGTATTTTTGTAGATGGAACTCTGGCGTTTAGTCACAAAGATAGCGATCTTGTAAAATATGGTTATATAACAAAAACTAATATTACAGCAAAAGGATCTGGATATAAGAAATCTCCGTTTGTATTAATTAATAATCAACCTAACAAAGCTGTTTCTGTACTATCTGGAGAAACTGTAAATTCAATCTCTATCATTAATAATGAAATTTACACAGATGATCCTGAAGTAACTATTACATCTGGTAGAAATGCTACTGCAAAAGCAATTGTTACAAAGGGTGAAATTACTAGTATTGTTGTTGAAAATCCAGGAGAATATTATTCAAGTCCTCCAATTGTTAGAATTACAGATTCTAATGGAAAAGGAAATTTTGCTGAATATGAGTCTGTAGTATCAGAAGATGGTCAAGTTACAGAATTTATACAGATTAATAAAGGTAGATTGTATGGAAAGAACACAGTATCTGTAGATATTATAGCACAAGGATCTGGTTCTACAGCAACTGCTGAAATTAGAAAGTGGGTTAAGAACAGATATAAAAAACTTGAAAATTCTTTAGATGATGCAAATGGTTATGTATTTGATACATATAATCCATCAACTGGTAAACATTATGGCATAGTTGCAAATCCACTCAAACTGAGAGCGAAGATTGGGGATAACTTAAATAATCTATTACAAGAACCTGCAACTAAGGTTCACTCAAAAATTCTAGGATATGCTTTTGATGGCAATCCAATTTATGGACCATTTGGATATTCTGATCCAGGTGATCCTACATCATCTATTGCAAGAATGCAATCTGGATATACAATTAACACTTCAAGAGAAAATGGTCCATCTATTGCAACCTATCCATTAGGAACCTTTATTGATGACTATACATGGACAAAGAATATTACTACTGGTAAAACAAGACTTGATGAAAATAACGGAAGATATTGCGTAACACCAGAATATCCAGAAGGAACATACGCATATTTTATATCTACTAATAGTTTAAATAATCCAACCTTTCCATATATCCTTGGAGAAAATTTTTATTCTTTACCAGTATCTTCAAATTATAGTTCAGATATTTCACAAAACGATCTTCCTAGAAATAGTTTAAGATTAAATGTTAGTGGCATAGATTCAAACGGATATAATGCTGTTGCAACTATTCAATCTGTTAAAAAAGGATCTGTTACATCTGCTGTAGTAGAAGATTCTGTTGGCAATTTTTCTGTTGATAATGAATTAAATCTCAATAGTTTAGTACTAGTTGACGATTCAAATACTGGAGGACAAGGAGCTGCAGCATCTGTTAGCGAAATTTTTGGAAGAAATGTAGAGAGTGTAGAATCAGTAGAAGTAAAACCAACAAAAATATCTACAAGAAATTTTGTATATTTCTTTGATGGTGATATTATTACTCAAGATAATACTGGTGCCACGGGAGAAGTTGTAGGTGATTCTTTTAATGCAACAGAAATTGTTCTTAGATCGGTAACAAATACATTTAATTCTACTGACACTATTAGTTCAGATAAAACTATTATTAATGTAACAATAGATAAAGAATCGTCTTATGTAAAAGGTTCTGTATTAAGTTTGTATGATGGTGTTGATTCTACAATTGCTACTGGAGAAGTATTAGAATCTACTAATGATCAAAATATTGTAAAATTAAAAGTATTGACTGGATCTTTTATTGTAGATGATAGTTATTCTTTATTAAGTGATAATTTAATTGACACTTCTGGTTCTAAAATAATTGTTATTAGTTCACTAAGTAAAAACATTAACGTATTATCATCTTCTTCTAATATTGTTTTAGTAAAAACTGAAGATGCTCACAGACTATCAATTAATGATATTATTAATGTTGAGATTGATCCAGACGATTCTGTTACTGAAACAACTTATTATGTAAGAAAAAGAAAGTATCAAAAACTTAAATTAGCAAAACAAAATTATTTTTCTACTATTCAAGATACTGGTATTGGTAGAATTGATACATTAATTGGTGGGTTTGATTATGCATCATCAACTTTTGGTGGTGGAACTTTTACTGATGTTGAAGTTTTATTCTCAAATGTTGACAATGCAAGAAATAACCTTGGCCAAACTGTTGGTGACGTAGATACTGCTGTTATTGGAAGATCTGGTGGATCTGATAATGCTAGAGCTACAGTTACAATTGGTTATATTGTTAACGTTACATCATCAAATAGTGCAACAAATACAATTGTTGTAGATGATACGACCCATGTATTTCCTGGAATAAGAGTTCGCGGACAAAATATTTCTAATGATACATCTGTATTATCTGTTGATAGAGATACTAATACAATTACACTAACAAACAATCAAACTAATTTTCCAATAACAGGATCATTAACTACGGTTGTTTTTAATCCAGGAGTAGTTTCAACAGTAACTATAACTTCAAAAGGAACAAATTATAGAAAAGGAGATACAATTTCCTTTGCTGATAGTGATTTAGATAAAGGCAATTTCACAAATGCAAGAGACTATCTTGCAATTGTAGATCATGTAGGATTATCAACTACTAATAATATTCTTTCTTTAGTAAATGTAAGAGGATTATCTGAAAATGATCTATTAAAAATAGGTCAAGAAACAGTAAAAGTATTATCAGTTGATATTACTAATAACAAAGTAGTTGTAGAAAGAGGTCAAAATAATACATTAATTACAGATCATTACAATGGCACTACATGCAAATTAATTGAATCTGAATATCGCTTTACTCCAGGAACACAATTGTTTGATCAAGATCCTGGAGATCCATTTGTTAAGTCATATGATAAAGATACGCAAGAACTTACCTTATATTATGAATATAGCGAGACAAGTATAAGAAATATTAATTTAAATACTTTGTTTACTGATCAAAGTTCTCCTGCCAAGACAGCATCAGTATCAGAATTAAT
>Ga0181590_10003951_pt1 | contig 12376 bp, 10 predicted proteins | sample 071ome_34_FD_132446 | JGI IMG/M metagenome (GOLD analysis project Ga0181590, IMG submission 132446) | Coastal salt marsh microbial communities from the Groves Creek Marsh, Skidaway Island, Georgia - 071411BT metaG (megahit assembly) | ecosystem: Environmental > Aquatic > Marine > Intertidal... | reverse complement strand
TTCTTCTGTCTCCTCGACAAAAATTGTACCATCCGGCCCATACCAGACAGGCACACGGTGACCCCACCAAAGCTGGCGTGAAATACACCAGGGCTGAATATTTTCCATCCAGTCAAAATAGGTTTTTTCCCAGCGTTGCGGGACAAATTTTGTTCGCCCGTCCCTGACGGCTTCTATTGCAGGCTTGGCCAGCTCTGCGGCATTTACATACCATTGATCCATCAGCCAGGGCTCTATTGGCACGCCGGATCGATCGCCATGCGGCACAGAATGCATATTTTCTTCTATCTCGCCCAGCGCGCCCAGTGCTTCAAGCTCCGCCAGCAATTTTTTGCGCCCCTCAAACCTGTCCAGCCCCTGATAGGCCGCAGGGACATTTTCATTGAGTGCCGCGTGCTGGTCAAAAATATTCAACAGCTCCAGTTGATGGCGTTTGCCTACCTCAAAGTCATTAAAATCATGGGCAGGCGTGATTTTTACCGCCCCTGTGCCTTTTTCCATATCCGAATATTCATCGGCAATGACAGGGATAGTGCGTCCGGCAATCGGCAACATAACCTGTTTGCCTATCAAATGAGTGTAGCGGGCATCTTCTGGATGAACAGCAACCGCCATATCGCCAAACATGGTTTCCGGCCGGGTGGTGGCAACGGTAATCACCTCATCGCTATCTGTAATCGGGTAATGCAACTGCCACATCCGCCCGTTAACTTCGCGCTGTTCCACTTCCAAATCAGAAATGGCGGTTAATAATTTAGGGTCCCAGTTTACCAGCCTTTTATCGCGGTAAATCAGCCCGTCTTTGTGCAGGCGGACAAACACCTTGCGCACCGCCTCGGACAGGCCTTCATCCATGGTAAAGCGGCTACGCTGCCAATCTGCGCTGACCCCGATATGTTTTTGCTGATGCAAGATAGTCCCGCCTGATTCAGCCTTCCATTCCCAGACCTTTTCAATAAAGGCCTCGCGACCCAGATCACGGCGCGAAATATTTTTTTCTGCTAACTGGCGTTCTACCACCATTTGCGTAGCGATACCGGCATGATCCATACCCGGCTGCCAAAGCGCATCATAGCCGCGCATCCGGTGATAGCGGATAAGCACATCTTGCAAGGTAAAGGTCAATGCGTGCCCCATATGCAAAGAGCCAGTCACATTTGGTGGCGGCATCATAATGGTATAGGGCGTATTTTCGGAAAGTGGATCACATGCAAAAACGCCACTTTTTTCGCTTTTTTCGTACCAGTGGCGTTCAGTTAATTTAGGGTCAAAGTTTTTCTCTAGCATGGGTCCGGACAAGCATCATCTAGCGGTCAAAAAAAATTACCCGCTATGGACAGGCCTATGGGCGGGCATCGTTACTTGCATTCCTAGCCTTTGATGTTGCTGAAAGCAAGGAATCTTCGATGATTTTTTCAATATTTTGTGCAACCCATAGTGAAATCTGGTGTTTGATTTCCTGCTTGATAAAGCTGTTTAATTCCTTCAAATCAGCCTCGCTGAGGAAGCTGGCAATCCTTTTATCCCTGATATCGGCAAACACGCTATGAGGGGGAGATGATTTTGCCTGATTATCGGCTGCCTTCGCGGGATGAGCTGAACGCGCCAATTGCTCAGAAGAGCTATTATCCAGATAGGGGGCGAGCAGGCTGTCAATTTCAGTACGGATATCATTTTGGCGATCGCCATCATCGCTATCCAGATAGGGGGTTTTGCGAGGCTGCCCTGTGTCCTGTTTTTTGAAATCTTCCAGACTGGCACGGGTTCTAAGGACAGGCTCATCCTTTTTACCGGGCGTTTGAGCTGTAATATCCTGCATCAGCCTGGCAAGATTGGCATCAAAATCATCTTCTTCTATCCGGGGTGTTTTCTGAGTTGTTTGCCCGCTGGCCTGAGGGCGTTGCCTGTTCTCTTCGGTGCGGCGTGCCAAAACAGTATCCAGATGCACCACATCACTTTTTGCCATATCGGGATATGCGGCTTGTGCTACAGAGGGCTGATGGCCGCTATCGGCGTGATTGGCCTGTGCGTGCAATCCCTCAATAGAGGCTAAAAGGCTATCTATTCTATTCCCGGCTGGCTTGCGCATTTTATTCACCCTGCTCTGTGTGATGATGGTAAAAGCAGGGAAAAATGGGATTATTCAGCCCTGCTACCAGAAGGTATCGCGATGATAAAAGGATAACGACTGGCAGGGTCGGATATTGAATCAAGGGCGGGCAGAATATCTTCTGGCAGGAACATCTCAACCGAAAGGCGGCCGATTGCCTGTAACAGGCGATAGCCGTTTAGGTTTATCGCTTCTTGTGTTTGGACCAGCCGCAATTCGGTGTCCGAAAGGCTTTGTTCGGCATCCAGCTGATCCAGAAACGTTTTTAGCCCATATTCCACCTCGCTGGCAGTGCCTTGAGCTACCAGACGTGCGGCATTTATTTCTGCCTCTACCGAGGCTAGCTGGGCTCTTGCCACCTCATAATCACGAAAGGCCTTTCGGGCGGTCAGACGAACATTGCGTCTGGTTTCTGCCAATTGCGCGCGCGACCGGCTTACCCCGGCAGCTGCACGCCTGTCGGCCGCACGCGACCCTTCTGTGACCAAAAAAGGGGTGGAAAATTCCAGCTTTGATGTCACCTCATCCTTGTCCATTGACGTGCCTTGCTGGTCATTTTGAACCGCAGAGAGGCTAAAGTTTAATTTTGGCAGCAAGCTGGTTTTCAAGATTTTAAACTCTATGCCTGCCTGTTTTACGGCTGCCAGACCAGACAGGATAAGGGGATGTTCAATGCCGGCTATTTGTTCTGCTTCCTCGATGGTATTAGGTAAATTGGCAGTCTGACTGGCCAGCGGGCGCAAATTATAATTATCCAGGCCGGTAAGGGACTGATAGGCCTCTTCAGCAGACCGCAGATTGGCAGCTGCCTGTATCTCATCCGATTTGGCACGGGCCAATCGCGCTTCTGCTTCTGCCAGCCTTGTAGGGGTAGAAGTGCCAGCTTCCACCTTGATATTCTCCGCTTCGGTCTGTGCCGTCAGCCTTTTGGTGTTATTGCTACGAATATCATAGGCTTTTTGCGCGGTAATGACATTCAGATGTGCGGTAAGAATAGTTAAAATAACCTGTTGTTCTGAACTTTGATAAGAGGCACGCGCACTATCCAGCCCGTAACGGGCAGATTCCATTCGGCTACCTGCTTCGCCAAAATCATAAATCTGTTTTCTTAGCGTGACCGAGCCAGAGCGGCTATTGCTGGAGGTAAAACCGCCCGGTGTATCCGCCTTGTCGGTTTGAATATGCGATCCGCTAAGGGCAAATGTGCCGGTCAAATCATTTTTTGCGTTGCTGGTGGCTATCGCCTGGCGTGCCACAATAAAGGCCTGTCTTTCCGCTTCCAGAACTTTTGACGCGGTCAGCCCGGCGCGCAGGCTATCTTCGGGATTGACGGTCTGGGCCGATAACGGGCTAATCGCTGATGCGATTGCCAGCCAGCCGGCAGATAAAACATAAAGGCCGGATCGCACAAGGCAAATAACTTTTAGACGGGTGGATAGAGCAGTCAGCATGGATGCGAAAACCTGATGATGGGTTGGTACAAGCCGGAGTATAAACCAGGTAAGACCGCTTACCAAGTTACAATGCGCCAGCTAATCACTCTTCTATACTTCAAAAAGAGAATTTTGGTTTGGCTTTAAATTCATCCAGTATAGGTACCTGTGCGGTAAACAGGGCTGTTCTGGAAACCCCCTTGCCTGTTTTGCGCCAGATACAGGCCTCTCCTACACGCGCGCCCTCAGGCCGCCAGATAGCCGCCAATCGGCCACCATCAGCCAGCTGATCCAGCAATGTTTCCGGCATACATTCTACCGCCCCTTCGATGATAATAGCATCATAGGGCGCTTCTGAAGCATAGCCATCTTGCAATCTGGCTTTGATAATCGCCACATTGCCAATTTCCATTCCGGCGACCATCTGCTGGGCTTTTTCCACCATTTGAGCGCGCGTTTCAATGGCGATAACTGATTCTACCAGCGAGGATAGCAAGGCAGCAGTATAGCCTGTCCCTGCCCCGACCAGCATGACCGATTGTGGTGGGGAAAGCTCCAGCGCCTGAAAAATTCTGGCCATGACCATTGCTTCCAGGATAAAGCGCCCGCCACTTAGATGAATATCTTCATCAATATAGGCGATGTTTTGCAGATTTTTGGTCACAAACCGTTCGCGCGGGACAGACATAAACGCAGCGATAACCCGGTCATCAATCACCTTGTTTGGCCGTATCTGGCTATCAACCATGGCTTTGCGCAACGCGTCGAAATGCATATCATTCATGCCTTCACCCCTTGAACCTGCTTTTTTAACAAACTACCATGCTTATAAGCCTATCCATTGCAAGTTTCAACGCTGATTTGCCCTGCATGAGAGCAGGATAAGTCAAAGCATCAAAATTCTCTGTCATTCACCTTTTCAGCGGTCATACATAAAACCGATTTTTTTTCATGTCCTTTTATTGACCTTCTCCAAGCTTTGACGTACATCCATCAGGCTAGTCATTGCGTTAAGGCCCGGTGGCAGAGTGGTTATGCAGCGGTTTGCAAAACCGTGTACATCGGTTCAATTCCGGTCCGGGCCTCCATTTCCTGATTATTCTGTTTTCAAAGTAGCGTTAATTTGTCCGATATCTCTGTCAGAAATATCCGTATCAGCGGGATATTGGATGCCGCAAATGTCCCCGGGATCGCCCTTGGCAGCACAATGATGGGCTTTGCGGCCATTGCCCGGGAATCAGGCTTTGATTTCTGGATGACATTTTTTACCTCTCTTGGTGTTTGGGGGATGCCGGGACAGGTGGCCTTTGTCAGCCTCTATGCCACCGGCGCGTCTATATTTTTAATGTTTGTGGCAGCCGCACTGGCAAATATGCGGATGATGCTGATGGTGATTTCCGGGTCAGATATTCTGCGCCTCAGGGAGTCCGGCCTGCCATTATGGAAGCGGGTATTGATGATGCACTTGCTGGCTATAACCAGCTGGGCGCAGATCAGCTACAAGCAAAATCAATATAGCCCGGCCGATTTACGTATCTATTATGTGGCCTTTTCTCTGACTATTTTTGCCTTTGGCATGACCGGTACCAGTATTGGCTATTTTCTGAATGATTGGATGGCACCGGAAATTCTTCGCCTGGTTATCTTTATCACCCCTATTTATATCCTGTTACTATTGATGAATGCCCAGCAAAGCAGTAATCGCCTGGCGGCGGTTCTGGGCGGGGCGGTATGTCCGTTTATCTATGGTATGGCAGGGGACTGGGCTATTTTGCTCTCCGGCTTTGTTGGCGGTAGCGGTGCTATCGCTCTGTTTCAGCTGCGAGCGTTTTTTATAAAACAGGGAGGCGCAGATGGCTGAATATACCCTGTTTGAAACCTATTTGACGATTTTTCTGGCTGCCCTTGCCACTTTTGGATGGCGCTTTTCCGGGCTTATTCTATCTGATTTTATCCGCCCGGACAGCCTGATGATGAAATGGGTAAATGCTGTGGCCTATGCGATGGTGGCAGCGGTCTTAACACGCATTCTGGTTTATCCCATGGGGGTTTTAGCAACCACGCCACTGGATTATCGCCTTGTTTGTCTTGGCCTTGGAATGGCTTTGATGTTTTTCAGCAAAAAATTATGGCTGGCGCTTATCGGGGCGATGGGTAGTTTTGCAATATTGGTGACCTATTTCTGATGCGTGTATTTTCGAGGAATTATATTTTCAGGGGCTTACAGCAGATTTGTAATCAGGGCTTCTGAAATCGCCTGCCGGCCATTTTTATTGGCATTTATTGCACGGGTGGCTTTAACTTCGATAATTTTAAATCCGGCATAAAGTTCTTTCAGCTCCGGGACATAGGCGTTTGAAGCGATAAAGCGCGCCCCCCGTTTCGCCATTTCAGCTATCATGCCGGCTAATCTCTGCTGCTCGGCAATGCCAAACCCGTCATGGCTATAGCTGGTAAAATAGGACGTATCATTTAGCGGAATATAGGGCGGGTCCAGATAGACAAAATCCCCCACCCCGGCCGCACATAAAATGTCGGTAAAGCTGGTATTGCCAAGCTGAACATTCTGCAAGGCAGCAGAACAGCCTAATATGGTCTTTGTATCGGCAATAAGCGGGTTTTTATACCGCCCAAAAGGGACATTAAATTGGCCGCGCGCATTCACCCGATACAGCCCGTTAAAGGCCGTGCGGTTTAAATAGATAAAGCGGCTGGCTCTTTTCAATGGGCTAAGGCTGGCCAGCCCATCGGGGGTGCGATCCAGCCTGCGAATGGCCAGAAAATAATCCTTTTCATAAATATGGGTTTTCAAATCTTCCAGTAATTCCTGTGGGGCATCGCGCACCACGCAATAGGCATTGATTAATTCAGGATTAATATCATTTAGCCAGACGGGGATGTTTGCAGATTGCAGCTGTTCGGAAAGGCTGAAAAATACAGCGCCCCCACCGGCAAAAGGTTCAATATAGCGCTGATAATCAGCTGGAATTAGCGGGCTGATTTTATCCAGAAGCTGGCGTTTGCCGCCGACCCATTTTAAAAAAGGTTTTACACTCATAGGCTTTTTCTTAGCCGCTCTTTTGCGTCAGCGCAATCAGAAGGGCAGAATTTTTCGGGTTGACCTTTTAGCTAAATTGGCGCGTGGTGAAAATAATATAGATTTGCTTTTACCTACCCTTGGCCGGCCTCCATGAAAACCCTGCTGTCCATTTCAGCATTATTATTCACCATCATGCTGATGCAGATGGGCACCACCGCCCTTGGCCCGCTTGATACCCTTTCGGCAATTGAATTGGGGTTTTCCAATACCGAGATAGGGGTGATTGGTGGATCGCATTTTCTGGGCTTTCTTATTGGCTGCCTGGCCTCGCCCCTGCTGGTAAAACGTGTGGGTCATGCCCGTGCCTATTGCGTAACAGCTGCCCTTTCGATTGTGGCTATCTTGCTTCACCCTGTGGTGAGCTATTTCTGGGCATGGTGTATTTTTCGGGTCATAACCGGTATTGCGATTGCTACCAGCTATACTTCGGTTGAAAGCTGGTTAAATGCCAAGCTGACCAACAGCAACAGAAGCCGTTTTTTTGGCATTTACCGCATTATTGATATGACCGGTGCGCTGATGGCGCAAGCCATGATAAGCGTGCTAGTCCCGGCCTATTTCCTGTCCTATACCATGCTGGCTATTCTGGTTTGTTTGTCCCTGTTGCCGCTTGGCCTGACCAAATCGGTACAACCTGCTATGCCCGAAACGCAAAAGATAAATGTGCTTTTTGCCTTTCAGATATCGCCCCTTGCAGCATTGGGTGTGCTAACGGTCGGAGCAACAGGATCGGCTTTGCGGATGATAGGCCCTCTTTTTGCCTATGAGCTGGCCTTTACCCCGACCCAAATCGGGATATTTCTCAGCCTGCCCCTGATTGCCGGCATGATTATTCAAATGCCGATAGGGTTTCTGGCAGAACGGGCAACCCCACGCCAATTAATCGGCTCGCTTAGCATGGCCACGATTTTTATTTGTGTTGCCTTTACCCTGATAGAGGCGGAAACCATTTTCGGGATTAAAACCATCTTTATTCTGGTGTTTATCTTTGGGCTGACTACTATGCCGCTTTATTCGCTTTCTGCCATTCATGCAAATAACCAGACAAAAGAACAGGATATGACGATGTTAAGCGCGTCCCTGATTTTTTTGTTCGGGATTGGGGCAATAATCTCGCCTGTGATAGCCAGCTATCTGATTGAACATTTTGGGCCCAATGCCATGTTCACCTATTTTGCGGTTCTGCATATGCTGTTGCTGGGATATACCGCCTACCGGGCGCGTATGCGTCCGCTGGATGTGCCATTGCGCCCTTATATATATATTCCGCGAACCTCTCTATTTATTGCCAAGACGATAAAAAGCCTGCGGCGGCGTCCACATAAATCTTAAATGCGTAAACCCTTTATGAAAGGCGTAAATGCCCCTATAAAGGTGCAGCGAGCTGTAAATCAAACCTTCTGCGAAATAGAAAAAGAGGAAAATGTCGCGCCATACCGCCCATTTATTAATGCTTATTGCTGCGCTGATTTGGGGGACAACCTTTATCGCACAAACAACTGGTATGGAAACCATTGGGCCGTTTGGCTTTACAGGGGCGCGCTATCTTATCGGCGCAATGGCGGTTCTGCCCTTTGCCCTATTTGAGGCACGTACAACATCCCTTTGGCAGGCAATATTGCGCGACAGGCTGTTGATGATACAAGCGATTGGTCTGGGCGTGATGATGTTTGGCGGCATCAGCCTGCAACAAACTGCCCTGCAATATACGCTTGTGGCGAATGCGGCTTTTTTAACGACTTTATATGTTCCGGCAGTCCCTTTATTGATATGGCTGATTTACCGCGCCCCCATTTCTGGCCGGATTTGGTTGGCGCTTAGTTTGTGTGTTGGCGGGTCATGGATGTTGTCCGGCTCGACCAGCCTGCTTAGCCAGTGGGGCGATTTTCTGGTGACCGTTGGGGCGTTATTCTGGGCTGGGCATATCGTGCTTATCGGGTTGGTGACAAAAAAGATAAAAACCCCCTTTCAATTTGCCTTTTTGCAATCTTTGTTATGTGTGGTGTTTTCCCTGCCGCCAATCCTGACCATAGAAACACCCGCATTTGCCGATTTTCTGCCAGTTATGCCTGAATTAATTTATGCCGGGCTATTTTCTGTAGGTATTGCCTATACACTGCAAATGGTTGCCCAGGGCTATGCCAGCGCGACCATCGCTGCCTTTATCCTCTCGCTGGAGTCTGTATTTGCAGCCATTTCCGGCTGGCTGTTTTTATCCCAGACCCTTTCCTATGCTGCTATATCGGGATGTGTGATGATCTTTCTGGCTATTTTGATAGCCGATATAGTGCCGCCTGACTGGTTGCGCTTTTGGCAAAGGCGTAAAATCTGATGAAGCAGATGCCAGCAGATATCATCGATCTGGTGTTGGTCGGGGGCGGCCATGCCCAAATTGCGGTATTGAAATCCTTTGGGATGAGACCGTTGGACAGGGTGCGCCTGACATTGGTAACAGATGTGCTGATGGCGCCCTATTCCGGTATGTTGCCCGGCCATGTTGAAGGCCATCACAGCATGGAAAATATGCATATCGATTTGCTGAAGCTGGCCAGATTTGCCGGTGCGCGCCTGATTAAAAGAGCTGTTAACGATATAGATTTTGTCAATCAAAACATTGTTTTAGAGGGCGGGTTAAATCTGCATTATGATGTTCTGTCCCTTAATAGCGGAGCGGTGCCGGATGCAGAATCCATAAAAGGGACAGACGCATATGGCATTACGGTAAAGCCTATATCCCATTTTCTGGAAAAAATGCCGACCCTGTCAGAATTAAGTGGTGATATTGCGGTGATTGGCGGCGGAGCAGCAGGGTGCGAGCTAGCCATATCCCTTACCCATCATTATCAGCTGGCAGATAAACCCTTTGCCTGTCACCTGTTTAGCCGCTCAAAGCGGTTATTGCCAACCGCCCCGGAATCTGCTGCTAAAATTATGGCACGCGCCCTATTGGATAATGATATTGCCCTGCATTTGGGCGCGGCTGTTCAGCGCCTGACCCAAGATGGGGTGATAGTGGAAAAGGGCGATGTCATCCCTGCCCGCCATATTTTTGTGGTCACTGCTGCCCGTCCGGCTGACTGGGTAAAGAAGCTGGCCGTCACCCATTGCAAGGATGGCTATATTCAGGTGCGCCCAACCTTGCAGTTGATAGAATATGACAATGTCTTTGCGGCAGGGGACATTGCCAGTATAAGCGGTGAAAAGCGAGAAAAAGCCGGGGTATTTGCCGTGCGTGCCGGCCCTTATCTGGCAGATAATCTGCGCTACTTTATACAAGCCTCGCACTTGAAATCCTTTCACCCGCAATCGCGTTATCTGGCATTAATCGGGCTTGGGGGTAAACAGGTACTGGCAATTCGGGGGCGGTTTGTTGCCAAAGGGGCGCTATGGTGGCATCTGAAAAACTGGATAGATAAAAGATTTATTGAAAAATTCACGCAATTACCGGAAATGAAAATCTCGGCCACCCCCTTGCCAGCTTTGGCACATACGCTAAACGATACTATTGACACAGATGGTTTTGAATGTAGTGGCTGTGGGGCAAAGGCAGGGGCAGATATATTGTCTGATGCGCTGGCGGCCGCCTGTCAGATAGCAAAGGATAGGGGCGCTGACCCGCGCTATTTACCCCCTTCTGGTATCACCCTTGATCATGGGATGGTTAGCCTGCCCCGGGATATGCCGCAAAACGCCAGTCTCAGCCAATCGGTAGATTTTCTCTCGCAACATATATCGGATGCCTATCTCTTTGGCCGGATAGCAGCTCTTCATGCCTTGAGCGATATATTTGTTGCAGGTGGCAAGCCCCTGGCCGCCCAAGCATTGGTTACCGTGCAGCGCACGCGCACCAAAATGCAAAAATCGGACTTAACGTTGATGCTTTGCGGTGCAATAGAGGAGCTGGCCGCCCATAAAACCAGCCTGACAGGCGGACATACCACCGTCGCAAGCGAAGCGATGCTTGGCTTTTCGGTCACGGCCATTGCCAATGAAAATGGCTCTTGCCCGCCCTTGCCAGAGGATGAGGATATTGCTCTTATCCTGACCAAGCCGATAGGCATTGGGGTTATTCTGGCAGCAGAAATGCGCGGGCTTTGCCCGGCAGCCAGCTATGAGGCAGCGATAGAGGTAATGCTTTTATCAAATGCCGGGGCAGCCGATATTATTTTATCCCATGCGTCTTTTGCCCAAATGACAGATGTTACCGGCTTTGGGCTGGCTCGGCACGCGATGAATTTGATGCAAAGAGCCGGTTTTTCTGGCATGGTTCTATCGCTGGACAGCATACCGCTTATCAAAGGCGCAGCCGCGCTTTCTGAAAAAGGGATATCTTCCAGCCTTTATCCGCATAATGCCGGAAATATAGCCCTAAATGGCGCTTCCATGCTGGGTGACGGGGCGCGCCCCATTATGAATTTGCTGTTTGATCCGCAAACCTCTGGCGGGGTGCTGGCCGCCCTTCCCCGGCAAAAAGCAGAGGAAATATGTAGAAAATTACATAAAGCAGGCTATAAACAGACAGCGATAATCGGCCATTTAACCCATGATCATGCCAGTATCACCCTTAAAAAAACAGATTAAGCCGATAGTTATATGAGCGCGCCAATTATCATAACAAAAAACTGGCATCCAGAAGCCTATGATATGGTGATAGATGTCCGCGCGCCGATGGAATTTGCCCAGGATCACATTGTCGGGGCGGTGAATATGCCGGTTTTGTCCGATGCAGAACGTATCGAAATTGGCACGCTTTACAAACAAAGCTCGCCCTTTATTGCCCGCAAGCGCGGAGCGGTGCTGGTATCGCAAAATATCGCCCGTCATATCGAGACAAAATTACAGGATTTGCCTGCCGATTTCAGCCCCCTTATTCATTGCTGGCGGGGCGGGCAGCGTTCGCGTGCCTTTGCCCATATATTAAGCGAGATAGGCTGGCGTTGTCACTTGCTGGAAGGCGGGTATAAGGCCTATCGCCGCGATATTCTCGACGGGCTAAAGGCCGATTTTTCCGGCCTGTTGCTTGTCATTATTGCCGGGCGTACCGGCTCTGCCAAAACAGATATTCTGGCAGAAATTAAAAAACAGGGCGGCCAGATTATCGATCTCGAAGCCCTTGCCCATCATCGCGGCTCTTTATTGGGGCGCTGGCCAGATAGCCCGCAGCCCTCGCAGCGCCATTTTGAAAGCTGTTTGATTGATGCCGTGCGCCAACTGGATAAATCGCGGCCTGTTTATGTGGAATCAGAAAGCTCGCGCATTGGCAATCTGCAGCTGCCTACAGCCCTGTGGCGCGAAATGACGGCCAGCCCGATGATAGTGATTGATAGCCCGGTAGAGGCGCGCGCCCAATATTTGCTGGAAGGATATAACCATCTCTTGCGCGAAAAAACAGATATGCTGAGGCTGATTAAGGGAATGCGCCACCGCCATGGCGGCGCGGTCACCGATAGCTGGCAGGCCATGTTTGATAAAGGCGACTGGCTGGCACTGGCACACGCTCTTTTGACAGAGCATTATGACCCGGCCTATGACAGCTCTGTGTCTCGTCACAACCGCCCTGTGCTGGCCGCCATAGACCAGCCAGATTGCAGCGCAAAGAGGATTGCAACGAGCGCGGCGGCCATTCTTGCCCTCCCAACAAAACAAAAAGCGGGGTAAAACCCCCTATTTTATGTAAAAAGGCGCTTGCATCTTGGCGATGATATTGTATAAACGACCAGCAAGTGAGCCCTG
>Ga0181590_10003947_pt1 | contig 12385 bp, 8 predicted proteins | sample 071ome_34_FD_132446 | JGI IMG/M metagenome (GOLD analysis project Ga0181590, IMG submission 132446) | Coastal salt marsh microbial communities from the Groves Creek Marsh, Skidaway Island, Georgia - 071411BT metaG (megahit assembly) | ecosystem: Environmental > Aquatic > Marine > Intertidal zone... | reverse complement strand
TTTACCAGCAGCGCTTAACCGGAACACCACAAACGGTCAGTACCATGCCTACGCCTACTGGAATGTATCGTGGCGCTATCAATACGACACCAGTGGTGCTCAATGTAAATTGGCTAGCTCAACGGTAACGTTAAAAACAGAGTTATTGATGCCAGAACTAATGAACAACTGGCCTGTAGACGAGGATACACGTGACATTTTTCAGCTGTATCAGCACAACTTATTAACCCATGAATATGGGCATTTAGATTTTGGTCGCACCGCCGCCAATGACATTCATAAATGGCTAAATTCAGGGCAACAGGCCAATAGCTGTTCAGAGTTGTCGAACAAGCTGAACCAAAGGGCCAAGTTGATCATCGCTGAACAAGGTCAATTAGATGATACGTATGACGAAAATACACAGCATGGGCGAACTCAGGGAGCCTACATTTACGATTTATTGCCCTGAATAACATCACATTAAAAAAACGCTGCTATCAACAATTTTTAAAATGAAATTGCAGTGATAAAAGGTCGAGCTTCGTGCCCGGTGAGGTGACTATCCCCCACTTCATCGGGCACACTTTTTTCCGCTAACGGTAAGCAACCGATAAGTCGTTACACACCTTGGCGCTGACCACTAGGCGATCAAAACTCGCCTCCCCTTGCGCCTGTCGTTTTTCAACACAGGACCAGTATCGAGTGAGCGTCTGCGATTCTAGCTCACAGGTTTTTTGCAAATCATTTAGCTCTTGTTTCAAGTAAGGTTCTTGCTGCAACATAGGTTGAAAAATAGCAGCACAATTGACGAGGGTTTGATTGGGTTGGGCTTGCGTAGGCAAGCAAAGAGAGACTAGTACAGCAAAAAGGGGAACCATGATTGTCTTGGCAGACGGCATCGTCATAGACTGACTCCTTGTTATCGTTATTATTGGCGACCTTGCCTATTCCCTGCACGGTGACAGCTAAGCACCGTCATAAAATTAGCAAGGCTGTGTTATTTTATAGTTCAAAAATTGACGCTTTTCAAACAAGTCATAATAAATTCACACAACCTTCACGGCCCTCATAAGAAAAACTGATTAGCCATTGATTTTACTAATGCTATTTATTTGTTATTTCGCGCCAGTCTTGCCACCATCCTCCGTCAAAATGTGAAATGGGTTTGCGCTAAAAAACAACTTTCAGCGGAATAATAACGCCATGCTGAACGATCCGTTCTGGCCAATTCGATAGAATCCACGGAAAGGATCCATTATTCTGGGCCAACTCATCAAAAAAAATGAACCTTTGAATGGATAGGTATCTTAGAATACCAACAACCATTAGGTTAATAACAACCGACACTGATTGGATTCCCCATGCTCAGAAACCTAGCTCTCTTTCTTGCTGCCATCATTGTGGCCGCCATCCTATGGCGATATTTCGGTGCCGAGAGTGGTCAACGACCTCAACGCCCAGCACCCGCCGTTGTGTTGTTTGAAGTGAAACCTAAAACGCTCAAACAAACGCTAGAAGCCATTGGCACCGCCAATGCGAAAGAATCCGTCATCATCACCAGCAGTGCCAGTGATTTGGTAGAGGCAATCCATTTCGAAGAGGGTCAGTGGGTCAACAAAGGGGACAAGCTGGTCACGCTTAATCAAGCTGAAGAACAGGCTCAGTTAGCCGCAGCAAAAATCCAATTAGCAGAACAGAAACGCGAATATCGCCGCATCGAAAACCTCGTAAAGCAGAAGTCGGTCTCTGCCTCTGAGTTGGACAAGCTACAGTCCGCTGTCGACATTGCAAAAGCGCAGGTGGATCAAGCTCAGGCCAAGATTAATGACCGTATCATTCGCGCGCCATTCTCAGGAAAACTCGGTCTGCGAAATATTTCAGTGGGCACACTCATTAACCCTAACGATGCCATTACCACGCTAGACATGACCAAAATCATGAATGTGGATTTTGAAATGGCGGAACGCTACTTGGCTGCGATTAAAACTGAGCAAGCCATATCGGCTCGTACGTCAGCCTACCCTGATATGGATTTCGTTGGCGCCATTAAGACCATTGATAGCCGCATCGACAGCGCAACCCGTAGTATCAAGGTGCGCGCCACCATCAACAACGAACGGGATCTGATTCGCTCTGGCATGTTAATGACACTGGACATCGTCAGTGGAGAAAAAACGGCCTTGTTGGTGCCTGAGGAAGCGGTTTTCATGCGTGGCAGCCAACACTTCGTTTATTCGGTCGATCAAGAACTCACCGTATCCGAAACGGCCATTAACATAGGTTTGCGCCAATCCGGTTTAGTAGAAGTAGTGGAAGGTTTAAAAGACGGCGACCGCATCGTGCATCAAGGCTTACTCAAGGTCCGCCCTGGCGCCAAAGTCTCCACTCAAACGGAAGAATGGCGAAAGAAAGAAACGGCATCTGGTGAAGAAAGCAATACCAGTGGAGCCCATTCATGATCTTAACCGACATTTCTGTTAAGCGTCCGGTCTTGGCCTCGGTGATCAGTTTGATCATCGTGGCGTTTGGCCTGATTGCTTTCGACAAATTACCTTTACGTGAATACCCAGACATTGACGAGCCTGTGGTATCCATTCGTACCGACTACACAGGTGCAGCCGCAGCGGTGGTAGAAAAACGTATCACCCAGGTGATTGAAGACCGTATCTCTGGCATCGAAGGCATCAAAAACATCATTTCTGAGAGCACTGACGGCAGCTCTGAAATCACCATTCAGTTTAATCTCTCTCGGGATATCGACGGTGCAGCCAACGACGTGCGCGACCGTGTTTCGCGCATATTGCAAAATTTACCCGACGGTGCGGAATCACCTGAGGTGACCAAAGCCGGCGCTGGCGACGACACGATCATGTGGTTCAACCTAGTCAGCGATCGCATGAATTTGCTTGAGCTTACCGACTATGCCAATCGCTATTTAGTCGATCGCTTTAGTGTTGTCGACGGCGTGGCCCGTGTGCGTGTAGGCGGTGGTCTAGATTACGCCATGCGTGTGTGGCTCGATCGTAAACAATTAGCAGCCCGTGGATTAACCGTCGCCGACGTGGCTGATGCGCTGCGCCGCGAAAACATCGAATTGCCAGCGGGCAGTATTGAAAGCGAGCAACGTCAGTTTACCGTGCGCTTAGAAAGAGCGTACCCCGACCCTGAAACCCTGTCGCAACTGGTGATCAACAGCAAGAATGGGTATGTGGTTCGATTGCAAGATGTGGCACGGGTTGAGTTAGGTGCCGACGAAAAACGCAAATCTTTCCGCGGCAATGGCATTCCTATGGTAGGTCTGGGTATCACTAAGCAATCCACCGCAAATACCTTAGATGTCGCGCGAAAAGCCAATGCATTACTGGCTGGCGTCAATGAGTCTTTACCTGAAGGCATGGCCTTGCTGGCCAGCTACGACAGTTCTGTGTTTATAGAAAAAAGCATTGAAGAGGTGTACCAAACCTTGTTTATTGCCATGGTATTGGTGATCGTGGTGATTTATCTGTTTTTGGGTAATGTACGCGCCACGCTCATTCCAGCGCTCACCGTCCCTGTGTCATTACTGGGTAGCTTCATCGTACTGTTTGCACTGGGTTATACCATCAACCTTCTAACGCTATTGGCCATGATTCTAGCCATCGGCATGGTGGTGGACGATGCCATCGTAATGCTTGAAAACATTCACCGTCGTATCGACGAAGGTGAAACTCCGTTAGTAGCCGCCTATCTTGGCGCACGCCAAGTGAGCTTTGCCGTTGTCGCCACGACCTTGGTACTGATCTCTGTATTTTTACCGATTACCTTTTTGGAGGGTGACTTAGGCAAGCTCTTCACCGAATTTGCGGTAGCCATTTCAGCCGCCATTGGTTTCTCATCACTGGTGGCCTTAACTCTGTCACCGATGCTTTGCAGCCAATTGCTACACGACCATGATCATAAAAGCTGGCTAACAGAAATGACCGACAAGGTGTTAGATTCGTTAAGCAAGCAATATCAAGCCTACCTTGCAAAACGGCTTAAGCGTCCACTCATGACTTTTATTATGCTCATTGCAGGGCTAATGGGCAGCGTATGGTTGTTCCAGCAAGTGCCCAGTGAATTTGCCCCCCGCGAAGACCGCGGCGCATTTTTTGTGCTGGTCTCCGCCCCTGAAGGATCCAGCTTCGAATACAGCCAAGGCTACATGGACGAAGTCGAAAAACGACTCATGCCCATGGTGGACAGCGGCGAAGTAAAACGTCTTTTGGTGCGCACACCCAGAAGTTTTGGCACCACTGCCGACTTCTCAGGCGGTTTCGTCATCATCGTATTAAACGATTGGGCCGAGCGTCGCTCTGCCTTTGACATCATGAACGAGGTGAATCGCAATCTCAGTGATTTGGCCGGCGTTCGTGCTTTTAGCATCATGCGCCAAGGTTTAGGTGGCGGCATTGGCAAACCGGTTCAATTTGTATTGGGCGGCCCAAGCTACGAAGAATTATCTAAGTGGCGCGACATCATCATGGAAAAGGCCAAAGCCAATCCCAACCTTGTTGGATTGGATGACGATTACAAAGAAACCAAGCCTCAAGTCATTGTTGAGATCGACCGCGAACGGGCTGCCGACTTAGGCGTAAGCGCGCAAGAAATTGGCGAAACCTTGGCCGTGATTCAAGGTTCACGCAAAGTCACCACCTTCTTGGATCGCGGCGAAGAATATGACGTAATCTTGGAAGGTGAGCGTGCTCAACAGAATACGCCGTTCGACATGAATAATATTTATGTGCGCAGTCGCGAACAGGATCGTTTAATTCCGCTTGCTAACTTGGTGACGTTTAAAGAGCAAGCCGATGCCGGCGCCTTGAACCGTTACAATCGCATTCGCGCGATCACCATCGAGGCCAACCTAGCCGATGGCTATACCTTGGGTGAAGCCATCACCTACCTGAACGATTTGGCGCGTACGCATTTACCTGCGGAAGCTGTCATTAGCTATAAAGGTCAGTCTCAAGATTTTGAAGACAGCAACCAATCCATTTACTTCATCTTCGCGCTTGCGTTGGTGGTGGTATTCTTGGTGTTGGCGGCCCAATTCGAGAGCTATATCCACCCATTAGTGATCATGCTGACCGTACCCATGGCCATTGTGGGAGCACTGGCCGGTTTGTATATCTTCTCTCAGTCTCTCAATATTTATTCTCAGATCGGTCTGATTATGTTGGTGGGACTCACGGCCAAGAACGGCATTTTGATCGTAGAGTTTTGTAATCAGCTGCGCGATGAAGGGGTTGAATTTGAGCAAGCCATATTACAAGCGGCTGCCATCCGCCTACGCCCAATCTTAATGACAGCGATCACCACCGGGTTAGGTGCAGTACCATTGATTTTGTCGTTCGGTGCTGGATCGGAAACTCGTCAGGTGATCGGGATTGTGGTGCTGTCGGGTATCTGTGTATCGACTCTCTTCACCTTGCTGATCGTGCCTGTGATGTACCAACTCATGGCTCGTCACACCACGTCACCTCATGCGAGAGAAGCTCGCTTGATGGAAGAGATGCGATCTCTTGGAAAGTCGGATTCTTCGGAATAATCAAAACAAAAAAGCGCCATCATACGGCGCTTTTTTGTTCTCTCACATCTCTGCGAGTGCGTCTAGGGAAAACTGATTTTTCTAGATTCCTCTATCAAAGTTTTTCAACCGCGTCTTGCACCTTATCCTTCATTTGTTCTTTCTTTTCTTCAAGAAACTCGCGCCCTTGATCAATTAGCCCAGCATCGTCAGCACTGTCGTGAGCGTCTTCTACAATGTCAGGGTCTTCAAACGGATTGTCATAGAGACTATTGCCTTTCCCTATGTTCACACCGAACCAAAGTCCAATACCAAAGGCGATAATCATTGCAACGAATGTGACTTTCATGCTGTTACTCCATTAAACCCTGATCAAGAAGCCGTGGGGAAAACCACCGGCACTCGATCTTTTAACACAATTTCTTCGTCATCAATATGACTTCGATAGGCAAGAATTTCAACGCCTTTCTGCGCCGCCTCTCTCAGTAATGCGCCATACGTTGGATCGATATGATCCGCCGGGGCCACTTGCTTTATGCCAGTATGATTCACACAGAAAAAAATCACGGCTCGATGACCCAATTCCACCATGCGCATTAATTCGCGCAAATGCTTGCTTGCTCGATCACTCACACTATCGGGGAAAAAGCCGACGCCTTCTTCCACCGAGCCCAGTTCATTTGGCAACAAGTTTAAGGTGGGCTCTAGCAGCGTGGTATTTTTTACCTCGACATAAATGTCCTGCGATTCCCCTTTCAACAATATGTCGATACGACTTTTTTCATCGCCATACCTCACTTCTGTTTTTAAAGACACGTATCCCTGCAACTCTTTTACGGTGCCATTTTCGATGGCTTCAGTCACAAGGTAATTTGGACGAGAGGTATTAATGCACGCCACATGGCCCGAAGGCGTCTCAGTCAACTCCAAACTATGGGGATATTTACGCTTAGGATTCTGACTGTCCCAAAACCACACCGTACCATTGTCAACGTAACAGTTTTTCATAGACCCGGTATTAGCACTGTGCACAGTTAACGTGTCACCGTTATCTAACGTCACATCTACCATGAAACGCTTGTAACGCTTAACCCAGCGTCCTGTTTGTAGCGGGAATTCAAACTTCATTGCTTATCCGTGTTGTAAAAATTGTTGGATGCGTTGTATCGCCTGTTTCAGTACAGGGATGTCGGCGGTGTAAGCAAAGCGTACATATTCATGGCCGCGATCGTTACTGAAATCAATACCAGGGGTGATGGCCACGCCGGTCTCTTCCAACAAATTTAGGCAAAACGCCATACTATCATGAGCGAGTGCATGATTGAGGCGAGAGATATTGGCATAGAGATAAAATGCACCATTTGGATCGGCTTCAACGTCAAATCCAAGCCCACTGACCGCGTCTAACAAATACTCACGGCGCTCATTGAAAACCTGCCTTCTTCGCTCAAGCTCCTGGATGCATTCCGGTTTAAACGCAGCCAGGGCACCGTATTGTGCAGGAGTACTGGGAGCCAAAAACAGATTCTGAGCCAGTTTATCGACCGCCGGCACCATGTTCTCGGGTAAGACCATCCAGCCAAGACGCCAACCTGTCATACCAAAGTATTTGGAGAAACTATTGATAACCACCACGTGGTCGCTCAAATTCACGGCCGTGACCGCATCTTCACCATAAGTTAGTCCATGGTAGATCTCATCCATAATGAAGACCCCACCCTGCTCTACCACACGGTCATGCAGTTCCGCCATGAGCAACGGGTCCATCAAATTACCCGTAGGGTTAGCCGGGCTAGCAACCAATACCCCTCGTGTATGTTCGTCCCAATGGGTTTGCACATCCAATGGGGTCATGTGAAAACCGTTTTCAGGGTGCGTCTTTATGGCTTTGCCATAAGCACCTATATTGGCCAGAAAGTGCTGATTACAAGGATAACCCGGATCCGTCAGCAGCAGGTTTTCCCCTTCATTCACCAGTGCGCTAACCGCCAGCTGAAGCGCGCCAGAGGCACCCGACGTAATCACTATGCGGTCGGCTGAAACAGTTTCGCCATAGCGATCGTCATAATATTGGCTGATCGCCAGCCTCAGCTCAGGTAAGCCCAACGCCGCAGTATAGTGGGTGTAGCCCGCATCCAACGCCTGCTTTGCCCCCTGAATAACCGCTTGAGGACTACTAAAATCCGGCTCACCCACCTCTAGGTGGATGATGTCTCGCCCCGCTGCGGCCATGGATTTGGCCTTAGCCAACAGATCCATTACGTGGAAAGGCGCAATTTTTTCTAGCCGATTGGCCAATTTCATAGTAATTTCCCAGAACTAAAGGGTTTATTGTCCGTATTTTTCTACAAATATTGTCATTTTTTGATATTAATGTGGATAACGCAAAAGTTATTTGATAGCTTTCTGCTCCCTAAAAATTTGACTAGCCCACGCAGAATGGGGCTAACCAATGGAAACAGCGATAACCCCTAGGGTTACACAGTGAGGCAGGATTCCTATGCCAACAGAAAACAAAGCATTTGCTCTATCTAACTTCACGCCTTACAAAGAAAAGAAAGGCGAAGAGTACATGAGTGCTGAAATGAAAGAGCACTTCAAGTCCATTCTTAACAACTGGAAACAGGAGTTAATGGAAGAAGCCGACCGAACTAAGGTTCACATGCAAACCGAAGCTGAGAACTACGCGGACCCGAACGACCGCGCCAGCCAGGAAGAAGAATTCAGCCTTGAGCTGCGTACTCGCGACCGCGAACGTAAGCTCATCAAGAAAATTGAGAAGACCCTAGAACTCATCGAAAATGACGATTACGGCTACTGCGAAGCCTGCGGCATTGAAATCGGTGTACGTCGATTAGAAGCTCGCCCTACAGCAGATCTTTGTATCGACTGTAAGACCCTTGCAGAAATCAAAGAAAAGCAAACGGGCGGCTAGAACCAGGTCTGTTTCTGATATTGTTAAAGCAGCCGAGTTCATCTCCGCTGCTTTTTTTCTTTTAGCCCACTGATTATCAGCATGTATATAGGTCGTTTTGCCCCTACACCCACAGGCCCGTTACACCAAGGCTCTATCGTTGCGGCGCTCGCATCGTTTCTCGATGCAAAAGCGAATAACGGCCGCTGGTTATTAAGAATAGAAGATCTAGACCCACCTCGGGAAGACCCGGCCGCAAGCGCATTGATCCCTAAACAATTAGAAGCGCACGGCCTAACTTGGGATGGCAGCATCCAGTACCAAAGTCAGCACAACGAGCGCTATGAAGCCGCTTTAGATGCCCTAAGAAAATCAGGTGATATTTTCCCTTGTAGTTGCTCACGCAAGCAGCTTCAATCCAGCCAAGGTCGGCACATCCACCCCTGCACTCCTAACACATCTGATGTTGCTTGGCGTTTGCGAGTCAAAGATGAAATATGGGGCTTAGACGATCGAGTGTTTGGGCGCTTTGAACACAATCTTAAACAGGCGGTGGGAGATTTCGTTCTAAAACGTCGAGATCACTTTTACGCCTATCAATTAGCCGTGGTGGTGGACGATCATGCCGCAGGCATTAACCATATCGTACGGGGCCTAGATTTACTCGATAACACGCCAAGGCAATTGTATTTAATGCAAGCGCTCGGCTACGACAGTCATCCTCACTACCTGCATCTCCCCCTTGTGCTTAACCGTGACGGTCAGAAGCTGAGCAAGCAAAACCAAGCGCGGGCCGTTGATTTAAACCAAATTGAAGGCAACCTCTTGCAAGCGCTCACCAGTTTAGGACAGCCGACCCCAACGGAACCACTCCCGCGAGAAGAATTGCTTAGCTGGGCGATCTCCCATTGGAACCCCGCTTTGATTCCTGCCAGTAAGGGCGGCATATAAATAGTAAGCACCCACAAACCTCCGTCACACCTCAAATTATGTGAGGTTTTTGTCTAATGGGCCTTGCCGAACAGTGTTACCCCCAGTAACATCGAACCACTTTTTTGCTGTCTGTGAGCACATTTTGACTGTGTACACCCATCGACTCATATTGGTATTCGTTTTTGCCATCTTTCTGTTTTCGCCTGTGATCATAGATTGGTGGTTGGCACCCTCTGGCGCATGGTACCGGCCGTTTGCCATCTGGTTGATACTGATTGGCGTTTCCATCTTTTTGAACAGTTTCAGCCAACGCCAACATGAAAAGGAATCGAATCGATGAACTTTAGTGTTGGGTTTCTCGTCGCGCTGGTTTTAACCTACTTGTTTATTCTTTTTTTCACCGCTTACGTGGTAGAAAAAGGCTGGTTACCGCAGAAGTGGGTACGACATCCGTCCATTTACGTTCTCTCCTTGGGTGTGTACGCCAGTGCATGGGCCTTTTATGGTAGCGTGGGCCTCGCTCAACAATATGGCTACGGTTATCTCACCTATTATCTTGGTATCAGCGGCGCCTTTGTGCTGGCTCCTGTTCTCCTGAAGCCCATTCTTCGAATCACTCAAAACTATCAGCTGACCTCATTGGCCGACCTGTTCGCGTTTCGCTTTCGCTCTCGCGCGGCAGGCACCGTTACCACCTTGGTCATGTGGGTCGCCATCCTGCCATTAATGACGCTGCAAATTACCGCCGTCACTGAGAGCTTTAGCCTACTCAACAACGAGCTAGGGCGCATCGACATCGCACTGGGTTATTGTGCCGTGATGACCGCCTTTGCGATCTTGTTTGGCGCTCGACACGTGAGCCCGAGGGAAAAACATGAAAGCCTGGTGTTTGCCATCGCCTTCGAGTCGGTTATTAAGTTGGTGACCATTTGCGTGCTGGGCATCGCAGCCCTGTATTTCGTCTTTGATGGCCCCACAGGGCTAGACGCATGGCTATTGGCCAATCACCACAAGTTGGCCGCTATGCAAGAGCCCATTCAAGAAGGCCCTTGGCGCACCCTACTCATGGTATTTTTTGCCGCCGCCGTCGTCATGCCTCATATGTTTCACATGGCGTTTACCGAAAACTCATCCAGTCGAGCCCTGACCCACGCCAGCTGGGGGCTGCCCCTGTTTTTGCTCGTCATGGCCATTATGGTGCCACCGATTCTATGGGCGGGGATTAGCTTAGAAGTAAGTACGCCTGCCGAGTACTTTGCGGTAGGCATTGGTGTTGAACTCGATAAGCCCTGGCTGTCCGCTATTGCCTTTCTCGGTGGACTCGCCGCCGCTTCCGGCATTGTGATCGTCACGACGCTAGCCATGGCAGCCATGACCCTCAATCATTTAGTGCTGCCCGCGTTTCAGCCTAACCCTAGAAAAGACATGTACGACTGGCTGTTGTGGGTGCGCCGCTGGTTAATCGTGGCCTTCTTTGCTGCCAGCTACGGGTTTTATCGTTACCTTGCCGAAGGGCGCGGCCTTGAGGAACTAGGCATTATCGCGTTTGTTGCCACCATTCAATTTTTACCTGGTGTCCTTGGTGTTTTATATTGGCCTAGCGCGAATCGCCAGGGCTTTCTCGCCGGGTTGTGCGTTGGGGCCTTCGTTTGGATTTGGGCCATGCTCCTTCCGCTGCTGGATTTCCAAGGACTCGATTGGTTGTCGGCGTTGCTCCCCCCCACCAACCATGAAAACTGGTATTTGGCCGCCACCATTTCTGTGCTAATCAATTTTGTGGTGTTCGTGTTGGTGAGCATACTCAGTCCAACTCGCCCCATTGAGGAAAGCGCAGCAGAAGCCTGTTCCATCGACACACTGAGTGCACCGCAGCGCAAAGAGCTCGTACATAAGTCCGCCCAAGCTATGATGCAAAGCCTCGTCGAACCCTTAGGTGAGGCCGCCGCCCAACGAGAAATTCAACAAGCCCTAAAAGATTTAAACTTGTCTGATACCGAGGATCGCCCTTATCAGCTGCGTCGCTTGCGTAGCAGAATTGAAGTCAATCTTTCTGGTCTCATGGGCCCTTCGGTCGCCCATCGCTTAGTGAGCAAGTGGCTGCCTTTCCGCCACACAGATCAAATGCAAGCGAGCCATGACATTCACTTTATTGAAAAAGGGCTAGAGGCGTATCACTCTCGCCTCACGGGCCTCGCCGCCGAGCTAGACAGCCTACGTCGCTTCCATCGACAAACATTAGAGCGTTTACCGATGGGCGCCTGCAGCTTAGGCGCCGATGGTGAAATACTGATGTGGAATAGCGCGTTAGCTCAACAAAGCCAGATACCCGCTGATGAGGTGGTGGGCTCCAACATCCATAGCCTGAAAGAGCCACTGAAAAGTTTGCTGTTAGACTTCATCGCTGACGGTAACACCCATATTCACAAAAAGACCATTGAAGTAAACGGCCGTCCACGCTGGATAAATTTACACAAAGGGGCTCTCGAAAACCCAGACAGTAACGAATACGGCGGCCTGGTGATATTGTTAGAGGACCATACCGAAACGCAACTATTAGAGGATGAGCTGGTGCACAGCGAACGCCTCGCCAGCGTTGGCCGTTTAGCTGCGGGGGTCGCTCACGAAATCGGCAACCCCATTACGGGAATCGCCTGTTTAGCCCAAGACATAAAGTACGAAACCGACAATCCTCACCTATTGGAAATTGGCGAACAAATTCTAGAACAAACAGAAAGGGTATCTAGAATCGTGCAGTCGTTAGTGAACTTTTCCCACACAGGAAACCATCTGCAGCATACTGAGCAAGGGCCAGTGGACATTCGCCAGTGCGCACAAGATGCCATCGATCTATTGGTTCTCACCGATAAAGAACAAGGCATCCACTTCTTGAATCGATGCCAAGATGACACCATTGTGATGGGAGATGAGCAACGTATCCAACAGGTGTTCGTCAACCTTTTAAGCAATGCAAGAGACGCCAGTCCGGACAACAGCACGATTACCGTCGA
>Ga0181590_10003945_pt1 | contig 12391 bp, 15 predicted proteins | sample 071ome_34_FD_132446 | JGI IMG/M metagenome (GOLD analysis project Ga0181590, IMG submission 132446) | Coastal salt marsh microbial communities from the Groves Creek Marsh, Skidaway Island, Georgia - 071411BT metaG (megahit assembly) | ecosystem: Environmental > Aquatic > Marine > Intertidal... | reverse complement strand
CTTCTCCAAGTACCCTGCGGCAACAGTCGTTCCACCGCTCAATCCGGTAGCAGTGATGTCAAAGTCAACATTACCGTTGGAATGGGTGCTGTAACTGGCTCCAGACAAGGTTGCGTTCTTGATTAGACTCCAACGGATATTGGCGTTGCTCGTCACCACAGCTTCAATTGCCTGTGGGACCACAACGGAATCAAGCCGAGATGAGTTGAGACGCAGTGTGATAACCGGATATGTGGTGCCTGCGTCATCCAGGGATGCGTTTGTGGTTCCCCTGTCAACAGAGTAGGTGTCACCTGCAACCTGATAACCACCCTCAGAAATAACCGTGTTGCAAATCTGTTTTGCAGACGTACCAGAAACGACGGTATCTGTGGTCTCAATCTCTTGGCGCAGCGGTAATGCTGCGGTTGTCATGTAGGTGCTGTTGTTGGTATTGGTGTTTCTGAATGTATGGCAAAGAATAAGCTCACCGTTAATAACAAAACCACAACGGACGTCACCAACGCCTAACCATTCCAAATCCATCCACAGGATGTTGGCTCTCGAAGCGTTCAGTGTGACGCCAGATGCACCGTTCCCATCCAGTTTGTCTCCATTCCAGCTCGTCTGTGCAACCCGTGTATTAACCACGGAGCCGCTTACGTTGGAGCGCAGGACAAAGAAAAGATCCTCGCCATCCTTCTCAAAGTACACACCGTTTTCGGTACCGAAGTATCCAACACGTTGTCTTAGGTTGGTCTGGTCATCAGCAAAAGAATGGGAGGCAAAAACCAACAGGGATTTCCCTGGCTGATAGGGGAAAACCTTCTTGCTTTCCCTGTAAACAGCATCGCCAGAAGCTGCAGTGACCGTCAGGTTTACAGCGCTCTCATCTGCGACGTAAGTCGTAGAAGCACTTCCGCTAATGACGTTACTCCACTTGTCGTTTTCTTGATAACGATGCTGGCTATCAAATAAGGTCGTGGGGTTAGAAACCCGCAATCTCCCAAAAGCGTCACCAGCAACGCCAGCGGGAAGGATATAGTTCGCTCCTCCGCTTGCAGTAATAACTTCTAGGGGTTTACCCGAACAAGTTTGGACTTTATAGACATCAAATAGCGCAGAATCAACTCGATCAAAATGTAAAGGCATTGTATTTTCTGTGGTTCGATATACCCAGTTTAAGCTGGGCCGACTCCACTAGAAAAAGCAGACCACGCCAATCCAATAGCCTCGATCGTGGAGGTTTCCCCTGTGGTGTAGGGGAGGTTTACCACATCGCCAGCATGGTAAATGGTTGGAATACCACTGGCTTTGATCTCGCTGAAGCCATATTTTCTAATCTCTACTTGTTCAGGAGAAAGCACAAAAGTGCCGTCTACAATCTCACCGAAATCAGCCATTTAAACCTCTGGTCTACCGCCTTCAGAAGGATTATATTCCTTACCGTTCTTATCGTACATTCTGAAACCATCCATCAAAATAAACGTAGAAGGCACGTTAAATAATCTCTGGAACATCGGCATCATCATTGGTGATTGACAGTTGTAAGGAGGGACATCCATCGCAGATAAACCGCGAACAGAAAGGTTGTATGCCGCTGTTTGATTTTCTCTGTTCGTCTTGGCTACTAAATCCCTCTCCCAGCCAATGATGTCGCCCATCTCAACGGGTAAATCAGATGGCTCTGGAGGGAATACCTTTTCAGCAAACTTCATCGCATAGATGTGTTTGCAGTAGCGCATCTCATCTAGGAGCGGTGTCCAAAAGTCAGTCAGCTCAGTGATCGTAAAAGAACCGTCTTCGTTTTGCCGTGTTTTGTAGTCCTTGTAGAGAGGCGGTCCTTCTGCAACGGCACCCTCCAGTGAGGGCAGTGGGTTGTTACGAACATACCGACCACCAAACGAACGGAAAACACCAGGGTTATCTCTGGTGGTGCCAGGTACCGTCGAACTGTTTGGCGTAACGGTTGGCGGGATGTTATAGGCAGCAGACGGCGCACGAATCTCCATCTGACGATCCAGCTGGGCACTGGTCATCGCATTGTTATTGACAGCGTTCGCGTCTCCCTCTGTACCTGTCATAATCTCGAATCGACCAGGACGCAACGTCGCTACATTGGTGCGAGGGAAAAGTTTCTTGTTGGTGCTTCCCAGCTGCGTCATGTAGAAGTAATCACGACGCGAGAAATCCTGGCAAGAACAGCAGTAGCGAGTTCCGGTGATCAGGAAGCGTCCGACATGAGGACTTTCCCGTGCAGGAGTCTGGAACACGCCGTCAGGAGTTGCTTCGACAGACCCAAGTTTCTGCATCTTCAAGATGCCGTTGATCTCATCGGTTTCAACCAGGACTGCCTGGATGTAGCCGTAGCGCCTTTGGGTATCTGGATCGATTGTTGCTGCTGTAATCGGTGTACCACCAACTTCAACAACACGGTCTTCCAGAATTTCTCCGTTGATTGGGTATTGTTTTGGAACAATTTCTCGTCCACCAACAATCACAGGGGGAATAAAGAGGGGAGGAGGCAGCGGATTTGATGCGTCCCAGCCTCCGTTTAAAGAGACGTACCAGAAGTCTTCGTCTTCCGTGACGGATTTAATCGAGGCAGTAACACCGCCACCGCCCCGTAGGTTGTCAAACCGCAAGCTGCCGCCAACACGGACACCTGCCCAGTGCATACCAAGTTCTTTGTTCTTGGTCGGAAAGCCCTGGCAAATCCCTGGAATCTGTGGGGGATTGACTCCTGGAGGAAGAACGGTACCTGCGGGCAGGGGAATCAGGTAGTTAAACGTATACGAATATGACTTGTCGTAGAGGCTATTGGCGTAAATTTCAAAGCCACGACGCCAACGAGACCATGCGGATTCTCGGTTCGCAGCATAAATGGAATCCGGTACAGAGCCCTGTGAGAACTCTGTCCGGATCGGAGCTACTTTCCCTGGTCCAAAATCTTTTGTTTTATTGAAAGAACCGAAAGAACTTCCGCTTCTTTTAGCCATTTTTAGAAGAAGCCACCTTGCGCACTGATGTGTGCACCTGCGTTGTAACCAGAAGCGTTGGGTCCGTCAGGGAACACACCAACGTAAATACGGTCGCCACGCTCAAGAACGATGCCACGGTTACGGAGAGGAGCGCCTGCACCAAGTCCGTTGGTATTACCGGCTTGAGCAACAGGGGTTGCCAGCTGAGGCATCACGTCAGAACAGTCAACAACACCACTGTTGGCAGGGACGGTCTTTGCGAACAGAACCTTGTAATCACCCGATGCAGGAATCGGAGTGGTGGTGCCACGGGTGTGGTAGAAGACAAAGGTTGCAGCAGGCAGCTCTCCGTATGCGACACCTTGATAAGTGAAGCCAGAAGCAATACCACCGGAATAATTCAGTGCGGTATTGACGCCAGTGAGGGTACTAGATCCGGTGTAGGTGTAGTAGCCGTAGCCACTAGCGGTACCGTTGGTCAATACACCGGTGTCAGAAACGAAAACAAGCTGACCGCTCACCAAAGAAACAACAGTTCCAGAGGTAGTGCTATTGACTTCATAATCTTCTTCCCGATAGAAGTCGTTACGGGTAATGGTGATCGCGTCTACAACACCACCGTTGTTGTTATCTTCACTCAACGCAGCATCCATGTCCACCAAAATGGACGGCGCCTGGCCACCCTGCACAAACAAAGTGTTGGTCGATGCACTACCAACAGTCTGAGTAGTGACTCGCACGGAGTCGAATAGAGGCCGGTCAACGAGAAGCGGCTGTTTATTGGTGGATGTACTAGACACTTCTAACTATGCTGCTTTTTGTTAATTATAGCGTTAGCCACCGAACATAGACATCGCATTAACAAAACCTGGAGAGTTTTGCGCGATTTGCAGTTGGCCTAACGCCTGCGGATTCTTTTGTAAAACAAGAAACTCTTCGTAGAGATTTGGGCCTTTAGAAGGTTCAAACTTACTCAGACTACGAAACATCTTCTCTGTTTGCACAGGAGACATGATGGGAGTTTTTATGGCATCAGAAGATTCTGATGCAGAGGAAACATATTCTTCCAGGTAAGAACTAAGAAAGTCTTGTACTTTAGAAGCAGCCATCAGAACATGCCTCCACCAAACGGATTAACTGCGCCTTGCATCACGGACTGCAGAATAGAGTCCCGCAAGCTGTTTGCTATCGACTTCTTCTTATCAGTTTCCGGCTTGCCGCCAAGACCCAATGACTGGCTAAGAATACTATCAGCAAGACTGGATCGAACAGATCCAGATTCGGGATCTCCGCTTTTCATGTCGAGGCCACCAGCGGCAGCGCTTGTCCCTCCATAAGATTGTCCTGTACTTTGAAGCTCCTGAGCGCCAGGAACAAATTCTTTATATTTTCCAGATTTATACACCGACCAAGCATTTGGTCCTTGGGAATCGTAAATAGCTTTTGCAGCCCGCATGTTGGTTAACGGGTCGTACAAATCGCTTTTTTCTTTTAAACCAAATTCACGTAGCCTTGATTGACCCAGTTGATAGTCGGGGTAGTCAATCATATTGACTTGCATTAACCCATAAGACTCGTCACCAGTCGCACGATTAGGATTCAACGCAAGTGGGTTACCACCTGATTCAGCGCGGGCAATACCAACAATTGTAGGGATTTTGTCTTCAGGGAATCCTGCCTGACGTGCATAGGATGCCAACTGTGCGTTGGAAAGTCGTGCGGTACGCTGTGCCATTATCGCCACACCTCATGTAAATAAATCCTGGAGCCGACAGCGGTATCTGCAGGACCAGGTAAAGCTTGAATAAACTCTGCTCCAGAGCGTTCGTAGCGGTAACGCGCCTGGAAAGGATCTTTGTAATTAGGAACGTAGAGGATACCTGCAAGACGATTAGTTTCGTACAGGTAGATTTCGTCCCATACCTTCAATGCCTCCTTGGCATTGCTGGATTTGATCGTGCGATCCACGTCGCCCAGAATGGTTTCCAGTCGAGTGGAAGGAGAAGTTGCAACTTCAGTCTTCTTTTCGGCGGTATCACAACGACCAATTTGGGTTGTAATTTTGTCGTAGAAGAATGAATCCGGAATAGTATTCATTGCTTCTTCCAGGCGGGCGTAATCACCAGCTGGAACCGAAACAGTAAAATAACCCAGGTGATACCTGACCCTGCTTTTATCGAAGTCAGATAACTGCACTACAAAGCCTCCGCGTCACTCAATTATAAATTGGTGTAATCAATCAAGAAGGCCCATGATGAACTTGTTCCTTGCTGCAGAAACATCAGCAAATGGCTGATTAACTGCGCCGTAATCAGGCATAAAAGAAGCTGGATTTAAGGCTTCTTCCAGTGTGTTGCCAACGATTTGTTCTCTTAACAAACTGGATAAAAGCTTATTTGCTTTCTCTTTTCTTTGAGGTGTGGACGTGGGTTTTCCTGCAGCAGGAGCAGTCGCATCTTTGGGCTTAACTGATGACGTCTTTTGGGGCTGCGGATCTCCTCCTACGGTGTGGAAAAACTGCATCATATAAGGGTTGCCTTGTTCATCTTGTGTAAGTAACTCTCCGTACCCTTTGCGCTGAGTAAACGTGCCCGTTCCCCTGTACCCGAGTATCTCTGGTCCTATTCCGAAATCACTGCCCCTGTGAATAGTCGAAGCACCTTTAGTAGGTGCCTTGCGCTTACCAAAACCAGATGTGATGCGATAGTTGGATTTGAAGCCGCCTTCCTGCTGCTGGTACAACGGCGTTTGGTTAGGGCCAACAAGAATGTTTTGTAGAAGGTTGGGCCTTGTCGTTGGATCGATATATTGCCCCTTCTGCTCGCCGTAAAGAGGCTTTACACGCACGTCTAAGTGCGGCCCAGTTGTAGGAAATATATCCTCTCCTGGGCGAGCTATTCTACCTAGCGAGATTATGTTCGACATTATTTTTATTTTTATTCTAAAAGCAAAAACCCCGGTTTCCCGGGGTAGAAGCCTTACACTCGAATTAAATCAGCAGCAATTACAGAATCCCAATCAACCCGCTTGATCTGTTTTAGTTGATCGAGACTGTTGAATCTTTCACCCGATAAAGACATCTGGAGATCTTTGATTTCCCTGGCGGTTTTAAGGCCGATGCCTTTAATGTGATCTGCGATCATTTGCGCAGTCGCCCCATTGATATTGAGGCGAGTATCAGGCGGGAAGGTACGGGGTTCTTCCTTTGCTGCTTTGTCTTTTACCTGAAGGGTTTTAACCTTTTTGGTAGCAGATTCGTCTTCAGTAAGCTCGCTTTTGTAAGCAGTGAAGATGCGATCGTCCTGGTCTTGGACCATGAACCATTCGCCGTTATCAAACTCACTAACGATCTTTACTCGCGTTCCTGTCTTTTTGTGCTGATAAAGCATAAGGACCAGAAGATATTTTCTGGTCCTAGTTTACCCTAATCAGCTAACAGTGCGGGCAGGGATATAAGCTTCAATATCCTCGTAGCCAGGTGCCTCGTCGGGCTGCAGGTAGCAGACCTCGGTCACCAGGTAGCCAACGCGGTTAGCAGCTGCGTCACCGCTGGAGATGTAGTAACCGCCAGAGGTGGTGGTGCCGGTCACGGTACCGCGAGCGAACACCTTGAAGGTGGTGGAAGCAGTAACCTGCTTGTAGACCACACCGCTGCTAACACCAGCTGCGCCGGTAGCGGTCAGGTAGGGCTGGGTGCTGTAAGCAGCGGAGCCACCAGCGAAGTAGATTTCGCCAGCCTGGGAACCAGAGGTGGTGGAGGTCAGGTTGGCCTGAGCCACAGCTTCACCAACACCAGTGGAAGCCACGGGGCCGCTGCTGTCGCGGCAGAAGGTGAGCACGTTGCCGGTAGCGGCGTAGACGCCGGAAGCAACGCGGCCATCACCCCAGCCAGATGCCACGGAAAGGGTGGCGCGATAAACGTAAGCAGGGATGGTGCTGCTGCCAGAGATCACCATGCCGGTGATGTCGGTGCGGGTGTCGTCGTTCCGATAGGGGGAAGGGACGATCACGTTACCGGTAGCGGTAATAGCGGTACCCGAAGCCGAAGGCACGGACACATAACCGCGTTGTTGGAAGTAACGATAACCAGGAACGGCCAACACCGAAGTGGGGCCGCCCTTGGTTTTGTCGTTGCTACCGCTGTCGTTGGTATCAATATTTTTGTACCAACCGTTTAGGGGCTCTGCCCAGTTGCCCGGGTAGATCTTTTTAGCCGACAAATAAGTCATTTATCTCTCCAAGGTTTTTATTGTTTATTTATAAGGATCAGATCGTGCCGTCGTCCTCGACGAAGCTGAAGCCGGTGGTAACGAAGTCCTTGTTGAGGATCTCGAAGCCAGCGTACAGTTGCCAGATCAGGATGATGAAGCGGCTGAAGTCATCGTTGTTGTTGATCAGCACCTGGGCGTTAGGGCCGCCGATGCCAACACCGATGGACTGGGGACCGAAGAAGTAACCTTGAGCAACCTCTTTGGAGGCGTAGGTGCTGCCGTCGTCGAAGGAAGCGGTGACGTTCTTGGTCGGGAAGTTGGTGGATTCGAAGAATTTCACACCTTCGAACTGGACGCCAGTAGGCATCACAGGCTCACCAGCCAGGAAGTAGGCCTGACCAGCCTGGGGACCCATGTAGAAGCTGGCGTTGTTGGGCATCATGGGGTTGCCCATGTACATGCCCTGACCGGGGTTACCGGCGTAACGTGCGATCTCGCGGAAGTCGCTGTCACGACGCAGATGCATCATGAAGGTGGGGTCCACGATGGCGCGGTACAGACCATCGGCGTAGGTAGGAACGTTGCGCTTACGCAGGTCCTTAACGACGGTCAGCAGGTCGGTCTTAACAGAGAACTGCTGGACCTGGTTGCCATACTCACCACTGGTATAAGAAACGCGACCGGAGGCATCCTTTTCCTTGCCGCCAGCGAAGTAGTAACCACCCTGGGAGGTAGAAGCTGCACCGTTGGCCTCAGCCTTGGACAGTTCGTCAATGAAGACGCGATCGCGCCAACGGCGATAGTCGTCGAGCAGGGTCAGGGAACCGATGCTCTGGTGGAACATGTTCAGGTTGCCGGAATCCAGCAGCAGGCGCTGGGCGGTAACCAGGGTTTCACGAGCAATCTTGAAGGTGCTGGGCTGGGTGGCATCGCCCGGGTCTGCAGGACCGGTGTACTCCTTCAGCACAACCAACACCTTCTCCTTGGTGATGTTGCGGCTGTTGGCGGTACCGATGGTCTGATCAGCAATACGCTCGCGGCTGTCCTTGGTACCAGGGGTTCCCCAGAACTTGTAGCGGTCTAACTGAACAGTTTGGCCGGGTTGACGGGTGAAGTCGTGGACGACCACGGGCTCAACCGCCATTTCCGCGATGTATGCCGGGTGGGGACGGTAAAGTTCCGCACCAAGAATCTTTGGAAAATCGTTATCAATGAACACTTTGGTTTATCCTCCAGTGTCTCAGGGAAATGTTTAGCGGATGAAAGATTCAGACATTTAGATGTCTTATCTAACACAAATTTTAGCAGTCGGTAATTTATTCAATCACCGACTTACTATCACTCCATCACAAACAGTTTGTTTGCAACGGTTTGAGGTTGAGCCTGGTTCAGAGTCCGCCAGGCATTCTGGGGATCACGGGCCATTTGCTCGCTGAAAGTACCCCAGAAATTCTCGGGTGCTTGAGGGGCTTCCGCCTGGGGAGGGGCAGGCATTTGGCCGAGTTGGGCCATTGCATTCTGCTGGACGGGAGCGGTGGGATAACCCTTGGTTTCCAGTTCGCCTTCGCTCTCGTACACGGGGTACGGACCTTCGGGACCAAAGAACTTCAGGGTGTAGTCGCTGAGGACGTCGGGGTTGGTCAGAATTTCGTTGTAGGCCAGGTTTTCCTGGTGCTCATTAACAGCGAAATCGGCGTAACCCTTAATGGTTTCAGCGGCCTTGTTTCCCCACTGAACGGCGCTGTCCACCATTCCTTCCAGTTGGACGGCGTAGTTGTTCAGAAGAGCGGGAGCCTCGATTCCGAACGCGTCCATCACCTGACGGCTCTCGGCGCTCATCCCCACCAGATCCGCCACCTGCTCCAAGGAGAGATTCGAGGAGGTTTGGGAAGAGCTGGGCGAGGATTCCTGGCTGGGAGACCAGGTCTGGGGAACCGATTGTTGCGTAGCCGGGGCGCTCTGTTGTCCGAAGTTCGCCGGGGTAAACGCTGTCGGCGCTTGAGACGGTTGAGCCTGGAACGGGGATTGGACTGGTTGACTCAGCAGCCCCACCACTTTGTTGAACGCCGATTCCCAGGGGCTGTTCTGCGCCTCCGGTTGGGATTGGGGGGCGTACTGCGTAGGGGCTGATTGGAAGCTGGGGGCTGCCTGAGGTACCGCTTGGGGGTAGCTCGTACCCACCTGATAAGCCACCGGAGCCGGAGCTTGGGCTGCCGGTGCCGGAGCTGCCGCCGGTGCTGCCACCACGTAGCTGCTCGGAGCGACGGCTGACGGTGCTTGGCTCGTCTGTGGGGTCGATTGGACGGTAGCGTCCTGCATAACTCATCTCCTTTTGTAAGGCTTCTAAGGTGCGATACAGATATGGGGTTAAATCCAATCGGGGATCCGCAGCCATCGGTAAGTCCGGTGATTGCGGATGAGGGGTCTGCATCATTCCCCCCACGAGGCGAGCAAATTGAGAGTATGCACTCTGTAATTCGTTCACCATCCTGAACGGGAACCCCGATAGCATCGCGGCCCTTTCCTCATCCGTTTTTGATGGGAAGAGGTATTTCAGTGCCTCAATGCTATCAACACCTAATTCTTGCAGATTTCTTACAACAATGGAGTTATTTAACACATCTTGGGTGGAATCTTCGTAGACCGGACCCATCCAACGCCACTGAATAGTGACGTCACCATCAGGAATCAAACCGAAAACACCGGGAGGAATCTGTTGGGTTTCCAAGCAAGCCAACATCAGCTGCTTAACCTGTTCCTCGAACATGTCCATTGCTTCTTCATAAGCAGCAATGTCCACAGAATTTGCTGTCTCTGGAAGCTCGAGAGGCTTTTCTAAACCTGCCGCAGCTGCCAGACTTTCACGGAACAGCTTCTCTTCCTGGAAGATGATCAGTTCGAGACAACGACAGATTCCGTATGTATAGAGGGAACTGGCCTTCTTCTTAGATGTCGCGGCAACCCGCCCAAATAAGGACTTGTACTCAGTTGCAGTAACACCAGCAGAAATCGACAGCTCATCCACACCGCCAAGAGCAGTACGAATTTCTTCCCTATATTGTCGAGCGAAAGAGTTTTGGTCACCAGTGATTGCATCAGGAACGATGTAACCAACCCGGTCATTTGGTTCTAAGTTCGCGATGACTCGCGGAACTCGGATCTGGCCATCAGCACCACGGGAGATCGGGTCTGATTTAAAACGTGACTGGCTTAAAGCACCTGGACCAGCAAAACCTGAGCTAGCTGCGATGGAAGGACGCTGAACAACAGCATCTCCACCTGATTCCATTAAATCAGTTTTTGGACGGGAAGAAAGTAGCGTAGGATTCCCAAAGAAGGTTACGTTCTTCCGCATCGTGCGGATCATGTCATCATGCGTGCAAATATGGTTCGCTAACGCATCGAATTCACCAACGCCTTCTGCAGAGAAGCCCTTGGCATTGTTGAAGATTTCAACACAAGGAATGAAGCCTAGTGAATTTTTGAACGTTTTAGTTTTGCCTTGGATGGCTTGGTAGTTCGTGTCAAAAGAAATCTCACCTTCTGAGTGAGTTTCTTCGATGGTCTTCCGTTTGATGGAAAGGCGGATATAACGCTTGATTCCACCACGGCCCATCCCGGCAGGCCCACTAATTGTGTTGGATTCAATATCTTGTTGATAACCAAGTCCCTGGCGGACCTTATAGCTGTAGATGATGACGACTTCGTCTAGCTCGCCGTCGATGTTGTAGAAGCTGCGGTACTCGTGACGACGGAAGTAATAGAGTCTGTAGTTGTTTTGTGTGGGACGGATGTAAAACATCCCCTGGCCATCACACAGAAAATAGTCCCAGATGGAATCTAAGCGGGTATCAAGCTGGTTGTATTTGATTACGCGATCGATGAAGTCCTTGCGCTGACTACCGAAATTATCTTGTGCAGGAAAGAACTCGACACCCTGCCGGATGCCGAACAACTTCATTTGGGCAAGGTGAGACGCAACGATGCCCGTGTCAATATGGGCGCCCCCATCTTTGTCCAGATAGGAATCAATAATTTCTTTCAGTCTGGCTTTAGCGTCTACAGCCATCCAACTATTTTCCTATTTGTCTTTATTGATCTTAGCAGTCTTCTCCCGCTTCTTATATCCGAGCCACTTTTTGAAATACTGGATTTCAGCAGGTGTGTACAGCTCTGCGTTTTTAAGGGCTCGTTTAACCAGCTTTTTTGTTTTTGTAACGCCGTGCCGCCCGCCCCGCTTTTTTTGCTTTTTCGGTGTTGGCGACAAACTGTTTTCCCTCTCGGCTTCCGGCTCGTTTTTTGGCATCGGTTTCCTCCCTTTCTTCCTTGGATAAAGACGCCCATGCCTTTTCAGGCAAGTAGCGCTTGGTGGAACCGTCCTTTTGGATTGCCTTGTCTGCCATTACTTACTGTCCTTATATTTCTTGGCTGCGTTACGTGCCTTCTTGCGCTTTTCGTACTCGTCTTTGGTCATCCACTTTTCTTTACCCCATTTCTTCAGGGCTTTTTGCTTCTTGCCCTCTCCACCTTTATAGCCGCCACCTTTTTCTTTGTACTCAGAGGCAACCATCTGAGCTTTGCGGGCAGACCACTGACCAGGCTTACCGCCCTTGGAACCAGCCATGATGCGCTTTTTGATGCGCTCACGCAAGCCAGGCTTTGTGTACTTGGAGTCGTCTTGTGCCATCAGGAAACCATTTTGTTTTGGAATCCGGCAGGCAGGCTTACATTACCAGGTTGATTGAACTGCGGGCCACCAAAGAAGCCTGCATTAGCAATGCCTTGCATGTTGCCGACAGCACCAGGGAGATTACTAGATCCAGGGATGCCTGCTAAGGGAAGCTGAGGACCGCCGGGCATAATCCCACGCTGACGAAGCTCTTCATTTAACTTCTCATTCTGTTGCGTACCGCCTTCATAAAGACGCCGCAGCTGTTCACCAGAACGGCCACCAAGCGCACCAGCGCCTCGGCGAATATCAAAACTAGGACCACCGGCCATGTTGCCAAGATTCCCTGGAGCACCGGGGACGTTTACCTCACCGCCGTAATACATGATCTATTCGCTCGATCTTTTTATTTTACTCTTCTATAACTTCGTATCCGGCTGGATTGTTGAGTTTGGTTAGAACAATTCCGTCGCCTTTCATGTTCCACTCAAGGATATCGCCCTCAACCCAACCCAGTTCTTCCATGATTTCATCAGGGAAGGTTACAAACT
>Ga0181590_10003940_pt1 | contig 12401 bp, 22 predicted proteins | sample 071ome_34_FD_132446 | JGI IMG/M metagenome (GOLD analysis project Ga0181590, IMG submission 132446) | Coastal salt marsh microbial communities from the Groves Creek Marsh, Skidaway Island, Georgia - 071411BT metaG (megahit assembly) | ecosystem: Environmental > Aquatic > Marine > Intertidal... | reverse complement strand
TCTTTGTATCTAATCAATAAGAGATGGCCCAAGTGAAGAAATACAGATTAGAAGTTATGGCCCATGGAAAACCAGGATTCTATGAATCACCCACATTGGTTGGTTTGTTATGGACTCGTTTTAAACATCAACTAAATCACTTTCGTGAATGCGGAAAGTGGATTGACTGAAAGGTAGCTCAATGGCTTGGACAAAAGAAACTTTAATTGATAGCATGCTCCGAAGGAAGGGGCAAGCACTCAAGACTGAAAAGACTCTTCTAAAGACGCGACTCAAGAAGGGATATATCACCCAGCAAGAATACGATGAAATTATCGAAGAGACAAAAGAGTATTATAAAGAGTGGAAAGACCACAAAGAACCAAAAACACGTCAACGACAGCAAGGATTAAGATAATGAGTACAGATTTCGCAGCAAGAATGGCAAAGATCAAAGCAGCAGAACCTTTCAAGGTTGGTGCAAAGGTAACACATAACGGAGATGTGGGAACTGAAGCTGAAGGCACTGTATATGAGATTTCAGTCGAACAAGGGGTCGGAGCTCGCATCTGGCTTGACCCGTATCGAAGCGGTACACCCTGTAGCTTTGAAGAACTATCTCTAGTCTCAGGTGCGGTTAGTCGAAAAGAAAAACTGAACAGTTCATTTGATAAAATGGAAGTCACCGGTGATACACGAGTAGAGTTATTTTATGAAGACGGTACCGACGTTGTGCATTATAATGATACACAGGACGAAACTGCGATGGAGGAGACAAGCGTGATTGAAGGTTTGGTAGATGCAGCAAGGTCTGGCATCAAGTTTGAAGAAGACCTGATTCAGACACTTCGGGACTGGGACATGCTAGAAGACTACGAGCGCGGCTCATACGACTTTGATAGCTATTGTACTGAAAAGATTAAGGAGAATGCGTACGATTTCTGTGACTTCATTGATTTCAGCACAGAACAGTATGATCACAAACGGGGTTACACAACTTTGACAGCTCGACTTTATACTACGGTAGATGATTTGAGGTCGGCTAAAGAAGGACAAGTCGATGCTCTATCCGGCTGGTCTGCAAAGTTTGTATCGGAAGCTGTTGGTAATAGCGTGATCACTGTCGAACTCTAGGAGAAAGACATGTTCGAAGGTATACTTGAAGACAAGGATTTTCTTTATAGTGCAATTAGCATGCTTATCATAGGGTTGTCGTTTCATATATTTGGCAAGAGAAAGAATGAAGATGACGAATAAGATTTTATGTTTGGCAATTCTATTAGTTGGGTGTTCTGATGTACCTATTGACGGCACAACTAGTGATAAACTAAGTCCGGAACTAGTTGTCGCCAAAGGTGATACTTTTTCTACAATTGGGACTGCTTGTGCTGTAGGCTGTATCTGGTCGGGATATGCTGTGTCAATGGAGGCACAAGAAGCGACCAACGATTGCGCCGGTATACCATGTGCATGTGTTGAAAATGGAAATGTTTGGGTCTCCTGTGAAACAAACTCGAACGATGAAGAAGTAGATATTCCGGAATCTTACCCAGACCCAGAGCCTCAATTTTCAAATAGTTCAGAAGTTCCTTATTTCTTCCAGTATTCAAATAGTTTGTACCCGGGTTCTTCTTGTCAGAACACTAGTGTGGCTATGGTATTGGCATATCTGGGGTGGCGAGGAGTGCCTGATGACATCACATCTTCCTGGGGCAAGGACTATGCCCAGAGACCTCACAATCTCTCATACATGTTTAACACAATTGCCAACGCTGAAGAGCTTTCAGGAAGGTTGGAAACTGATACTAACGGATCTCTTGGTGAGTTTAGGTCACTAGCTAGTGCTGGCGAGATTTTAATTGTTCATGGCTATTTTACGGGATACGGACATGTCCTCGTTGTCACTGGCTTTGATGGTACACATTATATTGCCAATGATCCTGCAGGTATCTGGAGAGGTACATTTAGAGGCGGATACGGATGGTCTGGACCTACTGATGGTCATAACGTGAGGTATAACAAGGCTGCGTTTGAAGCTGCCATAGGGACATCTGACGGTTATGCTTCATTGGCACTTTGGTATCATGTTTTAGTTCAGTAGATGTCTCTCCTCTTTTTTATACTAGCAGCAGGATTATCATCACTAGTAGGCTCGATTGCTGGTGTTGGTGGAGGATTACTGCTGCTAGTATCTCTTTCATTTTTAGTTCCTGCTACTTCTCTTATTCCAATACATGCATGCATACAGAGCTTTCTTTGTGGCACAAGAACTGTTGTTTTTCGAGGCGACATTAATTGGGTCATTGCAAAAAAGTTCTACTTGGGAATGGTTCCAACAACGGCTTGCGCAGCGCTAGCTATAAGCCAGATCTCCAGCTATAATTCTGGTTTTCTGCTGATTCTCATTGCATGCTATGTTTTGCTGTCCATAATATTTCCTGATGTTGTTGGTAAGTTTGCTGGATTAGACAATCCTGTTTATTTAGGAGCTGTTTGTGGCTTTCTAGGTATGTTTGTAGGGTCAACAGGACCAATCGTTTCTACGTGGCTTCTAGGTAACGGAATCATCAAAGAAGAACACATCGCCACAAAATCAACAATGCAAGCCTTGGCTCATTTCTTAAAAATACTTGCCTTTATGACTATAGCAAAAACTAGTCTAGGCATTGATATCAGTGTTATTGTGGCAATGTGCCTTGTTGGATTAGTCTGTACATTTATGGGCAAGAGATTATTATTGTTTGTAGATGGCAGTTTGTTTGTCAAATACGTTAAGACACTTCTTGTAATTGTGTCTTTGAGCATTTTGTATAAGGCATTGGAAGGAAGCTAAATGTCCTTATTTTTCTATAGAAAACCTAGTGAAGACGACACATCAATACAAAACCAGATAGTCGATTCTGGAGGCGCACACAGATTTTACAGAGCTTCAGGGCCATTGATGCAACGCAGATTTGTCGAACTAGTAAAATGTGACGATATGCCCAGAATCTTAATTCATGGAAATCCTCATATAGCGAATTATTGCAAAACCTCTAGAGGTGCTGCAATGGTTGACTTTGACAGATCCAGGATTGGACCATATGCATACGATATCGTAAGATTTTTGATATCAGTTTCACTAGCAAATAATAATGAGTCAGAATTTCTACATCCTGTCGTTGAAGAGCATTTCAGGAGAGGATATACATACGGGCTCTTGAATAGAAAATATGAGCACGAAGAAATGCTGGAGCTTAAAGAGCGTGTTCCTAGAAAATGGCAATCAAATGCCTCTAGCTATCTTTCATCAGGAAGAAAATGGGCAAAAAAGCTTTTCTCAAATAAGGTTGAAATAACTACCAAAAGAAAGAAAATGCTCAGGAGCTATGAAGAAAGCTTAGGTGAAGATTTGCTGTCCGGTTATCAATTAACAACATGTTCTGAAGTTCCTGGCAGCATGGGTAAAATGCATTTTCTGTATTTAATGGAAAGCCACACTAATGACGATCCTATCATCATTGACATTAAAGAAGTATATGACGAAGAAGACACGGAATGGTTTAAAAATCCATTTCATCACCATGGTGTGAGAATGAATACAGCGGGTTCAATTTACGCTCCTGGCTGGGAACAAATGCCAGGACATGCTTCTTTTAAAAATGAACAATATTGGGCACGTCAAATTCCAATTCATCAGGAAAAACTGAGCATACCTATCGACACTCTAGATCAGTGTGATCTGTGTTTTGCCGTAGGTGCCCAATTAGGTAGAGGGCATTCTAAAGCGAGCAAGAAATTTAATGCGAAGGATATTTTTAAAGATTTCAGAGAAAACTACGATCTTTATCTTGAAGTTGCAAAAACAATAAACGGTGAAATATTGGCTGCTCATGAGGTTTATTGTGCAGCAATTACACTTCAAAAATACGGTTACAACGAGGAGTTAAAATAATGAAAAAACTAGTATTTGCACTTATTGCCGTATTAAATTTTGCATGGGTGGTCAGTTGTGCTCATTCTAAGACTGTGGCCAAATGTGAACGTCATAAAGTAGAAACACTTAAAAACTTCTGCTTGGCTGAGCGGACAGGTGATATAAGTTACTGTTCGAACATTAGTGATACTCTTTTTAATTCAACATGTAGAGCAAGAGTTGAAAGAAGAGAAAAGATATGTTACGAAATAAAAGACATGCGGCAGCGCCAATGGTGTCTAACAATGCTCTATTGAGGCGATATTAGATATGAAAAAAGACAAAGTATATTATGATGAGTCTTGCTATATTTGCTCTCTAGAGATTAACGCTGTTAGAAAGAAAGGAGAAGCATGTGGGATTGAGTTTATTGATATTAGCAGCAGTGACTTTAGTCCTGATGGACGCGACTTTGAGACTGAAATGATTGGCAGTTTTGATGGATCTGATACGATTGGCATTGAAACATTTAGAAAGATGTACGAAAAGATGGGTTTTAGGAAAGCAGTTATGTTTTCTCGTCTTCCTGTAGTAAAACAATTGTTTGATGTCGGTTATTATATATTTGCACATTGGATTAGACCCAATTTGCCTAAAAAGAGGAAGGAATGATAGAATATTGGCAAATAGCATCTGTATGCATCGGTACGTTAGTTGTGTGGACGGGATTCTTCGGCTACTTGATGCACACATGCGGTAAAAATCAGAAAAATTGAAAATTGGGGATCTGGTCGTATATGTTTGGCCTGAGTTCCTAGGAAATGCTGATTTTAGTTCTTGGCAGGGCGTGGGAATAGTTTACAAAATAGAAGACTGGCATGACAAAAACGCACCTGAAATAACTGAAGGTAAAATAGCATGGGTACAATGGCCAAACGGAACATGCAATGCATACGAGTCATCAGAGTTGTCAGTCGTAACACATATACAAGATTATGGGGTAACTAAGTGAACATATTTGTTTTAGACAAGAATCCAGTACTGGCAGCTAAATACCACTGCGACAAGCATTGTGTGAAGATGATATTGGAAGCAGGACAAATGATGTGTGCAGCACATTGGTTTCATTCACTCAATTCTGTTGGAAAAACTCTTAAGGATTTTAAACGTGTTAGAGATGCAAAAGAATATGCCCTTCAAAACGCAGATCCGTCCTTAATCCCCCCATGGTCCTTATCACATACAGGACATCCGTGTACACTGTGGACTAGTGAAAATATTAGCAACTATCATTGGCATGCTTCTCTTATGCGGTCGCTATTAGATGAATACACCATGAGATATAGAAAGACACATAAATCAGAAGTGGTATACAAATGGTTAGTGTCTAACAAACCTTGGAATATGAAAAGTGCACCATTGACAGAACATCCTCAATGCATGCCTGAAGAATGCAAGGTACCCGGAGATCCTGTTGCCGCTTATAGAAACTATTATCATATGCATAAAGCATCCATGGCAAAATGGAATAAAGGCCCTATGCCTCACTGGTGGAATCCTGATCATGCAGCTAAAGTCACATCGTAAGACAGTCGATATGATGGAATATAGACTAAGAAAAGCAGTTGATCAAGCTGAAGATCCTTTTCGTCGTCACATGGCTGCACTTATGCTAGAATATTATTTGTCAGGATATTGTGACTTCTGGATGGAAGGCGGAGAAATTACGTGGCAATTAGTGGAATTAGAAGACTCAGGAAGCTAACCAAGCAAGTATATAAGTTTTTAAGCTTGATATGGGCATGCGTTTCACGTAGCAAGTCTATTCAAGAGAGGTCAAGCTTAATTGTCAAATCACATGATGTCGACGTTGAAGTTGAAGGACATGTTCCGGAGTCAGGCCCTGTCATATTTGTATCAAATCACGTTGGTTATATCGATCCCATAGTAATTTCAAGCATTGTGGAATTCATACCGATTGCAAAGTCTGAAATTTTAAAGTGGCCTCTAATAGGGTCAGCAATGTGTAGATCAGGGGTTATCTTCTATAAGAGAGGTAATAGATCAAGTGGTGCTGCTGTTCTATCTAAATGCATCAAATTGTTGAATAGCAATAAGAATGTATTAGTATTTCCGGAAGGTACGACGACAGACGGCAGTACAGTTCTCCCGTTCAAGAGAGGCATATTTGGATTAAGCATAAAGCTTGATGTTCCAGTCATACCGATTCGAATAGACTTAGAAGATTCTTCAATGGCATGGTGGGATGAAAAGACATTTGTTGAGCATTACAAATACTTTACGTCACAAGAAAAAATTAAGATCAAGGTTACATTTTTGCCTCCACAAAAATCAGCACCTGAAGAGACAGCAGAACAATTTGCTGAGCGTATGAGAGAGCTAATTCGTAACACTTCAGACTAGCTTGAATTCCAGGTGCCGCATACATACCTAGACGTTGTAAACATCTAGGAGAATGTAAATTGCGTATCAAATATTTGCAAAGACCAGGAAGGTATATGAGCTCAGATGAGCTAAGAAGCTTGGTTGAGGAAATAAGAACGGTTGCATCCGCATGCTTTAGTGAGATGCCAATATATCAATGCACTTCGTATGAATACGACTTCAGAGACTCAATTATTACACTTGCATACGATGGCAAAACACTGGTTGGCTTTTCTTCTGCAATCGAGATGTATGATGGCTCAGATAGATTTTTACATTTGGGACTGACATGTGTGCATCCTGGATCTAGAGGAACCGGACTTACTCATAAATTAGCGGGTCGGTTAACTTTAGAATATCTGATTCGCAACAAACTTTTCGGTTCTGTCTGGTTTACGAATATTGCAGGAGTTATTTCAAGCTTAGCAAATGTAGGTGAAATCTTTGATCAAGTATATCCTTCCCCCAAAATGATAACACCGTCATCAAAGCACTTGCAAATAGTCCATATTCTAAACACCCAATATAGAGACATGGTGCATATTGACAAAAACATTCAGTTTGATTCTGATGCTTTTCTTTTTAAGGGCAGTGCAATCGGTAATATGTGGTTTAAAGGTACATCAGACACAAGGTATCACCACAGAAATGCAAAACTCAACCATTACTATTTGTCACGTATGAATCTAGATGAAGGTGACGAAATGGTTCAGGTGGGCTTTTTCAATATCTTCACGTTCATAAAATATTTGCTAAAATAATCACCTTTTTCTTGTAAATCTTTAATCCTCGGTTTAGTATTAATTCACGTTCAAAAGGAACGGTATCTAAAGAAAAGGAGTAAAGATACATGAGCAACGGAAACTATTTTAACGAGAAGAGCACAAGCCGATTTGATTTTGGTGTATACCGCAACGCAACATCCAAGAAGGCAGGAAGCAACATGCTAACCATTAGTACTCGAGCCGCAGAAGGTCAGCAGTACTCAGTTGGCACAACTACCATCAGCATGTCAATTCGTGAGGCACAAGCTCTTCAGAGTTTCCTTAATGAGTCACTAAATACCGCTAACTACGACGTCTAAGGTATATAGTGCTACTTTGTGAGGCGGAGGAATCTATGGATAACCGGCCAGAATGTCGAGAGTGTGGTGACGTTTATAATCCACTGCGCCAGAAGCTAGGATATGAGACCTGTACAAATTGTGGAGAGGCTGAAGCTCAAACAGCAATCAGTCGAAAGAAAAAGTGCACTGCTCCACTCTTTAACAAAGGCGCATATCAATATATAAGCAGCCGACATGATGCGAGGTGGATAGGAAGGTAATTGCAGGTGAGTCTTTTCAACCTAAGCAAAACCTATCCTGGTGTTAAGGGTCGGAAGCGCAAGAAACGCTTCAAATGCACCATGACATATGATCTCCTCCGTCTCACACCCCTTTCTTTCAACAAGAGACGTAATTCACATAGAACATCACCTAAACGAGGTGAATGGGTTCTTCAAAGTAATCGACTCGGAAGATTTGTCGGATACGCACCTGATGGTGCAGTCTGGGTTGCATTAGAAGAATACAAAATGCAATTTCCTTACGAAAAGCAATGTGAAATATTTGATTTGGCGTGGACAGTTCCACTACCCACATATAACTGAAAGGCATATCGTAGTATGGATAAAGGATTTGTTGCAGCAGTTACTGCAACTTTAATAATCGGAGGGCTAGCTTTTTGGAGTATTTCAAGTGAAAATACCCAAAGTGCTGAAGAGCGCATGCGCCGCGCATCGATGGAGAAAAGCATTAGATCGATTGAAGAGTCAACTCGTAAAGTTGATGAGCTCTTGAGAGGCACAGAGCAACTTACACAAGACTTACATGAATTATCTGAAAGTTTTGAACAAGTAAAAAAACGTGTAGAAAAGAACACACCAACCTCAGAACAATAAATGTACAACTAAACTTAGTTGGGTTATACTTTGTGCAATATTGCACTTTTTCATTCTAAGCGAGGTTATAACCCATGGCACGTCTATTAGTTCTTCTTCTGGCAACTATTTTTGCAACATCTGCTTATTCCCAAAACATCCATTTAAGTGAAACTTCATATACCGGAGCAAAGATCTTAGAGGGCAACATCGATGTTTTCTTTGATAACTTTTCCCCTATTGGAAATCCAAATGACGAGACTGAACCTTACGCCTTCTTCGAAGGGAATACATTATATGCAGGTAACTCGGACGAATTTGGAAATACAATAGACGCAATCATAGAATTTTTCTGGTTTGAATCATCAGTTGATAGAGGGTCTGACTTTTATGTAGCCGTGATTAAGACTCGTGTGACTCCAGGTGATGACTGTCATTGGGCACCATTTTCATGGGCTGATGGTGTCAAATGTCGGCTATGGACAGACCAATGGCAGGATATCGGTGAGCATCCTGTCATGACAGTAGAGGCACATACAGATATTGGGCTTGAACAGGGCGCGTTTAGATGGGATTGGTCTATTCCTTTTGAGACATATGGAATTGATGCATACGGTCAAGTGACTCTTAAAAACCAGTACGGATTAGGGATTGACACGGAAGGTGCTGCTGTCGCTCATGGTGAATATCAATTAGATGAAGAGGGTGCTGTAAAAGCAGAAGGAGACGTTCAGGTCAAAGGTTTTGCAAATGAGGAGTATAGTGTAAAAACGCAATACAACATTACTCTTTGGGAGTGGGAAATATTTGTGGACGGAAGAGCCGACCTGATGGCATGGGATATGTACCTGAACCTTTCAGCAAGAGACGAGCAGTCTGCATATCACGAATATTTTTTAAGTATTCAGGTGGCTGAAGGTGAAATGTTTATACTTGACCAAATTAACATACTAGGAAATTTTGACAAGGGGTGGTACAATCCTATTCATCATGAATTAGGCGTTAGCATTGGCCCAATCATGATTAATCAACCCTTTTACGAGATATTAGTAGAGGAAAATCCTGATATCGAGACAGAGGCTAATGAAGATGTGAAAGAGCAAAAAGAAACAGTCGAATACATCTCCGATCTTTTTCCGCCTATAAGTCATAGTCCTGAGTCTGAAGATATTCCAGAAAACATGCCACAGGAAGACTTAGAAGATAATAGGTCTAATGATGATCCTTTTGAAAATTACAGAGGTGTAGATTGGTCATATTTTGATGCAGAAGACGAAGAAATTGACCAGCCAAGTGTCGATACAAATCTACAAGAAACTGCATCAGGGTGTAACACATCTTCAGGTGCACCCGTTTCTTCAATGTGGTTTATTGGACCATTTCTTCTTATGGTAAGACTACGTTTTGCTAGAAAGAAAGTATCAGCCTAAATGTACGATCCACAATTGATTGGAAAAATGATTACTCTTAAGACAGGAAGCTATCCTCAATACAAGGGAAAAATTGGTGTAATTACTAGAATAATAGACAGAGTTTATCCTGACGGTGGACTTTCCGGTTATGAAGTAATGATTGATGGAAACATACATCCACACACAATATCATGGAAGGACATACAGCTAGCTTAGATCCTACTTATTGTATATACAATTCAAAGAGAGGACACCATGGAAGGAGTCGGAGGCGCAGGAAGCGCAGGATCTAATGCCGGAATACAAGCACCATCACCACCACAACAAGGTGCAGGCACGGAAAATCATTTACAAGGCACAGGTTCAGTGAACCCTACAGATAATCAGCCACAAGATACATCAACCAAAGAAGTATCTGACCAAGGCAGCAATGGTATTACTATAAACATAAACCATATTGACAATACGAACATGTATACAAACATGTGTACTGAAGATTCTTTAAAATTACACAACAATAATTCAATCGCAGGTTCAACAGAATCTCAGCAAATAGATCTTGAGAAAATGATAGAACTCATAATGATAATGAAATTGTTAGAAAGCATGAACGAGCAAGGCTAAGCCTGCCGTTTTAAAGAAAAGATTATACCAAAAAAAGTAGTCTAAACATGTATTTCTAAACTATACTCATTATAATATGTGTATGATTAAAATAGGTACAGATCAACGACCATGGGAATTTGTAGAAAACGAATCATCTGACACGTTTTTAATGCGCATGCTTGAATACGGTTATCCTGTGGAGGTTTCTTTTGTAGGTGCATTTGATCATTCAGGGCGTGGCTCTCGCCGCGATGTTCCATTACCTTTCCATAGAGATGGAGACTATTCAAAAAGTGTGGCATCAAAGCATAGTATTGACATAGTAGGTCTTTACTGTTTAAGAGAAGGTGATGCTATAACAGTATTTAAGCACAAGGGTGAGGAATATCCTGTAGTTCTTAAGCAAGGACAAGGAATAATATTTGACAACCAAAAGGTTCTTCATGCTCGAAGAGGATCTGTAGGAGATAGAATTCTTCTGAGGGTGTGGATAGAAAGCAAGGATAAAGAAAAATGATTGCAGACGTAGTGGTAGGACTTCAGTATGGTGATGAGGGAAAAGGTAAGGTTACGCATCAGTTAGCGAAGAATGGTGACTACACACATGTTCTAAGATTTAACGGTGGTTGCAATGCAGGTCATACAATATATCACGAGGGAAGACGATTTGTTACACATCATATTCCTGCCGGAGTTTTTTATGGCATTACTTCTATAATTGGTCCTGGGTGTGTGATTAATACAGCAAAGCTTTTTGAGGAAATTGAGGAGCTTGAGTCTGCAGGAATAAATGTAAGTGACTATCTTTTGATTGCTGAAAATGCACATGTAATTACAGACTTTCATATAGCAGAAGATTCAAAAGACAAGGAGATCGGTACTACGCGAACAGGTAATGGTCCGGCTTATCGTGACAAATATGCACGCAAAGGCGTCAGGGCAGAGCATGTTCCTGAATTAGAACATTTTCTTGTGGATATTTTTGAAGAATTACATTTGAGCAGTGATGTTGTCGTATTGTGTGAGGGTGCTCAAGGATTCGGTTTAGATATTGACTGGGGTGACTATCCATATGTGACTTCGTCTCACTGCACAACAGGTGGAGCAATATCATGCGGAATACCTTACACTGCCATTCGAGACGTATGGGGAATCGCAAAAGCATATGAGACATATGTAGGTGCCAAAGATTTCGAAGGTGATGATCCGCTTTTCGATCAGATACGAGAAGTAGGTTCAGAATATGGAGCAACTACAGGACGTCCTCGACAGGTCGGATGGCTCGATGTAGGTCATTTAATACGGTCTTCTTACATCAATGACGTTACAAAAATAGTCATAAACAAATGTGACATTCTAGATGAGCTTAAAGTTTGGCGTGTACTTGATGATGAAAACGTTGTTGAGTTTGACGGTGCTAACGATATGGAAGAATGGATTGACGGTTTGTTTCCTAACGCAGAAGTTATTTTCTCTAGAAGTCCTCACGAAATTTAGATCATGAATTCACAATACAAGACCAGGTAAGCTCTAGTGAGTATTTACGAAAAGGCTAAGAAATTGGCGATCAACAATGGTCGTCAATATCACCTTGCTGCAATACTAAAAAGAGGCGGTAAAGTGATTAGAGTCGGGGTCAATACAGACAAAACACACCCGCGTTTTAAACGTCAGTATGAAGACGGCGAATGGGGATCACACATGCATGCTGAAATGAATGTGCTTCGATTTGCTCAACCTGGTGATGTTATTGAAGTCATGAGATTTGCAAAGTCAGAAGAGCTGACCATGGCAAAGCCCTGTCGTTGGTGTCAGAAGTTTATCAAGGAAGCAGGCATCAAGAAGGTACTTTACACCAATGATGACGGCATATGGGAAGAAATGACGTTTTAAAGTTTTTGTTATTATTGACTTTTTATTACATAACGTGTGCAAGACTCTTGATTCTATTGTATAATAAAAACATAAGGAATAAGGAGTTTAACATGTTCAAGACAAATCCAAGAAATTTCAAGATCGAACTAAAAGGTTCCGGCCGTACTCGTTGGTACGCAGCAGTTCACACCAAGGATTGCGGTGAGCGTATTGTTTACACTCGTCAAAATCTCAACTCTCTCAAATCTTTCATCAAATCTAAAGGTGAT
>Ga0181590_10003936_pt1 | contig 12403 bp, 8 predicted proteins | sample 071ome_34_FD_132446 | JGI IMG/M metagenome (GOLD analysis project Ga0181590, IMG submission 132446) | Coastal salt marsh microbial communities from the Groves Creek Marsh, Skidaway Island, Georgia - 071411BT metaG (megahit assembly) | ecosystem: Environmental > Aquatic > Marine > Intertidal zone... | reverse complement strand
GAAGAAGCACAATACATGTTGGCAGTTTTTCACTTTTTAAGAAGTATCACTAAAGCATTTTATGGCGACAGTGCTGTGAAAAGTGGTTTTTATGGTACTCCACCTCCTGTGTTGTTGTTTGAATACTTAGGAGAGTTTGGATTTAACAAAGTGCCAGTGATTATAAGAAACTACAACTTCCAATTGCCAGCAGATGTGGATTATGTGCCTGTACAGTTTAAAGGCACCACAACATACATGCCAGCAGAAACAAGTTTGATGATTGAATTGGCTCCGCAATACACCTATAAGAAAACAAGAACATCGTTTGATCTTAATTCATTTACCAGCGGTAGAGATTATACAAAAGGATTTATCTAATGGCAGATTTTCACAGCAGAGAAAGTTTTTTAAGAAGAGCACCGGTAAATGATTTTTATTTGGACATAAACAATTTGCCCAAAATACCCAAAAGTACCAGCGATAGATTGTATGAAATAGAATCCAAATACGCCAACAGACCAGACCTATTGGCGCACGAATTATACGGCACAGTGAGATTATGGTGGGTGTTTGCATTAAGAAATCCTGATCTGTTAATAGATCCTTTGGAAGATTTTAAATCTGGTTTAGCAATCTACTTGCCCACACGAGAAACAATAAACAGAGTAATTGGTTAATGACTGATAAAAATCCAAAACAATCAGAAACACAGATTGAAGATAGATATCTGGGTGCTGTTCAAGGCAACATTCTTGATGCTTTCCAAAACACCAGTTATACTCTAAAACTGTATATGATTCCTGATTTAACACAAAGTGGTGGTGGATATTTAAATGGAGCAATGGAGGCAGAACCAGGTGAAACTGTTGTTATTGCTCAGTCCAGTGTTACTGGTGTTCAGATAGATAATCTCAGTATAGAAGTGCAAAAAGGACCTTCGGGATCTTTTGCAACATCAGCAAATTTTACTCTTATACAACCAGGCGCCGCAGACTTGTTGGATCAAATACAAGCCGCTAAAAAGCATTTAAAAATAAAAGCAGGCATGTTTGCGCCAGTGCCGTTATTTTTAAGAATAGATTTTAAAGGTTACACTGAGGATTTAGACGACAATGAAGCCGGTGGAGAAATAAACACAAGTATAGCAGGCCCATACATTTACAAATGTGAAATTGCCACAATAGATATAACCATCGATGATACAGGAAGTACATATGACGTCAGTGTAACTATTGGTAGTGATCATGGTTATGCAGATCAGTATTTTACTCTACCAGCAGACACAAGTTTTACAGGCAACACCATCGATGAGTGTATAGAAGATTTAGAAGAAACTCTCAAACGTTTTAGAGAAAACAATTATAAAGAAGAATTGGTTCATGACGAAGTGGTGTTTGATCTAAGCCAACTCAAATCAGTTTTACAAAACAGAAAAATCAAATACAGTAATGCCAAAGTAGCAGAACAAGTTAACCGTTTGATGAATGCAGAAGCACAAGGTATCAAAAGCAGAGAAGAATTTGAAAAGAGATTAGAAGACGCACCAGAAAGTTTAGATGGTGGTGTAAAGGCTAGTGGTGGTTGGTTTGCCAGAGATAGAATACAGGTAAAAGAAGGCACAAACTTTCATAAAATTCTAACCACTATGTTGGTAATGAACGAAGAGTTTCTAGATAAGAGCAGTAGAAAAAAAGTTTTTGATGATCCTAATATTGATGAGGATGGTGTAGATCTCAATAAAACATTCACATATTGGTATAAAATGGAAGTAGATGCAGAATATATAAAAGATGGTTTTGATGCTAGAAGGAATGTGTATGCTCAACGAATTACTTACAAACCAATAATATACAAAACAGCAGATCAAGATTTAAGTGTTACACCAGGTGAATTTAACCTCAAAAAAGAAAATGTTAAAAAAAGAATTAATGAACTATTAATCAAAAAAGCATATCACTATTTGTACACAGGATTGAACGATCAAATATTGAGTGCTGATATCAGTTACAAAGCAGGACAACTTTTATTAGCGGCTCCAGGTGGTGGTTTGTTAGGTGATCCGTCAACAAGTTCTAATGCACCAGGTAAACCAAATGTTGAACCAAATAAAGATTTAGATGGTGTGGATGACAAAGCAAAAATTGCGGCGGCACAAGAGGACACCCAAGGTATTGCAGACGCTCTAAAAAATGATAGCAATTTAGTAAACAGACTGCAAGACAAGTTAAATTTAACAGACGACGAAGTCAAAGAAATTCAGAAAGACAAAGAAAAGAGAAACAACTTAGCACAAACTATTGTGTATCTCAACAACAATGGTCAAGATCCATTAGGATACTATAAAAGTGCAAAATCCACACAAGACCCACAAACCAAGGTAGACGAAGATTTTTCAAATTCATCTTACAAGCCAGATCCCAGCGGTTATATATATGGTGCAGATTTGCTATCTAATATGGGTGGTAGTGAAACTGTGATAGGAGAATTAACTTCACAACAGGCATTAAATTCTTTGAGATCTGCTATAAATGGTGATTTAGCAACAGATCCAATGCCGTCATTTGATTACACCAAAAGTGTGCAAACCACAAGTTCAAACACAAATGATGGCACAGCAAAAGCCACATTATTTGGTTACATGTTTCAAAATGTAAACGATGCCAGCATACTTGTAGATTTAAATTTGAAAGTACGTGGAGATCCTTGGTATTTAGGGCCACCGGAGGTGGATCCAAAAGCACCTAAAAAAGTTGCCAGTGCCAGTGAGGAAGATCCTGAGTCCAAAGATGAGTACATTGTGTACAATAGATCCGATAATTACTTTTTGTTCACCATGCAGACACCTAGAGTAAGAGACCCAGATGTTTTAGATGAAGACAATAATACTGGTTATGTTAGTCAAGCCGGCACAGCATATTTTATCAGTGGAGTATATCAAATTATAGGCGTAACTGCAAACTTTAGCAGAGGCATGTTTGAATTAGATGTACATGCAAAAAAACAAACTGCACTCAGTTTAGCAAAATTCGATTTAACTGATGTGGACTATGAGGCATAAAAATGGCATACAAAGCAGACAGATTTAAAACCAGTAAGAAGAACCCAAAAGACAAATTAGTAGAACATGCCGAGTTAGATTTTGGAATTTATCTTGCTGAAGTCATTGTAAGACCAAAAGATGCAACCCACAGCGGTAGATTAACAGTGTTTATTCCTTCCTTGGCAAAAGACAGAGACGATCCCTCAGGATATTATAATGCTTATTGGAGTAGTCCGTTTGCAGGAAGCACTCCTAGCAACAAAGTAGGCGAAAATATCTACGATTATGCACAAACACAAAAAACATACGGAATGTGGATGGTTCCACCTGATGCGGGAAATTATGTTTTGGTTGTGTTTGCAGATGGTAAGAAAAAATTTCCTGTTGTTATTGGTTGTATGTTTCCAGATCAACTACAATATATGGTGCCAGGCAATGCTGTAGGTAACACATACGGCGTAGATCAAAAATTACCAGTAGCAGAAAAAAACAGAAGAGAAGTTGATTTAGATCATGGTAATCAAGCACGAAGACCAATCAATCCTCATGTGACCAAAGCAATACTGGATCAAGGCTTGATCAATGATAAAATTAGAGGACTGTCTTTTGCAAGTGCTAGAAGAGAATCTCCTAGTAGAGTATTCGGAATTTTAACTCCAGGGCCAGAAGTACCTAACAAAGACACTGGAAAACTTGACGGTACAAATAGACTACCAGGACATAGCATTGTGCTGGATGACGGCGACAGTGTAGGAGATAATAAAAATATAAGATTAAGAACCGGTGGCGGTCATCAAATATTAATGGATGATTCTACAGGTATTTTGTATGTGATCAATAAATCAGGAACTGCTTGGATTGAATTATCAAACGACGGGGATATAAATCTTTATGCTGAAAAAGATTTCAACATGCGAGCAAGAGGCAACGTGAACATTAGGTCCGATAAAAATTTAAACTTAGAAGCAAACACATCTATTAATGTAAATGTGGGCGACTATGAAACGGCAGATTCTAATTCAGATGAAGATGGCAATGTACGAGGCAATCTAAATATCAATGTTGGAAACACCACAAGTTGGTTGAACAAAAACGATTTTAAATTACAAACAGATTCAAATGGATTGTTAAGTCTAGTTGCAGGCACAGATCTGTTTACCACAGCATCTAATCATGTAAACATTTCAGGTAACAATAAAACAAAAATCTTTGGTGCTAGTGGAGTTGATGTAAAATCTGGGTCTGACATCAATGTACAAGCAAGCGGTTTATCTAACATACTGGGATCACAAGTTCACTTAAACGACGGCGGAAGTGCAGAACAAGCCGTCATAGGATTAAATGCTGATCCTTTACCTATAACAGAATACGAAGACCAGGCTGACACCAAGCCAGATTGGGATTACGATGAAAATGATGTTGATGAAAACACTAATCCAATTCCTAGTGAAGGTAAAAGACCGGGTGTTAGAGATAAGATAAAAAGTATATTGTCTAAATTAACGACTAGAGAACCTTGGGAAGGAAGAGAAAACTAGGATTTAAGTTTACCAAGTTCGCTGGTTAAATCAGCAATTCTAACATACGCACGATATTTTTGTTCTTGCTCATCATTAACTAATTTTTTAAGAACTTCAATTTCCTGCTGTAATACTCTACATTCATTGGTAGCCTGTACCAACATACGTCTAAGTTGCTCTTCCAATGTGTCGTTTAATGACGACACTGATATTTTTTCAGTTTTCATAAAAAATCACTTTGTTTAAAATGTCCACAGTATCATAGGTTAAAAGTATTTCATTATGACTGACTTTTAATCTACAATGTTCGACATTGTTAAAATTTGCTGGAACACTTTCCTGTGTTTCAACTGTTAGTAAACCGTCATTGGGTCTGGATCCTAATCCAGCAAGAGCGTTTCCGCTCTTGGTTGTACCTTCTGTGATAACATTAGTTATCTTAAATTTATTGTTAATACTGCTCAATGATATGATTAGATCACTTCCTGGCTTTGTTGCTTCAAACAATTTGCTTTGTCTAAAAACCATGTTCAACCACCTTGCTGTTCTACTTCCTCCCCATGGGGCACTGAGAGCAACAAAGTTGTCTATGTTTTGAAACTTTTCTGAGCATTTCATTCCTAACAAACAACCATAACTGTGAGCAATGATGGAAAAATTCATCAAACCATAAACATCTCTGATTTTATTAACAAATCTGTCCACTATCACATCAGGTGGTTCCTGTGTGTCATATTCTAAAAACAATATGTTGTGTTCAGGCAGAAACACATCTAGGTAATTAAAACTTAGAGCACTTTGCCCAGAGCCGTGAATAAAAACAATATTTTGTTTAGGCTGATCTGACATCTGTCACAAGTTTTTCCATATCAAAAAACTCTTGGGGAATTTTGTCTTTCTGACCAACTAGATTGACCATTTCAAAAATCACATGTTTTTTGGTATGGTAATCATAGATACCCAAAGATTGAATACGATTGTTTTTCTTTTCAATCATTTTGAAAAAACGGTTGCCATAACCAGTAGAATTACCGCTTCGAACAACAGTTTTGTTTGCTTCGTCCATTTTTTTAACAATGCTGTCAAAAAATTCAATTACATTACGCATTTTACGTCCTATAGTAATAAGTGTGAAAAAATGTGTCTTACAACACTCCACTATTATGTATTCTTTGCGATCCAATGTCAACCTTTTTTTTGGCCCTATTAAAACGTGTTTTAATGGTATATGATAAATATTGATATGGCAAACATATATCGAGGCTTTAGTACAGCAGGTAAGATAAGAGCACCATACACACTTACAGATGGTGAACTTATCAAGAGAGATTTACTCAATGAACTCTACTCAAAAAGAGGAGAACGAGTAATGAGACCTAACTATGGTGTAAGCATCTGGGACACACTGATGAACCCTTTAGATGATTTTGTGGTTCAAGAAATCAAAGATGAAGTACAACGTGTAGTACAAAAAGATCCCAGAGTTGATTTACAAGAAATATTCACTGAAGTTCTCGATCATACCATAAGAGTAATTGTGCAATTAAGGTACAGACCGTTTTTAGACGAAGATACATTATTCTTAGAGTATGCAAGGCAAGATACAGAGATTTAATAATGGCGGTTAACAGCAGACAAAATAATTTATTCGCGGCAGAAGATTGGGCCGTAGCATATCAAGCATACAGCCAAGTTGATTTTCAGGCGTATGATTTTGACACCATCAGAAATGCTATGGTGGAATACATCAAGACAAATTTCCCAGAAAATTTCAATGATTATATTGAAAGTTCTGAATTTATAGCAATAATAGAACTTTTGGCATATCTTGCACAAAGTGTTGCATTCAGAATGGATGTAAACACCAGAGAAAACTTTTTAGAAACTGCAGAAAGAAGAGACTCAGTTTTCAAACTGGCACGACAGTTAGGATATAATCCAAAAAGAAATATTCCAGCAAGTGGTTTGATGAAAATTGTAAGTGTGTCTACCACCGAACCGTTGACAGACAGTTCAAACAATCCTCTAAACAATAGAACAATCAGTTGGAATGATGCTAACAATCCTGACAGTTATGAACAATTTATCACAATTTTAAACAGTGCATTTGGCAATGTAAACAGATTCAGTAAGCCTGTAAAAACAGGCACCGTGGGCGGCATAGTCACTGATAGATATGATATCAACACACCAATCAGCAGTCCTATTGCATACAACTTCAAAGTTAGAGTAAATGGCATCAACAGATCATTTGATTTTGTGAATATGGATTTCACAGACAATGGTGTGTTTTCCGAAAAACATCCTGACCCAACAAACAATTTTTCAATGGTGTATAGAAATGATGGATTAGGTTTGTCCAGCAAAAACACAGGATTTTTCATGCTGTTCAAACAAGGTATTCTGGACTTTCTAGATTTTAATTATGCTCAACCTGTTGAAAACAGAACAGAAGATATTGCGGTGGAAAATATCAACGAGTACGACACATATTTCCAGCAATTAGACAGTTTAAAAAATGTGATTGCAAAATGGGAAAAAGTGCCAAACACAATCGGTCAAACATTGATGTACAATGTAAAAGCAAAAAACACACCGTTATTATATGCTATTCAAAATTTAGGTGCTGGTGGCATAAGATTGCAATTTGCAGACGGTAACTTTGCTAATGTACCAGTGGGCTCATATAGATTTTATTATAGAACAAGTGACAACGAAAGATTCAGTTTACAACCAGATGATGTAGGTGCTATTGTGACCACAATACCATATACAAATTCCAACGGTGAATCTTATGAGTTATCAATTACAACAAGATTAGAAAGTGCAGTAAACAACAGTTTACCTGCAGAAACATTAGCAGGTATAAAAGAACGTGCACCACAAGCATTTTATGCTCAAGACAGGATGGTATCAGCACAAGATTATCAAGTGTTACCTCTTGCAAAAAGCACCAATATTGCAAAACTCAAAGTAACAAACAAGACTCATGCAGGACACAGTAGATATATTGATATCACCGATCCTACTAGTACATTCCAAACAACAACTTCAATAGCAGAAGATGGTGCACTGTATTCTGAAATTTCTAACTCTTCAGATTCATTTGTGTTTAACAGCACAAATACCAGTACAGATTTTATCAACACAAAATTGCCAACAATTTTAAAAAATTTAAAATTGAATGATTTTATTTACAGTGATTACAGAGATGCATTTTTAAACAGACCACAATATAGTGATATGTTTGATCTCAGTTTATTCAATATCAGTTGGAATACATTGCCTAAAAAATCTCAAGGACAGTTTGGGTATCTATCAGAAACATACACCACTAACAATGCTGTGGATGTTAACATTGCAAACAACTTGTTTAAAATCATACAACCAGGTTGTATTTTAAAATTCTATGATCCTAACAATATCGGAGATTATGTGTGGACAAAAATTGTCAGCATAGACAATAACGGAATAAGAACTGCAACAGGTAGTTCTACGACTGGTCCTGTAAAATTAGACAAAGAAATAAAAGACGGTTGGAAAACAGACGAAATAATTTTTGTGTTGAGAAAAACTTTATTCACATTAGAGAAAACACAATTATCTGAAGCAATCGAATCTAAGAGAACTTTTGGTTTAAGATTTATGCCAGAAGATAACAGATTTTACATAATCGAAAATAACAACTTGAGCAGTGATACAACGTTCAGTGTTGCCAACACAGGCGATGAGACCGGGTCAGGTGCAGATGCAAGTTGGATTTTAAAATTCAACTATGTGCCCATTGACACGTTATCTTATAGATACAACATCGAAATACGTGGCACACAGTTTGTTTTTGAAAGTCTAGAAGATGTAAGGTTTTACAACATAAACAGTTATAGAATCACTGACAGCGGATCTGGGTTAGCAAAATATGACACGGTAGAATTAACAACACTCAACGTAAGACCCAGTTTCAGCGAAACATTTGAATGGAGAGACACTGACAATGATGGTAACGATGTAGGAGATAAATGGTATCTTGTGTCAACAGGTGATACATTTAATGAGATACCTTTAGTATCTAGAAATACAAAATTCAGTGATGTAGAAGTAAGTTTTATATCTAATTTTGGTCTGTATACTAACGGAGACTCGGGGGCAAATACTTTTGTAGATGAACTAGAACTATCATTAGGCACAAGCCCAAATACAACTGATGATGCAAACGTTGTTATAGTAAACAATGCAGGATTAATTGACTCGTTACCCACAGTTAACATTGAATTCACAAATGCAACTTTTGGTTCTAATATTTTAGATGGTAGCGGAAATATTGCTTATACATATAACGGTGTGAACAGGACACTTGCACCAGGAGCCGCTGGTGATGGATTTGGTTTAAAATTACTAGACAGTAATGTATCAAATCAAAGCGGTAATCTTCAAATAGATTTAGACAGCAGACATCATTATGGAATAGATGGCACTGCTAGACAAAATAGAAGTGATACTGTGATTGTAAAATATATTCAAGATACTGGTAGATTAGAACAACCTATCATTTACAGTGCTGTAGATAATTTTGTTTATAGCGATGGTTATACAGATCCTAAAAAAGTTAAAATTACACCAGTGAACACACAAGGTTCAGACTCGCCTGACAACCCAATCCAATTTAGTGAGTTTGTGGGTGCTGATGATATAGTGTTATTTGAAAATTATGAAGATTTTGATGGTTACACATATACCAGACCAGTAAAATCAGGTATATTAGATTTGAGAAAAGAAAATTTAGTAGAATTTAATTCAGACTGGAGTTTAATTTGGGGTGTTTCAAATCCAAACGTAAAATACAGCACTGCCAATTATGAGTATTATTTGGTTAAATTCGAAAGTGTGATATCCGGTACTGGTGGTCAAAATAGTTTTGATAACACAAATGGATACTTGCATAACAAAAAAGTATATGCAAAAGACACGGGTAAAGTGTACCAGATGTCTAAAAGTAGTACAAATTTAGATAGAGTGTCTCATTTCGAAAGTTCCAATCATTTTGCTAAAAAAGGTAGAAGTTTTACACAAAATACTCAAGCAACAAGACAGCAAGGAGTTATATTCAAATGGACACATATCGCAGATAATAGTGTCAGAATAGATCCTAGCATCAGTAACATACAAGAAATGTTTGTGTTGACAAATTCTTATTACAACCAAATCTTGTCTTATTTGAATGTTCCAGGCACAGCATACCCTACACCACCCACACCATCAGAATTGGAAAATGAGTTTTCTAATTTGAAAGAATTTAAATCGGCAAGTGATCAGTTGGTGTTTAGAAGCGGTAAATTTAAATTGCTGTTCGGAGATGATGCTAAACCAGAATTACAAGCAAGATTTAAAGTGGTTAGACTACCAGGAACAAGTCTCAGCGATAACGAAATTAAAACTCAAGTGATTGCCGCTGTAAACAGATATTTTGATATAGCCAATTGGGATTTTGGTGACACATTCTATTTCACAGAATTAAGCAGTTATATACATCAGCAGGTAGGTAATGCAATAGGTAGTATTGTGATTGTGCCTAAAAACGCCAGCGGTGTATTTGGAGATTTATTCCAAGTTAAATCTGAATCTGACGAACTGTTTATCAGCACAGCAAATATACTAGATGTTGATGTAGTAGACAAATTAACTCACAGCAACATTAGACCAGATAAAACATCAACAGGATTATTATCTACATATGAAGGCGCCGGAAATGCAGTAGGACCTTATGCTATAAATGGATATTATCCATTATATGCAACCAAAGAAGCGGCAGATTTTGCAGGTGATGGAACAAGTATGACTCACGAATTTTTCGGAAAAGTATTTTATATGCCTAATGGTGTAACACAATATCATGGAACATACGTTATCGATCAAAGTGTGACAAGCACATCATCGAACAGTATAACTTTAAATAACACAATTACAGGATCTAATCCTAGTAATTCAAGTGACAATGGATATTAAAAAACATGTCAGAAAAACAGTATAAAAAACTGCCAGGTGCAATACAAACAACTGTAATCAAAAACTTTTTTGAAAGCACAGTTGAACAACTGTTTAGCAAATCGAATGTAGAAAATCTTTCTGCATACATAGGTAGAAAAGAATTTGATGACTACAATCCAAGTATTGACACATATATCAAAGAATCAACTGCTGACAGAGAAAAATACAGTTTAGAACCAGTAGTTAACAGCATAGACCAATTAACTGGTGAAAGCACCAATTTAATGTTCTACGAAGATTTTTTGAATGTGCTAAAAAGTTACGAAGTTGACACTAAAAATCAAAACCGTATTTTTGACACAAATTTTTACAGTTTCTTACCACCAATAGACATTGATAAATTTGTAAACTACCAGGAATATTTTTGGAGTCCTACAGGACCTGCTCCTATTACAATTACTGGAACAGCAGAACAACCAATCAACATTCTCAAAGATATTTTAGGTAAAAAGTTTTTTACAGACGCAAATGGGTATAGTTTTAAAAACGGTGCTGTAGTAGAATTTGCAGGCGATTATGTAATACCAGCATCATACAAAGATAAAAGATTTATTGTTGAAGGTGTGGGTGATGCAATAATTTTATACAACAAAGAACAAAATTTTTCTGCACAATTTTCTACTCCGGCTCCTGCACCATGGGATCAAGAAGTAATTACATCAGAATCTAATCTGATATTGACAGATATTCCACAGGGTGCTATATCTGAAAGTATTATTGCAACACACGGTTACTATGATAGTGGGTCTGGTAGATATTATTATTACGATGAATTAGGTCAAGCCACAGAAATAGAAGTAACATCTTTAAGCGATACAAATCTAGACGGACAACCATACTGGGAAGGTTACAATGCAGGTGCAGAAGGATTTTTATCATATATCAATGACGGCATATATGGCTTTGACGCAGAGCCTTGGGACGGAGGTAACACTCAAGAAAATCCAGATTATATTTTAATGCAAAGAGGTTCTATAGATAACAATATTTGGAGTAGAATAAACTTTTGGCACCACAAACAAACTTTTATAGATGCTGACACTGCATTGCCAGGTAAAGAATACAGAGCAAAACGACCTATTTTAGAATTTGATAGAAACATTGAACTGTATAATTTTGGTACTACTGGTAAAAATTTTAGTGTGGATTTAGTAGCAGAAGAATATACAAAAGAACAAACAGAAGGCAGACCAATAAGTGCTCCTATCGATAGTCAAGGTATTAAAGCACAAAATTTAATTCTAATACCTAATGATACAAAAGACATTTCAAAATATGTTTATGTAGTTAATGATCGTGTGTCTGCCACAGTTGTTGGAAATGTAACTAATGCAACAGCATTCATAGTTGACTCCACCGACAACATATTTCAGTATGCACAAATAACCAGCGATAGTATTTCTTCTACAACATTGGTATCTAACATAGATGTGTCAACTAATACAATCTACACAGATGCAAATGTCACTTTAACTGATGGTGATACTGTTACATTCCAAGGAAGAGTAATACTGACAAGACACCCAGATGAATCTAACCCAGAAGGTGCAGTAGACGGTGATGGTAACTTTGTGCCTTATGAACCGGAGACAGGTGACTCACTGTCAGTGCTGTTTGATTCACAAAATCAAGGTAGAGAATATTATTGGAATGGAGAAAAATGGACAGCGGGACAACAAAAATCTACTGTAAATACTCCAATTAAATTTAAATCATACGACAACGATCGTGTGAGTCTCGATGACGAATTAATTTATCCGCAATCAGATTTTGCAGGGTCTAAAATATTTTCGTATAAAAGATCCTCTACTAACACACT
>Ga0181590_10003919_pt1 | contig 12431 bp, 18 predicted proteins | sample 071ome_34_FD_132446 | JGI IMG/M metagenome (GOLD analysis project Ga0181590, IMG submission 132446) | Coastal salt marsh microbial communities from the Groves Creek Marsh, Skidaway Island, Georgia - 071411BT metaG (megahit assembly) | ecosystem: Environmental > Aquatic > Marine > Intertidal... | reverse complement strand
GTGCTTATGGTGGAGTCGCCGGGTACCGCCCCCGGGTCCAGTTCGTCGTTGATTAGCTTCAACGTTACAAGTTATTTATACGCTATATTTTAAGTTTTGTCAACCTGAAATATACACTTTGTTTTTAGGACGGTACCAATTCTTTTGATTGTGTAATTTTCCTAGCACTTGTGCTATTTCTTTTTGATCCACATAATCTGCTGTTGTCATAAATGCTGTTAGACTGCGTTCTATTAACTCTAAATCGTCAACAGAGAGCTCAAAGGTTTTGTTTGGTTTCATATTACCACTTTTCTAAACGTGTTAAATTTTTTTGGGAGCGGACTGCGTTCATAAGACGTAAAATTTTTTTACTATTTGCTTCTTCTGGACACCAGCCGTTTTTTGTTTTAAATGCTTGTTTGCGTTCGTTAATGTTTGCAAACTCTTTACCTAGTAGTTGCTCTAAGTAAGTTAAATCTTCTGTACTAAGATTCTGAATCGAACGAGATACCATTGTGTTTTTTTCTCCATGCTAGTTCGAACTGTTCATCGTAATCGTACAACGGAGCGCCGTTACATCCATCTGCCCAAAGGCGTTTGAAATATCCATCTGCACTTGCTACAACTGTTTGGGGGTCTGCGTCAAGGTGGCCCTTGACCATGTAAAATAATCTATATTCTTCTTTAAGATCTTTTAACATAACGTATTTACTTTTTTAAAAAATGTAGGCGCTAACATAAGTCTATTCTGAACCATCATAAGGATAGTTGCCATTCCATTTACTACATCTGGGTTGACTAGTACATTCTCGACAGTGCGGTACATATACTTTCTTACCATGTCTTTTGGTTACATTCCCGTCATAACTATAACCATTTGCGTCCCATTGGAAAGTACCAATAGTTTTATTCATTTTTTCTAATGTGTCTATGCTATCAATAACATCTTGTGGAATTTCTGGATGTACATTTTTATGCCAATAGTTTAAAACATTTGGTACTCTTCCATCTTTTCCAAAAAATATAAAATTCTCGCAAGCTGCTGAATCTATCCACGGAGGTTCTTTGTCATCATAGTGTATTGCCTTTGCTGGACAGTTTACAATACAATCATCGCAACCTTCGCAATGTTTCCAAAGTCCATAGTTACGTTTCTTACTTCTGTCAGGATAGTTAATAATTTTAGCATGAAAACATACCATTGCAATGTGGCAGTCAAATCCAAATTTAAAACTATAAACAAGACTATTCTTTGCTCTTACTCCAAGTCCTGCGTGTATTGCAGCTTGTTTGTAATTTGTATATGCAGGATACCAACCTTCTAAAGGACTTTCTTTTAAAATATCAATTGCTTGATCATAATGAGAATAATCCCAGGTGTGTCCTGTTTTTATTAACACTATTGCATTTTTAATATCTTTAAATTGTGTGCTATTTGTATAGTCGTAACCAAATACGTGGAATTTATTTTTTAAAGGCGAGTATGCAGACTGGAGTAGATGATTTTCGCTTAAATAACCTACGTCCCATGTTTCATCAAATAATTTTTTAATGTCATTAAAGTCTACAGTTTCATTCATTTTAACTCTAAGTCCAACAAATGCAGTCCTTCTTTTATTTTTCCACGAATAAAACTATTGAAAGCAAGAGTTGTTCTTATATAGTTACCTTGTGTCGGTGCTACACTATGAGTAATTTTAGAAGGAAACAATACAATGTTTCCAGTACTAACAGGTATAGTAGCCATTTGCGAATTCCATTTGTTTGTTTTTTCAGTAACAGCAGGAATATAAATTTGTTGAAATTCTTTTTTGTGTAAAATTAATGCGTCTTGATTTCTGTCTGCATTAAAATACAAACAACCAGATATTAAACTGTTTTGATGTTGATGTTCATGAAAGTGTTGTCCTGGATTTAACCAACTAAACCAACTTTGTGTAATATAAATTTCTAAATTATTTTTAGGAGCAAATACATCTTCTAAATAATTTTTTAATCTTTGCTCTAATGTTGCCTTTATATTTGCAAGTTCTGGTCTATTTAATACATATTGATCTGCGCCCATCATATTGCCAATGTTGTGCATTGCAGTTTTGTATTCTTCATCAACTACTTTTAATTCTTCTTGTGTAAAATCTCTTTCTAAGTCAGTAATTGATACTGCACTAGGAAATACATCAACATATGGCATATTATTCTTTCTTTTGGGTTTTTCTTTTTTGTATTTTAAGTTCTACAGTTTCAGATTTTTTATACGCTTCAAACGTAGTTGCTTTGTTATTTTTTAACCATTCGTCTATTAGATTACGTTCTTCATCTGGTAATTTTCTAGGTACTGGATTCATTCTTTCTTTCCTAGCTTATAATAAAAGTGCCGACTATTGCCGGCACATTTACTAATTACATTGCGTTCTTTTTTTCTTGAATTTCGGCTCTACGTGACTTAGTTAATTTACCTAAATCTCCAAGTGCCTTACGAGCTCTAGCGGCTGCTGCTTTTACACCTTTTTCTTCAAAGGTTGCATGTTCTGCTAGATAGTTTTGATATGCTTGAACAATTTGTTCATGTGTTGGTTGTGTCATATATTTTCTCCTGAAATAATTATATCGTAAATTTCTTTCCAGTTACGTACACATTTAGCCTTACCTGCATAATTTTCATTATGTTTGTGGCTTACAAGTACACCGTCTAGTCCAAAATTTATACCAGTATCTACGTTAGCTGGCTTATCTTCAATCCAGTAGCAACCACTACCTTCATAAACTTTTAATTCTTCATCCTTGTCTGCGCCTGTATCTAAATAAACATATTTCTCAAATACAGTATCACCAAACAATTCACGCAAGTTTTTAGTACGCAAGTGCTGCGAATAATTATCATCACTTAAACTTGTTATTGCATGAAATATATATCCATGTTCGGTATGTAACTTCTTTACATAATGGATTGCATCACGTAGCGGAGGAAGTTTGCGAATCCATGCACTTTCGTTAAACATACGAACTAAACGTTTTGTTTCTTTCTTTTCTAGTCCGTATTTGATATCCATATCGTAACAACCTGGTGTTACAACTGTATAATCATGATGTTTCATCCATTGATCGAATGAATATTCCCAGTCTAACAGTACTCCATCGCAATCAGTAAGTATTACTTTATTTTTCAAATTGAGCCTCTTTCTTAGCCTTAGTATTTTTAATCATACCTTATAATAGCATAAGAAATTGTTATTGTCAAGTATTAAAGTGGAAATCCGTTATTTTTAAGGACAGTTTTGTATTGTTGAAACACGCCAGTGCGGCTACCGTTTGGACCCCAACATCTTTTTGGGCCTATGTCCATATGACAGAAGCTATTGTATACTCCGATTCCTGTAAATCCTGCATCAATTGCTTTTTGAATAAAGTCAACTCTATCTTGAGCACTACTACAACCCCATTGCACATCAATGGCTTTGCGTTGGACATGCATACTATTTTTTGCACCGCCAACTTTACGGTTATATTCTGGAGTTCTATATGCACTGTTTAGTGTAATTGGTTTTCCTAAACTTTTTGCAAAGTTAACTGCTTTAGTCCAAACATCATCTAGTACTGCTGGATTAACATGTGATTGTACTTTGATCCATTCTGATTCTGGTCTGTCATTATTAAAAGGAACATTGCCTTCTGTATTTCCAGCAGCATCAGATCCAGGAGCAGGTTGAGCTCCTTCAACACCAGATACTGGATTTGTTCCGCCCGGTGTGCCGCCGCCATAAGATTCTAACGCTTCGTTCTGATCCGGGTCGCCTCCTGCGGCAAGTTCAGCAGCTCTTCCTGAAAGTATGGCTCTTGCTTCAGCATCTGATACTCCTACAGCATCATCAACTCCTAGTGCAGATGTAAACCCGCCGCCAAGAGTTGGACCGCCATTTACAAATACATCGTCAGAACCAATTACTGCGGTATCGCCGCTACTATCCGAATCGCCAACTCTGTGTACCTTAGGCATTAACCTACTCCTGTTCCGTCACTAGTTTCCCATGCTGGAGGAGGTGCTTCTCCAGATGTTAAATCTTTAACTTGGTCCTCTAAAGATTTAGGTATAACATCTCCTGTTACTGGATCAATTAAATCTGCGTTTGGATTTGCAGTTGGAACTGCTGTTTGTCCTGCTGGTCTAGTTGCAGGCCAACGTTTTTTGGTAACACTTGGATGCGGAATATCATCTGGCGGACCAGCTGGAGATCCTGTTACTGGTTGGTTTGATGCCCAGTTATGATATCCTAGATATTCTCCTTGAGTATACGGAGTTACTTGTGGTATCGAGCCTCTTAATCCGTCATCGGGTCCAGCAGTTGCCTCAGCTTCAAAATAGTACATTCCGTTTACACGTATAACTGTTCTAGTACTTTCTGCATCTTGTCCAAGTGCAGCTAATATTTCAGCACGAGTAAGTCCATCTTCACCAGCCGGTGCTGTTGGTGCACCTATGCCTCCGTTTGCAGTATTACCGCTATCTATTGCTTGTCGAACAGACTCTGCCATGTTACCGCCTGATGCACTCATTGATGTTGTCATCATAGCTCTTTGTAAGTCGTTCATAACTGAGTTAGTAACAACACCTATTTCGCAATCTTCTGCTCTACGTCTTAGTAGTCTAATGTCGTCTCTTATACCCGTTAGAGCAGTAATGATCCTGTTGTATTCAGGAGTCATATCTATGTGTTCATAAGGTGAGCTTGTTCCGTTTCCTGCCATTATGCTGTATTATCCCTTGGTGCCATTAGTGATGCTAGATATGTAGGAGTATTTGCAGTACCTGTTTTTAGTCCTGCTGACTTTCCTCCGCCCCAATATCTATTAGATAGTATCCCTGAAATAATTCCTTTTTGCTGTCCTATCCATGCTATATCTACATGTACGTGACTGTCAGACATGTAGCCGTTACCTGCGCCTATTCCTGTTGCACCTGCATCTCTACATGCTTCCATAAATTTAAGAACTATTGCTAAATCATCTTTACTTTTTAAATTAAGTTGTCTACCTTTAAAATCTGGAGTATAAAGAGCAACGTCTGCTGCAAATCCTTCGTCGTGCCTATTAGATCCTATTCTATTACGTCCTTTAATACCGCCACGACTTACAGGCACTTGTCCTCCGCTTGTAATAAGGACATTAACTTTAGCTGCTTTAGCTGCTGTTTCTAATATATCCCAAAGTTGTTGCTGGATAGGTAAAGAACGTTTAGTACCTTGGTTACCATACTTAACTGTTCCGTCACCGCCACCTGTGCTTCTTGCAAATGAACTATCTTCCGCTTTTGTTAAAGGAATTGTTTTACCATCTTCTGTAGTAACAAACTCAGAACCTGCATATCCTGGACTTTGAGAGTTTTGTGTTGTTCCGCCTGAATATCCTTGACCTGTGCCTCCACCATTTCTAATACTGCTATAGTTAGAAGGTGAAGTATCAGCTAGATTTGATGGATTTGCAATCTCAGCATTAATTTGATCTAGTATGCCGCCGTTCTGTAATGCTTGCATTAATAATGCTTGTTGAGCAATATTTGCTGGATTACATGCAACTGTGTCTGCTTGTCTTACAAATACACCTTTTGTTTGATCATCGAATCTATCAGTAATAATTCTTAGATCAGATTGTATATCCTCAAAAAGGCTTGCTATTTCAGCAAGACATGCTTGATGAGCTAGATCATAGTCAATATGTCTATGATCTTCGGGCGAAGAACCTGGATCTGTATCAATATCAGAATGGTCAACTGTAGTTTTACCTACACCTTCAGTCCCCGATTCTGTAAATATTTTTGCATGTCCGCTCATTTATATCCTTATACCATTGTTATCCCACTTGTGCTAGATACATACTGTTTTGCCATTTCGCTATCAGTTTTATGTATAACTAACACTGCACTTTTATTTATTTTCAGTTTTGCATCTGGGTTAATGGTAAAGGAGAACGGACCTAGTCCGATACCTTGCGCTGTTGCCATAATAGCCATTGGCTTTTCAACTGTAACTGATTTGTCATCTTCTTCTACAAATCGAGCAACTACTTCTTCGCCTGCTGTTGTTTTAATTGTAATTGTATCTGTTGCCTTGTAAGGCGTTTCAATTATCATAAAGTGTGTCCTGTTCCTGTGTAATTCGTTTCTTCTACATAACGTGTAAACTGTTCATAGCCGCCAACTTTTAGTCCATTGACAACAATCTGTGGGAATGTTCTAGCTTCTGGGAATTCTTCTAAAACTCGTTCACGTTCAAAGTCTTTGCCCAGTTCTAAATATTCAAATTGATATCCACGTTGTTCACAAAATGCTTTTGCTTTTGTGCATGATGGACATGCAGGTTTACCCCAAATGTGTATCATAGTGAGAATCCTTTAAGTTTATCTTTATCTACATCTTGTTTGATGCCGCCAATAACATAAGATTCAACTTCTGTTTCTTGTGGAGCAACTTGCAAGCCTGAACTCGACAACCAATGCTGTGTCCAAGGTAATGGGTTTGTGTTAACAGGTTGATCAAATATAGCATTAAACCCTAGAGCTTTTAATCTACGATTAGCAATGTATTCTACATACTGATGCAACAATACTGCATTCAATCCAATCATACTTCCGTCTTTAAACAAGTAATTAGCCCAGTCTTTTTCTTCTTCAACACAGGTACGCCACAATTCATATACTTCTTCTTCACACTCTTTAGCAATAGATACCATCTCTGGATCGTCTTTGCCTTGCGCCCAAAGTTTAAGAATGTGTGTACTAAGTGCTAAATGCTGTGCTTCATCACGAGCAATCAATGAAATAATCTTAGCTGAACCTTCCATTAGTTTTAGTTCACCAAAACCAAAGGTGCAAGCAAAACTTACATAAAAACGAAGTCCTTCAAGAATGTTCACTGTGTGCATTGCAAGATAAAGTTTTTTCTTTACTTCACGCATTGAACCTTTACCTTTGTGGATAAAGTTATCAGCTGCTTCGTTAAATGCATCATAATGTTTGGTTACTGAAACAGCACGGGCAATAATTTTTTCATCTTCTAAAATAGTATCAAACACTTCACTTGGATCTGCGTACACATTTTTCATAATGTGTGTGTACGAACGTGAATGAATAGTTTCGAAAAAGTCCCAAGTTACAATGCAACCTTCTAGTTCAGGTAAACTTACATGAGGTAAGAAACTTAAACAAGGACCACGCCCTTGCACACTATCTAATAGTGTTTGATATTTTAAGTTAGCAGTAAAGATATGTTTCTGCTCTGGACGAAAGTTAGCAAAGTCTGCTCTGTCCTTTTGCAAACTTACTTCTTCTGGACGCCAAAAGTAACCTAGCATTGTTTGATTTAATTTATCAAACACAGGAAACTTAAATGTGTCATACCTCTGTGTGTTTTGTTCTTCTCCAAAAAACATAGGCTGTTTTGTGAAGTCGACTTTTTCTTTATTAAAAACTGTTTTTACCATTGATCAATCCTATATTATTCTTTTTTAATATATACGATTTTATAACGTTTGTCAACCATTAAATTGCACATGCTTCACAAAGCTCATCTTCTTCAACTAATAATGGTTGTTCTAATTCTACTTCTTCTTTTAGCTCACTTGGATCTTCTTTATAATCATAAGTGTTTTGATAGTATGAAGTTTTCCAACCGTATTTGTATGTGTTTAATAAATCTTGTAGCATAACTGACATAGGTACTTCATTATCTGCATACTGTGTTGGATTGTAACTCCAGTTGCCCGATATTGCTTGATCAAAGAACTTTTGCATTACCGCGACAATATTGATGTAACCTTCGTTGCTAGGCATGTCCCACAACAAGGTGTAGTATTGCTTAAGACTTTGATATTGTGGGACAATCTGTTTAAGGGGGCCTTTTTTGCTTTTCTTAACGGACAGGTAGCCTCTAGGTGGCTCGATTCCATTTGTTGCGTTTGACACAACAGATGAGCTTTCTGATGGCATTTGTGCGGACAATGTGCTGTGACGAAGCCCGAACTCTCTGATATCATTGCGTAAACTATCCCAATCATAATTTAGATTGTTCTCCACTACTGCATCGACATCTTTCTTGTAAGTATCAATTGGAAGGATGCCGTCTGAGTATTTAGTGCGGTTAAAATATTCGCAGGCTCCTCTTTCTTTAGCAAGTTCATTAGATGCTTTTAACAGATAGTATTGGAATGCTTCTGTTAAGTCGTGTACAAGTTTCCATGCATTTTCGTCTGCATAATTTACTTTGTTTTTGGCAAGATAATGTGCAAGCCCAATATAACCAATACCAAGTGAGCGTCTTGCTTTTGTAGAAATCTCAGCTGCCTTAATTGGATAACGCTGATAGTCAATAATTTCTTCTAGCGCACGAACTGCTAAGTCACATAATTCTTCTAAATCATCTAAACTTTTAATAACACCTACATTAATAGCACTTAGAATGCATAGAGCAATTTCGCCATTTTCGTCATCAATATGTTGTAATGGTTTAGTAGGAAGTGTAATCTCCTGGCATAAGTTACTCATGTATACTGTATCTTTAAATGAACTATGTGTGTTACAGTGATCTACATTCATAATATAGATACGTCCAGTTTCAGCACGTTCTTTAATTAGTGCAGAAAACAATTCCATTGCATCGATCTTTTTCTTCTTGATACTCGTCTTGCGCTCGTACATTTCATACATTTCTTTAAATGCATCTGAATCACCAAAATACGCTTCATACAATCCTGGAACATCATGTGGCGAGAACAAGGTAATTTCACCTCCGCTAAGGAGGCGTTCATACATTGTTTTGTTTAACTGAATTGAGTAATCTAGTTTACGTACACGGTTGTCTTCTGTACCTTTGTTGTTCTTTAGCACAAGAATGTCTTCAATCTCTTGATGCCAAAACGGGAAATGTGTGGTGGCAGAGCCGCCGCGTACACCATTCTGCGTACAACATCTTACAGTTGACTCAAACTTCTTTAAGAAAGGAATAATCCCAGTGTGTGCGACTTCTCCGCCTCTGATCTTACTGTTTACCCCGCGGATACGTCCTGCGTTAATGCCGATACCTGCTCTTTGTGCAGTGTAACGTCCAATAGCCATGTCACTAGAAAATATGGAATCGAGAGTATCGTCACTGTCAACAAGAACGCAACTAGCAAACTGACGGACAGGGGTACGAACACCAGCCATAACGGGTGTGGGGATGTTAATTCTAAAAAGTGAGGTCGCATCATAGTATCTCCTTACATAGTGCATTCTATCTTCTTTTGGATAGTTAGCAAATAGTGTTGCTGCAATCATCATATACATAAATTGAGGAGTTTCAAAAATTTCACCTGACGAACGATCTTGTACAAGATATTTGTCTACAACTTGACGCAGTCCTGCGTAAGTAAAGTTTTCGTCACGTTTGTGATGCAAGTACGAATCCATTCTTTCAATTTCTTCAGCAGAATACTTTGCCAGTATTTCTGGATCGTAAACGCCTCTTTCAATATAAGATTAATCATTTTACGAAAAGACATTGCATGGAATTCACCAAACACTTGTTTATATAAACCATAACTTAATAAACGTGATGCAGCAAATTGATAATTTGGATTTTCTAAAGATATTAAATCGTTCGCTGAACGAACTAGTATTTCTTGTATTTCTGCAGTACTCATACCGTCATAAAATTGTAAATTAGCATTCATTTCAATTTGACTACTACTAACGCCAGCAAGTCCTTCGCAGGCATGCATAACTACTTTGTGAATCTTATCAATGTTAAGATGTTCACTGGTCCCGTCACGTTTGATAATCATGGTTCCATTTGTCATTATTTTTCCTCTTTAATTATTTTGATATTTATTGAAGTGCTGGCATCTCATGTTCAATTTCAGAATAGATAGTTTTAGGTAATTCGTCTTTATGAACATAAGTGTCTCCGTTGAATCCGATTACAATGTTGTCTACATAAAGTAGGTAGTATGTAGCAGAATTTTCATTGTCTCGTACAATATGTATCTCATAGGCCGACTGGGATAAACAGTCAGTTAATTGCAAGGTGTAACATATTGCAAGTATTTTAACAAAGGAACAATAATTATTTTCCGCTAATAATTCCCAAGGATCGGGCCAAGTACTTTTAGTCCACGGGTCAGCTGATATTCTACACAATGGTGCTTTATTGTAAAAATCAATTGTGTCTTGGATAGGATCTTTTGAGCTTTCAAGCGACTTTCGGAAGTCACTCCAGATGGCTAACCGTTCTTCATATTTCTTTTCAAACATTAACTACGACTTAGTTTTGATTTTATAGTACATTACAGCATCATCGCTATTAGTTGAGTTTAACATCATAACCGCTACTGTGTCAACCGATAAATCAAGATCTTCATCATAATTTTGTGCTGAAAATTCTATGTTTTCGTCATATTGTGAATCACCTGCAAAGTCGTATTCGTCTGTTAATGTGACAAAATCATTTGAAGGATCAACTACTATAGTCAGCGTTCCACTTCTTGTTGCATTTACTGCACTACTTTTGTAGATATAATCTATTTCATATCCTTTTGCAGTATCAGCAGGTAATCTAAACAGTTTTGTAGGTGTGCCTGATTGTCCTACGTTAACTGAATTTGTGTGATCAAATTCTGTAATTACTGGACCTTTAACTTCTGGATTGTAAACAACTCCTGAAATAAAAGTTTGATCATGTCCTAATTCTTCTGTTCTTTCGAACCAATCTCCTCTACTTGAATTACTTGCTGATGTAAATTCAATTATAGGATGTACATTGTTTAACGATGTACCACCTTCGTTTCCTACTTGATAGAATTTATTATCAATACTTTTGTTCTCTTCGCCAGCGGCAATATAGATAGCTTTAATATAAATGTCTTTAAAAGTAGAATTTGAAATAATATTATTTTTTGGTCCAGTTAACATTCCAGGAGTACCTAGTACAGTTGTAGCACCAAATGCAAACCCTTGCCATACATGAGTTACTAAACAGTTGTCCCATATATTATTTGTTATATCATGATCTGTTTTAACTGCTGTTACCCAATTTTTAATAACAATATTTTCAAAAGTATTATTTTGGCAAGTAACTGCTGTGCTTAACGATGTCATTCTTAATGCATCACTTTCACCGTCAACTGTATCTCCAAACTCAAACGAACCTTGTAGTGTGATATCTTTAAAAATACTGTCTTTACAACTACGTAAAACAATACCAGGTCCTTGTTCCGAACGGATAGTAAGTCCTGAAACTTCAATATGCCTTGCCTGTGTTAGAGTAGAGCTGTTTTCATCTCCTGGGTAGTTTCCTGGTAATGCTTGATCGTTTACTGTCATAAATGCAGGATAACCTGCGCCTGAAAGAATAAAAGTTTTTTCTTGTCCTGCGCCTCTAATAGTAGCAAACGGAGGAATATAAATTGTACTAGTAATTTGATATTCGCCTGCTTCAAGATAAAGTTCTACTCTCGAAGTTGGCTGTCCTTTATTACTTGCATTTAAGTATAATTGATCTAATGCTCGTTGTAACTCTGCTGTTTGGTCTGTGCCGTCACCTGATGCACCAAATGCTCTAATACTTACTTTATCATCTAATCTATCTTGTAAAGTGCGTAGGACAGGACTATTAGGATTAGATCCTGTTTGTATGTTTAGATTCTTTTTATAACTGTAAGTATTTGCAAATTCAAAAAGATTATCATGTTCACTTAAAAGTTTTGTATTTCCAACTGCTGGTGAGCCTTCTGATACTGAACCATTACCTATATATAATTCTTGTGAATCAACTGCCCAACCAAATTCGCCGCTGGACAATTGAGGTAATCCAGAACCTTCGTTCTTTTTTCCTCTTCTTACTTGTATTCTTGAAATTGATACAACTGCCACGAGTTTCTCCTACGCTTTATTTAAAGTATTTATGCGTATTTCTCGTAATACTCGTAAACTCGCTTCCACCATTCATCTTTCCAGTCATCAAACTCGTCTGGCCAAATGTCAAACTGTTGATATTCGCCTGCACGACTGCACATAAACACATGTCCTTCACGTATATCTGTACCGTGAACTTCATTATGTGCTAGTGCATATGCTGTTAATTGTAAAAAGTAATCAACTACCCATTCTTCTTTTTTAGGTTTATTCGTTTGTTTAAAATCCATTATGCAAGGTTGTCCTTTGTATACACCTACAAGGTCAGTTGTTCCTGCATAAATTCCTGGAACGTATAATGGCACTTCGCTACCCCAAATTTCGTCCACATCATTCATAGCATTTTCTTTTATTTGTGTAGCCATCATGTGTGCTTGTTGTGCATAAGGATTACTGCCAGGATCGGGCCATTCGCCTGTGTCAATGTAGTCCTCAAGATACTTGTGCATACGTGTACCTACACCTGCGGCTTCAGTTACAATTTCTTGTGCTTTCTTTTCACCTACACGTTT
>Ga0181590_10003918_pt1 | contig 12433 bp, 9 predicted proteins | sample 071ome_34_FD_132446 | JGI IMG/M metagenome (GOLD analysis project Ga0181590, IMG submission 132446) | Coastal salt marsh microbial communities from the Groves Creek Marsh, Skidaway Island, Georgia - 071411BT metaG (megahit assembly) | ecosystem: Environmental > Aquatic > Marine > Intertidal zone... | reverse complement strand
ACAATTTTTGTGAATTTAACTCCAAAGCAAGTATGCCGCACATTCTAATTAATATGCTATTTTTGTGGGCTAAACACTAAACAACTAGGATTTTAATGGCCAAAATCGAAGAAGTAAATAAAAACAACCTCCCTCAACACGTTGCCATCATTATGGATGGTAATGGAAGATGGGCTAAACAAAAAGGTAAACTTCGTGTATTTGGTCATAAAAATGGAGTTAAAGCAGTTCAAAGCACCATTGAAGGTGCCGCAAGAGTTGGAATTAAATATGTAACTCTTTACGCTTTCTCAACCGAAAATTGGAACAGACCGAAATTAGAAGTAAATGCTTTAATGGAGCTTTTGGTAGATACTATAAAAAAGGAAGTTAAAACATTAAACAAAAATAAAATTCGTCTAAAAGCAATTGGTGATTTAGATACTTTGCCTTCTAAGGCAAAAGCTAAATTACTTGAAGCAATTGAAGAAACTTCAGGCAATGATCATATGACTTTGATCTTAGCATTGAGTTACTCTTCTAAATGGGAAATGATTAAAGCCGTTCAGAATATCTCCGAAAAGGTAAAAAATGGTGAAATTGACTCGAATGAGATCAATGAGAACACAATTAGCAATCACTTATCAACTGCTGACTTTCCTGATCCTGAATTAATGATTAGAACCTCTGGTGAACATAGAATTAGTAATTTCCTTTTATGGCAATTAGCATACGCTGAGCTTTATTTCACACCCAAGTTGTGGCCAGATTTTAGAGAAGAAGATCTTTTTGATGCTTTGTTAAGTTATCAAAATAGAGAAAGACGTTTTGGTAAAACAAGTGAACAAATTACTGAATCAAATTAATGAAAAAACTCATACTTAAATACCTATTCATCTTTATTTCTTTTTCTGTTTTTGGACAAGAAAATTCATCTGTGGATAGTATTCCTGATTCAACACTTCAAGCTATTCCCTCAATAACTTCCCAAAAAGAAATTGTAGACCTTTCTATCCCTAAAACATACAAGATTAAATCTATTGAACTGGAAGGAACAACAAGAAACAGAAGTGCCGTTTTAATTAGAAGCGGAATTGCGGAAGGTGATATGATTAAAATCCCAAGCGATGCTACCAATGAAGTAATTAAAAAGTTATGGGAGTCTAAACTTTTTACGGATGTTAAGTTGTTCATTAAAAAAATTGAAGGAGAAGAAGTTACCCTTTTAATTAAATTAAAAGAAACTCCTCAAATTGGAAGCATTCGTGTTGTAAAAGCTGAAACTGGTAAAAATCCATCCAAAAGTGAAAGAGAGGATCTAGAGGGAAATCTTAAAAACTTAACCTACCGCACTTATAACCAAAATGTTGTTTTCAGATCAGAGGAAATCATCAAACAATACTATTTAGGAGAAGGTAAATTGTACCCTAAAATCAAACATTATACAGAAAATGACACCACAAAAAACAATAAACTGATTCTTTATTTTGAGATTGATGAAGGACCTAAAGTAAAGATTGAGGATATCGTTTTTAAAGGTAATCGCGCGCTTCCCGATTCAAAACTGAGAAGAGCTATGAAAGAGACCAAGCGTAAGCTTTGGTGGAACATTTTTAGAAGTTCCAAATTCATCGAACCTGAATATATTGAAGACTTAAAATTAGTTTCTGCGGCCTACATGAAATATGGTTTCAGAGACATGAAGATAATAAGCGACTCAATTATCAAAACTGAAGATGATAGAGTTAAGTTATTAATTACTATTGACGAAGGAAATAGATATTATTTCAGAAACATCAAGTTTACTGGAAACACCAAGTACAAAAGCGATTTCCTATTAAAATACTTGGATATTCAAAAGGGTGATGTTTATGATGAGCAAAGACTTCAACAAAGATTATCGATGGATCCTCGTCAAACGGATGTAAGTTCATTATATCTTGATGATGGATATTTATTCTTCAACCTTCAAACTAAAGAGGTGAAAATTGAAAACGACTCAGTTGATTTAGAAATTCAAATTTTTGAAGGAAAACAAGCTATTGTTGGACAAATCTCAATTGTAGGTAATACCAAAACCAGTGACCATGTAATACTACGTGAGATTTTTATGCGACCTGGTGATTTATTTAAACGCTCAGACATCATCAGATCTCAACAAGCCTTAAATGCGTTAAGATATTTTGCGCCCGAAAAACTACAAGTTAATCCAAAACCCAACCCTGCAAATGGAACTGTTGATATTGAGTTTGTCGTTGAAGAAGCTCCTTCTGATCAATTTGAATTACAAGGAGGTTTTGGTGCTGGACGTGTAGTTGGTACGCTTGGATTAAGCTTTAATAACTTTTCAACGAAAAGATTCTTCAAGAAAAAATATTGGACCCCTATTCCTTCTGGTGATGGACAAACATTGAGTTTAAGAGCTCAGTCTTCAGGACCATGGTATCAATCTTATAACTTCAGTTTTATTGAGCCTTGGTTTGGAGGAAAAAAACCAAATGCCTTAAGTACATCTGTTTACCATACAAGATTACAAAGCACATCTACTGGAGGATACCAATATATTACTGGTGCGAATGTTGGTTTAGGACAAAGACTGAATAAACTTGATAATTTTTTCAGAGGACAATTATCATTGGGTTATCAGAGATATAATGTTTTTAATTATGCTGGTTTAAATATCGCAACAGAAGATGAAGGGAAGTTTAACAACTTAAACTTCAAAGGGACGATTTCCAGAAGTAGCATTGATCAGCCAATATATCCAAGATCAGGAGGAGAATTTAACTTAATTGCACAATTAACATTGCCATTTGTTTCTATGTTTAATTCACCTGAAGAAATAAAAGCAATGAGCGAAACAGAACAATACAAATGGATTGAATATCACAAATACAAGTTCCACGCAGGTTGGTATAACAAAATTGCTGGAAATTTAGTGCTTCACTCAAAGGTCAACTTTGGAGTTTTGGCCTCTTACAATAAAAACATTCCAATTTCTCCTTTTGAGCGTTTCTACATGGGAGGTTCAGGTTTAACAGGGTTCAATATAGATGGACGTGAAATTATTCCTTTAAGAGGATTTACCGAAGCCAATTCCTCCAATGTAGTTTACGAAGGTGATGGGGCAAACGGAGGTGTTGGAGCTGTTAAATACACCTTTGAATTGCGTTATCCAATTAGTTTAGAACAACAAGCTACAATTTATGCATTAGGTTTTGCAGAAGCAGGTAACACTTTTGAAACGCTTCGCCAATTTGACCCATTAAACGTAAAGAAAACTGCTGGTGTTGGTATTCGTTTATTCTTACCAATGTTAGGTATGTTAGGATTTGATTATGGGTTCCCATTCGATGCTGCAAACAGATTACTTAAACCTTCATTCTCTTCTCTTCCGGGACAATTCACTTTTACTTTCGGAGGAAACATAAGTGGATGGTAAAATTAAGATCATGAAAAAACTTGTTTTCCTTTTTGGTATACTCTTTGCCTTTTCAGGTCAGGCACAAAAAATTGCCTTTGTTAACACAGATAAAATTTTAGAAAAAGTTCCTGAGTATCAATCAGCACAAGAAAAACTGGATGTACTAGCTGTACAATACCAAAAGGAAATAGAAGAAAAACAGGCGGAAATTAATAAAATGAATGCTAGTTATCAGGCTGATAAAATCTTACTTTCTAAATCGATGAGAGTCAAAAGACAAGAGGAATTATCGAAAACTGAGTTTGAGTTATCTGAGTTAAGAAAGAAACGTTTTGGGCCAAAAGGAGACCTTTTTAAAGAAAGACAAAAAATGGTAAAACCAATTCAAGACAAAATTTACAAAGCAATTCAAAAAGTAGCTGAGGAAGGACGATTTGCATTTGTATTAGACTCGGCATCGGAAGTTGCTATTTTATACTATAGTGATAAGTACGATAAAACTGATGACGTCCTGAAAGAATTGGGATATTTGTAGTATCCTTGCTAACTAATTAAGAACAACATTTAACACAACAAAATGAAAAAATCTATTTTTCTTTTAATATTAGGATTAAGCTCAACTTTTGCTTTTAGTCAAACTTCAAAAGTTGCTCATGTTGAAACTCAATCTATGATGCAGGAACTTGTTATCAAAGACTCTGTTCAATTTAAATTAATGAAGTTCAGTCAAATGCTTCAAAAAGAGCAGGCTGCTAACGAGCAAAATTTACAAAGACAATACAATGAGTTAGCGCTTTTACAGGATTCATTACCTGAAGAGGTATTTAAAATTAAATACCAATCTTACGAAAGAGCTGCAAAAGAATACCAAGAACAGATATTGCCTGGCCTACAAAAGAGCATGCAAAACAAAGAACTTTTTCTTTTAGAACCTATCGAGAAGAAGATTGATGAAGCAATTGAAAAAGTAGCAAAAGAAAACAAAATTGCATACGTTTTAAGAGCAGAAGCTTTAATGTATGCTGGTGGTACAGATATTTCAAAATTAGTTCGTAAAGAATTAGGTTTACCTGAAGAACCACAAGACATGCAAGAAATGCAAAACTTAATGATGCAACAGCAAAACATGGGACTTCCGTTAGGAAACTAATCTCCCACATAACATAATTTTAAAAGTCCTCATATGAGGACTTTTTTTGTTTGCAGAAAATCTATAATTTGAAGTTGTGAAAATTACTATTTCAACAATACAAGCCGATTTATTTTGGGAAGATAAATCTTCGAATTTGAAAATGTTTGAAACAGCATTTGAAGAGGTTTCTAACGATTCCAAACTTGTTATTCTTCCAGAAATGTTCTCAACTGGATTCTCAATGAACCCGTGTCATTTGGCCGAAATGTATAATGAAAAAACGGTGAACTGGATGCAAACCAAAGCAAAAGAAATTAATAAATGGATTTGCGGGAGTCTTATCATTCATGAAAATGACACTTATTATAATCGTTTGTTCGTTTGTTCTCCAAATGGTAAATATCACACTTACAATAAAAAGCATTTATTCCGCTACGCTAATGAGCATTTAAATTACTCCGATGGTAGTAATGAACTCATTTTGGATATAGAAGGTGTTAAATTTTCATTTTTCATTTGTTACGATTTAAGATTCCCGGTTTGGAGCAGAAACTTAAATCTAAAATATGATGCTGCGGTTTACGTTGCCAATTGGCCCAAAAAAAGAAGAGAACATTGGTCATCTCTTTTGAAAGCAAGAGCAATCGAAAATCAAGCTTATGTTATAGGAGTAAATAGAATTGGAACTGATGGAAACGGAGTTGAACACTCTGGGGATACTGCTGTATTTGATGCACTTGGTAAACAAATTTCCAAAACTCAACCTCATGAATTTTGCGTGGAAAATGTAGAATTGAATATCGATTTATTAAGAGAATACAGAGCCAAATTCCCAGCTCATTTAGACGCTGATGATTTTAAGTTATTGTGATATTTTCAACCACAGATCTTATTGATTTCGCAGATTTTAATAATACAAACTAAATTAGTATCCGAGGGACCCCAAAGATCTGCGGGCGAACATCAAAATCATTACTATAAATACTCTAACTTTAAGTATGCAAAAACTCTTGCTCATAACCCCTCCTTTCACTCAGCTGAATACACCTTATCCAGCAACAATGTATTTAAAAGGATACTTAGATTCAAAAGGAATTCCAAGTGAGCAAAGAGATTTAAGTATTGAGCTATTTCTAAAGGTTTTCTCACAATCATTTTTAGAAAAAGTATTTAATAAAGTGCATGAACTCAAAGAAGTATTCTATCCTGAAATTTTAGAGGATAAAAACGAATATCTACAAACTATTGATTCGGTAATTACTTTTTTACAAAACCAAAGCACAGTTAAAGCATACCAAATTCTAAGTGAATCATTCCTTCCCAAACACCATAGGTTTGTCAACCTCGATGAACTTGAGTATTCATTTGGTGACATGGGTTTATTGGATAAAGCAAAACACTTTGCTACATTATATATTGAAGAATTAGGCGACTTTATTACTGCTAATCTTGATGAAGATTTTGGTTTTACCAAGTACGCGGAAAAGATTGCCCGAACAGCAACTTCGTTTGCGCCAATTGAAGAAAAGCTGAATGAAAAACCGTCTATTATTGTGGACGAATTAGTTCAGTTAATGGATGAGAAAATAAAGGAAATTCAACCAACAGCAGTTGGTTTTACAATTCCTTTTCCTGGTAACCTCTACTCTGCATTAAGAGCTGCTCAATTTATAAAACAAAACCACCCACATATTAAAATTTTCTTTGGGGGTGGTTACTGTAATACGGAACTAAGAAGTTTAAAAGACCCCACTATTTTCAAATATGTGGATCATATTCTTTTAGACGATGGTGAGGCTTCAATTGAGAAATTATTGGATTTTGTTGAAGGTAATGATGAGCAATCTAATCTAATAAGGACTTTCTCTTTGGTTAATGGAGAAGTAAAATACAATCACAACAACTATTCTCATAAACATAGTGAATTACCCTCTCCTTCCTACGAAGGATTAGATATGAGTTTATATGTTTCCTTCCTAGATGTACTAAACCCCATGCATCGAATGTGGAGTGATGGGAAATGGAATAAACTAACAGTTTCTCATGGTTGTTATTGGGCTCAATGTTCTTTTTGCGATGTTGGTTTGGATTACATCGGAAGGTATGAAAACACAACGGCAGAGGAATTAGTGAACAAAATGGAAAGCCTCATTGCGCAAACTGGCGAAATAGGATTCCACTTTGTTGATGAAGCAGCTCCACCAAAAATGTTGAAAGCAATATCTGAAGAGATTATTAAACGAAATTTAAAAGTAGTTTGGTGGACGAATATTCGATTTGAAAAAACATTCTCTTTTGAACTATGCCAATTAATGGCCAAAGCAGGTTGTATTGCCGTAACTGGAGGCTTAGAAGTGGCTTCTGACAGACTTTTACAGCTAATGGATAAAGGAGTAAGCATTGAACAAGTTGCTAACGTTACACGCAACTTCTCCGATTCGAGTATATTAGTACATGCCTACTTAATGTATGGTTTCCCAACAGAAACTGCCCAAGAAACAATTGATTCGTTAGAAATCGTTAGACAATTATTCGAAAACGGATGCATTCAATCTGGTTTCTGGCATTTATTCACAGCAACAGCCCATAGTCCGGTTGGATTAAACCCAAAGAAGTTTGGTATTAAAATTACTGGACCAAAATTCGAAGGTTTTGCGGATAATGATTTATTCCATGAAGACCCTCAAGGAGCTAATCATGAAAAATTCTCAGAAGGATTAAAAACTTCCCTTTACAATTTCATGAATGGAGCTGGATTAGATTGGGATGTTAGCGAATGGTTTCCTTTTAAAACACCAGCGAGTACAATTCCTCCTAATTTGATTGCCAACTATTTGAGGTGATTTTTTGCTTATAGATCAATAATCAAATCAAAAACCTAGGATGTGACGTATGGTATGAAAAAATAAGATCTGAAACTACAATTAAGCCTCTACCCAATCACCGTGCTCTCTAATTAAATCAATCAGCTTATCAACCGCTTCTTCTGAAGGAATGGATTTTTCAACTACCTCCTGACCTTTATAAAGCGTGATTTTCCCTACTCCTGAACCTACATATCCGTAATCAGCATCAGCCATTTCTCCTGGTCCGTTAACGATACAGCCCATGATTCCAATCTTCACCCCCTTTAAATGAGAAGTTCTTGAACGTATCATTTGAGTGGTTTCTTGAAGATCGAATAATGTTCGTCCGCAACTTGGACATGAGATATATTCTGTTTTGGAAATTCTAGTTCTTGTTGCTTGGAAAAAGCCAAATATAGCAGCCATAACTCGCTGAGACGGTAAATCCGATTCAACCCACACACCGTCGCTTAAACCATCAATTAACAATGCTCCAAAATCAGTAGATGCGTACAATTGAAAATCATCTTCATTTAACCCATCATATGCTCGTTTAACAATAACTGGATTTTTGATTTGTTTACTTCCTAATTGATTGAAAATTCGACGTTGATCTGCCATTCCATGCTCATGAGTAGTGGCTAAAATTAGCACAACGTTTTCTGGCAATTCAAAATCTTCATTGTCAATTTCTTCAGTCTTAACCTCAACAAATGCTACTCCCTCGGTATCAATGTAATCTCCAAATTCATACAAAGGAAAATGTCTTTCCTTTTCCTCCCAATCGCTTCTATTTTGAATAATTCCCAATGTACCTGGTATATCAAAAGCAATAGATTTATTACCCAAGTAGATATAGTCTGCTGCCACATCTTGAATCGTCCACTTATCGTCATTTACGTTGTAAACATACCCAAATGGATAAAGGTGAGCTGGTTTAATTTCATCAAACTCGCTTAAATCAACTATAACTCTTGGAACTTCAGTTCCACCAATATTTGAAACTAATTGCGACTCTCTTCTTTTGTATTCAAATGGATTGATTACTATTTTTTCAACCTGGGGCAATTTAGGTGCTTGGTATCTTGTAACATAACGATCGGCTAATGCTTTTGCAACTGGCGCTTCAAATTCGGGATCTTCGGTTAAAGAAACTCTTATGGTATCACCCAAACCATCCTCTAACAATGTTCCAATACCAGCAGCACTTTTTATTCTTCCATCTTCTCCATCTCCAGCTTCGGTAACTCCTAAATGCAACGGGTAATTCATTCCCGCAGCTATCATATGGTTCACCAACAAGCGGTACGCATTAACCATTACTTTGGGGTTACTCGCCTTCATTGATAAAACAATGTTGTGATAATTTAAGTCTTCACAGATTCTTAAAAACTCCATTGCTGATTCAACCATTCCAAGTGGCGTATCACCATATCTACTTAAAATTCTATCCGATAAAGAGCCGTGATTTGTTCCAATCCTCATTGCTGTACCATACTCCTTACAAATATTAACTAACGGACTGAATTTTTCACGAATTCTATCTAATTCAGCATTGTACTCTGAATCCGTATATTCTATTTGCTGGAACTTCTTTTTGTCCGCATAATTCCCTGGGTTTACACGAACTTTTTCAATCAATCTTGCAGCAACTTCTGCGGCATTAGGCGTGTAATGAATATCCGCAATTAAAGGAACATCATATCCTCTGGCTTTTAATTGCTTTTTAATTTCACCGAGGTTTTCTGCTTCTTTCTTACTTGGAGCTGTTATTCTTACGTATTCACAACCAGACTCAACCATTCTGATTGTTTGTTCAACAGTAGCCAAAGTATCCATTGTATCGGTAGTTGTCATACTTTGAATACGAATTGGATTATCTGCTCCTAAAGCAACGTCACCAATTTTAACCTCTCTTGTTTTGAAACGAGAGTAATTAGTATAATCATTACAATACTTCCAATTTTCGATACTTGACATACTGAACAGTTTTGTCCAAAAATAACAAAAAGCCCTTTGGAATAAGAGGCTTTTAACAGAGTTTAAATAGAGTTTTCCTATTTATTTATAAGTAGTGGTTTTGCAAAGGTACTTTTATCCGACAGCTCAAAGCTTAGCGCATAATGACCTGCGGCTATATCACCGATATAGAATTGATTATTTGTCATTGAGAATTCTTTAATTTTTCTTCCATTTAAATCTTGGATTAATAATCTCTTAATCTCATCTTCTTTACCATCAAGACCTTGAATATAGATAATATCTGAAGCCGGGTTTGGGTAAATTTTCGAATTCATTAACCAAGGTTCATAAGACGAATTCAAATCTGATTGGCTATTATCATTAACCACCTCAATATTGTATTTAAGCGAATCTTTAATTGTAGTTCCGTAAGTGTTTTCGGGCCAAACAACAATTGTATTGCTCCCCTCAGCATGCCTTGACAACATCACGACATCCTTAATTTCCACTATTGCCGTATCCCCAGGCATTATATAATCTACAGATTCAAATGTCTGTGGATCAGTTATCCTCATCGATACAGTAGATTCGACATCATTTAACCAACTGTAATATTTGGGATTTGAAGGAAAAGCCTCGTTAGTTACCTTGATTTTATTGTCGAAAGAAGCAAAAACTGTATATCCTCCACCATTCCAATATACATATGGTGTTTGCATTGCACCGTCTCCAATATTGGTGATTGCGTATTGATATTTCATAGTATCGCCCACCGCGACTTGATCGCAAGTACACAACATTTTAATTTCTGACGCAATTTTTATAATGCTTTGTTGACTAAAAGTTTTTTCGAAAATGAAAACCGAACAAACCGCAATAAATAAACCTATTTTTCTCATAACCCTTCTAATAACCTCCCATAATTTACAACTTTTTATAGTTTTTTTCCTAACTTGAATAAATAATCTTACCCGTTTAAGAAAGTAAATTGGACATCCTTAAAAGAATTATACAATCCCTTAGTAAAGAAGAAGTAAGGTATTTCAAACTTTACTCAAATCGTATATCATCTGGTGAGGTAAGAAAAGACCTCTTACTTTTTGATTACATCCGAAAGCATGGTGAGGATTATAACGAAGAAAAGATTTTCAATAAACTTTACTCATCAGGCTCAAAAAATCCATTTTACAGACTAAAAAATAGGATTGCAGAAGATTTGAATAAGAGTTTAACAATTCAGCATTACAGCTATTCAGAAGAAGTTCAAATACACAACCTATTAACCAATGTTAAACTTTACACAAAGAAAGGAGATTTAGAGTTGAGTTTGTATTATTTGAAAAAGGCAGAAAAAATCGCCGAGCAAATTGAGGCTTATGATTTACTGGATATTATTTACAGTGAACACATTAAACTAGCTCAGGAATCACTCTCAATTAATCCGGAAGAAGTTATTCAAAAAAGGAAAGAAAACCTTACCATTTTAAATTCTTTAAGGGAGATGGATGATGTTTTAGCTATGGTAATTTACAGAACTAAAACAACTCAGAATTTCAATTCTAAACAAAACCCAATTATTCCCCTTTTAGAAAAAACGGTTAACGAGGTATCTGGAAACAAAAGTTTAAAAAAAGGATCGAAACTGCGTTTAAAAATATACAGAGCAGTATCTCAAGTTTTATTGCAAAGACACGAATATGTGGCTTTAGAAGAATATTTGGAGAAAACTATCAAAGATTTCACTGAGGAGAAACTGTTTAATAAATCCAATCATGAGTCTAAACTTCAGATGTTGACCTACATGGTAAACTGCCTGAATAAGAATAAAAAGTATAAAGAATCGCTTGATTATGCAGAGCTTTTAAAAGCCGCAATGGAAGAATTTAGCGGAATAGGAAAGGATAAATATTCATTCTTTTATTACAATGCTCTGGTCAATAATTACGGTATTTTAAATAAAGAAAAGGCGATTGAGATTTTGCTTGAGTTAAAAGCATCTACTTGGCTGAAAAAAACCCCCTATTATGAGGTTTTTGTTTACGGTAACTTAGCAATCCTAAAATATAACTTAAAACAGTACAAAAAAGCAGCTAAATATCTTCACCAATTATATTTATTAGATAGCTACAAAAACACAGACGCTTCCTACAAATTCAAAACGGAAATTGCAGAATTATTAATTCGATACGAACTGAACGATTTTGATTACTTGGAATATAGAATTAAACAAGTGCGAAAGGATTTTAAAGAAAAATTAACGCTTCAAGAGAATAGTAGAGAGCTGAAATTACTTGAAATTATAAGCGAGTTAATTTATACCAATTCAATAAGATCGAATAAACAATTACTTGAAAAAATAAATCATTTTATTGAAGATAAATCTCAAGAGGAAAGACTTTACTCTGAAATGATTGATTACAATGATTGGCTAAAAAGCAGACTAAAATGATGACTGAAAATATTTACCTTGATTACGCTGCAACGACTCCGGTAAAAAAAGAGGTTTTGGAAAAAATACTTCCGTTTTTCAGTGGACATTTTGGAAACTCGAGCAGCTCTACTCATCAAGAAGGTTGGTATGCTAATGGAGCTATTAAAAGGGCTAGAAAACAAATAGCAAAAGCGATTAATTGTGAAGAATCTGAAATCATTTTTAACTCTGGAGCAACGGAAGGTATAAATCAAGCTATTCGATCTATTTACAAACTTTACTACAAAAAAGGCAATCATATTGTTGTTAGTAAAACCGAACATAAAGCAGTATTGGACACTGTCAAAGATCTTGAAAAAGAAGGGGCAGATGTTACATATCTTGACGTAAATAATGATGGAATAATTGACGTTAAAACATTCAAATCAGCACTGAGGGAAAGTACTATTCTAGCCGCTGTTATGTGGATTAACAATGAAACTGGCGTTATTCAAGATATAAAATACCTATCTGAAATTGCCTACGAACACAATATCCCTTTCTTATGTGACGGAACACAAGCAATTGGTAAAATTCCAATTGATATGACAGAAAATAAAATTGGTGTTATGCCGTTATCTGCCCATAAATTTTTCGGACCCAAAGGGGTTGGGGCTCTT
>Ga0181590_10003914_pt1 | contig 12437 bp, 22 predicted proteins | sample 071ome_34_FD_132446 | JGI IMG/M metagenome (GOLD analysis project Ga0181590, IMG submission 132446) | Coastal salt marsh microbial communities from the Groves Creek Marsh, Skidaway Island, Georgia - 071411BT metaG (megahit assembly) | ecosystem: Environmental > Aquatic > Marine > Intertidal... | reverse complement strand
GATACAATATCAGGGTCGAAGACTACGAATACGTTAGACTATCTTCAAAACCACGAGGAAGATATCCTAAAAGAAAATTACAAAATTCTAACGAAAGACTATTAATTTTTTAAAATATGGCAGGAGGACCACACCCTGATAAGGTATACTTAGAGTTATTAGATCATGTACTAAATTACGGTGCAACTAAACCAGACAGAACAGGTATAGGAACGCTATCAGTTTTTGGTAGAACGTTTCATTTAGATACCTTACACACTTTTCCTTTATTGACTACTAAGTTTGTATCATTAAAAAATGTTGCTACAGAACTTAAATGGTTTTTGAAAGGAGATACTAACATTAGGTATCTTTTAGATAATGATTGCAATATCTGGAATGATGATGCTTATAACCGTTACTGTAAAGTGTGGAATTACGATTTAGATAAACCTTTATCTAAGGAAGATTATATTAAAAAAGTCAAAACTGATGATGAGTTTGCCAAAATATGGGGTGACTTAGGTCCCATTTATGGTCACCAATGGAGAAATTGGAACGGTACTGATCAACTAGCTAAACTTATGGATACTTTAAAAGAGGATCCTAATAGCAGAAGAATGATAGTAAACTCGTGGAATGTAGACGATTTAGGAGTTATGGGTCTTCCTCCTTGTCACTTCTCGTTTCAAATATATCACGAAAGAGGAAGAGTAGACCTGATGTGGAACCAAAGATCAGCTGACTTATTTCTTGGTCTCCCTTATAATATTGCTTCCTACGCATTGCTACTTAGATTGATTGCTCATGAAACTAACATGCTTCCAGGGTATATTATTGGTGCACTAGGAGACGTTCATCTCTACCAAAACCACTTAGGAGCTGCTTACAAACAGTTACAACTTCATGCTTATGAAGCACCTAAACTTAAGATTATTAGCAGTGATATTCTAAATGGTGAGTTCGAATATGAGCTCCTTGGCTATGAGTCAAACGGTGCTATAAAAGCTAAGTTAAATACTTAAAAAAGTCACTAAAATAGTTGGTCGTCTGGTGAAAAAGTACTATATTAAGGTATAGTTAAAAAGTAATAAAGGTTATGAACAATTCTAAAATTTTCGAAACTCTTCAAGCAAAAGAGGATAAACTAAATGCTAAATTAGAAATCGCTAGACAAGCTGATAATGTTGCTTCTAAAGCTAAAGACGAAGCTCTTAAACAAGTATTTGTTAAATATTTTAGTGATATTGAAACTGACTTAGAAGATATTCAGTTTGGTAGATCTTATGGTCATTCAGTAGAGATTACTTCTAAAGGTGAAGAATATGAGAAGCAAGTATGGGATGATGAGAAGGATGATTACGTTGTTAAAAAGTTCTTCAGAACTAATGAAGTAGCTAATATAAGAGCTAAAGAATCTAGTAGATGGGATGACGAGAAATCTGATGCTCATTTTACTGACTTAGGTATGAGCGTTTATTCTTCATCTGATAACTACTCAGACTTTATGATTAACAGAATGTTATTTAACGGTCAAGTAGCTATGATTATCAAAGATTTCAAAGATGATATCTTAGCTGAATTGAATAAAGTTTACGAAGAGCAATCTGAGATTTCTAAAAAGACTTGGAAAGAGGTTAACGATATTACAAAGCAGTTAGATGAGATTCGTGATCAAAGAATTAGTTTTAAAAACGATAGTATTATCGAAGATCTTAAAGCTGGTATCAAGATACTAAATGATAAAACTGCTTATATTCAAGAGAGATATGATGACGGTACCGGAGGTATTGTTGAAGCTAAAATTACTAGAATGTCTTACTCTGGTAAATCTGCTGACTTAGCTGTTAAGACTTTAGGTAGAAGATGGGATCAGAAAGCTGAGGCTTATGTCGACTGTATCTACGATAGAGAGTTAACTAAAGTAAGAGTGAAAAATATACTTGATGCTTTCGTTAGCAACTACAACGGATTAACTTGGGAAAGAGTATAATGCAATACGTTGTACCTAGATCCAACATAGGAAAAGGAGGATTTATACAGTTCGGGGAGATTAGATATCATGTCCCTTCCTGGACTGTAGTGCTTCCTGAAACCACTATAGATGATATAATTATGGAAGCTAAGCCTTTCGAAGAATTATTTAAAGAAGAAGAGCAATGGGAGTTTACTTCTTCTAACGGAAAAGATAAATACATTGTGAGATATAATAAAGATGGTAACCTTAGTTGTAGTTGCTGGGGATATATCGCTCACAGAAAATGTAAACATATTAAAGAAGTAAGTGATAGAACTAATTAAACATGTTTTAGGACTTTGCGGGGAACATTGGCATCCTAGTTTCATAACCTTTACTGCCAGTTCCCCTTTCGTCCTTTACTTGTCGACATATTTATATAAAATAAAGGAAGAAATATGGTCGAAAAAAAATCCCAATGGGATAGTTTCAAAGAAAAGAATGGATTCGGTTTAGCAGTTTTCGATAACTTTATAAACGAATCTGATGCTTATAAACTTTACGAAGAGTGTTTATCTGCCCCGGAAGGTGGATGGACACTTTTTTCTAGAGCAGGTTCTAGAATGGAAGAGTTTAATGACTTTATAAACTGTCCTACCGCACATAGAATAACTTATAGCTTATTTCACTCAGGAGAGTTTCTATACAACCTGGAGCAACTTACCAACATATCTGGTTTAATGCCTGATCCTCACTTAGTAGGGGCAGGATTTTCTATTATTAGAGAAGGTGATAATTTAGGATGTCATTATGACTTTAATTGGAATGATAGACTTAGAGTCCACAGAAAGGTTACTTCTATTCTATATATTTCGCCTAACTGGAAAGATGAATGGGGAGGTAATTTAGAGTACTATGATAATAATGTAGATGTAAATGATGAAGCCACATTAATTCACAGTGCTACACCGTTATTTAATAGGTTTGTTATAAGCGAGAACATTAAAGAAGGTCCTTATCACAGGGTAAAGAAAATATCTTCTCCTGGTGATAGTCCAAGATGTGCTATTAGATTTTTCTACTATGTTTCTGATGCTGAATATAAAGCTGATGACCCTCCTCATAGAAGTATTTATAAATCAAATGAATATACACATACAAGGCTACATAAATGAATTTAAGATACTATATTGTTGAAAAACAAAAGTCTAAAATTTTACTAGGTAATCTTCTGCATGTTCCAAAAGACTACTCCTTAGGCTTCCTTGCTCCATTAAGTCTATTCTCTCAAAGCGACCTAGTAACGAAGACGAAGGATTGGCAAAAGGTACTTTCTAATATTATTCGTAATATAGAATCTAACTATAAAATTGACGATTATGTTGTAGATAATTGTCATGAAATTTTTGATATAGTAAATTTAAAATTTGACAATAGACCTATTATTAAAGACTTAAGAAAAATTTTTAAAGATACAGGCATATTTGATAGAGTTTACTTTTCTGATAATAATTTGGACTTGAAAAATATAGAAGGAATGCCTAATAAACCTTACCCTTATTTCTTAGGCTGGAATGGCGGTAAGTCTGTTAATATAGGTGAATATAGAGCCTATAGGAGGAAATTCTTATTCATGAATAGAGTTGATAAATTTCATAGAAGATGGCTACTTGGCAGATTTATATCAGATGATCTACTTTCAGAAATGGACTGGTCCTATAATGTTAATAATCCAGACGCATACATTTATAAAGTTTTAGGTAAATCCGAGGCAGAAACAGGATCAGAAGACGTTACTTATGTTACTCATGATTTTATGACTGAATGTTTTTGTCATATTATATGTGAAACTAACTTTAATTTAAGTACTGAAGATACAAAAGCAGAAGGAGGATACACTAAGGGTAATAGATTTATTACAGAAAAAACTGAGAAAGCTTTTACTACAGCTAGCCCTTTTATTATAGCCTCTGGTCCTAGGTATCTAGAAAAACTTCATGAATTAGGATTTAAAACTTTTAATGACTGGTGGGATGAATCATATGATAAAATCACTCACCCTAAAAAACGTTTAGAAGCAATACTTAATGTAATAAAATATATTAATACAAAATCTTATGAAGAGTTAATGGCCATGTGGAAAGAAATGAAGCCTGTTTTAAAACATAACCAAGATTTAAACAAATGGTACTACATACAGAACTTAAATGGTATAAACACAAGATTCCCTGGTCATTTTATGTCAAATATTGAAGGACTCTATTTTAATTCCAGCGGTAATTTGACAGATCCTAATGATATATTTAAACCTTATAGAAGTATATGAAAAGTTATTTAATTAATGATCCTTGGGATTGGGTTACTCATTTTGAAAAAGCCATAGCAAAATATACAGGTGCTAAGTATGCTATTGCTTGTGATTCAAACTCCAATGCTCTTAGGCTTTTGCTTCATTACAAGAGAATAATAGATAGAGACATTATTATCCCAGCTAATACTTACATTTCAGTTCCTAATCAAATTATATTAAGTGGCAACAGACCAAAATTTATGGATATCGAATGGGATGGATTATATGAAATTGATAATACCGGCATAGTTGATGCAGCAACAGCATTTTATCAAGGCATGTATTCTGATTATTTAGGTACTCATATGGTACTTTCTTTTCATCTTAAGAAAATTTTAAATATTGGCCAAGGAGGAATGATTCTTACTAATGATAGTAAGTTTGAAAAATGGGCCAGGCCGATGATTTACGATGGAAGACATAAGTATAAAATGTATAATGATGACGAATTTGAATGTATAGGCTGGCATATGTACATGAGTCCGGAATCAGCTAAAAGAGGTCTAGAGATCTTTCATTCTAATAGAATTGAAGCCGATAATCCTAATGTAGGTAGTTCTAAAACTTACAAAGATTTAAGAAAACAACCCATTTTTAGTTGTTATATTGACTAAATTTTCATATATTATAGTAAATAACGGTTATGCGAAACATTAAATACATACTATTTCTATGGCTAATAGTTAGCTGTAGCAAGGAAGAGATCATAGTCCCTGAACCTCCTGTTGAACCACCAGTGATATGTGAAGTAGACTATTCTTCCCTTCAGTCAGGTATTAATAAAACATCTACTCACTACCAACCTAATAATGTTACGTTTGTTGATTATGCTGCCATGCTTAATGTAGGGCTATCTAAGTATGGATCCTACGGTATTTTTTCTGCTGGAGGAGATTTTAATCATAACTCTATAAACGACTATGTAATGGTAGTTACAGATGGAGATGACCCTTCTAACAATGAAGTAGTAATAGTAATTGATAACGAAATATCTTTAGCATTTGCTTCTCCTCAAGTTGGTACTCGTAAAATTGGAGTGATTGATCTCAATCAAGATTCATATGATGATATAATATTATTTGGTACTGGTCCGGATGTAGGAGATTCTCCTGGAGATAAAACTCATGTAATCTACCTTACTCCAAATAACTTTCAAGTAGTAGAGGTTGGACAAATAAGTGGATACCATCACACAGGAGCAGTAGGAGCAATAGAAGGTACACTTCCTGATATTTTAGATATTGATGCACAGGCAGCTTTTACTATTGGTGCACTAGAAAAGGTTAAGTACTACTTAAATGATGGTACTAATAACGGATGGACACAGAAGGAAACAAACATTCCTTATTATTTAGTTTCTAGTACCTATCAATCTGAGCTTTACGATTTTAATAATGATGGCGTTTTAGATTTACTTCTAGGTGGACACGAATGGGAAGAAGACTGGCATTCGTCTAGTCCTACTCCTCCTCAATGGAGAAATCATATTTTAATAGGACTAGGTAATGGAAACTTTGATATAGAGAATCCAATTATTCTTCCTTCTATTCCTAATTGGGGTGTTATTACTGATTTTGATATTTACGATATAGATAATGACTCATCTGTAGAGATAATAGTTTCAAGAACTACAGGTAGAAAGATGGAAGAATACCAACCCTGGCCAGAAACTTTCTACGATGGAATGAAGTTTCAAATTCTTAAGTTTAATGGAAGCTCCTGGTACGAATGGCAGGTCGTTGATCAACCGTCACAAATTTTCACAGATCCTAATATTCATATTGAGTGGCCGTATGTTACTAAAATTTATGATGTAAATAAAGATTGTTTATTAGATATTGTTCCTGAAAGTGATAAGCTTAATGCTTTATCATTTGCTCCTTTAAACTCAGTTAGAGGATTATACTTTGAACAACAGACTAATGGAACATTTGAAATAAAATATAAAAGATGATATATTATTTAGCAATAGGAATTACCTGGACAGCATGGCTGGAATGGTATACTACAAGAAACTTAGAAGGCATGTTAGGTCGAGATTGGGCAACTAGAGAAAGAATATTTCATTGCATGCTCTGGCCTTATAGTTTAGGAATTTTTATATTAGAATTTATTAAACAGTTATTAAAATGAATAGTGAAGTAATTACAGCTTACAAGAAAGCAGAGAAGGTTATATCTTCTAGCAAAGGCCCAGAACATTTTAAAGCTTCTAGAAAATATGTTAATAACTTCTTTAGGAGCTTCTGTATTGGGGACGGTTTTTTATTTGGGTTAAGAACTTATGATGTTGATCCTTATATTAGTGCCTTGTACGAAAACTTATTAGAACAAATTAGATTAAAAGAATACGAATATGAAAGACGTTAATTGGACTTATATTTTATTAGGAGCATTATTTACAGTATTTGCTCAACTAGGTGCTTGGTTCCAACACAATCTCCAGTTTAAGTATCCAAGGCTGGATGAGACTTGGTGGGGATGGTATGCTTTAGCTATTCCTTTGACTTATGTCTTTGTAATGGCTACTAAGTATAATGTTGCAGGGTATGGAGGAAGTATTTGGGCAGGTAGATTTGTAGGATTTGCTATAGGTATTTTTATCTATGCTTGGATGATTCAAATATTCTTTAAAGAACCCTTCACCTGGAAGATAGCAGTACAATTAATGCTATGTTTTGCAATACTTTGTGTGCAAGCTTTTTGGAAAAATACTTAGTGAGTTAGTTGGAATTCTGATATATTCTTCTTATATTTAAGTATTAAATTTAAAGGTTATGAAATATATGACAGTAGAGTATGTTACAGGAGAGATTCAAGATACTATCTCCTTAATGCAATTAAACAATGAGAATGTTCCTATTCTCGACAATCTTCAGATTGATGATTTAGCATCTAGATTTCTTTATGAATGGACTGAGGTCGGTGATTATGAAGCTGACTTAGAAAGAACTATTCTAGAGTTCTTGAGAGATGAATTTACTACTAATAAAATAAACTATCAATTCAATGGATAATAAGAAGACTAGGTACGCAGTTACTATGGAAATGTACGTGTATGCTAAAGATGATTACATGGCACGTATGGAAGCTCATAAGTTGGAAGATAAAATTAATAGAGCTAGCATGAATGCTGATGCTAAGATATCAGAGATTGGAGTACAGCCTTTTGCATCTATGCACTATAAGAAATTAGATAATATCAGCCGTCCTTCTAAATTAGATGGTGATGATGATGGTGAACTACCATTTTAATAGAAGGACCGGTAGCTCAGCTGGATAGAGCATCTGCCTTCTAAGCAGACGGTCGCAGGTTCGAATCCTGCCCGGTTCACAAAAAAACTATGTAAGTAGTTGTTTATATGAGATGTTTTTCTTATATTTATACTATAAAATTAAGGTTATGAATATTAAAAAAGCAAATAAGCACTTAGAACCTTGGACGGTTCAAGAATCAATTCAATTTTTAAACTTATACCTAGATGGTGTAAAACAACGTGATGTTAATGTAGTTTGTGATCAAATCGCTGCTACGTTAGAACGCACCTTTGATGCTATCAAATTAAGAAAGCAAGAGGTCGTCAGTATCCTTTCTGATGGTGAGTATGGTCTTAAAAAAGAAAAATGGACTCCTCACATGCAGGAAGCGATAGAAGCTGTTTCTAAAAACAGAGAAATATCTAAAGCCAAGATGTTATATTGGTTTGAATAAATTTTTTATTAATTAAAATTAAATACTATGTTTGTGAACAAACTCCCAGATGTTGAATTTTTAAACGAAGTTCTAACTGTAGACGAATCTAGTCCTACCGGGCTAACATGGAAGGTAAACCGAAGAGGTCGTGCTAAAGCTGGTACTCCAGCAGGGGCAAGATCCACCGGTCCTAGATCATATGGCAGAGCTCATACAAAACTTAACGGGACATTTTACCTAAATTCTAGATTAATTTATAAAATGACAACAGGGAAAGATCCCGAAGGAGTAGTAGATCATATTGATGGTGACTGGACTAATGATAAGTTCTCTAACTTTCAAGATATTACTCAAGTACAGAACTTAAGAAAAAAAGCAGGAGAAGTAGTTAATGCATAAGTACACTCCTCCAGAGAGAACACCCATTGCGGTGGTGTATAAGAAGAAATCAGGCTCTAAGTATTGGTTGAAAGTATTTACTGATCTTAGATGTCCTGATCCTCTTATCACAAACAAATCTAAAAAGCTTCCGGAAGGGGCAGAGATTATAGAGATAGGAGTAGGCTCAGGCTTCATAGAGCTTTACAAAAAGAAGCACAAAATAAAATAATAATGCAAACATTTTTACCTTATAGAAACTTTAAAAAATCTCTTGAGAGTTTAGATGATAGAAGGCTAGGCAAGCAAAGAGTTGAAACATTTCAAATACTGAATAACTTATTAGGACGTCCAAAGAAGGACGGTACGCCATACAAAGGCTGGACTAATCATCCTTGCTGTGTGATGTGGAGAGGATATGAAGATGCTCTTAAGCTATATCTTAACGAGAGTATTAACGTGTGGATTGCTAGAGGTAAGAACAATACTATGGAGTATGAAGAGATAGATGTATGGCGTATTAAGATGCCTTGGTGGCTAGGATTTGAACCTTTACATTCATCTCATAGAGCTAATCTTCTTAGAAAAGATCCTGAGTACTATAGTAAACATGGATGGACAGAAGATCCAGCTGATCCTTATGTATGGCATGATAAGGAGAATAAGTGGTACAAGCAGCATGTTGGTATACCGAAGAAGGAATATTTTCCGGAAATAACTGTGGGAAAAGTTGCTAGTCCGAATAATTATAGCTATATTAAGGTATAATTTAAAAATAAAGGTTATGTATTTATCAGTTAATCAAGTTTATGCTAAAAGCGATTCTCAACTTGCTAAAATGAGAAAAATGATTGTGTTGTTCGTTCAATTGCTTCTGCTGCTAATGTAGCTTATGACGTAGCACATACCTTCTGTAAGGAAGTATTTGACAGAAAGGATAAGAAAGGCGTACAAGGCTTTACAATTAAGACTCAGATGCTAAAAGCTGAGGACAGTGGTCTTAAGATCGGTAACAAAGAGTTTAAAGTTACTTCATTAGGTAAAAAAGATCTTAGGAATAGATATAAAGTAAACGGTGAGGTTATTTGGAGAAAGAAAACGTTAAAGAGCTTTATTGAATCTCATCAGAAAGGTACTTACCTTGTTACTGTATCTAATCATGCTTTGACAGTTAAAGATGGAGAGTTACTTGACTGGGGTACTAATAAGTTCTTACCAACTAGAAAGGTAATGGACGGGTATAAGTTAGAAGGAGTTTCTAACGATGGTGTTCAATTAAGTTTTGATTTCTAAATAGGCCTAAGGGGGAGTGGCGCTTTTGCCTCTCTCCCACGAAGTGGCCACGCGCAAATTTAACAAAATGACAGAAGAAGATTACAAGTATCGTCAAGGACGTTCTAAGCGTCAACAAGCAGCCAATGAGGCTATCGCCGGTTGGGCTGTTATCGGATTAATTATCACATTAGGAGTAGTAGTTATCTATAATTGGATTAAATATGGCATTTAAGTATGTGAATCGCTATGGCGAAGTTTTTACGTTTGAACAAAAGGATAATGGAAACGTACAATGGAGTGGTAACTTTGAGTATTGCCGATATGGCTTTCCAAATGATTATAGTTTAGCTTGGGAGGTATTCCAGGAGGACTATGGAGGTATGTCATATGAAGACTTCAAGAAGAATGTACACGCTTATGATGAGGTAAAGAAAGAGCATGTGTTCAAAGATCTCTTACCGTTGATTACATCTATGAAAGATACTATCAATATGGTTGATCCTTCCGGAGGACCTTTTATAACAGAAGGTATGAACTTAAAAGAGTTCGGAGTAGAAGGAATAGTTAAAGAGTTTGTTCCTAATGGAGATGGATATGAAATTGTAGTAGAATGAAACTAATTGATTACGTTGTATTCTTTTTATTGTTGTTATTGGCTATGTCATTAGCTTCTTTTGCTCCATCTAACTATAAGCTAGAAGGTAAAGCAACTAAGCATCTCTCAAAGTATTACCAAAGAGATGTAATGATTATAGAGAACACGATAGATAACATAGATGGTACAATGTATGATATCTCAGAAACTAAGGATAGGTTATTTATAGGCTATGCAAGATCTAAGTTTGAGACATTTGATTATATGGTCTTATTTGATAGTGCTTATACTATTAAGCTTGTAAGGGTGTTAGTATATAGAGAGAACTATGGAGGAGAGGTTGGTAGTAGAAGATGGTTAAGTAAATGGATAGGTGTGAATAAACCAAAGCCATTTGTAGATGCTATATCGGGTGCTACTATATCGGTTAATAGTCTAAAGTGGTCGATCAATAGTCTTCTAAGTAGAGTGAGAGGGGGAGGGGGCGTTGTCTCTCCTCATCGAACGAAGTGAGCACGCGCATTATTCTCTAAAAGGCCTACCATCCTAACCGTCTACTGCAATATGGCCAAATAATGAGGTACAAGCATAGCTTGTCTCTGAGGTAGTGTACGATTTAACCCAAACCTCTATACATGAACTATAAGATCCTTAAGGAGAGATAAGCCATTATAAGGAGACAAAGGGCTAATGACGTCTAATACTAATGAAGCCTATTAATAATAGCTAGTGTATATATTCATATATAGATATACTTATAGGTTCATATAAAGATATATAAGGTTGTATAGAATAATCATAGGTAGGTGTATGGAAGATACAGATCAAAGATGAGGCTTGTGTGTGTCCCTAATCTTTTTTTCTCTATATAGGCGTAAAATAACCCCCTAAACAGTTGGTCCTTTGAGATATTCTTCTTATATTAAGGTATAAAATTAAAGGTTATGACAATATCAGATTTAAAAGCCGGCCAGGAATTCTTAATGGAAGGCATTACACAAACAGGCATTAGAGTACAGCATCCGGCTAAGATGATCAGGTACAATGGTATGAACAAGTACGTTATCCTATCGGACGATATCACTATCCTTGTGGATGGTACGGATAAAGTGACTAAGATACTTAAGTAATTAGTTGCCTTTCCGGAATATAGTTCGTATATTTAAGTATTAAAATAAAGGTTATGACATATCAGGACAAGATCAATCAATCAAAGAATGTATTGGAGGCTATATATGGCCTTGAACAAGACCAATCTATTAAGGTTGCCTATGGTACAGATAGAGATGGTAAGCCTAATCATTACTCTATTAAGGCCTATAGTAGCTATAAAGGAGAGTTATCATATAGTATCTGGAATGGTATTAACGGTATGAATATCGACTCTATAGGTAAGACTACTATGAAGGCTTATACATACGATATGATGTCCCAGCGTACTACCTATACCTTCCCACTATACAGTATGGATGTTATACCTCAAGATAAATAATAAAGCTATGACTAAGAAAGATATATTAGAGACCATAGGCGGGATTATATTTGTTTCCGGCCTCTTCTACCTCCTCTATGCCTCCCTCTGGATATTTTGTCCTTGTTAGGCAAATAGGCGGGCAATTGGCAGGCAGTGTGACCTAAAGGTGCTATAACAGTGACAGTATAGTTCCCTAAGGGGTTGGTTATCTGCGTGTTTTTGCCATACCTAGTTGCATAAATCTGCTAGATTTTTGGTATATAGTAATATATATTTATATATTGTTATAATATCCATCCTACAAACCTATACAATAACCATCCTATACATGCTATAAGGCCTAACCAAAAGGTATATACGGCCAATAACTCTAATATGCCTATATATGGTCTAATCTTATTCCACATATGTGTTATTTATGTTACCGTCTGAGGTATCTATAGTGGTTCTTCCGCTTTGGTCACTACTTGATCATAAGCTTCTTGGTAAATTGTTGATAAATCAGTGGGAGTATCAGAATTATCTCGAATTTTCGCGACAGCCTCATAAAATTCCTTACGTTTACCATGGGAGATAGCAGCGTAAACAATTTCTTAGTGTTTGCATAGCTTAAAACATTAACTATACTTTAATATAAGAACTTTTTGTCTATTTTCCAAGAATATCGGGGAAATTTTTTGGAAAAATTTTCTCTATATAGGTTGAATTGGCTGTGGTGGGTTGAATATACCCGTTT
>Ga0181590_10003905_pt1 | contig 12446 bp, 17 predicted proteins | sample 071ome_34_FD_132446 | JGI IMG/M metagenome (GOLD analysis project Ga0181590, IMG submission 132446) | Coastal salt marsh microbial communities from the Groves Creek Marsh, Skidaway Island, Georgia - 071411BT metaG (megahit assembly) | ecosystem: Environmental > Aquatic > Marine > Intertidal... | reverse complement strand
TGGCCAGCGCGGCGTTGCGCATGGTCTCGGCAGTGGTAAAGGTCTTTGATGTGACGATAACCAAAGTTTGTTCCGGTTGGCATCGGCACAAAATGTCATGCAGATGGCTTGGATCTACGTTTGACACATAATGCAGATTTGGGCCGGAACCATAGTGGGCCAGTGCGGCACTCACCATCGCCGGACCCAGATCGGACCCGCCTATGCCAATATTGATCACATCGGTGATCGGCGCAGCGCGCACATTGTCAGCAAAGGCCGAAAGCCGCGAAAATTCCTCTCCGGCGAGCCTTTCGGGCGCTCTTTGCGCGATATGCATGACGGGCCGATCTTCACTTTTGTTGATCTTCTCACCAGCAAAGAGAGCCTCAATTTTCTCAACGAGATCCGTTTCACCCGCAAGGTCGAACAACCCTGCCAGAACATCTGGTGTGATCCTTTGACGCGACATATCAACCCGTAAATCGGCGGCCTGATAGACAAGCGCACGCGATCTGTCCACATCAGAAAGCAGTACAGCAAGCGGTTTATCGGCAATGGCTTGCGCTCTCGCCTGCAAGGCTTTGAAAGCTGGCAAATCGTTCAACATGAACAATTCTCCCACGGTGAGACGTAATTGAAATATTTATCGCTAATACTGGAAAGCATCGACAGGTCCCACAATATAGCCCGGTAATGGCATAAATCGCCAGTACGGAGTGAAAAAATGACCACAGCTCCCGCCAATCCGGAAGCGGCAAGCCAAACACATTATGATCTGGTTGTCATTGGTGCAGGTGTTGCCGGCCTCGCCGCAGCAGGGCGCGCCCAAGCTTCCGGCCGCAGCGTTCTTGTCATTGACAAAGGCCGACGCGTCGGGGGGCGTATGGCAACACGACGTGCCGAGGGATTTACTTTCACCCATGGCGCCCAATATCTGACCGCACGCACACCAGAATTTAAAAGCACCTGCGCGGACGCCCTTGCGGACGGCGCTCTCACCTCTTGGCAGATCGGAACAAAGACAACCTTTATCGGAAGCCCGACAATGCGCGATTTTGCCTTGTTCCTTGGTCGGAGGCTGGAGATTGTCCAATCCGTTGAGATTAACCATATTGATGCCAGTGGTGTTGCCATTCAACTCTTTACCGATCAGGGAATTTACGCCACAGCCGCACACCTCATCGTCACCCCACCAGCCCCGCAAACAGCGTCCTTGCTTCGTGGTGTCGCCCCGGAATTGGCAGCCACTGCAGAGAGTGCTGAATATTCCCCCTGCTGGACAGCAATGTTTGGCTTTGAGAGTGGCGCCGACCTACCGGTAAAAGATCAACCATTTCAATTTGAAAATCACCCTGTCGCCTGGGCGAATTTTGAGGCTTGGCGCCCCGGCTCGCAGACAGACAATCACGCTCTTGTCGTGCAGGCGTCTGCTGACTGGAGCCGCAAACATCTGGAAGCTGAAAGCCAAGACGTGTCAAAGGTCCTTTTCACTGCGCTGGCAGAGATGTTGCCAACACCGCTTCCGACACCAGTTTTCGCCTCAAGCCACCGCTGGCGGTACGCCAAGATCATAAAATCTGCCAGTTCCAACGCACCGCGGAAATCAGCTTGTGGCCGTATCGCAGTCGCTGGTGATTGGCTTGGCGCCGCCAGAATCGAAACCGCATTTTTGACCGGCCTTGATGCCGCCAACATACTCTTCCCATAGGCCGAACGGCCGGGTGATCATGTGATTGGTCTTGAATGAAATCCCCGCCATCCCCAATTTATCCCAGAACAAACGATGCAGAGAGGCAACCCGGATGAACCGAACAGCAAGAATTGCACTGGCGCTTACAGTAACTTTCAGCGCCAGCGTTGCGGGCATAGCGCAGATCAGCGCGCATGATGGCGCCACCGGTGTCGTCAAACAACGCATGGACGCTTTTAAAGCCTCCCAGCAGAACCTGAAGGCGATCGCGCAACTGATGCAAATGGAAGAATATGCAGAGATTGCCGAAAGAGCCGACAAAATGCGCAGCTGGGGCGTTGCCATACCGGACGCCTTTCCAGCTGGAAGCGGCGGCGGTGTATCTGATGCACGGCCTGAAATCTGGGAAGATTTTGCTGGTTTCACGCTTGCGGCAAGCAATCATGTTGACGCCATTGATGGTTTGATCGGTGCGGCAAAAGCAGAGGATGCAAACGCTGTTACTGCGGCGTTCAAATCTGTTGCGGGGACATGCAAGGCATGCCACATGAAATTCCGCAAAATGTAAATTTTGGTTTTTGCCGCGGGAGCGACACCGCCGCAATCTACAGCTGACGGTCTGATTGCCGGATGACAACAAAGCTGTCACCACAGGCATTGGCTGTGCTATCACTCCGGTGTTTCGATTTTCAGCGTTGTCAGAATTTTCATGTCAGTCGTTCTTTCTATTGCCGTTCCTTTCTTTGCCCTGATCTTTCTCGGCATGTTCACCCGTGCCATTGGCTTTTTAGAAAGATCTGACGCGCGCACGCTTTCCAAATTTGCCTTCTATGTTGCCGTGCCACCAATGCTATTCGTCAATCTGGCGGATAAAGAGCCGACAGCGATGTTGAACTGGGGGTTTATCTGGCGATTTGAACTTGCCACCTTATGCGTCTTTTTGTTGGCCTCTTTTCTGGCGGCGAAACTGTTCAAATTGACGCGCAGTGAATATGGCATTTTCGGGCTGAATGCGGCGTACCCTAATTACGGTTATATGGGCATCCCGCTTGGCATATTGACTTTTGGCGACGGGGCCGCGGTGCCGCTTGCGGTGATCCTGTTTGTCGACAGCATCATATTGTTTGGTCTCACCGCCTTTTTCGTATCGAACAAAGGTGAAAGCCCTGTCCGCAATTTTGCCAATGCCCTTGTCACAATGACGAAAAATCCCTTTTTACTGGCCATCGCCGCCAGCATCGCCTTTTCGGCTTCGGGTGCCACAATGCCTTTGCTGATTGATCGTACGCTGAACATTTTGGCGAATGCGGCAACGCCGGTGGCGCTATTTGCGTTGGGTGTCACGGTTTTTGGCCAAAAGGTGCGATCGGCAATCGGTGAGATATCCGTCATTGCCCTCTTCCGTCTTTTTGCACATCCGTTCCTGATAGCATTTCTCTTTCTGGCCTTACCCGGAGTTGACCCGCTTTGGATCAAGGTGGCGATTACGTCCGCATGCCTTCCGGTTGCCGCCAATGTTTTTGTTGTAGCCGATAATTATGGGGCCTATGGCGTTCGGTCCGCCACCGCGACCTTGGTGACCACAGTCATCGCCAGTGTGACTGTGCCGATTTATCTGTATTGGGTGTTGAACCTGCCCGGATAATGGCCCAAACGATTTTAAGCGGTGGTTTGTGTTGAAGTTTTCATTGCGCCAAAGCAAGCCGCCTGCCACTCTTAACTTAGCTTTGGCAATGGTGGCCCTGCCGTCATTCTGTTTGATTTCAAATGAGGTTTATCAATCATGAAAAAGGCCTATTGGATCGGCTGCTATCGCAGCATCTCCGACACTGACAAGCTTTCGGCTTATGCGGCATTGGCACTGCCGGCGATCGAAGCCGCAGGCGGCACTTTTCTGGCACGCGGCATGCCCGCCACAACGAAAGAGGCGGGCGAGGACAATCGCACAGTCCTTGTTGAATTTCCCAGCATCGACGCCGCTCGTGCCGCCTATGACAGCCCGGCCTATCAGGATGCGCTTGCACAACTTGGCGATGGCGCCGTGCGTGACATTCGTCTGATCGAGTCCGTCTGAAAGAGTCCGGGTATCACACGATGCGCTTGACCACCGAAGAAGAGGCTATGCTAGCCGGTGAAATGGGTTCGGCACTGCAATGGGCGATTGACCATCAGATCAAGGTCGGCAGCTTCTTTGATGCGGTGGACATGGTTCCGGTAAGTCAGGCGCATATGATGGCTGATCCGGAATCCGTCGGGGATGCGGGTGTAGAATTCATGGAGTCGATTGCGGCTTCGAATTGCTGGGTCGCCATACCGATGATCACTGACCCTCGGGGGGTTGATCTGGCGCATTATCGCCCGCTAGGCCAGACCGAGGAGATGGCGACGCTGGAAAGGCGTTTTATCGCCGCCTGTGAGTCGATCGGCATCATGATGACAAACACCTGCATCAACTATCAGACGATCATGCCACCTGTGCGCGGTGATCACGTTGCCTATGGAGATACCGGCGTGGTGATTTACAGCAACAGTGTTTGCGGAGCACGCTCTAATTTCGAAGGCGGGCCGTCAGCGCTTGCCGCAGGCTTGACCGGCCGGACACCTCGCTATGGCCTTCATCTTGATGAAAAACGCATGGCCACACGCCGCTACAGAATTTCCGACCAACCTGCTGAATTAACCGATTGGGGCGTGCTTGGTGCGGTGATAGGGCGCAAGGCCGGCTCTTATTGGGAAGTGCCGGTGATTGAAGGCATCGAAAACATTCCAACGTCCGATGAAATCAAACATTTTGGTGCGGCCATGGCCAGCTATGGTTCAACGCCGTTGTTCCATATCGTCGGCATCACGCCTGAGGCGCCAAACCTCGCCGCTGTCGGTGGGCAAGAACTTCCTGTTGATGCGATCACAACTGAGGATATTGCTGCCCTGCGCGCCGGTTTTCCCGGACATGGTGATAAGCTCGATGTTGTCGTTTTGGCAGCGCCGCAATTGTCGATTGTCGAAATGCAAAGCGTTGCCGGTCTCTGCAAGGGCCATAAAATGAAAACGCCGCTGATCGTGTGTACGTCACCACAGGTTTATGGTGATGCGACACGGATGGGCTTTGTTGAGACGATAGAGAGTGCTGGCGGTACCGTGCTTTGTGGCACCTGTTTCTACAATCAATATGCACGAGAAATTGGCGAGGCAAATGGGTGGGTAAATCTACTCAGCAATTCAGCCAAAATCGTCAATATTCTTGGGGGCTATGGCTACAGGCCAGCCTTGGCCAGTATGGATGATTGCATCTCAGCGGCAATTTCAGGACGAATGATATGACACGGATTTTGCGATGTCACATTGGCGTTGGCCCATCTGTTACAGGCACAGCTCTGGTGGCTGATGACAATTTTTCTGCACGCTATGACCTTGACCGGATCAACGGGGTTTTTTCGCGTCCGCAACACAAGCTGCATGGCCAATCCTATGTGGATATGATTCTGGTCCTGAACACGGCCAAAGGTGGCGTTGCCAGCGCATGGATGCTGCACGAAATGACAACCCGCAAAATCGCGCCAAAGGCCCTCGTTTTGAACAGTGCCAATACCATTCTGGTACAGGGCGCTGCACTGGCTAATTTAAGCATGGTGGACAGATTTGAAGATGGTGACATCACCGGCCTCATCAAAACCGGCGAGACGGTGACAGTTGACCCGGCTGCAGGCGAAATACGCATCAGTTGACTCACTTTTGGCGTAGCCATTCTGCTGTGCCGGACATTGGCCCAAGATTTGCAGGACATCTCTCGCTCAAAATATTGACTGCGCATTTAGCTTAATTGTATGGTCTGCGCGTTCATATTTAGTGCTTGAATTCGTTTTGGGGCTGAAAATGTTAGTGGATATTGTTGAGGGCGACTCCTATTCAGAAGCCGCATCGCACAGGATCAATGATTGCGTTGACGCGTATCTTCCAAAATTGCTCGAAATTGGCTCGGTGAGGCAATACAGAACCTTGTTCTATGGTGAAAAAACCATGGTGCAGGAAAGTTTGCGCGTTGTGGCCGACTTTGCCACGATCAAGATTGAGGTCGTGGGCGGGGCAAAGTTCATCGAAGTTACAGTTGCGATCCCAGAGATTCTTGAGCGGGTTCTGGAAATATTTGGCGAGGCCAAGCTTGAGATGCAACGCGTCGACGATGACCCGATCAGATATCGCGGGTCCATTCCAAAGCCCGATGAATCCGAAATGACGGTGATGCTGGACACACTCGATCGCGCCGCCTCATCGGCGCTGTCCTTGATCGGCAGTGTCAAAGGCGACACCTTGCAGCGGCTTCGGGCGGCCATGGACCGCGAATATATCGAACCGATTGACGCCAAGGCCGCAAGCGCGGCAATCACCAAGGTTCACCTTCAGGCCGCTGAAGTGATCAAGGTCTTACGGCTGAAAAAACGCATGGAACTACTTGGCAAGCGCTTCCAGTTCTCCAGCGAGGAAGAAGAAGATATCGCCGGCCTTCTGGATGATCCCAAATATCAAACCGTTGCGGTCTCCGAGTCTTTGTAGCCAGCCCCATTCGGTGATGACCGGCGGGCAGGATGTCCTGCTTATTTGTAGCGAACACCTGTGACTTCGCAGCTGTGCGCACCAGACAGCTTTTGCTTCTGGTCATCGATCATCTTTACCCAGATGTCATAACCAACCTTTTGCGACATCTTGCCGGTAATTACCTGAAGAACCTTTTCGCATTGTCCGGCATCGCCTGCCTCAAGACCAGCGGCAGCAATGTTACAATCCGCATCAGAATTATTCACTATTTCACCCGCTTTATCGCGGACCAGCACTGACACGCCGCCAATTGTCCGGCGGCTGGTGTTCTTGTACTGAAACTTCAGAACAAATGCGGTGAATACACCATTAGCATCATCACCGAATTGCGTGTCTACACTGCAGGGAACGATTTTCGTGTCATGGGCCATGGCAGCCGCAGTCGGCAAAAAAACCAAAAATAACAAAACGCAATAGCAACGCCCCACAATTTTCATGATCTACAACCCATAAGAATTAACGCTAATGATGCCCCTTAACCATAGGCACAATCCCCAATCCATGCAAAGTGCCGACGCATCAGTCCATGTTAAAACGGTCTAAAAACATGACCCGCCACGATTTTGGCTGATTTTACATTTACTTTTCACAGTGATGGACAAAATTTCCGGCCAAGCGCAGATGGAGGCCATAAAAAGAGCAAAAAAATTCGTTAATTCTTTGGAAAACTGGCGTGTGAATTATTACATAACGGGTCGAACCGTCGTTATGACGAAGGAAATTGACGTAAAAGAGCATCCTCGAGCAAGCTGCGGAATAGAATAAATGACAGACGATTTCGATGCCACAGAATGGGCCAACAAGCTGGAGACAGGCATAGAAGCCGTCCTTTTGCTTGAAATCAAAGATCCAACGAAAATCATCCATGAGGCCGTGGACAGCCTTTTTGAGATGCTGGACCAAAACGATGCCGCATGCCAGCACGCCATAGATAGAATTGGCAATGAAGATCACAGACAAATTGCGCTGGATCATCTTAAATCCAGATTGGTAAGTCGCTATGCCGGGATCATGCCAGCCGATTTCCTCAATCCACCTGACACATCAAATTTTGCAAATCTTATCCCTGATTTCGATGAAAAGACGTTCCGGCTTTGGGGCCATGTGGGCAAGAATATTGCAGAATTAAGCAAGGCGGTTGCCGGCCTTCGTGATGATATTGCCCAGCAAATTCTTGACCGCGCGCAAAGCCCTAATTTCGCCAACGAATATCAAGAATGGCTTGACGCCGAAAATCAAAAGTTATTCCCATCTGATGATGAGGAGGAACGCAAACCGAACTTTGACAAAAGGATTTCTGCCGCAATCGATAACGGTGTTGCCGGTTTCATCGTTTTTGCTCTGGTTATTGCTGCGCTTGTCAGCCCTCTTCTTTCAATGTGCGCAAGTGAATAGCCCATCTTCGGTTATACAAGTCACAAATTTTGCGTTAGCGTGGAGCGGACGGATGAGTGATCCGTCATCCGAATGGAGATAACAGCCATACGAGACCTGGATGACCGACGCTATAACTATTGATGTGTACAATGCGAATGTGGCGCGGTATCGGGCTCTTGTCGACAAACTACCCGAATTGGAATCTGTTGCCGGTTTTGTTTCGCGCCTTCCCGCAGGCGCGGTGGTCCTTGATCTTGGCTGTGGCGTTGGAACATCAGCATCGGAGTTCCGCCGTCATGGTCTAAAACCGGTATGCGTCGATGCGTCTCAAGAAATGGTCAAGGCGGCGAATGACGCATTTGACCTTGGTGCAACAGTCGCCAGCTTTGCCGACCTTGATGATATTGATATCTATGATGGTGTGTGGGCAAATTTCAGCTTGCTTCACGCCGCCAAATCCGATTTTCCAAATCACATTGAGGCAATATATCGGGCGCTCAAAGCTGAAGGCTTGTTTTTTCTTGCGCTGAAAACCGGCGAGGGTGAGACGCGTGATACGCTGGGCCGATTCTATGCCTATTATCAACAGGATGAGCTAACATCTATTCTGAAGGATGGAGGCTTTAAGACCGATCATATTATCTCCGGCGCGAGCCGTGGCATGGAAGGCACAGTCGAACCTTGGATCGGCATCTACGCCCGTAAAACATAGGCCTTTCCTGTTCTGTACCCCTACCTCTAAAACGGAAAATGACCATGAGTAAAGTTCTTTGGATTGCCCATTATCAAAGCGCACCTGACGCAGATAAGCTCGCAGCCTATGCAGAGATCGCTGGCCCGGCTGTGCAGGCGGCAGGCGGGCGAGTCGTATCGCGTGGCATACCTTTACAAACCTATGAGAATGGTATTTCCCAACGCGTTGTTGTGATTGAATTTGACAGCATTGAGGCCGCACGCCAAATGCATGACAGTGAGGAATACCAGCGTGCCCTTGCCGCCCTTGACGGCGGTGCCCAGCGTGACATCCGCATTGTTGAGTGTCTGTGACCAAGAGATCAGGAATGAACAAATCAATTCTCATTACCGGTTGTTCGAGCGGGATTGGCCTCGATGCTGCCCTGACATTCCACAAAGCCGGATGGCAGGTCATCTCGAGTTGCCGCAAACAGGCAGATTGTGACGCAATCGCCCGTGAATATGGGATTGCCAGTCTGCGCATAGATTATGAGGATGAGGCAAGCATCCAGACCGGATTTGAAGAAACAATGCGCCTGACCGGCGGAACTTTGGACGTGCTGTTCAATAACGGTGCCTATGGAATTCCCGCACTTGTTGAGGATTTGCCAACGGATGCGTTACGCGCCATCTTTGAAGCAAATCTCTTTGGCTGGCACACGCTTACGCGTCTGGCCATCGCCAAAATGCGCGTTCAGGGACATGGCCGCATCATCCAAAATTCATCGGTTCTTGGTTTTGCACCAATGAAAGTGCGCGGCGCCTATAATGCCACCAAATTCGCCCTTGAAGGCTTAACCGACACAATGCGGCTTGAACTGACAGGCACCGGCATTCATCTGATCTTGGTAGAGCCGGGGCCAATTCGCACGCGAATCCGCGAAAATGCCTACAAAAATTTTCAACAATGGATCGACTGGCGCGCATCCGCCAGAGCGTCCTACTACGAAAAGGTCGTGATCCCACGACTGTCCGCAGAAACGCCAGAGAAGGACATGTTCGAATTGATGCCTGATGCCGTGACCAGAGCCGTCATGCATGCCGCAACCGCGGCGCGGCCGAAATTACGATATCGTGTCACATGGTCAACCAAGATCATGATGGTTATGCGACGGATTTTGACATCACGCGCCTATGACCGGTTGGCGCGGCGATTCTAGATCATCTTTTGGCAAACAATTTTTGTCTCGAAACTATCAAACATCTTGAAACCCAAAAAATCGCAAACCACATCGGCGATGAAAGGAGATGATTATGGAATTTCTTCTTATTTGGGTGCTTGGCGGCAATATTTTGGACAGTGGCCTTCGGTATGAAAATGCCGGCAGTTGCTATGCGGCTGCCCAGAACAGCGGAATGGATCTTCAGGATGTGGGCTTGAGTCCACCCAAATTCACCTGCATTCCGGTCTCGCAAGACGGCGAACTTCGCCTGATTGCACCCGGCCAGACGCGCTCAACGTTTCCGTTCTAGAAGATCACGAACAGGTGACGAATCAGAAGCGGTCTGAAACTGGCCAGAGGACACCAGCGTTTTGTATCAAGCCTGTGATCTGAGGCCCTTAACCGGCACTTTCAGATAGACTTCACCATCATCTTCCTCGGGCGGCATATGCCCTGCGCGCATATTCACCTGAATGGACGGCAGGATCAATTTCGGCATGGATAATGTCGCATCACGGGCTTCGCGCATGGCGACAAAATCATCTTCACTGATGCCGTTGCCAACATGGATGTTATTGGCCCTTTGCTCACCCACCGTCGTTTCCCATGCGATGTCACGGCCACCGGGCTGGTAGTCATGACAGACAAAAAGGCGGGTCTCATCGGGCAAAGCGAGGATTTTCATGATTGAGCGATACAGCGTGCGCGCATCCCCGCCGGGGAAATCAGCACGGGCGCTGCCGCCATCAGGCATAAACAATGTATCACCGGCAAAGAGCGCATCGCCAATCAAATGGACCATACAGGCAGGCGTGTGGCCCGGTGTGTGGATCGCCTTGCATTCGATTGTGCCAATCATGTAGGTGTCGCCGTCCGCCAGCAATTTGTCGAACTGCCTGCCATCACGTTCAAATTCAGTGCCGGCATTGAACACTTTGCCAAAAATATCCTGCACCTGTGTGATCTCGCGGGAAATGGCAATCTGACCCCCAAGGACCTGCTGGATGTAGGGCGCTGCCGAGAGATGATCCGCGTGAACATGTGTTTCCACCAGCCAATCCAGTGTCAACCCTTGAGCTTTGACAAAGCTGATTATTTCGTCTGCATGCTCGTAGGAAATGTCACCAGCGGCGTAGTCAAGATCAAGAACCGAGTCGATGATGGCACAATGTGAGGTCTGTGGGTCTGACACAACATAGCTGACAGTGTTTGTCGCTGGGTCAAAAAAACCTTTTACATCTGGACTGGGTGTTGCCATCAGAAAATCCCCCGATCATCACAAAATACTATAGCAAAAAGGCGCATGGCTATGCTGGACGTCTGGAATATCTTATACCCGATCACCCCGGCATGACAATTACCGTTTGAATAGATGAGATGAGAAGAGAGCAGAAATCATCTGCACTGACCCGCCTTACCCCGAACCGTCTGGGTGGAAATCATTGTTAAATAAATTGATATAACATCCAGCCGCCAGTCGCAGCCAGAGTAAGTAAAGCAAACAGTCTTGACCTCATGTATTTTCTGCGGCGGCGTGTTGGCAACAGACCATTTGTGGCCTGAATATTGCCAAACAACGCAGGCGTCTGGATGTTGTCAGTCATTCTGACTGATGCGAAAACCTTATCGTCCATATCATTGTGCCTTTTGGTAACGGAGGCTGGTGGCGAACTCCACAAGTGAGGTCTATCGTTTCACTCGCACCCGGATATGTCCATGACGGAATCAGCAAAAGTCTTTTTTTTGTGTTTTGAACAAAAAGCCGTCAGTGGCAGGCTTTGCCCAGCGCTTTCAACCGCCAGTAATTGTAGGGCAGTGGTGTGACAAAGCCGGCCAGAAGCATGAATGGCAGCGCCCACCATGTCAGGATCGCCCCACCGGTCAACAACACGTCAGTCACATTCATTGCCGCTTCCATCGAAATCATCGAGATCAGCGACATACCAAGGGCTGTCCGCAGCGCCAGGCCAAAGGACATTTGGCGAGACAAAATGACGGTTTCCAAGGCGATGGAGGTCAACAACCCATTGATGATGGCAAGGATCATGATCCACAGCACCTGCCATGGAATTCCGGAGAGCTGAAAGAACAGAATTGTTCCCATATCACCAACAGCGCACCCCAGAAGACACCAGCTGGTGTTATATGATGCCTGACGCCATGTATGGCGGCATTTCCAGTTAATCGCAAGTGAAGCTGCCATTGACTTGATCCCAAATTATATTTGTCGCAGACTAAACCTTCCCCAAAGGGGAGAGTAAAGCGTTTTTTTAAAAATATAGGGCGGCTGGAAATGACAGCGTAACGTGACGCGCCCAAACGCAATCATAGGCGCGCACTCAGGCACAATTGGAGGCAGATATGATGACCATAAAGGACGCGGCGGAGCGTTCAGGGCTTAGCGTCAAAACGGTCCGCTATTATGCGAATATCGGGCTTGTGGCGCCGCAAAAAAACGAGACCAATGGCTATCGTGAATATGAAAACACTGATTTGGCGAAGCTGAAATTCGTTGGCACCGCACGAAAATTTGACTTTTCGATAGATCAATGCCGTGAGCTTCTGGGGCTTTTTGAGGATGAAGCACGCTCCAGCCGAGAGGTTAAGGCGCTGACCCTGAGCAAGATCGAGGAGATAGACGCGCGGCTATTGGAATTACAGTCCCTGCGCGCTGAGCTTAGCGCCCTTGCCAACGCATGTGAGGGCGATGACCGACCGAACTGCCCCATTCTGGCCGGATTGTCGGGAACATCCGGAAAGCCGGAAGCGTAGAACTCATCCACCGACAAAAAAGGTTGAAGGTGACTATCGGTCTTCAGGCTGTATGATGACGCAGAGTTTCTGTTTTAGCCTTCGGTATAACAATCGTTTTCAACGACCTTTTGACCTGGATTTATGAGTTTGTC
>Ga0181590_10003903_pt1 | contig 12449 bp, 9 predicted proteins | sample 071ome_34_FD_132446 | JGI IMG/M metagenome (GOLD analysis project Ga0181590, IMG submission 132446) | Coastal salt marsh microbial communities from the Groves Creek Marsh, Skidaway Island, Georgia - 071411BT metaG (megahit assembly) | ecosystem: Environmental > Aquatic > Marine > Intertidal zone... | reverse complement strand
GGGCGCTATTTTATCAGCACCCGTTAGGACCACCAAGATAAATATTGTAAGAGCATGGACGCATTATCTATGTATCAGATTTTAAAGGCTTTTTTGTTAGTTTTTTGTTCTTTGTTGATGCCGTTTTCAAGCGCTTTTGCGGCGGAATTAGGATCTGAACCGATTATTCGCAAAGTTGTAAGCCAGGATCAGAAGGAATTCAAAGCCGTTGTTCGAGATGCTTTCTCACAATACTTGACTCTTATGTCAGGAAGTTCGGCGGTTGCAGAGCTTCCTAAAGTTTCTTCATTGGTTGCTCAGGCGGATAAATATTTGTTGGAATTTCGGTACGAACCGCTGGCTGAAAATGATCTCGAAATCGTTTCTGAATTTGAACAAAACGAACAGGCCAAATGGCGCTTAAAACTTCAGTTTGATTATAAAGCAGTGGAGACCGCCTTATTTAATCTCGGCGCCCCAATATGGCAGGCCCCGAGACCGGATCTCATGGTGTGGTTTGCCTATGAATCTGATGATGGCTTAAGAACCGTTCTGACTTCTAATGAACAACTGCCTGGAGACTATCAATCTACCCTTGCATCGGTAGCTCATACCCGAGGTGTGAAGTTAAAGTTCCCGGTTTACGATGATGAAGATCGTCAGATTTTGTCTGAATCGGCATTGTGGGGGCTGTTTGGCGAAGAGGTGAAGCAGGCTTCCAGCATGTACCAGCTTAAGAACAGCTTGGTAGTTCGCGTGTATCCGCAATTGGATCAAAGCTGGCAGTACGAAGGGTTGTTGGTTGTTCCGAATGGATTCTTACCGATCTCTGGCACTGTTGAAAGCAGAGATCTGGCAATTAAAAGTGCAATTTCTTCGGCTATTGATCTCATGGCAGACAATTATTCACTGCAAGTGAATCCGGATGATCAGAGGCAAGTTCGCATTGCGATTTCAGAGGTTCCTAATTACGACGATTACCATTATCTGCAAAATGATTTGAATTCATTTTTGATGGTTAAACGTGTTGTCCCTGAATCTTTGAAAGGTAATGATGTTCAGTTACTCTTAGACATAGTGGGGTCGGTAGAGTTATTGCAGCTTACGTTAGTGAATATGCCTCAATTAGAAGAAGTGATTGAGATTGCGCCTATAGAGCCTGTAGTGTCAGAAACTCAAGTGACCGAGACAAGTGTTGAAGGGCTATCAACTGATGGGGCGCCTACTGAAGGGCAGTCAGCAGAAGAGGAATCAAACGCTTCTACTGTTGAAGAAGAGATTCAGGTGCTCAGTTATAAATATCGTATTAAACAGGCTGAACAGAATCAAAAAGGTTATGTGAAAGCCAAAGATCAGCCTGAGTTGTTAATAGAAGAATGATCTGCAAACGAGTCTCGGCTTTTAAGGAATGAATCTAGAAATACTATGACGATGACTGGACTTAGTTGGATACCCAATGCATTAACCATTTTGCGTTGCCTATTGGTTGCACCTGTTGCCTGGTTTATCTATCAGCAGCAGTTTATGGCAGCGCTTATTACTTTTGGTTTTGCTGGATTTACAGATGGCCTGGATGGCTTTCTGGCACGTCGTTATCAATGGCAAAGTTATATGGGCGCCATTCTCGATCCGCTAGCCGATAAATTGTTAATGACGGTCAGCTATATCGTTCTGGTGGCAGTCGGCATGATTCCGGTTTGGCTTATGGCTGCGGTAGTGATTCGTGATGTGGTTATTATCGCTGGAGCTACTTTATTTCGCTGGTTGCATGGGCCTTACATGATGTCGCCAAGTAAGGCGGGAAAATTCAGTACCTTTTTACAAATTCTACTGGTGGTCTGGTTGTTGGTGGAGCAGGCGTTCGGGCTTGAATCGACCATGATATCAGTGATCCTTATATGGCTGACGCTTGTTGTAACCGTCACAAGTGGTTTGGAATATATTTTGGTGTGGTTTAAAAAGTCGAAGGAAATGACTTAGGCCTCATAGCCTAATTGTTTAGTACAAGGAATATGGAATGACTGTTTCTCAGCGTTGGTTTTTTTTGGTTTTTGGCCTTATTTCTGCGTTTCTGATTTATCTATTACAACCGATTCTTATGCCTTTCCTGTTAGGCGCTTTGATTGCCTATTTAGGCGATCCTATTGTTGATAAGTTCGAAGAATTTCGATTACCTCGGGCGTTAGGTGTAACCATTGTTTTCTCTGTGTTTACCTTGTTTAGTGTGCTTGCATTTCTGCTGATCATTCCTAGTTTAATCAAACAGATTGAAGTGTTACGAGGGAGTATTCCTCATGCAGTTTACTGGATTGAACATGAAGTGGCGCCTTGGTTAGCTGCCAATCTTGGATGGGAACTCGATAAGCTGTCGACCGATGGTATTCGCCAAGCGGTTCAAGAGCGACTGTCTGGGCATGGCAGCTTGCTGGCTGCAGTGGCCAAGAAGGTAACGGTGTCTTCCATATCAATGATGGTATGGGCAGCAAACCTATTGCTAGTGCCGGTTGTGTCATTTTACTTGATGCGCGACTGGGACATTATTATCGGAAAGATTCATGGTCTGTTACCGCGTAATATTGAGCCAACAGTTACTCAATTAACTAAGGACAGTAACGAAGTATTAGGTTCTTTCCTGAAAGGCCAATTGTTGGTGATGTTATCTTTGGGCGTGATTTATTCTGTTGGATTATGGATCGTAGGTCTTGATTTAGCGTTGCTTATTGGTATGGTAGCGGGCCTTTCAAGCATAGTTCCATATTTAGGTTTTATTGTTGGAATTGGCTTTGCGATAATTGCCGCTGCCTTTCAGTTTCAGGAATGGCTGCCATTGATATATGTGTGTGTGGTATTCGGCATAGGTCAAGTGCTTGAAAGTGTGTTACTTACTCCAGTATTAGTGGGTGATAAGATCGGTCTGCACCCGGTGGCTGTAATCTTTGCCATTATGGCGGGTGGGCAGCTGTTTGGTTTTACTGGAGTATTACTCGCATTACCTGTGGCCGCAGTGGCAATGGTTATCCTGAGATTTGCTTATACAGGGTATAAAGAAAGCCATTTCTACCATGCAGGCCGTTAACCGTTATTACGAATAGATGATCTGAAGAGAATGATACCTTCTCAGTTAGTACAGCTTCCTCTCGATATTCAGCTTAAACAAGAAGCTAATTTTGAAAGCTTCTGGTCGGGTGATAACTCTCAAGTTGTCGATGTTTTCCTCAAGTTGGCGGACAGCATCGCAGCTCAGGCGCCTTTGGAAACTAACTTCTATTTATGGGGCGCAGAAGGTGTAGGAAAAACGCACCTTTTACAAGCTTTGTGTAATCAGGTGGGCTCTAAATCAGTGGATTGTATTTATCTGCCTTTGCCTGAATTATTGCAATACGGACCAGAGGTGCTTCAGGGGCTGGAGCATATGAAGCTGGTCTGTCTTGACGATGTCGATTGCCTTATAGGTAATAAGCAATGGCAGATTGGTATTTTCCATCTGTACAATAAGTTGAGAGATCGTGGGCATTGTCTTGTTGTGTCGAGTAATGAATCTTCTCTACAAATTCCATTGGAATTGGCCGATTTGAAATCCCGTTTTAGTTGGGGATTGACCTTCAAACTGGAAAGCTTGTCTGAGCAGGATGCCAGAGATCTGCTCATTGATAATGCCCGTAAACGTGGTCTTGAAATGACGGATGAAGTGGCAGACTACATCGTTAGTCGTGATCGTCGATCTGCGGCTGAATTACTTTCAACCCTTGATCAGCTTGATCTGGCCAGCTTGTCGGCGAAGCGTAAGTTGACCCGTCCATTTGTTAAAGAAATTCTGGGATGGTAACTGAGAGCATCGCTCCTACTGGAAAAGACAGAATATTGGTTCTGGATTCTGGTGTGGGCGGTTTAAGTATCTTGAGTGAAATCAGGGCGCAACTTCCAAGCCTTTCGGTTGATTACATAGCAGATCATAAATTCTTCCCATATGGCTCTAAAACTCAGTCTCAGTTAAATGACAGAGTTTCCTTTCTGATTGAGTTCATGCTTCAGCGAGCTGCTGAAAATGGCTATAGCTATCGTTTAGCTGTGATTGCTTGTAACACCGCAAGTACTGTCGTGTTAGATAACCTAAGGGCATCCTTTGATCTGCCATTTGTTGGTGTCGTACCGGCCATTAAACCGGCTTGTAGTAACTCAGATAACAAGCGGGTAGGGTTGTTAGCTACTGAAGGCACAGTAACACGTGATTATACTCATGGTTTAATCCGCTCATTTGCGGCGGATCATCAGTTAACTTTGGTCGGCTCTGCTGATCTTGTTACTTTTGCCGAGCAAAAGCTGTCAGGTAAGGCGCTTGATGTCCAAGCTTTGGTGACTATTCTCAGACCTTTTAAAGAGGCCGAGGTGGATACTATCGTTCTTGGCTGTACGCATTTTCCTTTGTTGATCGAGGAACTGAATGCTGCGGCCGACTGGCCAGTCACATGGGTCGATTCGGGTAAAGCCATTGCCCAGCGTGTAGCCTATCTATTATCAGAGGGCAATATATCTGAGAGAACGGTGACAGAAGACGATAGGGCGGGCAGCGTTGTGTTCTTGTCTACTGACATCCATCGGGTGTCGTTTTCAGAAGAAACCAAGCAAGCTTTCAGTGACGTAGAATCGCTGAACGTCTAACCTGGCTCTTCTTATTGGATTGCCGCGTTTTCCTGATGACTGAAGTATTTTCCAAGAAGATCTTGCAGGGCATTCATAGTCACAGGTTTTGGAATAAAATCATCCATCCCCGCTTCGATACACTTGCGCTTATCCCCTTCAATTGTGTTCGCTGTTAACGCAATAATCAGGTTTTTACCGCCCAACATGGCCTCTTTTGCCCGAATGTTACGGGTGGCTTCAAAACCATCCATAATCGGCATCTGACAGTCCATAAGAATGACATCGTAGTTATGATGGAACATCTCCATCGCTTTCGTGCCATCTTCCGCCAGATCTACAGTACAACCAAGCTTTTCAAGAATACGAGTGGCGACTCGTTGGTTTACCGGGTTATCTTCAACCAGTAGAACCGAGATCGCGAAATTCGCATCATTATCGCCGTTATTCAGTTGTTGTTCATTGTGGGTACTGAGATCGGCCTTGGTAATCGGTTTATTAGGTTCTTTTGTTTCAATGTCTGCGTTTCCAGAAGACACTTCACCAGTTTCAAGGCGATGAAGCATAGGTTCCAGAATGCTGTAACGATAGATCTTTGAGTAACAGCCGTGGAAGTACTCTGGCGAGAGACTTCCTGGTAACAGATCATTCTGGGAGCTATTAGCAAAGACAATCCGAGTGTTTACCAGTTGCTGTTGGAACTTTTCGATCTCGCCATTTACACAACTGTAATCAAAGTCATCAGAGACATGGATTAATGAAATGGCGTTCGATATTTCATCATTCTTAACGAATAAATCATCCAGTTGAGTGCTGGTGCTGACCGGGTGAATAATGGCTCCCAGATGGCGGTAGATTTCACGAAGTGAATCCAGTTCATTCTGATCGTCACATGCGAGGCATACATGTTGTCCCTGGAGTAAACCGCGGGAGAACATTTCTGAGACACCTTTAGGTGCTGCCAATGGCAGATGTAGGCTAAATACAGAGCCTTTACCTTTGGTGCTTTCTACCCCAATTTTACCGCCCATTAATTCGGCCAGCTGACGGGAGATGGTTAGCCCAAGGCCTGTACCGCCAAATCGACGTGTCGTGGAGCTGTCTTCTTGAGTGAAAACCCGGAAGATGTCGTTCAGCTTCTGGCTATTAATCCCGTGGCCAGTGTCTACTACTTCAATGACGAGTGGTACTTTGTTGGACATTGGTCGAACCTGTACCGACGGATCACGCTTCACATGAATCAATACATGACCTTTATCCGTAAATTTGATGGCGTTCGAGCACAAGTTTAGGATGATTTGTTTGATTCGAACGTAATCGCCGATCATTTCCTGAGGTAAGTCCGGTTGGATTCGGGTATCCAGGTTGATGCCTTTTTCAGCGGCTTTAACATTTAGCAGAGAAGACACGTCTTCGATTAACTTAACCAGATTAAATGGCAAGATTTCAATCTGTAGCTTCCCGGCTTCAATCTTTGAGAAATCCAGAATGTCGTTCAGAATGTTCAGAAGAGTAGAGGCAGAATTGTTGATGGTTGAAACATACTCGTTCTGTTCTGAATTCAATTCGGTTTTCTGTAGGATTGAGGCCATGCCCAGAATGCCATTCATTGGCGTTCTTAGTTCATGAGACATGTTTGCCAGAAACATACTCTTGGTTTTGTTTGCCGCTTCCGCTGCACGTTTGGATTCAATCAGTGCTTTTTCAGCACGTTTTTGAGCAGTGATGTCTTTGCACACGCAATAGATGATGTTTTCACCCTGGAAAACCATCGAAATCATTGAAATTTCAATGATGGAGACATCATCTTGGTTAGGTGCCAGGAAGTTGATTTCCTTATGCGCTGAACCATTACTGAAGGCTTCATCGACGAGCTGGTTAATTTCTTTGATTCGCTCACCTTCGTTATGGTGAGGTGCGATTAACAGTTCACCCAGATTCACGCCCTTGATATCGTTGTCTTGGATTTTAAGAAGGTTGCCAGCAGAGAGGTTGAAGTCTGAAATCTCGTGATTCTTGATTAGGAAAATCGGTTCGCTAGAGGCGTGGCAGACCTCGAGGAATTTGGTCTCACTGTGTTCCAATGCGATGTTCATCGACTCTCGTTCATCGATCACCTGATTAAGGTGTTGGGCTACCTCACTGATCTCATCATTACCGTACACCGAGACCTTATTTGAGAAGTGCCCGCTTTCAGCGTAACTCGACAACGTTTTGTTGATCGAGCCTAGTGTATTGGAAGCTCTGGATACCAGTAGATAACCCAACCAAAGTGATCCAATGATGGCCAGTAAGGTTACAATGACGTATCGGACAAGCTGATGTCTGGCACTGTCGGATAAATCAATGATTTCACTTAATGCCTGTTGGCCAATGATCTGGCGAATATTGTGAATGTGCGCGCTTTTCTGCTTTGAATACTCATACCATTGTGGCAGTTTAAACGTCAGTGCAGCCTGGTTAAGTGTGTCCAGGTTGGTTTTTAGTTGTCCCATCCATAAGCTGGCATCGTCTGGTGTTTCAACCTGCTCACAGCCGTTTAATAAATCGCTAAGAGTTGATAGCGCTTTTTGTTCATCAACTTTCGCTTTTGAAAGGAAGCGGTATTTATCCAATAGAATAAAGATACGGCTACTGCTTGAGCGAATAAGAGGTGAGACTTCACTGCCTTCTTGCGCGAGCTGACACAGGTTATACCAAGAGCGGGTTCTGAAGGTGTGATCTAACTGCTGAAGTATTTCCAGTTTAGCGGGAAGGTTCAGCATCTGATCACGTAGATCATTAATCTTCTGAGATGTGAGTTGGCTCTCACTGCCGTAGAGCATGTTTTTTTGCTTTTCTGTCGCCAACTCGAAGTGGAAATCATCATAGAGAGAGTTTTGCACCAGCATATTCGTTTGCAGGAATTTATTTTCTTCCTGATTTAGTTCCGGTGCGCTCATGAAGGTCAGGCCATGAGCGGTTTCAAGGCTTACATGTTCTTCTATTCGGGCCAACAGGTTAGAGACATTAGTCTTTTGTAATACAGAAAGATCGTGGTTGGTCGAAGTAATCGCTTTGACGAGATAAATCGCCGTTTGAATAATATCCGAGAAAAAATAGAAATAGTCTGAGTTCGGGTTGCGGTTGTCGAATCCAGCTCGAACATCTCGTATAGACTCAAGGTCAAAGATAAGCTGGTTTAAATCGTTTACAGGATCGTTAATTCGTCGATCGGGGTTATGGCTTCTTGGGTCTTTAAAGCGCTGACTGATCTCGCTGCGTTTAATAAATTGCTCTAGTTGATGAATGGCGTTATCGACGACCTTCCTATGACGAAGTAATGCTTCTTGATAGGTGGTGTCATTGGTTACTTGATAGGCGCGGCTAAGGGTGCGTTCTGTTTGCAGGCCGCTAACGATAGAATAGATGTAATCAATGGCATGGAAGTCAGTGGCGGTAGTAGAAAAATCCTGATAAACATCGTACCGCTCTTCAATTGCCTTAATTGAAAAGGCCAACAGGGTAATGCCTGGCAGCAATACAATCAGTGCAAGTTTGTAGCGTATTTTGAGGTTGTTAAACCAATTCATCCCTGTGATCTCTTGGACTCAATTATTTAAGTGTAGCAAAGTCTACGAAAATCCATCCCTGGTATTCCGAAGCAAAAGATAAAAACTTGCTCAACTTGAATATCCGCTTTGTACGAGTATAGGTTCGTTCTGAGATCTCGACGCTTATTATTTGTTATTTTATGTGTTGATAGTATCGAACCTAAGAAAAAACCGGATAATTATACGCATTTCTTCTCGTTGCGTAAGTTTAAATAGAACAAATTTCGATCATTAAATTCTGTCTTTTAAAAGGCGAGTTTGTTTGAGATTGAGTCTGTATTAAAGAACAGGTAAAGTGAGCGGTTTCCTCCAAAGAAATTGGGGCCAGAGACCTTAATACGTACCCATTGGGGCTCTGCTCTGAACGAAAGAAGAGATGGATGCATGGCATTTAATTTGAGAAATCGGAACTTTCTAAAGCTGCTGGATTTCAATCAAGAAGAAATCGGTTTTATGCTAACGCTTGCTGCCAATCTGAAAGCAGCAAAATACGGTGGTTATGAGCAGCCTCGTCTCAAGGGAAAACAAATTGCCCTGATTTTTGAAAAATCGTCGACACGTACTCGTTGTGCATTTGAAGTAGCAGCTCAGGATCAAGGTGCATTCGTTACCTACTTAGGCCCAAGTGGTTCTCAAATCGGGAATAAAGAATCTATGAAAGATACGGCTCGTGTATTAGGTCGTATGTATGATGGTATCCAATATCGTGGTTTTGGTCAGAGTATTGTTGAGGAATTAGGTGAGTACGCTGGTGTACCTGTTTGGAATGGTTTGACGGACGAATTTCACCCGACCCAGATTCTTGCAGACTTCTTAACCATGCAAGAGCATTCAACCAAACCTCTGCATGAAATGACGTTTTGTTATCTCGGTGATGGTCGAAATAATATGGCGAACTCACTTATGGTGGGTGCTGCTAAAATGGGGCTGGATTTCCGAATCGCTGCGCCAAAGAGCTGTCAGCCTGAAGAAGAGTTAGTCGCTAAGTGTCAGGAAATAGCCGCTCAAACGGGCGCAAACATTCTTCTTACTGAAAGCGTGGAAGAGGGTGTGAAAGGGGCTGATTTCCTATACACCGATGTTTGGGTATCTATGGGTGAACCTGATTCAGTTTGGGATGAGCGTATCAAGCTGTTAAAGCCTTATCAGGTGAATCAGCAGGTGATAGATCAGACCGGCAATCCAAACGTCAAGTTCATGCATTGCTTGCCTGCATTCCACAATCGTGAAACCACGGTTGGTGAAGAAATTTATCAGAAGTTTGGATTAGATGGCATGGAAGTAACGGATGAGGTATTTGAATCTCGCCATTCCATTGTTTTCGATCAGGCTGAGAACAGAATGCATACCATTAAAGCGGTGATGGTGGCGACGTTAGGTGACTAGTGAATTAATCCTAATGAACTAGATGTACCTCTTGAAGCGCCGTTATATATAACGGCGTTTTTGTTTCTGGATCATGAATAAAGTTAAAGAATTGCGTTAAGGAAAAGTAAATGAGTGACTGGTTAACGATATATCAGGTAGATGCATTCACAGATCAAGTATTTAAAGGCAATCCAGCGGCGATTGTTCCACTACCCAAGTGGTTGGATGATGAAACGCTACAAAAGATAGCGGCTGAAAATAATCTGTCGGAAACCGCTTTCTTTTGTCCGAATGAAAAAGGTGAAGTGCTTCTGCGCTGGTTCACTCCAACCAATGAGGTTGAATTATGTGGGCACGCAACCTTAGCTACTGCACATGTTATGTATGAAGAAATGGGCTTTACTGGCCGTGAATTAGTGTTTCAAACACGGTTTAAAGGGCCTTTGGCGGTTTCAAAGACCGACGATGGGTACAGTATGACGTTACCTAATCTGAAAGCTGAACCCGTATCAGTGGTGCCTGATCAGATCAAAACTGGTTTGGGCGTGGATGTCTCGGAAGTTTTGGAATCTGATGATTATCTTGTTGTGCTTCCTACCGAAGAAGACGTGCTTGCTGTAGAACCGAATTTTTCAGAGCTGGCCAAACTTGATAAACGTGGTGTGATCATCACAGCGCCGGGCTCAAAAGAAAGTAGTAAAGGGGTGGATTTTGTATCCCGTTATTTTGCTCCTGCCTTTGGTATTGATGAAGACCCGGTAACAGGTTCGGCGCACTGTATTTCAGCGCCTTATTGGGCTGAGAAGTTAGGGAAGAAAGCGCTTTCTGCACGACAGGTGTCTGAAAGATCCGGTGATCTGGTGTGTGAAGTAAATGACAAAGTTGTTACCTTGAAAGGTCAGGCAGTGCTGTATATGAGAGGCAGCATCTCTTTGTAAATAGATGAGCATAAATAGAGGTGCTTTTCTCTGTTTCATGCTGATTGTACATTAGTTATTTAATACTGGTATGCGGTGCTCATACCAGTTCATTCCTTTTTATTGATAGATTAACGAGCGTAGTGTGCGTAGATCGATTTTAAGCGTTTTCTTTTTAGTAAGCTGTTTCCCTATCCTTGTGCAGGCTGAAATATACAGTTCGCAGTCCTATGGTGATACTGAGGCTTATGCTCGGGAGCAGGTGCTGTTGAATCTCGCCAGCAATCTGCACGTTAAAATTGAAAGCGAATCCCAATCGATTGCTGATAGTAAGTCCGGTTTAACTTCTTCCTCCAAGACCAAAGCCATCGTTAATCTACCTGTACTAGGGGCTCAAGTGGATTGCTTTCCGAAGGGCATTGAATATACCTGTCACGGTCTTTTGAACTCTGAAACGTCTGCACCTTTATATGTTTCAAAGCTAACCCAGCTAAAAGAAAAGATCCTTGAACAGGCTAATCCTACCCAAGACGTTACACAGGACGTTCGAGAACAATCTCTAATGAATGCCGCGTCTTTGATTGATGATTGGGCGCGTTATCTGGAAGTTCTGCATTTCTTGTCGCCAACATCAGCGAAAACACTGCAGTTGAATGTTACAAAGGCTGAACTTTTGAGTCGCCTTGAAAGAAGTCAGGCGAGTTCCGAGTCAATTCCTCATGCTCTAGAGCGGTTTACTCAGGGGTTTGATTATCAATCGGTATTTGTATTTCCCCCAAGGCCTGAGCAGTCAAATGAAATAACTCAGTTCTCACGCTTTTTTAAAGCCTCTCTGGAATCTCGATTGTCGGGACAATTAGTAAATCAGCAGAGAGCCCGATTTTATCTTAGAGGGAGTTACAGCAAAACGGACGAAGGAATTTCTGTCCACTATAAGCTGTTAAATAAACAGGGAGATGCAGTGGACTCACGTATTGTGAAACTTGCACCTCAGGCCTATCAAGGGCTTCAATTTGAACCTAAATTGATCGATTTTGATCAGATGCTGCATTCTGGCTATGCGGTTTCTTCGGATTTAAATGTGCAGATCAGAACAGACCAAGGGCAGAGTGATCTGGCATTTTCACTGGGAGAAAGCATTGAGTTGTTCGTAAAGTTAAATCGTTCAGGCTATTTCTATCTTGTGGGTCATACTAAAACTCACGGGAATGAAAAGAGTTATTTACTTGATCTTCAGGATGCGCCGGGTAATCGTAAATTCATCAATTACGTTAACGCTGATGATGCCAATCGATGGATCTCTTTGGGGGAATTTGAAGTCCAGCCACCGTTTGGAATTGAAAGCTTACAGATCATTGCTTCGTCTAAAGATCCGGTGGATGCGCTGCCAAATACATCATTTGATGGTAGCTATTACCTTATTTCAAATAATCTGAAAGAAGGGTTGGTGTTGACCCGTGGCTTGGTGAAAAAGAAGAAAAAAGCAGAGAAATTGAAACCAGCGGAAGCTGTGCTTATGTTTTCAACCTTTGCTAACTAATTGTTACATAAGGGTTTTGATTTTATTTTGAGCAATTAGGGTTAGATATTAACCGTTTTTAAGTCTTATTTCTCCATTGTGACCAAATAGACATATTTTTTGTTGTTAGATTTATAAATAATGGACTAGACTGGTTTGTGCCTAAGGGCAAAACTTGTTTTTTAAAGGAAGAAAATTATGAAAAAGTTTATCGCAGCAACAGCACTTCTTGTTGGTTCTAGTTACGCACTTGCAGCTGGTGGTCATGGCCCAGCAGGTTGTGGTCTTGGTACAGAAGTAATCTTTAAAGACGCTAACGAGTGGCACGAGCATGTATTGGCTGCAACCACAAACGGAACTTCTGGTAACCAAACTTTCGGTATGACTTCTGGTACTTTGGGTTGTAAAGACGCTGGTGGTCCTCTAGCTGGTGGC
>Ga0181590_10003901_pt1 | contig 12451 bp, 12 predicted proteins | sample 071ome_34_FD_132446 | JGI IMG/M metagenome (GOLD analysis project Ga0181590, IMG submission 132446) | Coastal salt marsh microbial communities from the Groves Creek Marsh, Skidaway Island, Georgia - 071411BT metaG (megahit assembly) | ecosystem: Environmental > Aquatic > Marine > Intertidal... | reverse complement strand
TTTTCTTATCGAGCTCTCCTGATTCGGCGATAATCAAAGCGGTGAGCAATTTCTGTGTGCTCGCCACGGGGCGCTTTTCGTCGATGTTTCTTCCGTAGGTCACGGTTTGTGTGTCGACGCGAATGGCAAGCGCACTCTCGGCAACAAGAGTGATATCGCTCAGTGGGCCCTCGACTGAGACAGCTACTTCCGGTTTTTCCTGCGGACTCGCAGAAGTGACAGGCTCGGCTCTAATTTGTGCCTCGGAGTCTGAAGGCAGAAATGGCAGACAAAGAGCGCAACTCAGTGTGAGCGCGGGAATCAGTCTCATGCCTGCTCGATTCCTTTGAGTTCCGCTACTTTTGCGTTGCGATCTTCCGCGCGCATAAGCGCTTCGCCAACGAGGATAGCATCGGCACCCCAGGATTGAATTTTGGCCGTGTCTTCTCCCGTGAAAATACCGCTCTCGCTTACAAGAATATGGCTGGGGCCGACTTCCTCGCTGAGGCTTTCGGTTGTGGTGAGATCAACTTCGAAGGTTCGGAGGTTACGATTGTTCACTCCGATGATGCTGGCGTCCGTTTCGAGGGCTCGTTCCATTTCTTCGAGATTGTGGACTTCCACGAGCACATCCAGTTGGCAGCCGGCCGCTACGTCTAGGAGGTGGATGAGCTCATCTTGCTCCAATGCTCCTACGATGAGAAGAATCGCATCGGCTCCGGCGATAACTGCCTCGTAGATCTGTGCTTCGTGGATGATGAAGTCCTTACGAAGCAGCGGAAGATCGACGACTTCTCGGATTTGTTTGAGGAAGGCGAGGTTGCCCTGAAAATATTTCTCGTCAGTCAGAATGGACAGAGCGTTGGCACCGGCAGCCTCGTAAGATTTCGCAATCGCGACGGCATCAAAGTCAGGATCGATCGTTCCCGCAGATGGGGATCCTTTCTTTACCTCGGCGATTACAGAAAGGACGGTCGTTCCGTAGCCTTCCCCTTCATTCTGGTCGCGGAGAGCTCCACCGAGGGCCGTGGAAAACGAGCGAAAATCTTCGCGAGTGCGCGCCGCTGCCTTCAGCTTTTCGAGGTTGGGCAATAGCCGCCCCACCTCTGTTTGCTTATCCTGCAGGATTTCGTCCAGTTTGTTGCCGAATTTCTTCATAATCGGATTCGGGAACCGTTACCCGTGACCACTCAGCTTGCTACCCAAATTTAAAAATTTGTGTTGAAAAAGGGCCGGAACCCACCAATGTAAGCGTCCCGCCGCCATTGTGGTGGTGGAAAGCGGGTGTAGCTCAGGGGTAGAGCGCAACCTTGCCAAGGTTGATGTCGTGAGTTCGAATCTCATCACCCGCTCCATTTTCTCTCTCCGAAGCCCCACCGGAGTCATCCCTCGTGAAGATTTTGGAGCCCCTGTTCCGCTGGTCGAAGTTCGTAGACGAGGATTGCCTTGACGAATGGGAGGCGCGTCTCATCGGGGCCAGTGTCATCTACACCGCGGATAAACCGGTAAAACGGAAACGCTGGCAGCTTTCCAGCTATGTGATGACTCGAGAAGAGGCCGACGAGCTTCGTTCGCTTTTCGGGGGCGGAGTAAACGAAGTGCATCCGGACCAGTGGCAACCGACAGCAGAATCGGGAGCTCCATTCCTCCTCAAGATTCGTAGCTCCGTGATTGTGACGGAAGCCGATGACAAATTGGTGCTCGGGAAGATCGAGGAAGAATATCCTGATCGAACCATCTTGAGTTTTCCACCCCAGCTTGCCTTCGGAACAGGTGGGCATCCGACGACGGCTGGTTGTTTGCGCTTTCTGGTGGATATCGCCGAAGAAAGAAAGGGCAAAAAATGGAACCTGATCGATCTCGGATGTGGCAGCGGGATTCTCGCAATTGCCGCTGCTTTCCTGGGCGCCGATCGAATTGTAGCGGTGGAAATCGACGCCGTTGCAATACGTCATGCCATTCGAAATGCAGAGCGACATGGAGTGGCCGACCGGATCGAGTTTATCGAGGGCGACGCGATTCCCATCCTGTGCGATGAGGGAATCGATCCATTTGATGTCGTCGCGGCGAATCTATTCAGCTCACTCCTCATTGAATTGATGCCCGCTTTTTTGCCGGGGCTGGCAGCCGATGGCGACCTGGTCATTTCTGGCTTTCTCACCTCGCAGACCCGTGATGTGGTCGATGCTGCTGAAGGGGCGAGCTTGAAGCTTTTTGATTTCCTCCGCCGGGGAAAATGGATAGCAGCTCGGGGCCGTCATTGTGCAGAAAACGACTGATCGCGATTTTCCTGCATCGTAGTATAATCTCTGTAGTCCTTGTCCATGAACCCACGCGCCTTGCTAAACGTCATTCGAATGTTCTTCTTGCTCCTCGCAAGTTTCATCGGCGTGTCTGTAGCTCTCGGAGAAGCTCCTGAAAATTGGTGGTATGCTGGCTGGGTGGGAGCCATTTTTGGTCTCGGCTTTGCTTTGCTAATGATCGCTTTTGATCTCATGCTTCAAGGCGTTTCGATTCGATCTTTTTCGCATGGAACCTTCGGATTACTTGTGGGGCTGCTCTGTGCATGGCTTGTAACGCGCATTGGATTTTTCAAAGCCGGTTGGGTCGAGCAATTTGAGTTGGCGGGAAATATTTTCAACCTCTGCATTTTCCTCGGCTTCGGCTTTCTCGGCGTCATGCTCGCCCTGCGAAGCAAGCGGGAGGAATTCTGCCTGCTGATTCCCTACGTTCGTTTTCGTCAGGATGCCTTGCAGGACCTGCCCACTTTGCTCGACATCAGTGTCATCATCGATGGTCGCATTCCCGGAATTTGTGAGACCGGCTTTCTCGGTGGAGCGCTCGTTGTTCCGCGTTTTGTCCTCAATGAACTGCAGAAAATGGCGGACTCGACTGACGACATCAAACGGGGCCGGGGAAAGCGTGGTCTCGAATGCCTGAATCTTTTGCAAAAAGACGACGCTTTCGAGGTGAAAATTCACGAGGAAGATTTTGCCCCGGAATACTCCAGCGATCAAAAGCTTGTCGAGTTAGCGGAAATTCTCAGCGCACGAATCCTGACGAACGATGCCAATCTCGGTGATGTTGCTCGCCTCAAAGGGATTGTTGTTCTCAACCTCAACGAACTGGCAACATCACTCCATCCTATTGTCTCCCCTGGCGACGAGCTTGAATTGGAATTGGTAAAAGAGGGGAGAGACAGCCACCAGGCAGTGGGATATCTCCCCGACGGAACCATGATCGTTGTGAATCATGGCAAGCCTCACATTGGCACGAGCCAGGCGGTCGTTGTTGGTGGAGCCGTTCAGACCAGCGCGGGACGTCTCATTTTTGCCGAATTGCAGAGGTAGCAGCTTTGCATTCTTTCGCGTTTTCGTGAGAAACATCCGCACCGATCAGGTGTCTAACTCACTGAGTTTTTATCGATGAAAAAATATGTCTTCACGTTGGCACTTTGTGCGGCCACGCTACCTTTTTTCCGACCTTGAACGCCGTAGTACGCTTGAAGATGCTCTCGTCGTCCTCGCAATCGAGTTTGGGCGTACGCCGGTGATCAATGCCAACGGGGGCCGCGATCACCATCCCCAGGCATACAGTTGCATGCTTGCCGGAGGCGGCATCAACGGAGGCCAGGTCTGGGGTAAAACCGACGAACGTGGTTCAAAGATCCTCGAAGGCAAAGTTCGGGTCGAAGATTTTATAATGCCACTATTGGCTACGCGTTGGGGCTGCCGCTCGATCAGTTTCTCTATTCGCCAAGTGCGCGACCATTCACCATGGCGGACAAAGGCAAGTCGCTGGTGGAGATCTTTGGATAGAACCTCAATTTACTCCCGCCACCTTTGCCACGAAAGGCCGGGGCGATCCGCGCGGAATGTGAGGACTTGCTGGTTTTCCACCTCGGTGATGTAGACGGTTTTCCCATCCGGGCCGCCAAAACAGAGGTTGCTGGGCATGGAGCCAGGAAGTTCGATAGTTTGGAGGACTTTGCCTTCGGGAGACAACTTGAGGACTCTACCGGCGCTGTGGCGCGTGATATAGAGATCCCCGTCGATGTCGCAACGGATGCCATCAAGGCCGTGTTCCTCGAAGGTAATGATGACGCGTTCATTGGAAATTCCCTTCTCATTGAGATCGTAGGCGAGGACGCGTCGCTGCTTGCTCTCGGCGACAAAGAGCGTTTTTCCGTCGGGGCTGACTTCGATCCCGTTGGCGGTTCCAACGTTGTCGGCTAGCTTGGCAATAGTGCCGTCCTTTGCGATCCGCCAGAGTGCTCCATCGCCTTTTTTCCAGTCAGGATCGCTTGCGTAGAGGGTTTCATCGGGGCCGATTGCGATGTCATTCGGCTGGTGCATAGTCGGTTCATGCGCATGGACGGTGATCTTTTTCGTTTTCGGATCAATGCGCAGAATGTTGTGGCCGGTGTAGTCGGCCACAAACATGATCCCCGCGCGGTTGAAGCGAATCCCGTTGCCCGTGCTTCCCTCGGGCAGTGTGATCCAGATAGAGGTTTCCCCTTTGGGGGTGACGAGGCCGATATTCGATTTTCTCTCGAGAGCGACGGCGTAGAGGTTACCGTCCTTATCACAAGCGGGTCCTTCGATGCCTCGGGTGAAAGATTCCTTCGGAGTGTGCTCGCGGACCTGCCATAGTGGTTTTTCCGCGAGGCTGATGGAGTTGGCGAGAAGAAGAGAGAAAAAGAGGGGCAGGAATTTCATTTTACGGGACTGGCGACGATTCCTTCAACCGATACCCGATAGGAGTGTTGTGCCAAGTCAATCTTCATTCCGCAGATCGGGTAACGGTGGCCGCTGAGCTTCATGGAGAGTATCGAACTTATTTCAGGGAAAAAGCCTATTCTTTGAGGAGGTGGCAAGCTGAAGGAATTTTCGGTTTTTCGCTTGCCTCGTTTCCCACCAATCAGAATACTCCTGACGAAGCCGCCAATTTCTCGATCGGGAATTGAATTGTTGGCGTTGTGATTTTTACTTTCTCCGAAATACTGACATGTCCGATACAATTGCCGTTCTCGATCACGTTGACGAATACCTCCGCCTCGCGCAGGAATACGACGTTTCCGATATCCACCTTGCTCCCAACTCGCAGCCGAAATGGCGTCGCTTTGGATTGCTCCAGCCGATCTGGGAAAATGGGGATGTCATCACTCCCGAGCAGACCGAAAAGCTGGCCCGAGGATACCTTCCTGAGCCAGAGCTGAATCGCCTCGAAGAAAAGGGCGACGTTGACTTTGCTTATGCCCCCGACTTTGGCCGTTTTCGTGCCTCTGTCGTGAAGACACGTGTCGGTTGGGAAATGGTCTTTCGTATCATCAGCACGGAACTTCGTTCGATGGATGATCTCGGATTGCCGGAAGCGATCAAACCACTTCTCGAGTATCACAACGGTCTTGTTCTCATTACCGGTGCCGTTGGTTCCGGTAAGTCGACCACCTTGGCAGCCTTGATCAACGAGATTAATCACCAGCGTTCTGATCATATTATTACCCTGGAGGATCCGATCGAATATGTGATCGAGTCAGAAGGCTGCCACGTCAACCAGCGCGAGGTTCACACTCACACGGAGAGTTTCTCCCATGCGCTGCGAGCCGCCTTGCGTGAGGATCCTGATGTAATCATGGTGGGGGAAATGCGCGATCTGGAGACAATTTCACTCGCGATCACAGCGGCAGAGACGGGACACCTTGTTCTCGCGACGCTGCACACTGGTAGTGCTGCCCGAACGCTCGACCGAATTCTCGACGTTTTCCCGACCGAACAGCGGGAGCAGATTCGAATCATGGTTGGGGAATCGCTGCGAGGGATCATCTCGCAACAACTGGTTCCGAAGAAAGACGGCACGGGCCGAGAACTCGCTCTTGAGCTTCTCGTGAATACGCCGGCGGTTTCCGCCCTGATTCGCGACGGAAAAACCTTCATGCTTCCTGGTGTGATGCAGACTGGTAAAAAGGTCGGTATGATCATGATGGATGACGCACTGATCGAATTGCATAACCAGGGCCTCATTTCCAAAGATGAGGCAATGGGTCGTGCGATCGATCCCAACACCATCCGCACCGCACTCGGCGAGTAACTTTTCAAACGTAACCTTTTTTGTCATGGCAGTAATTGACCAGTATTTCAAACACCTCGTCGAATCCGGCGCTTCTGATCTCCACCTCAGTGAGGGGCAACCCCCGAAAATGAGAACCCACGGAGCGATCACCCCTATCGCGGAAGGCATCCTCGAGCACGATACGCTCAACCACATGCTCTCCGAGATCTGTGACGACGATGCCTACGAGCGCTTCCTCGAAAAGGGCGACCTTGACTTCGCTTACGAGATGGATGAGGAGTCGCGTTTCCGATGCAACTTCTTCCTTCAGAAGAACGGACTTGGCGCCGTTTTCCGCCTCATTCCTACCAAGATCAAAACGATTCAGGAGCTGAACGTTCCCGATACAATCGAAAGATTTGGTGATATGCGCAGCGGACTCGTCCTTGTGACCGGTCCGACTGGTTCCGGGAAGTCGACGACACTTGCTGCATTGATGGATTACATCAACCGCACTTACGCTCGTCACATCATTACCGTTGAGGAACCGATCGAGTTTGTTCACAACAATAAGAAATCGACGATCAGCCAGCGCGAGGTCCCCATTCACACGCCTTCTTTCGCGGACGGGTTGCGCGCCTCTTTGCGAGAAGATGCCGATATCGTTCTCGTGGGAGAGATGCGTGACCTTGAGACCATTTCTCTCGCGCTGACAGCTGCTGAGACTGGCCTTCTCGTTTTCGGAACGCTGCATACGAACAATGCGCGGAAAACCGTCGACCGACTTGTCGACGTATTTCCATCCGACCAACAGGCCCAAGTCCGGACAATGCTTGCCGGATCGCTCCGCGGTGTTGTTGCCCAACTCCTCCTCAAGCGCGATGATCAGCCTGGTCGAGTTGCCGTGAATGAGATCCTTGTCTCCACTCCTGCGGTCAGTTCTGTGATCCGCGAGGGTTCAACCCAGAAGCTCCACGACATCATTACCGGAGGTAAAGAGTATGGTATGCAGTTCATGGACGACGCCATTTGGGCTAAGCTCGTGGGCGGGGAAGTCTCCGCGCTTGAAGCCTACATGAAAGCGATCGACAAGAGTCGCTTTATCAATGCTTTGCCGCCTGAGCACGCCGAGCTCGGAAACTCTGGAGGTAGTGCCGGAGACGAGTAAGTTACCAACCTCGACTTAGAGCACGCGAATTTCGACACGACGATTCGCTTCTTTGGCCGCTTTCGTATTCCCTTCAACGAGGGGGCGGGTGTTCGCGTATCCAGCCGTTTCAAGGCGGCTTGCGTCAATACCCTTCGAAGCAAGATAAGTTGCAGCAGATGTTGCCCGGGCTTCTGACAGAACCTGATCGTGGTGTTTGACGGCATCCGTGTGCCAGTCGATCTGGATACGGGCATCAGGATTCTCCATCAAGTAATCAAATACCTTGTCGGGCTCCGTCATGGCCTCATTCGATAAATCTGAAGAGAGGGGAGTGAAGTTCATGGCACCGAGGCCGAGTTCCGTATTGGGGGTCGGCATGGAGTTGACCGAAACCGTTTTGCCGAGGATGCGCATGGTAGAGCCATGATGCCACAGCATACCCTGTTGAGTCGAGCAGCTAACAGGTTTGGGCGGATGGGCAAACAGGGTTGAGTTTTGCTCTGTTCCCGTATTGCTCACCCCTCCCGCCGCTTTAGCTGGGGAAAGAGCACCACGTCGCGGATCGACTCGGCGCCGGTGAGCATCATCATGAGCCGGTCAATTCCAATGCCGATGCCACCAGCTGGTGGCATGCCATACTCCAATGCGAGGAGAAAGTCCTCGTCGATTTTCTGGATTTCTTCGCCAGCCTGATCTTCGAGCCGCTCACGCTGAACATCGGGATCATTCAGCTCAGAGTATCCGGGTGAAATCTCGGCGCCGTTGATGATGAGTTCGTAGACGTCGACGATGGAGTCATCGCTCGTGTTTTGCTTCGCGAGAGGCACGCGCTCCTTGGAAACATGGGTCACGAAGATGGGGTCGATTGACTTTTCCTCGACGAGCTTTTCAAACACCTGCTGGGAAATCTCGTAATCTTCCATTTCGCTGGAAATCTCAACTCCGAGTTCTTCGCAGCGCGCGCGCCGGCTCGCTTCGTCCAGATCCCACCAGTCGGCTCCGGCCGCTTCAGCGACGAGATCTTTGTATGGAGCGCGTCGCCAGGGGCGCGAGAGGTCGATCGTTTTGGTGACTTCGCCTTCGGCGTTTTTATGTTCAATTTTGAGACCACCGCAGAATTTCTCAGCAAGGGTGCAGACGAGATCTTCGACCATGTCAGCCATCTGCTCGAAATCGGCGTAGGCCCAGTAGGCTTCCAGCATCGTGAATTCCGGGTTGTGGCGCCGACTGATGCCTTCGTTGCGAAAGCTGCGATTGAGTTCAAAAACCTTGTCGAATCCGCCGACGAGGAGACGCTTCAAATACAACTCCGGCGCGATGCGGAGAGACATGTCCATGCCGAGGGCATTGTGGCGCGTTTCAAATGGCTGAGCGGCAGCACCCCCGGGGACATCCTGGAGCATGGGGGTTTCTACCTCAAGAAAGCCCATGTCGCCAAGATAGCGCCGGATTTCGGCAACCATTCGGCAGCGTTGGAGAAAGACCTCGCGGGAACGCTCGTTCGCAACGAGATCGAGGTAGCGCTGGCGGTATTTGATCTGCGGATCAACAACGCCGTGAAACTTGTCCGGCATCGGACGTAGGGACTTGGAGAGAACCGTGACCACATTCGCTTTGACAGAAGGTTCTCCGACTTTGGTCGTGAACGTTTCGCCTTCAACGCCGATCCAGTCGCCGATATCGAGTTGCTTGTAGGCAGCCCAATTCTCTTCGCCGATCTGCTTCTGATTTACGAAAATCTGGATGCGACCGTTGATGTCGGAGATGTCGAGAAAGTTGCTTTTTCCCATGTCGCGCAGAGCGGTGATTCGTCCGGCGATGCGGACCTGTTTTTCCTCTCCAAAATTTTCGCGGAGAGCGGCAGGAGAGTCGGTGATTTCGAACTTCTTACCGAACGGATCAATGCCCATCTCGCGGAGAGAATCGAGCTTCTCGCGGCGAACTTTCAGGAGTTCGCCAAGGTCTTCATTGTTTGCGGCTGGATTTTCCTCTGACATAGGGCTGGCTTGGGATAAATTCGAGTCCGCTAGAATGATCGACCCCGTCGAAAAATCAACCGAAGTTACCCGCGAGCCGAAGGATCCTGAAAATGCTTTTGCATTCGAGGAGGTCTCGGAGAATGTGGTTCTCGACTCGCGTCTCGGGATTTTTCATCGAGAGGCTGGCTGGCTTGTCGCGTCGGATTTGCATTTCGGCTACGAAGTCAGTCGACGTGCTGCCGGTGGACTCTGGCCGCTCTGGGGGATGGAGACAATCGTGCAACGCTTGCACGAAATGGTGGAAACCTGGAATCCGGATCAGCTCATTCTCGTGGGCGATGTCGTCGATAGTGCCGCGGCTCCCCGTGAGGCGATCGCTTGGTTGGGCACCCTGCATGAACTCGTGCCGGAACTGATTCTCATCGAGGGAAACCACGACCGTGGCGAAGTGCGCCGGGCTTTCGACTTTCTCCCGTCATACCAGTCGGGACAGTTTTTCTTTCACCATGGTCATCTCGATCGGTGCCCTCGGGATACCGAAAAGTGGATCGAAGTGACGGGGCATTTTCATCCATCGGTTCGCTTTGCTGATGGAGCGGGAACTTCTTTGGGTCTCCCTGCGCTGACTCGCGAGCGTTTTGCCGAAGGCGGAGAATTGTGGCGTCTTCCCGCATTTTCCCCATGGGCAGCGGGGCATCCAAATCGTCCGACGGAGCAAACAAGTGAATTTCAGGAGTGGGCTTGTGGCGGAGGACGTATCATTAAAGTAAAGAAGTAAGGTAGCGTAGAAGGTGAAAATGATTCTGGTGATTGGACATGGGTATGTGGGAGCGGCTCTGGTGGCGCGCCTGCACGAAGAAGGCCGCGAGGTTGTCGCGGTGAATCGCAGCGTCGATGAAAAGACGGGCTATCCGCTGCTTGAAGGAGACGTCAGTTCTGCGGAGTCGATGTCACGATTGGCGGATTCTCTGGTAGGAATGCCGACAGCGATTGTTCACTGCGCGAGTTCAAGTCGTGGAGGAGCGGATGCCTATCGGGCTGTTTTTCTCGATGGAATTGCGAATTTGCAGGCCTTGTTTCCGGGTGTGCCGATCTTTTTTACCAGTAGCACGAGCGTTTATGGGCAAACCGACAGATCCGTCGTGACGGAGGAGTCGGAAACCTCGCCTGATCGCGAGACGAGCCGGATTTTGGTTGAGGCAGAAACGCTCGTACGCGACGGAGGCGGTGTCGCACTTCGGCTCGCAGGAATTTACGGGCCAGGACGTTCGATTTATCTGAAGCGAATTCTCGAAGGGACCGCGAAGATCGAAGCGGGCGAAGTGAGCCGACACGTGAATCAAATTCACCGCGAGGACATCATCGGCGGGATTTTGCACGCGATTGATTCAGGCGAAAAGGGAGTTTGTTACAATGTCGTCGACAATACACCACTGACGCAGCGCGAAGTTTACGAAAAGCTGTCCGATTTTTTCCAGAAACCGCATCCGCCCGAGGCCGAGCCCGAAAAAAATCGCAAGCGAGCCTGGACGGATAAAATCGTCAGCAATGCCGCGTTTCGAGCGACAGGATGGGAGCCGCAGTTTCCGTCTTTTCTCGATGCCCTGAAGCGGGATGAGACTTTTGTGCCGAGTGTCCAGGCACTGGTGGAGGGCGGCTAGAGGCTTTTCCCCAACTCCGCCACCTTGAACTGCTGCCCCATTAGGCTTGGATGGGTCAGGGTCTGAAATTGCCGGAGCTTTTTTGCGGATTCCCCCTCGGCCGCCTTTCCCTCGATTGACAGGAGCCAGGACTTTGCAGCGTCCACGAGAAAGTGGTGTTGATCGGTGAATTTTCGCCATTCGAGCCCGTTTGCCGTCGCGGCTTCTCGCAGGTGGGTGAAATTTACGTGAGCGGTGATGTCGGTTTCACCGGGAAAGGAGAATGGATCTTCTGTTGCCTGATGATCACGATAGCAGCGGAGCGTGCCGGTTTTTCGTCTCGGCGCGAAGTAATCGTCTGCGCCATACCCGTAGTCGATGATCCACCAGAGACCTTTGTCGAAGAACTGTCCGGCGTCTTTCATCCACGGGAAAAGCGCGGGGCAGATTTCGGTGACGTAACCCTCGGGGTATTCGCCCTCGCATTTTTCGAGCAGGGGTTTCTGCTCGGGAGTGAGATCTCCTGCCGTCCAGGCGAGAGCGCCTTCGTGGCGCGTGACTCGGAGATCGTTCCACTCCCCATCGCTGAACATGACACGGTCGAAGGGAAGGGCGTCGAGCAATTCATTGCAGAGGAAAATCCCCTGAGCCGCCCGGGCTTCTTCCAATGTCCCGACGATCTCGACCGGAATCTTAGAATCCGCAAATCGCTCGCGCAGAAACGCACGAGTCTCAGATCGAGGATCGACGATGCGGTAGGTGATTTGATTCGTATCCACTCTCTCGTTTACAACAAGGGCGGAAAGGATGTCCGAGGCAAGCTGTCCATCGTGGGCACCTTGTTCGATAATCACAAAAGGGGTGCCTGAGTCGAAATGCTCCTTCCATGCCGCCACGATTTTCTCCCCAAGCAGAAAACCGAACAGTTCCCCGACAGATACGCTGGTGTAAAAATCTCCCCGACGTCCCACTTTTCTTCGCTCTGGAGAGGCATAGTAGCCGTGTTCCGGGTGATAAAGTGCGAGTTCAACGAAGTCCGAAAAAGATATCGATCCTTGCGGACTTTTTTCGATTTCTTGAAAGACGATTTCCAAAAGAGGCGTATCTTTTCCATTGACGTAGGGTCTTGTATCGGCAGCCATGCTGTGGAATCCTACTCCCTCCAACCCCTTTGACAAAATTCTATCGTGTCCGACGACCCTTCAGACAGCGATTTCGAGGCCATCGGAAGTGGCGAACCTCCGGTCAGTAATGTGGTCGACCTGCCGCCGCTCGACGAATCAGCGGTCTGCAGAGCGAAGCGCCGACGTAGCCTTGTCTTCTGGTTTAAGTTTCTCAGCTTCTGCTTTCTCCTTTGCCTGATGGTCACAATCATCGGAGCGGCGGGTGCCTTTTTCTACTGCAAGCCGCGATATGATCTAGCCGAGTCATTCGACATGTCGGACATCGGCAAGGTCGAGGTCGCCAGTCGAATCTTTGATCGGAACGGTCAGGAGTTGGGCCGAATTTTTGTGCAGAACAGGCGTCCGGTCACGCTGGATGATGTTTCGGATCACTTCATCAATGCCCTCCTCGCTGCGGAGGACAGCCGTTTCTACGAGCACGACGGAGTCGACTACTATGGTATCTTGCGTGCCGTTTACTATGCGCTG
>Ga0181590_10003897_pt1 | contig 12457 bp, 10 predicted proteins | sample 071ome_34_FD_132446 | JGI IMG/M metagenome (GOLD analysis project Ga0181590, IMG submission 132446) | Coastal salt marsh microbial communities from the Groves Creek Marsh, Skidaway Island, Georgia - 071411BT metaG (megahit assembly) | ecosystem: Environmental > Aquatic > Marine > Intertidal... | reverse complement strand
TTTCACCTGCGAATGTAATCCACATCATATCTAAGTTGTTTGAATTGATTTCTTCGTTGAATTCAGTTCCATTAAAAAGAACTCTTGTAATACCAGTTTCTCTGTTGATATTTAAAATTTGTAAAGGGTTATTTAAATTTGTCATAGTTTTAAGGTTTATTAATTATACCCTAAAGCTACGAAAAAAAGCCGAGACTACAATGGCTTTTCTTAATTATTTTTGCATTTTTTTAAGAAATTTTTGCTGAACCTACATCAATTGGTTCTCTTTTCATATGGTTACCCGATGCGAAGTTTGCACCTTCTTTAATATAACCAGTTAAAAATGCTTTTCTAAATCTATCAGATGTATTTGCTTCTGAACCATGTACTACATTTGAATGAAGTAGTGCAATTTGTCCTCTTCTTAGATATCCATCTATATGTGGAAAGTTGTGGTCCTCTGGTAATACACAAGGTTTACCTCTTTCGTTTCTCCAATTTTTTGGATTTGAACCTACTCTTTCTTCATTCACTTCTATTGGTAATCTACCTAATCTATGTGAACCTTCTAAATACCAAACAGAACCATTATCTGGGTCATGATTATCTAATGCAATAGAAACATTGATTATTTCGTTTGATTTACATTGTGTATAAAATATATTTTGATGTTGGTCTCTTCCTAATTGACCTGGTGGTTTAAAGTATGCCCAAGTTTGTACACCAAATATTTTAGAATCCATAAGAAACTCACATGCTTCGATAATTTTTGGATGTTTCATTAAATCAGTAAGTAATTCAGATTCTTTATGTGGATACATAAATGGGTCATATTCACCCCATTCTCCTTCTGTATCATTTTCTTGTCTTTGGATTCTAATTTTTTCTAATTCTTTAGCATATAAATCTACTTCTGCATCTGTTAGTAAATTTAAAACTGATACTCCTTTGTATCTCCAATCAAATTGTAATTGTTGTTTTTCTAAATCGGTAAGATGTGACATAACTTTGTTTTATAATAAATATTTACATTTTATAAAATTGTAATAAATTTGGTAAGTACAATTTTAAATTTGGTATTAGATGTGATTTGTTTTTTATTGTAATACTATTTGAATTTCCAACCCCTTTATCAATTTGATTTCCATCGAAATCATATTTAGGAATTTTAGAACCTGATATTCTCCATCTTAAACTAATTACTTGATATGATACTGTACTTTTTAATTTTTCAAATACAAACTTATCAATTTCAAATATTGGAGAACTTTTATCATTTGTTCTTTGAGCAAAGTATCTTCTTATATACCCTGCCTTATAATCTTTATCAGTAGGTCTAGGTATATGAGTTTTAAATTTGATATTTGAATCAAAAATTTCTCTTGTTATTCTATTATATCTACTAACACTCATTTTTTAATTTATTTTATCTTCATAGTATTTTAATTCACCATCTAAATCTGCTTCTTGGTTTCTTAATTTTGCTCTTATTTTTGTTTTCCAAATACTTTGTTCAATAGTATGTCCAACTTCTACTACTTGAAAGAATTTAGTATTATATTTTGGTAAATCTGTAATTGCAAATGTATCTCCAAGTTTAAACCCACTCACACCAGGTACTTCAAAATCAAATTCAATAGGTAATGGAACATCATTCATCGGTGAACCATCTTTTGCCCATTGTATCATCTCATCCCATTTTCTGATTGTTTTTAAAAGTTCAGTATCTTTCCAAGAAATAACTTTAGCAATTTTATCTAAAGTTGTATTATTATCATCGTTTAAATCAAAGGTACCTGTAATTAAATCAGTATTATCTTTTCTATTTTGTGTACCTGGAACTACTGTTGCGTTATTTAAAACTAATTCATAATTTGCGTTCCTTACTTCTTTAACATCTTCTTCTTCTACACCAATAAACTCTTTTGTGGCTTTATATCCAGATTTAACATTTTCCCATCTTCTTCCCCACCAACCTAAATCTTCATTTTCTACTTTTTTGTTATAATCCTCATCACTTTGAATTTGTCCTTTATCTATTAACTCTTGTTTTTGTTTATTATACTCGACATCCCTTTCTTCTTCATCTTTTTGGAAAGCGTAAATCTTTTCAGCAAGAGCATCTATTAATTTAGAAAACAAACCTTTTTCATCTTTATTATTTGCTTTATAATTTTTTACAGTTTGTTCTTGATTTGGATTATCCATATTTGAATTTTTCTTGCGTTGGCCAATCACTTGTCCTTTCATTGATGCAGGAATATCAAATTTTAAATTAGCAGATAAAAATGGTGATTTTGTACCTCTTGATTGAAATTGTGCAACACCAAACTTTGGTACTACTGAAGTTTTACCAAAAAATCTTAAATCAACAATATGTAATTCTTCTTGACCAGGTGCTGGTGCAGTATTTTCTGTACAACCTCTATTATTTTTAATATACCATTGATAAAATGGGTCGTTTTGATTTCCATTTGTTTTCTTTGAATTATTATAATCAATAGATTGTTTTTCAACTATTTGAAACTCCCACATTTTATTTACACCATTAGATAAACCATTTAAAAGAGTGTACATAACATCTTTTGTTAAATAACCAGTTTGATTAATCGTATTTATAAAAAAATCAAAATCAATATAAAGATTTCTTAAATACCCCCAAGTATGTGGGTCTGCTCTCATCACTTCAAAACTCGCATCACTATCATTTTGGTCATTTACTACAAGTTCTTCATTACTAGGAAAATGAGAAAACTCTTTAGGACTCATATCATGTGAATCTGGATGCATATCTGTTATTGCACCACCGTTTTTATCATTAAATTGTACTTTACCATCTTGACCTTTAATAAGTAAATTAGGTATTGGATTTGAAAATCCAACAATTTCATCTTCACCATTTTCATTTTTTACCTTTTGAGGCTTAAGAAATGCACCTTCAATTCTAAATCTTGGATGATGTTTATTTGGAATCAATAATGTATTAGAGTCAATAGAATACATATGTTTGTGAGCAGAACAAATAGTATCTTGCCAATTAATATATAATGGTGATACTGTTTGACCATCTTCACATATAATAGGTATGGTATTAGTGGTATTGGGTTGCATTTCCATAATTGTAAAAGCTAATGCAACTCTAATATACCTTCTATCTGAAAATAAAGGTTGGTCAGATGGTATTTTACCTTTAATAGTAGATGAAAATACATTATCACCACGAATATCATCGTTAGGTACTTTTTGTATCGGAGCAGCTTCTTCTCCATCTTTTGCAAGTGCAAGTTGAGTACTTTCATTTGCAGTTATTTCATTTTGAAGTTTTTCTTTATTTTCTTTAGATGTTAAAGCAAGTGCACCTTTTTTAACATTTTCAGTAAGTTCTTTTCTTAATTCTCTATCTATATTAACAAAGTTAGCAGGGTTAGTTGCCCAAGGTTCATTTATTAAATTTTTTACCTTACCAATTCGTTTATGACCTGGTAATTCATTATACATTTGTTTGAATAATGCCTTTCCGATTTCTTCTCCAGAGGGAGTTTCATCCGAATCTGAGTCTGGTTCAAACTCTTCTGGATTAAATCGTTTACTTGACATTTTTAAACTAGATAAATCAGTTGTTTGTAAATTTTTATGATGTTGTAAATATGCAGGTAACTCTCCAATTGAAGTACATTCTACTTCTATATTATAACTCTCACCATCACCAAAGTTTGTATTACCACCTGAAATAATTCCTAACATAGCATCATAAGTACCATTTGAATTTCTTCTTTTTTGTTGCACCCATGCTATATTTTTGTATTTTATTACATTACAGATATCACCACTTAAATCACATTTTTGTCTAACACTTTGTGATTCATTAAATCCAAATTCAACTAAACAATGTACGCCTGGTTCTAAGAAATGTTCTATAATTGCATTTGCTTGTCCTTTTGTATATGCAGTAATAGTAAAATTTACTTTTTTACTTAATCCTTCATTACCTTGAGATACTTCTAAACTACTAATTATTGGTGATGGTCTAAATGCTCTTTCTTGTATTTCTTGATTAATAGAATTTTCAGTTCCATCTTCATTATATGCATATATAGATTTATTGTTTTTATCTACACCAACTCTACCACTTTTAGTTGTATCACCATATCTTTCTGCAAAACCATCTCGTTGAGGTAGAGATTCTAATGTTAAATAATTACCTAAAGTTGAGGTGACTCGTACCCAAGATTGAGTTTTAGACATGAGTTCATTATTACCTGCCCTTTCTGTCATTCTATCCCAAATTCGTTTATCGATATTTGCTAGTTGTGGAAAGCTCATAACTATTTATAAAAATTGTTTAAAATTTTATTTTTATCTATTGGTATTCTTAATATAGTTCCTTCAGTTAGTGCAAAGGGTGCATCATGGATATTATTTGCAGCTGCTATTATCCACCAAAGTGATACATCACTATAAAATTGATTTGCAAGTGTATCTAATCTATCCCCACCTTGAGTTACGATATAAATATCATTATCTCTTTTTGGTATTTTTGGATAAATTTTAGAACGAAAGACTGTTTTACCATCTTTCAATTGTTTTTTTCTATTATTTTGATATCTACTTGACATAATTTTTTATATTTTTTATTAGCCGGTACCTTGTAAATTATCTAATGCATTTGATAACCTATCACTTTCAGATAATTGATTTGATGGTGTTTCTCCATATCCTTCTAGCAATTTGTATGGGTTACCCCCTGCACTTAATTGAACAAATCGATACGCATTTTTACCATTAGCACTTGGTCCTTCTATTTTTACAAATATCTGATTGATTGTACCACTTCCTATAAATCTAAAATCATCAGCCTCCTTTGGTAAACTATTTTGTGGTATAACTTCAACTTTAATTTTTGGACCATATTGTATTTTTTTATTTTGAATATACTCTGCTTGTTGTTTAGTCATATTTGATTTATTTTCCTGTTCTTTAGTTGCTTCTATTGGAGTTTTTCCTCCTAATGAATCAGCAGCTGCTGATTGTGCAGCTTGTGTTTTAATATCATCTGTTGATGCATCAGAACTAGGTATTGTTTGATTAGGTACATTAGGATTTAAACTTGTTAAAACAGGCGCTTTTGGTCCTGTGCCAGTTTTAGCAACATCAGATGATTTTTTTACAACAGAAACTTTCATAGGTTTATCTCGTTTAATTGCCCCATTTGATGCTACACTCTCTGTTGAAAAGTTAATCTCTCTTTGTTCGTTTATTTTTTTAACTGCCTCTTTACTTAAGTTAAAATCATAAAGTCTTTGTTCATCACCAGCACTTTCAATAAATTTAAGTGTCATTTGAACATCAACAAATTTTGGTAAATATCCTAATGCTCCATTTGTTTCCCAAACCCCTTCATCTGGTATAGTATATTGTAATTGTTCAATAAATGATGTTTTATGATTATACATTGAACCTAATCTAAATTCAATAATAGGTGGATTTGATAATTGATTTTTGATTGTTGGATAAGTATATGAAGTTAATACCTTTAATCTTTCCCAAATACTTGCTAACTCCATTGGTGATGCAGCTGCAACTCTTAAATTAAATGATATGTTTCTTTCAACACCTTCATATAAATAAAACTGATAAGGATTTCCTAAAAATTTCTGTCCATTCCAAGATGGTGATGTAGATTCTGTTAAAGAAGATACAATTGCTCTAAATACAAGAACACTTTCTCCACCTTTTCTTTTAAACCACAATGGAATTAAATCTCCAATGGTTTCATCTCCTTTTTTTATAAAAGCATCATTCTCATCAAGTTTTAAATTATCTGCAACACTTATTTTGTTTAATTCATCGGATTTATCTAATCCCATAAATTTTTCTAAACCACCTTCATATATTGTACCCTTGCTGAGTTCACTGGCTTCACCATTTCTATATTTTCGTACATAAGGTGCTTCAGAATTATATTCTCTTTTTAACTTTCTAGATTCTTGTATTGTTTTTGCTTCAAATGCATATTCACTTGTTCCATATCTTAAATCAGTACCTCGTATAGTTGAATATGCAGGAGATACTTTTCTTAAGTCAATTTTATCATTTCCAAAATTAATTGGTTTATCATTTTTATATTCGGTTTCTGATGAAAATCCACCTTCTTCCTTATATCTTCTTTCATCTTTTAATACTGATGTATATTTTAAATCACTTGAATAATCTTTTCTTTCTTGTTTTTCACCAATTGGTTTTTGTTCTGTTAATTTATCATCAGTAGTTTTTTTGATTTCATCAGTAACTTCAGTTGTTGGAGTTTGTATTTCATCTTCATTTGGTTCAGCAAGTTTTCTAACTAATATTTGGGTTGAATATGGAAGTTGCGAACTATATCTATATCCTTGTTTTAGTGAATTACTTTCAGCATCATTGGTACCAATTGTAGTTGGGTCTCCAAATAATGTAGTTCGGGCTTTATCTTTAACTAAAGATATACCTTGACCTAATGCCTGATTACCTATTGTAGAAAAATTACCTCCACCAGTATTTTGTAAAAATTTACCAAGTTCAGTTCCTGCACCATCTTTTCTAATTTTAGAAAGAGTAATCATAGTATCAGGTTCTTCACCTTTTTGTAATTCACCTGTATCTTTTACTCTTGTTGGTATTAATTTAGTAGGAATACCTAACTTATTATTAACATAATCTCTTGCTTCACTCAATGAAGTTATATTTCCACCTGTTATCTTTTCTAACCCTTGGCCAATCAATCCACCACCACCTTCAATACCACCAGTACTAGTTTTCATTGTATCAAGTGAAGGTGTACTTCTTAATGCAATACGAGTTGTTTCATTACCATATATTATAGGATTGTTAAAATCAACTGCAGACTTTATTCTGATACCAGTTGTTTCTTGTTCTATAAGGGTTTCTGTATCAGGTTTTACATCTGAATAATCAGTACCATATTTATAGGAATTTTTGTTTTTAAATAATTCTGCTATTGTTCTTGCCATTTTAATTTAATCCTGAATTATTACTTAAACTTTCATCTTCTTTACCAAATATTGTTTTACCAACTACTTGTCCATTCATTTTTATTACATGGCCTCTTTCAAGTGCGTTTGCCATTCTTTCTTGGTACTTTAGTGATTGTTGTTCAAAAGTTTCACCACCACTCTCAAGAGCAGTTGTTTCAGTTGAACTACCACCTATACCAAATATATCAGCAACAATAGCAAGACCACCTGCTGCAGCTGCTATCCCTAATAATGCTGGTAAAGCAAATATACCAGCACTTCCTACTGCTGTCAATGAACCAGCAAGACCATAAAAGGCAAGTGATAATAAACCAATTGCAGCTGCTTTTTCTAATGTAATCACACTTACAAATGATACTATACCATTTGCTACTGAATCTATTAATGGTGCTAATAAGGATAATGCATATGTTAATGGTATTGTTGCAACTCCTATTGCTGCTAATACTCCAGCTCCAATTAATGCAACTTTAGCACTGGCTCCTAAAGCAATCATTCCAGCGGCTAAACTCGATAATCCAGCTCCAGCTGCAACACCCAATGTAGCAACTGCTGCTAAACCAATTGCCCCAACTGTCATTGCAGCAAATCCTAAAGCAGTTGGTATTAAATTCAATGCACCAAATAAAACTTTTTTAGTACCCATTGCTCGTAATCCCACTGCTAATGCTTTTAAACTTGCACCTACACTAGCAGTTTTAGCTGCTGATGTTGCACTAGCAGTAGCAGTTGTTGTTGATGCAGTATTTGAAATAGCTGTTGCACTAGCTAATTTTTTAGCTAACATATCTTTTGCTGCTTTTCCTCCAAAGCCTGCTGCTATTTGTTTATTGGAATACAATTTTTGTGCTTTTGTTAAAGCATTAGCAGTAACAAGGTGTTTTATGAATTTTATCATCATTCTTGGTAAAAATGTAATGGCTTTACCAATCCCATTCATTAATCCAGCTAACATTGATGTTTTCTTATTTGCAAGTGCCATTAATAATAAGAAATTACCAGCACCTTTTAATATTGTTCCTGTAAATTTATTTCCAATCATTCCCAAAAATTCATTTTGGTTTGAAAACTGTTCAGTTTGAATAGCACCTAAACTATTTGCTTTACCTTGATTAAGTGCCATTTTCTTAAATTCTTCTACCGATACTCCTAATAAATCTGCAGTTTGTTTTCTTTGGTAGTAATTCATTCTTTCAAACGCAGCAATACCACCAATTTGTCTTAATACCTCTTGTGTTGCACCTGCAATATCAGTATCTAATGCAAGTTGTCTAGCTTTATCAAGATTTAGATTTTTACCTAATAAAGCACTTAATTCTAATTCTTTAGTAATCGAACTTTCAAAATCTAATAAATTTTCAGCAACACCAACAACCTTATCTAAAGAAACACCAAGTTTAGCAGCATAACCTGCGGCTTGTAAAATATTTCTACCACCATCTTTACCAAATAAAGCAAAATTTTCTGTATTTGCTGCTAAATCAGCCATAAGTGCTGATGGTATAAGATTGTTTTGTAATGCAAACTGTTGTGTTGTTTCTATAAGATTATTTGCTATATCAATTGAACCATTATTTAAAGCTGCAAATTGTTGTTGTAATTTTGCTGCATCAGTTGCACTAATTCCAAAGTTATTTGCTATTAAGTTTGTACTTATGAGTATTTTATCTGATGCTTTTTCTAATCCACCAAATTCTGTACTTAATGCTTTTATTGATTCAACATTACTATCGAAAAGAAATCCTAATGCTGCAGTAGTAGTATATGCACCACCTAATCCTTCACCAACTCTACCTAATTCTTTATTTGCTTCACCAAGTTTTTCTGCAAACTTTCCAGCTCCTAAAACTAAAAATCCTATTGCACCTTTTCCACTTTTTAGTTTTTGTAATGTTGTTTGTGCAGTTTCGGATATACTTTGGAAAGTTTCTTTAACTTGTTTTGCTGCGTTGGTTTGTTTTTCTAATATATTTTTTTCTGTTTCAGATAATGAAGCAATATTTTGTGAAAGTTGAAATTGTGCCTCTAAATCATCAGATAATTCTTTAGATAATGTTACTTCTTCTCCTAAATCAGATAAAGCTTTCTTATATTGTTGTACTTTTGCAGTTATTTGTTCTGTATCTTCTGCATTTAAATCAGCTATATCTCTTGATAAACTAAGTAAGTTTTCTACTTGGTTTTTGTGTTCTTTCTCTAATCCTTCTGCTTTTATTAAACTTGTTAGAGATTTTGTTTGTGCATTTCTAAAACCTTCAAATGAATCACTAATAGAACCAATACTTTTTTCAATTTCTGCATATTGTTTTTGTTGTGAAATATTTGCCTCTTTTAAATCATTTGCTAATTTTCTTATAGCTGCTCTTCTTGATTCTATGGCATGCGTATAATCACGCTCAGATTTTAAGTTCATTTTTATGTACTTATCTTCTTCTTTGCGTAATTGTTTTATTTGCTCTAAAAGTTTTTTTGTTTCTCTTGTTGCCATTTAAAGATTAGTTCCTATTTATATTTTTTTAAAAGTTTATCTAATTCTTCTTTTTCCTTTTTTATTCGTTCTAAGGAGTTAAGAACTTTAGGTGGAAACCCTCTTTGTTTTGCTTTCTTCAATAATCTATCTGAAGTACCTTTTTGAATGTTATCAAAAAAATCTCCGATAAATCGTGATACCACATTTAATTCGTTTAATTTCTTTTTTGACATGATTTCTCCTATATAGTTTTATACTACTATAAATATAGGGTAAAAAAAAAGTGAGGATTATTTCCTCACTCTTACATTTGGTCCTCTCGAACCACTTTTTTTACTAACTTTATCGTATTCTTCTTTTTCTTTCTTTTTAGCCTCAACTAATTTTTTAAAATAGAAACCTCTCCAATGTATTGGCATGGTATATACTTCTTTCCAAGTAAATCCATTACCATAGTTAACCATTTCCCAAATTTGGTTATGAAGTTGAATTGAGTAATCACTCGGAAGGGTAAAAAAACCCGGCACCTAAAGGTATATCAAGTGCCTCCGTGTCACCTGTGATATCAGATGTGAAATTAAATTTCAAATCTAAATCTGGAGATATAGTAGAAACATAGTTTCTAAAAGCTCTAGTATCTCTTGCTAATAAGTTATTTTTTACAAAGTTATTAATAAACCCTCTATCACTATTACCATCCACATCTTGTATCATATATCTTAAACGAGTACTTACATCAGCTGATACACTATCTTTATCTTTACTTAATCTTTGTAATGCTATTATTTCAGCTTGTATATCCTTTTCATCTTTGTGTGTTAATAATTTGAAAATGATTTTCTTTTTAGCAGTGGGTAATTCAAATTCATACTTATTTTCTGAATTTAAAAGAGATTCATCCACCTCCTTTATTTGAATTTTAGATAAATCTATATTTGTTTTTTGCAATTCACCAGTAAACGGGTCTGTTATTTCAACACTATATTGAGGACCATATCCTAATATTCTAGTTGCGAGTAATATTGCATTTTTATCACCAATACATATATCATTGATATCTACACCTTCTTCGACTACAACAGATTCGAACAACTTATCTAAAACCACCCCCTTTCTTATCAAATTTTGAGAAGCAAGTATATCCTCTTCACGAGCTGTCATATACTTAATTTCTATCGTACCCTTTGATAATGGGCTTTCGGGTGAGTAAACCTTACCTTTTGATGGAAGGTCTATAATTTCGGTTGGAAATTCATATTTTGCCATAAACTTAACTTTAATTGTTTTTATATAAATATATACTTTTTAAAAAGTTGAAATATAGACATAAAAAAAGTTCTCACTAAGAGAACTTTTTCCTTAATAAATATTATATTAATATTAGTATTCTAAAATTGCGTAATCGTAAGATAGTGTTAAAGTAATCTCAACTGGGTCAGTTGTATTTGACCAATCTAAATCATTAAACACTGCATTGTTGATAAATGCACCTTTAAGAGTCCATTGTTCGATTTTATCACCAACAGGACCTAATAGATAACATTGAATATCTTTTTTATAGAAATCTGCATATCCATCTCTACCTGTGATAGATTCATGAGAAGTTCTCACCCATTCCATTACTGCTTGTGCACCACTTGGAACGATTGGGTCATATAGAGTAATCTCTACATCTTGCCATTCACCTTTACCTTTTAGCTTTCTTTTGACATTAATGTGGTCAAGAGTTATCGTTTCAAACTGAATTGAAGGTCTGTTAGCTGTTTTTATAAGATATGAAGGGATGCCATCGATTTCCATGATGAATCTATTCTTCATCTTCGGTTCGAAGTTGGTATAAAACATCTGGTTAAATTCTAATACTTCTGCCATTTTTTTTCTCCTATTATACTAATAAATATAGTTTCCTTTTATTTTTGTTAATTTATGCCGTAAATGATGCTCCAGTCGGTAATATGTTGAAATCTAACACGATGAATTCAGCAGTTTTTGTTGGTTGTAGGAAAATCTGTCCAGCCAATATATTTCTGTCGATTACATCTGGTGTGTTATTACTTTCATCCATCACCACTCTAAATGCATACAATCCTTGTCTTTGTTGTATTCCTTCTAAATAAGGATTTACTGTGTTTAAGAATCTACTTCTTGTTTGTGAAGTATTTTGTTCAAATACTAAATATCTTGATGTAGATGCTATATACTTCTTAACTTTAATCATTAATCTTCTTACATTAATTCTATCTAATGCTGAAGCTTTATCTTGTAAAGTTTTTTGTCCGAAAGCAACAATTCCTTCGCCAGGGAATTGTGCGATTGGGTTAATCTTTCCTTCATATAGTGTATCTCTCTCTGCATGTGTCAATCTGTTTAGTACAGATACCGCTCCTACAATACCACCTCTGTTTAAACCTGCAGGTGCAAACCATTCAGCTGCAATAGCATCATTCGCTGCATATATTCCTGGCATCAATACTGATGGTGGGACTGAAGTTAATTTATTTGTGTTTCTGTCGATTGTTTTAACCCATGGGTAGTATGTACCTACATAGTTAGAATCTACTGCCTCACCTTGTGTAACTGCTTGTGCAATAGTATCTCCACCATCAGTTACATCACCGATAAAGAATGCATCTTCTCTAGCTTCTACCATATCAGTTACTTTATCAAACACATAAGAGTGTAATCTTCTTACAACACCAGGTGCTGATACTAAGTTAATATCGAAATCATCTGGATTAGATACTGCGTTGATTGCTTTTACATAAGCAACTGAACCTTGTGCAGCTGAAGTTGATAAATCAAATCCTTGTGCATTTCCTGCTCCCCAATCACTATCACCATATTTGGCTTTTTTGATTGTTTCACTTACACCATCAAATCCTTCTTGGAATCCTACGATAAATTGTCTTTTGTTAATTTCTGCTGAAGTATCAGATGTTGAAATTGAATATCCAAAGTTTTTAGTTGAAACAAC
>Ga0181590_10003883_pt1 | contig 12476 bp, 10 predicted proteins | sample 071ome_34_FD_132446 | JGI IMG/M metagenome (GOLD analysis project Ga0181590, IMG submission 132446) | Coastal salt marsh microbial communities from the Groves Creek Marsh, Skidaway Island, Georgia - 071411BT metaG (megahit assembly) | ecosystem: Environmental > Aquatic > Marine > Intertidal... | reverse complement strand
GTGGCAAGCGTCAAGCTGACCTGAAAAAGGATGAGCGGAAAGACGGATCGTCAACCAAAAAGTCAGGTTCAGTTCGGGCAACCGGGGGGGAAAATAACGCCGACGAGGGAAAACCTAATCGAAAACAGCGAGGCCGGCGGCGCGGATCTGAGACGGAGCAAAAGCCCGAGGCTTTCGCCGACGCCGCTTCCACCGACAAGGGCGTGGAGCCAACACTGAAGGTCTCGGATCCTTCTTCTGAAGATCATGCGGTGGATTCAGACGATCGTCGCTTGAACGCCAATCGTTCCAGAACACGGAGTCGACGTCGAGGTCGTCGCGCCGATCCTGCCAGTGAGAGCGTAACGAGTGGAAATGGATCGAGCGTCGCTGTTGTTGCTGAAGCACACACGAGCTCTGAAAGCGTCAGTGGAACAGAGGCCGTCACAGCGGACTCAGCAGTCGCGCCCGCATCCGCAGCTTCAAGCGCTGCCGATGAATCGACCGGTCAAGACGGCGGCGAAACGGACGTTCGAGCCTCGCATGCTGCGACCAATGAACAAACAGGGATGGCAGGCAGTGAGGGCTACCAGGCAGAGCTAAAGGAAGGCTTGACGAGCCCTGAAGGCCAAGGCGCTCCAATTCAGAGCGAATCGCCAGCCCCTTGGTCATGGGGTCATGCTGCCAATGATCCCAGGGTTGCGCCAAGGCCGCCTGTTGAGGGGCCCGTACTTGAATCAGTGCTTCCTCGACCGTGGATCAACGAGCTTCCTTATGTTGCGCGGCAGCTGGACGAGCAACACCCTAGCCAATGGTCAAGAGCGAGCAATGACCCGCGCGCACACCTGGGCCAAGCGGTCTAATTGACCTATTGAGGGAAAATCTGAGGCTCTGGTTCAAGCCAGACCGAAAAGATGTCAGAAACTCGGTGTTGTATCTCGTTTTTGAGATGGACGACCTCCTCGTAGGTGGCGTCGCCAAGATTTTCGATGACCAGAGCGTGCTGGGACGAAACCTTGGCGCTGCCACTTCGATGGCCTTTCAGCCCTGACCGCTCGATCATTTGTGCCGCAGAGGCTTTATAACCAAATTCGGTTCTATAAACCCTGATGCCTCTCGCTGTACATTTTTCAAGCTGCATCGAGTCAAGCATTGGGTTTTTGAAGAAACTGCCGACGTTACCGCGAATGCGTGGGTCTGGCAGTTTTTCTCCACGCAAACGAAGCACATGCTCTCGGACACTCAGTGCAGTAAGGTCGGGAGCACTCCTGCCTCGCGCCAACAGCACATTCAACCCTGGATAGCTAAGATTGGGCGTGAATACCGACGACAGATGAAGATTGACCTCAACAACAATGTAGTGGGCGCCTTCCTTCGATTTGAATAGACTGTCTCGGTAGCCCAATCGCAACGAATTGGCCGGCAATTCCTCGTAAGCCATTGACTGACTGTTAAAGACCCTAACGGAATGCAACGTATCGCTTAACTGAGCGCCATAGGCACCAATATTTTGAATCGGCGCTGCACCGACACGTCCTGGAATCCCTGAGAGGTTTTCGAGACCAAAATACCCAGCCTCCACCGCCGCCGCTACGAGATGATCCCAGGCGCATCCGGAGGCTGCAACCAACTGATCATCCTCCCAAGTAATCGTCTTCCGTGTATCTTGGAGGACAGCCAATGGGAGCTGAGATGGCAAAATTAAGTTAGACGCGTCACCTACGACGAGCCAATTCGAACAGCGATCTTTTAGCGTCTGAATCACCTCTGGCAGGTCGCTATCGAACGCGATTTGCCAGGCTTCCTGCGCGTCGACGCGCAAACCAAAGCTGTTATCGATGGCGGTGTTGATCAGTCGCTGCATACGCGCAGTTTATCCCAATTGGACTTCTGTTGATGGCAACACACACGACTATGGCTTCGCAAACGTCAATGGGATCCGACAGAAGAAGAGAATCCGGGTATACTCGCTCGCGACATAAAGAAGGGTTAATTATGGATCTCAAAGATAAAGTCGCGTTCATTACTGGTGGCGCTTCAGGGCTCGGACGGGCCACGGCAGAGCATTTTGTCAATTCAGGCGCAAAGGTCATTCTGTTCGATCTGAACGAGGAGAATGCGGAAAAGACGGCCAAAGAAATTGGTTCTGCTGCCACTTACGCTGCGGGCGATGTCGCCGATGAGGCTTCAGTTTCTGCCGCGATCCAAAAGGGTTTGCGCGAGTTCGGAGCCATTCACATCAACGTGAACAGCGCGGGCATCGGGGCGGCCGCTCGGACCATCGGTAAAGATGGTCCCATGCCACTGAAGACCTTTGAGTTTGTGGTTCGAGTCAACTTGATTGGCACCTTCAACTGCTTGAGACTTTGTGCGGACGCCATGCAAAAGAATGACCCTGTCACTGAAGACGGTGAACGAGGTGTGATCGTGAACGTGGCTTCGGTTGCCGCTTTTGATGGCCAAATCGGACAAGCCGCGTACAGTGCAAGTAAAGGCGGCGTGGCTGGCATGACCCTGCCGATAGCAAGAGATCTGGCCAGAACCGGAATTCGAGTCGCCACCATTGCACCTGGTATTTTTGAGACCCCAATGATGCAGTTCGCTCCACCGCAGGTACGGGAGCCATTGATCGACATGACACAATTCCCAAAGCGGCTTGGTAACCCCGTCGAATTTGCAAAAACTGCAGGCTATATCGTTGAGTGCGGCTATATTAATGGCGAGGTCATTCGACTAGACAGCGGAATCCGGATGGCGCCGAAGTGATCCAACGGCTTAGCGGAGGAATAACCGACGCCTAGCAACGTCGTCTATTCTCCTCGAGGCAACGCTTGATTTCCGTTTCCTCAGTGTTTTTGATCCATTCGAGCCAAATGCCTTGGCTTCGCAAGCGAGCTAACGTCTCAGCGACCTGAGTTAACGTCGGTGATAAGCGTTCGTTTGACGATCGATTGACGAGTAAGTGAAAAGGCATGTCGCCGACGGGTCGGCTTGATTGGATCAACCGATTTTGTAGCCCCATCTGCTCAAGACGTATCCTGACAATTGGCCGAGGATGCACAAAGACATCAGCACGGTTTAAGTCAAGCAAATTAAGACAGGCGCGCGAATCCTTGGCCGCAAATGCGGTGATGCTGAGTGCTCGGTAAAATTCTTCGCTCCAATTATCCCCTTGCATACGGCAGTAGCGGCCCATCCCCGATTGGATAATATCGTCCGCCGCTCGCGCGTCTTCCAGTCGGGTTACTGGATGTTGCTCCAACGCGTAAAAAACAGGACCGATCGTGTCAGCGAACTGAAGCCGCTCCTCGCTGGCGAAGGTGATGAAGGCATCAGCTTGGTTGCGAAGAACTGTTTGTTGAACTCTGTTCCAGGGCAGTCCAACCTTCGTGACCTTAAGGCCTGCATTGGCCTCTTCAATCAGCCTGTCGGTCAAGTGAGGCAAAATGCCCTGGAGATTGCCAGATTCGCTCAGGTAGCTATAGGGGGCCCAATCGTGGTTATAAGCGACAACAAGCGACTCAGCGACGCTGTGATTTGTCCAGCCTGACGTCAGATACAACGCCCAAATCAGGGCGTTATAGCGTATCGTTCTCAATTTCAGCATGTTAAGACGTTAAACCCTTCGCAAAATCCACCATCTGTTGCTTCGAAAACGGTTTGCTCAACAGCAAAACTGGTTTGCCCGCCGCATTCATTTCAAGCAACTCATCTGAGTAGCCGCTCACGACACCGATTGGAAGCCATGGCGCAATTTGACCCGCGTGCTCAATCAAGGCTTTTCCGCCGATTTCGCCAGGCATAATCATGTCAGTAATCATGGCGCTGAATCTCTGGGCATCTGCCTTTAACGTTTGAACGGCGTCTTGACCATCACGACACTCGACCACTGAAAAGCCAGCACTTTGGAGATACGTTTTGGAGATGAAACGGACATCATCATTGTCGTCCACCAAAAGAATGACCGGTTGGTCCGTTTCGGCCGCTCCTCGGTCTGGCGTTTGATCCTGTTTGGACACCCGCACCGACTCATTGGTCATTGAGTCGCTAGAAAGCATATCAGGAGGACTCGCAGGCAGATCCGCATCCTCTCGAAGTAGATAGAGATAAAATGTGGTTCCGACGCCTAACGTACTATCGACTTCGATTTTACCGCCAACTTGAGAGACAAAACCGTAGACCATTGATAGCCCGAGACCCGTGCCCTTCTCTACGCCTTTCGTCGTGAAATAAGGCTCGAATATACGATTCAGATCCTCAGGCTTAATTCCGGTGCCCGAGTCAGTTACGCTCAAGCAAACATAATTCTTCTGCCGCTCCTGGATTGTGAAGTGGCGCAGCACCATGGATGATTCAGCGCTAGCAAGTTTGATCTTAATCGCGCCTGGGCTCTCCATGGCATGCCGGGCATTCACGAGCAAATTGACTAACGCGTTGTTCAGCGCGTTAACATCGATGTTGACCCAGAGGGGTATCTCGCTGAGCTCAAGCTCTAACCGGTGCGGTCCAACCGCTTGTTCGAAGAGCGGAACGGCACTCTGTATAAATTGTACGAGCTCGACCTGCGTGGTCTCCAATATCTGTTTGCGGGAAAAAGCAAGAAGTTGTTTGATGAGCGCCCCTGCTTGTCCTAAGGCAGATTCAATTGCCCTTTGAGCTTCTGCTTCAATAGGACTCGCCTCGGCCTTTGCTAAAACCTCGAAACTCCCTCGTAATACTTGCAGTGCGTTGTTGAAGTCATGCGCAACGCCGCCGGTCAACTCCCCTAGAGCGCCAAGCCTTTGCGCATGTGCAAAGTTTTCCTCCAGACGCTTTCTGCTGGTCAAATCTCGAGCGAAAATTAACAAGCGCTCTTGACCATCAACTTGAATCAGCGTCGTATTGTTTTCGACGGGTACCTTGCTTCCATCGGACGCGATAAAGCTGGCCTCTCGCAAATGCGAAGGTAACTGCTCGGCAAACTCCAATCGTAGACGCCATTCGTCGGCAGAGAGCCCCTCCACGATGTCAAATGCAGTGTTCGTTAAAAGCTCAGCGACAGAGTAATTGAGTAACTCAGCAGCGGGACGATTTGCGTACAGAATACCGGCTGAGGATGCATCGAAGAGAAAACAGGCGTCCCCTGCACCCTCCAAGATGTGATTCATCCGCGCTTCGGACTCGGCCAATTCGGCGGCTTTCTGACGCTCTTTTTCAATCCCATTATTGATCGCTTTTACCAAAATGGATAACTCGTCGCCCCCCGGTCGGGGTTCAATTTGCACCATTTCGCTAGCATCGGATCTCGACAGTTGACTGACGATTTTCCTAAGCGGTCGTGAAAGGAGGAGTTCAAACGTGGTGACAAGAGCAACGCTAAAGACAAGCACCAATGCCAACGCGAGATAAAATAGATCCCGATTTCGCGAAGCAAAATCCTCCATTGCCGCGAGCAAGTTGACAGAAATTTCCAGTTCGCCGTAGCGCTTAATCTGATCCGGATCGAAAGGGTCGGTTAGAACAAGCGGAAACTGGAACGTTTTCTCGTGATCTTCTAGCGCCCATTCGAGGACGAAGCCAGGATCAACTTCAAAATATTTGGCTTTCGAGGCCAGACTTTGATTGAGTTCGTCGACAATTTTTGCACCCACGACATAATTGGCACTGAGGATACTGTCAACGACTTGCTGTGCGAGGCTTTGGTCAAGCTCATAGGCTGCCCGGGCGGCAATTGGCCGGAAGGTCGCCACAATACGCTCGATTTCAGCATCAACGGCCTCCCGCTCCTTGGTGAATTCGCCGCTAACAATCAGCAGCGTGAAGAAACCCGTGATGGAGACAACGAGCACAAGCGATGTGAGCAAGATTCGTGTGATGAGGGATGATTTTCCCACCAAGATCCTCCCATCAATCTTGGGCAGTGAAAGCGAGTATCAAGTGCTCTTTGAGCACTGACTTCAGCGCCGATAGGCGTAAATCTTAGCGTATATTAGGCCGCTCCTAACCCGTACGACTGTAACTGCTACGGATGCTCAATCAGCAGTGTGGCGTTCTGCCACCGCCGTCATAGAAACGACGTTCAGGAACACCTAAAACGCCTCGAGGCACACGTTAGAGAAGCGCCGATAAGAGGCCCGTCAGTCTTTGGATGCTTCAGGCATATCCTGAGCGCCAAAAATCATGTCCATCACCTGATCGAATGCCTGCTCTGCCAATGATTCGATTTCCTCATCGGTTCTGTCCTGAATCGGATGAGGGACAAACAACTGCCTGGGATGATACCCCAGCGCGTTGCCTTGGTGCTTCGCAGCGTCCACGAACTCCTCAGACGCGATAAACGCCCCAGGCACGCCTCGTTTTTCTATGTCTAAAATGTCATGCAAACTGCACGACGTGCACGACCCTCAGTCAGCGAGTGCTTCTAGAACGGCATCACAACTGGTCGCGATTTCTTGCCTCAGACTGTCTGGCGCGACCCGCGTAAACGTCGGCTTGATGAAGCGCTGGGTCTTGATACCCCGCTGATTTAACAAGTCTTCAATCCGATTTAGAAAGACATCGCCCTTCGGTTTTGAAATATCGAGGAGCCCGACCGTTACGCCCTCTGCTCCCAGCGCTAGCCTCGGTAGTGGTTGTCTCGACTCGGGGGCTAATTCAGATGTTGGGTCGATGAATTCCATCAAGTTTCTCCAATGTATTTTGGCTTAATTTTGTCGGTTCAAATTAACTCAGTTCAGTGCTTTCTAAGACTGATTGGGCTGTTTTTCAATTTCGTGATGCCATCTTCTAACAAATCTCAGTCGAGTTCTAATCGATTCGGCTTAGAGCCCTTTTCCTCACAATAACCGGCCTTCAATTTCGAGGGTACCCTTGGGCTTTGTGAGGCTTCGAAACATTGAGGCCGCCAAATTCTCCGCGCCTTATATTGATTTCTGTTCATACGCGAAGGGCGAGGCGTCGCCTTACAAGACGAGCCCTCTGGCCCGAACGGTTCATACCTAGCGACACTGCGTGGCTGATCTCACCTCACCCTTAATTGGCTTTAATTGCTGAGCGAAAACTAAAGGGCAAACTCACCTTTTGTTCAACAATGCCCTCCGCATGGACCCCAAGTCATTGTCGACATCGATCGACCTTCAGCGGTCTTGACCTGCTCAGAGTTTAATCTCCCGCGTGACAGGGGTGCTGCCAATCTCCCCACTTGCGCCCCAACCCGCAATGATCGCAGAGAAAAGTCCCGCGCGGCCGCCAGCGCGCACGATGAAGAGTCCGCCCTCACGGAACTTGGTGAATCGATGGCCAGCGAGCTTAGGGTCGATGCCTTCGGTGATTCCGCCCGCTCCCCTCACTAATTCCTCGCCATCAATGGTCAGCAAGTCCATCAGTCTCTCTCGAAGATTTTCCTTACTCCAATTGGCATCCCTAAAAACGCGCTCATGCTCGGGTGAAACCACAAGAAATGCGTCGGAAGCGCGAACAAACTTTGGGTGACCCACGACTCTGAGCCCTGCCGCGAAGGATCGAGCCAAGGATTCAGGGTCTCGTGACTTTTGATCGACGATGCCTTGCACACCATCCGCTGCAAACAACGTGACGGTTGACGCATTTTTGTCAAAGCCCCTTTCGACTGAGAGTGAATTCCAGCACGAGTTCAATTCGTCCTCGGCAAAACAGAAGGTATATTTGCCTGGATTACCTAGCGCTGAGCGGTCCACACCGCCGGGCTTTCCGCCGCCAACATTGCGAATAACCAGCTGAAGTGCTCGACCAATGGTCGCATTCGCTCGGTTGCCCTGCCCGAGCGCATTTCCCTGGCTATTCATGCCGATCGCTCGACTATAAGGACCATTAACAACCACCATAGGCCCAGAGAAGTAGGTGGTGGCCAGCAATCCGTGCATGCAAAAAGGTTCTTCAAGCGCTGCCTCAACCGCTGCAATTACAACGGGGAGGTACTCAGGCAAACAACCCGCAAGCACAGCATTGACCGCGATTTTTTCTATCGTGCACTGGCCATAGTCGGGCGGAACGATGCCCACCACCTCACTCGGCGCTCGGGTCGTGCCCGCCAACATTCTGTGGACACGCTCTGGCGTGGGCGGCACCACGGGCAGCCCATCAGACCAGCCTTGGTCATAGGCGATTTCGATGTCATCAGCATCAGAGAACGTGAGTCTTCGCGACTGAAGAAGTTCAGGCTGAAATTGGGCTTGCAACTTCTCAATACGCCCCGGATCTAACGTTTTCGAGGCACAACCTGGCTTGAACTCGGGTAACCTTTCGTCAAAGGTGAAGTCAAACAAGGATGACCACTCGGCTTTGACCCAACCCTGGTAACGCACTTGCTCAACGCCTGCTTTTAAATGAATCACGGTAGGCACCGACTCGATCTGTGCACGAAACGAACGTTCTAGCGATTCATCCAAGGATTGAAGTTCTAAGCCAGGGATCGGCTCAGCCTCCTGATTGATGATTTCGACGTCATCTCGATAAGACAACTCGACGAGTAGGTTTTTGATCGCGACGCAGGTCTCGCAGCTAGATTTGATGTAAATAAGATAACGGTTCATGGGGCAACGATCGCTCTCACTCGTTCTAGGTCTTCCATCGTGTCCACCCCCTGTGGATGTGGGTCATGGGTAATTTCTACCAATATCCTCGCGCCATAATACAGCGCTCTCAGCTGCTCAAGTTGTTCAATTTGTTCAATTGCCGTTGCTACCCAAGTTGCGTAGCGTTTCAAGAACGCGCAGCGGTAGGCATACATGCCTACGTGCCGAAGGGGCTGACATAAATGCTCATCCTCTTGTTCTCTCAGAAATGGGATCGGCGCGCGGCTAAAGTACATCGCTTCGCTCATCGCATTAAGGACAACCTTAACGACGTTAGGATTCTCGAGATCGGTAGACTCGGTTAAGGGTGTGGCGAGCGTCGCCATATCCGCGCTTGAACGCTCGAGCACTTCAGCCAGTCGATTAATCGCCGGCACAGGGATGAGCGGTTCATCGCCCTGGACATTCACCACGATGTGATCATCAGGTAAAGAAAGCAGATGGGCAGCCTCCGCCAGACGTAAAGTGCCCGAGGTGTGTTCGGCGCTGGTCATTAAAGCGCTTCCACCAAAGGCTTCCACGGCAACAATGATGTCTGGGTGATCAGTAATCACCCAAGTCGATTCGGCGTTAGATTGCTGCGCGCGTTCGAACACATGACGAACCATGACCTTGCCAGCAATGTCGAGAAGTGGTTTCCCCGGTAATCTAGAACTACCCAGGCGTGCTGGGATCAGAGCGGAAAACCCCACGAGCTACTCTCTGTCTTCTTCAATAGTCACTTGCTCCGAGAGCGTCCTCGCCTCTTCGGGCAACATCACGGGAATGTCATCCCTGACCGGGTACGCAACCTGATCGATTCGACAAATCAGCTCGCTGGCTGTTTTATCGTAGGTCAGGTCACCCTTACATAGGGGACAAACCAGAAGATTAAGGAGTTTAGGGTCAAGGCTCATAGTGGCGTTCTCTAAAGCTTGTGGATGATGGAATGCGGTCTCACGACCCAGTCCTGCGTCAGTGTAATGGATAGATCGTGTGAGAACCCATGAATCAACCTGGTTCACTGGGGTCTTGACCTATGCGATTCACAATGAAGTTGATCAGATGCTCCGGTAGTTCAGCTCTCACGCTAAGGACCCAGGGCGCAATCGGGAGCAATGCGAGCGCCTGAGCGCCCACACGCGCGAAATCCTTTTCTGTCATCACAACGGGTAATTGATCGGCAAACGTCAGGTCACGTTCGGTTAACAGGTGATGATCGCCCAAATATCGGGGCAAGACAGAGGCCCCCAAAGACTCAAGGGTTGATCCGAACCTTTCAGGGTGACCAATCGCAGCAACCGCGTGAACCGAGGCGCCAGCTAAGCGCGCGAGCGGCACGTCTTCGCCGGATCTCGCGTCAAACATTCGAGAGGGCGTCAAATGAAAAGTACGCTCCTTCCCTTCATCTAGACGAACAGAACTGTTTGCGCCTTCCGATTCATTGATGAGAACAAGATCAACTGACCCAAGTCTCTCAGCGCCCTCTCTAAGTGGCCCCGCGGGTAATAGCTGACCGTTCCCCATATGTCTGACACCATCGACAACAGCGACTTCGAAAGTTCGCGCCAGGTCATATCGTTGAAGTCCATCGTCAGCGATGATGACGTTGCAAAAGCGCTCAAGCAACTTCACCGCTTCTGGTCGATTTTTACCGATCGCGATAGGAAGACCCAGTTGATCTCTCAACATAATCACTTCATCGCCAACTTCGAGAGCGGTGGACTGGTCGCTTACTAAGGTCGCTGAGCCCGAAAGCCGGCCTTTATACCCTCTAGAGACGATCCCAGGGTTGAATCCTCTTAGCTTCAGTTGACGTGCAATTTCAGCCACTACAGGGGTTTTGCCCGTGCCGCCAACCACCAGATTACCGACGACAACCACGGGTACTGAGGGTTTGTAAACGCGTCGCTTCAACCAATGACGTCGAAGAAAGCTGAGTCCCCGGTAGAGCCAGCTCACTGGAATTAGTAACTTCGTCCAAGCATGGGCGCCATACCAACCTTCTAAAACCCATTGTTCGGTAGATTTCGTTGCAGGCATAGGATGTTGAATCGTCGACTCACCTTCGGAAACTTCTTCCGACTCGGCCTTACTCACCATGCCAGACTGCTGCTCGAAATACCGAGCATAGTGGGCCCCTTGCGACAGAAGCGATTGATGAGTGCCCTTCTCGACGATTTTTCCATCCACCAGCACAAAGATCCGATCCGCTTTTTCCACCGTGCTGAGCCGATGCGCGATGATGATGGTGGTGCGTCCCTCGATGAGACGCTCAAGCGCGGCTTGGAACGCTCGCTCGGACTCCGTATCAAGTGCGGAGGTGGCCTCATCAAGGATGAGGAGCGGCGCATCTTTGAGCAACGCTCTAGCAATCGCCAATCGCTGTCTCTGCCCGCCTGAGAGCAAAACACCGTTATCACCAACAATGGTATTCAAGCCTTGAGGCAGTTGGTCAATAAACTCGAGCGCCTGAGCATCGGCGGCGGCTGCACGAATCGAGTCCGCACTGGCATCTGCTAGGCCCCCATAGGCAATATTCCGAGCCACCGAATCGTTGAACAAGGTGACAGACTGGCTAACGATTGCGAGGTTCCTGCGCAAATCGGAGCGTCTGATATTTTGAATTGGGACGTCGTCGATATAGATCGCCCCCTCGGTGGGCTCGTAGAAACGGGCAATGAGCGATGCGAGCGTCGTCTTTCCGCCGCCAGACGGGCCCACAAGTGCAATCGTCTCTCCTCTACGGATGCTGAAATCGATCTCGTGAAGCACGGCCTCTGGTGCAGTTTCATAACGAAAACTCACCTTGTCGAATCGGATGTCCCCTTTGATGATGCCGAGTTGCGTCGTACCCTGATCGAGCTCACGTGATTCATCCAGTACTTGAAAGAGATCTGCCGCCGCCGCAATACCCTTTTGCACAATGGCTATAACTTCCGTGAGCTGCCGAATCGGTTTAGCCAAAAGACCGCCCGTAGTGATGAAGGCAACCACATCGCCGGTTGTCATATCCGAGCGGATCACAGGCTCAAGCAGCAGCCATACCAAACCAGCAAGAACGGTTGAAACGAGAAGTTGAATCACTGGCGTTGCGACGGCCGACGTCAACACCATTTTCATCGATTGGCTTCGATTTCTCTCACTGACTGTTCGGAAACGGTCACGCTCGTACTGCTCGCCTCCGAAGGTTCTGACCTCTCGATAACCTTGGATCGCTTCAGCCGCAACCTGAGTAACGTCACCCATAGAATCTTGGATACGTTCACTGATGCGTCGAAATCGTCTGCCAGCAACTCGAGCCAACAATCCTATGAGGGGTGCAGCAATGAGAAAAAGCAGCGTTAGGCGCCAATTAAGGTACAAGAGAAATCCAAGGTAACCGACGACCGTGAGACCTTCACGAAAAATGATTTTCACCGCATCGGTAGCAGCCCCCGTCACTTGGCTCACGTGATAAGTCACTTTCGCAACCAAATGCCCTGATGCATGTTGATCGTAATAAGCACTGGGCAGTGTTAGGAATTGGTCAAAGACCTGCTGGCGCAGCTCGAAGACCATTTGATTGGCTGCGAATTGGATGTAATACGTTCCAAGAAAAGTGCCGATACCTCTGACAAGGACAATCAAAATAATGGCTGCAGGAACGAGCCACTGATCGGTGATTTGCGAGATACCGAGCCAATTGGAAAGCACGGCTTTAACTTCTGCAAGGTTCGCCGCATTACCCTGGAGCGAATCCACGAGATAGGAAACGAGCTGGACGACGCTAACATTGGCAATTGAATAGAGCAGAAAACCGAATAAGCTCAGGAAGAACGCAAACCAGGGCGTATAGCCCAGTAGTCTGCGGTAGACAGTGCCTGTGCTAGCGCTCATCTTCAGATCCTGGTCTGGATGCAATCGCAACCCGGGTGATATTTAACG
>Ga0181590_10003880_pt1 | contig 12479 bp, 8 predicted proteins | sample 071ome_34_FD_132446 | JGI IMG/M metagenome (GOLD analysis project Ga0181590, IMG submission 132446) | Coastal salt marsh microbial communities from the Groves Creek Marsh, Skidaway Island, Georgia - 071411BT metaG (megahit assembly) | ecosystem: Environmental > Aquatic > Marine > Intertidal zone... | reverse complement strand
GCGCGCCTTAGCGCCGCAAATATGCATATTATCGCCTCAGGCGGTATTCGCCACGGGCTAGATATTGCCAAAACGCTTTGGCTGGGCGCGGATATGGCCGGAATGGCAGGGGGGCTCTTGCAGTGTCTGGAAGATGAAAAAGGCCAGCTGCACCCCGGCAGGCTGAGTGACAAAATTATCGAAATTCAGGAACAAATCCGCCTGTCCTGTTTCCTGACGGGGGCAAATTCTGTGTCCATGCTTAGAAAAATGCGAAAAAATTAAAAAAACTTTAAAAAATTCTATAAGGATAACAATTCCTTGCTTAAAATTATTCTAAATTAGTTAGAAATAATAAACCCACGCAAATCCAATCAGAGCTTGCGTGGGTAAAAAGTATGGCTTGAAAAAGCCTTCCCCCCGTTGGAGGTCTCGGTTTTCCTACTTTCCGAGACCTCCATTTTACTATCAATGCAGATAGTTTGAAATCATCTATTCCATCATGTGATATGGGGTAACTGGACAGCTGTCCTTGTGGGTTGACCAAAACCGACTTTTTTTAATCTGTTTTACCAAAAATTCAAGACCAATATCGCTACCACAATATAGCGGCTTATTTTTGCGATTGTGACCAGAATGAAAAAGCGCCAGAACCGCACCCCCAACAGGCCGGCTGCCAGGGTGAGGGGATCGCCAAGAATAGGCATCCAGCTGAGCAATAAACTCCACACCCCAAATCGCTGAAACCAGCGGCTGGCGCGTTCCAGCTGGCCGGTTGTTACAGGAAACCATTTTTTTGATTTCAGCTGCTCGAATTTGCGCCCCAGAACCCAGTTTACCACGGCGCCCAATATATTGCCGATACTGGCAAAAAATATCAGCCAGAAAGGGGAAACTTCGCCCAGTATCAGCAACGCCCCCAGCCCCAATTCGGATTGGGCTGGCAATATGGTGGCGGCCAGAAAGGCACTGGCAAACAGCCCCATATAAATTCCGAAATCTGGCAAAAGAACGCTCCTTCATAGGTTGGCTCAGCCATCCGGCCATTATATTCTGGAGAGATGTTTCCAGACAGCAAAGAGGAAGTAAGGTTTTTCGCCGCTATTTGTGGAGAAGAGAAGGGGCTAGACAAAATCGAAAAAATGGTGCCCAGGAGAAGACTCGAACTTCCACGACCGTAATGGCCACTGGCACCTGAAGCCAGCGCGTCTACCAATTCCGCCACCTGGGCTTGCCAAGGGTTAAATGCCATCTTTTCGGCATTTTCCCGCCTCTGCAATGAAGGCACAAGATAGCTATAATCGTCTGTCTGTCAATCCTTTTATTGGGGCTGGCTATATTGGCTCTTTTCTTGGCTTTATCTTCCTGATAAGACAAAGGGCATCACAGCCAACAAAGATATCAGAGCATCACAAGCCAGTGGCCGGATGCCAGGCCTTGAAGATGGGGATTTAAATGCGTGTTGACCTTTCACAAAAAACAATAGCCGTTATTGGCGGTACAGGATTTGTCGGCCGGGCAGTGGTCGAACAGCTGGCCGCGACGGGTGCACGTATTCTTGTTCTGGCACGCAATAGCGAGCGGGCAAAACAGCTGAAAGTCTGTGGTGCGGTTGGCCAGATAAGCGCGGTTGCCGGCAATGCCCTGTCGGATGAAGATTTGGCCAGCGTTATTGCCCCTGCTGATATGGTGGTGAATCTAGTCGGTATTCTCGCCCCGTCCGGGCGCCAGACCTTTGCCGGGCTGCAAGCAGAATTACCCGGCCGCATTGGCCAGATGGCCAGCCAGTACGGGGTGGAAAGCATTGTCCATCTCTCGGCCATTGGGGCATCGCTGAAATCGCCCAGCGTGTATGCCCGTACCAAGGCAGAGGGCGAGCGCGCATTGCTTCGCCAATTCCCGCAAGCTACTATCTTGCAGCCTTCTGTTATTTTCGGGCCAGGTGATGGGCTGTTTTCGCGCTTTGGCCAGATGGCGATGCTGGCCCCTGCCCTGCCGCTGATAGGGGGCGGGCGCAATCTGATGCAACCTGTTTTTATTGGTGATGTGGCTCAGGCGGTGGTTGCTGCTCTGCAAAGCCCCGATATACAAGGCAGGATTTACCAGCTTGGCGGGCCAAATAGCTATAGCTTTGCTGAATTGATGCGCTTTATTCTGGCCTCTATCCAGCGCCAGAGGATTCTGGTGTCCGTGCCATTTGCGCTTATGACGATTCCCGCCTTTTTCGCGGGCCTTTTGCCAAACCCGCCTCTGACAAATGATCAGCTGAAATTGCTGAAGACAGATAATATCTGTGCCAAATCTGCCCCGGGTCTGGCAGAGCTTGGCATTACCCCAACCTCTATTGAGGCGATTGTGCCGGAATATCTGGCCGTCTTCCGCCCAGGCGGGCGCTTTTTTTACCGCTAGAGGATGTTGAGCCCTAGCAAGCCCAATAGCACTATCCCCAGCCCAAGCCGGTAAAAGACAAATATCCGGAAATCTGCCTGTGCCAGCCAGCCCATCATCCAGCGAATAGCCAATAGTGCAAAGATGAAGGAAAGACCTGCCACAAGGCCAAGGGAGAGTATATCCACGCCTTCCCCTGTACGATAGAGCGAGACACCCTTTAAAACGCCAGCCCCGGCGATAACCGGTATGGATAATAAAAGCGAAAATCGTGCAGCAGAAAGACGGTCATAGCCCAGCTGGCGTGCCATGGTCATGGTGACCCCGCTGCGAGACGCCCCTGGGATAAGCGCACAAATCTGGGCAAGGCCGATATATAGCGCATGGCGATAAGACAGCTTTTCCCATTCAGGTTGCCGGGTATCAGACCGGCTTAAATCTGTCTGAATATCGCGCCTGTCCGCTACCCACAACCACAGGGCAAAAACCAGATTGGCAGATGCAACAATCCAGACAAGGCGCAAAAACTCTGCCCCGGCCAGCTCCAGCAGCAAGCCGGCTATTATCACTGGCAGGCTGGCAATAATTAACAGGCCTGTCAGCCGGCGATAGCGCATTTTATCAACCGTTGGGGCAAACAGGCTGGCCAGCATTGCGATAATATCCCGGCGCAAATAAAGTATTACCGCTGCCAGCGTGCCGATATGGGCGGCTACATCCATCATCTGTCCCTGATCAGCAAAGGCGGTGATATGCGGAATTAATACCAGATGACCAGATGAGGAAACGGGCAGAAATTCGGTAATACCCTGTATCAGGGCAATTAAAAATAAAGCAGAAAAATCAAGCATGGCGTCACCCTATTCTGGCCAGAAATAGATGACAAGTAGTTAATATAGTACCAAATCGGAACTATATTAATCTGTTTCGCGGGGTTTTTGCGTAAGGATATGGCGCAAGACTTGCATTTTTGGATTAAATGGGTAATAATTGTTGACCTTTAGCCTTGCGCCCGATGTGGCTGAAGAGCTGGGCTGCAGGGGCGGATAAGCAGGCTCAAGCCAGAATCGGAAGATTATTAAGTATCAGAAGAGCAGAAAATCTGAAGAACTTTATAATCTGACGACCATTAAATATTGCAATGATAAGGAGTCGGATGATGGCAGAAAAGATGCTGAAATTTGTTTCGCAATCAAAAGCGATGCCGGATAAGCGCAAAGCTAAAGACCGCGTTGCCGATTTTGACGAGATTTACGCCGATTTTAGCTTGCAGGAAGCCGAATCCCAGGCCAGCCGCTGTTCGCAATGCGGCGTGCCTTTTTGTCAGGTAAATTGCCCCTTGCATAATAATATCCCCGATTGGCTGATGCTGACAGCGGAAAACCGGATGCAGGAAGCTTATGAGCTGTCTTCTGCGACCAATACTTTCCCGGAAATTTGCGGGCGTATTTGTCCGCAAGACCGGCTATGCGAAGGCAACTGCGTTATCGAAAAGGGTTTTGAGTCGGTCACCATCGGTGCGGTGGAAAAATATATTACCGAAACCGCCTTTGAAGAAGGCTGGGTAGAGCCGATTAAGGTTGTGGCCGAGCGCGACCAGTCTGTCGGTATTATCGGGGCAGGGCCTGCGGGTCTGGCCGCCGCCGATATCCTGCGCCGCAAAGGCTATCAGGTGGTGGTCTATGATCGCTATGACCGGGTGGGCGGCTTGCTGATTTATGGTATTCCGGGCTTCAAGCTGGAAAAGGAAATTGTCGAAAGACGCGCAGAGCTGCTGGAAAAGGGCGGTATCCAGTTTCAGCTGAATTGCGAGATTGGCCGCGACACTACCTTTGAAGAGCTGCAAAACCGCCATGATGCGGTACTGATCGCCACGGGCGTTTATAAGGCGCGCGATATCAAATTGCCGGGCATTGGCCTGAAAGGGGTTGTACCTGCCCTTGATTATCTGACCGCCTCTAACCGTAAATCGCTGGGGGACGAGGTCGCAGATTTTGAAAATGGCCTGTTGAATGCAGAAGGCAAAAATGTGGTGGTGATCGGCGGCGGTGATACAGCAATGGATTGTGTGCGTACCGCTATTCGTCAGGAAGCAAAATCCGTGACCTGTCTGTATCGCCGGGACAGAGCGAATATGCCAGGCAGCCAGCGCGAGGTGGAAAATGCCGAAGAAGAAGGGGTAAATTTCCAGTGGCTATCTGCCCCGCACGCCTTGCTGGGCGAAAATGATGTGCGCGCGGTACGTGCCCAGCGCATCCATCTGGGTCAGCCAGATGAAACCGGTCGGCAAGTGCCGCAAATTATCGACGGCTCGGATTTTGATATTGACGCCGATCTGGTTGTCAAAGCCCTCGGCTTTGACCCGGAAGAATTACCGGCCATGTTTGAACAAAAGGATTTGGCCGTCAGCCGCTGGGGAACTGTCCAGATTGACTGGAAAACCATGATGACACAAATCCCGGGCGTATTTGCGGCAGGCGATATTGTGCGCGGGGCATCTCTGGTGGTGTGGGGTATTCGCGATGGCCGCGATGCTGCCGAGCAGATAGATGTCTTTATTCAGGCAGAATTGCGCGGCGAGGCACGCCAGGCCAGCTAGGCCTGCGAGGTATCGCATATCAGACAGGCATAAATAAACAGCTCTTTGCCCAAGCCATCCAGAGGTAAAGCTGATTTTGAAAAGAGATATAATAGAAGGTTAATGAAAATGACCAGCAAGCAAATATTCGATGCAGAGAATTATGTAAAAGCCCGTAAAGAAGCCGAAGCGCGGCTGACCGAGGCAGGCGTTTACAGCCCGGAGATGGAACATGATGCTTGCGGGGTGGGATTTGTTGCCTCTATCGATGGCAGTCCACGCCGCGCGGTTGTGGATGCCGCCATCGAAGCCTTGCAATCTATCTGGCATCGCGGTGCGGTGGATGCCGATGGCATGACTGGCGATGGGGCTGGCATTCATCTGTCTATCCCGCGGGATTTCTTTATCAAACATATTGCGCGTACTGGCCATAGTGATGATGGCGGGCGTTTGGCTGTCGGGATGGTGTTTTTGCCGCGTAATGATATTGGCGCGCAAGAACAGTGCCGCTGTATTGTTGAGCAGGAAATTTTGCGGCTTGGCCATTTTATTTATGGCTGGCGGCAAGTGCCGGTGGATACGCGCGCACTGGGCGATAAGGCACTGGCCACTCGCCCCGAGATTGAACAGATTATGTTTTCCATGCCGGAAACGCTGGAGGAGGACGAGGCTGAACGCCAGCTTTATAAAATCCGCCGGCGCATTGAAAAAGCGGTGCTGGCTGAACTGATCACCGATTTTTATATCTGTTCATTATCCACGCGCTCTATCATCTATAAGGGTATGTTCCTGGCAGAACAGGTCACCGCTTTTTACCCCGATTTGCTAGATCAGCAATTTGTTTCGAATTTTGCGGTCTATCATCAGCGCTATTCTACCAATACTTTTCCGACATGGCGGCTGGCACAGCCTTTCCGTATCCTGGCCCATAATGGCGAAATCAATACCTTGCGCGGTAACCGCAACTGGATGTCCTGCCATGAAGATCGCATGGAACATGACATATTTACCGATAGCATAGAAGATATCAAACCGGTCATTGAAAAAGGTTCATCTGATTCAGCGGCACTGGATTCGGTGTTTGAATTATTGCTGCAAGCTGGACGCAGCTTGCCAATGGTGAAAACCATGATGATCCCCGAAGCCATAGATGTCAGCGGCGATGGCAAGCTGGCAAAGCTCTATGCCTATTGCAATTCGGTAATGGAACCCTGGGACGGGCCAGCAGCGATTGCCGCACATTTTGGCGACTGGGTTATTGGCGGGATGGACAGAAATGGTCTGCGCCCGATGCGCTATACCCATACAAAAGATGGCTTGCTGATTGCTGGCTCGGAAGCCGGTATGGTGCATGTGGATGAAGCCCAGATTCTGGAATGCGGGCGTCTGGGCCCTGGTGAGATGATCGCGGTCAATTTAAAAGAAGGCCGTATCATAAAAGATGGCGAGCTGAAAGATGGCCTGTCCGACCAGCAGGACTGGAGCAGCTGGACAAAGCGGTCAAAATCGATGAATGCCTTGCTGGAAAGTGCCCGCCCGAATAAGGAGGATCAACCCTCTGACGAGGTGCGCCGCCGCCGCCAGTTGATGTCTGGCTGGTCGATGGAAGATATGGAACTGATCCTTGCCCCGATGGCCAGCACTGGCAAAGAGGCGGTCGGCTCTATGGGCGATGATGCGCCATTGGCTGTCTTGTCCGGAAAATATCGCGGCCTGCATCATTTCTTCCGCCAGAATTTCTCGCAAGTCACCAACCCGCCTATTGATAGCCTGCGCGAACGCCATGTCATGACTTTGCGCACGCGTCTGGGCAATCTGGGCAATATTCTGGATGAAAGCCCGGATCAATGCGATCATTTGTTGCTGGATAGCCCGGTTGTCACCAATGCAGAATGGCACGCGATTATCGAACATCTTGGCGATAAGGCGGTCGAGATTGACTGTACCTTTGGGGCAGAAGACGGGCCAGAGGGAATGAAAGCTGCCCTTGACCGTATCCGCAGCCATGCCGAACAAGCGGTGCGCGGCGGGTGCGAGCATGTAATGCTGACCGACAGAAACAGCTCAAAAGAGCGTGTGCCGCTACCGATGGTGCTGGCAACAGGGGCGGTGCATTCGCATCTGGTGCGCCAGCAATTGCGGACCTTTACTTCTGTGAATGTGGCCTCGGGCGAATGTCTGGATGTGCATCACTTCGCAGTGCTGATCGGGGTGGGTGCAACCACCATCAATGCCTATGCCGCAGAATGGACAATCGCAGAACGGCATCAAAAAGGCCTGCTGGAAGGGGTCAGCCTGTCAAAGGCGGTCGCCAATTATCGCAAGGCTATCGAGGATGGCTTGCTGAAAATTATGTCCAAGATGGGCATTTCGGTTATCGCTTCCTATCGTGGCGGCTATAATTTTGAAGCCCTTGGTTTGTCGCGCTCACTGGTGGCAGAATTTTTCCCTCCCATGTCCTCGCGCATTTCCGGCATCGGTCTGAACGGTATCCAGTCCCGGCTGATTGATTTGCACGGCAAGGCCTATAGCGAGAGCCTGAGCTATCTGCCTGTTGGCGGCTTCTTCCGTTTCCGCAAATCGGGTGAGCGTCATGCCTTTGATGGCCAGATTATCCATGCCATGCAACACGCTTGTGATACAGGCTCGTATCAGAGCTGGAAAAAATATAGTGCGATGGTGGCTAGACAAGGGCCGGTCAATCTAAGGGATTTAATGGATTTTGACCGCAAATATGAGCCGGTTTCCGTGGATACAGTAGAAAGCATCACCGATATTCGCAAACGGCTTGTCTCGCCCGGTATCTCGCTTGGCGCACTCAGCCCCGAAGCCCATGAAACACTCTCTATTGCGATGAACCGAATCGGGGCAAAGTCTGATTCAGGCGAGGGCGGGGAAGATCCTTCCCGTTTCAAATTGCGCGAAAATGGCGATAACCCGTCCAGTGCGATTAAACAGGTTGCCTCTGGCCGGTTTGGCGTGACAGCCGAATATCTGAATAATTGTGAAGAGCTGGAAATCAAGGTCGCGCAAGGGGCAAAGCCTGGCGAAGGCGGCCAGTTGCCAGGCATCAAGGTGAATGCGCTTATTGCCAAATTACGCCATTCCACCCCCGGGGTAACGCTGATTTCGCCGCCGCCCCATCACGATATTTATTCTATCGAGGATTTGGCACAGCTGATTTACGACCTGAAGCAGATAAATCCGACAGCGCGCGTATGCGTCAAGCTGGTGGCCTCGACCGGCATCGGCACGATTGCCGCCGGGGTGGCCAAGGCCAAAGCCGATACAATTCTGATATCGGGTCATGGGGGCGGTACCGGGGCAAGCCCGCAATCCTCTATCAAACATGCGGGTATGCCGTGGGAAATGGGTCTGTCAGAAGTGCATCAGGTGCTCACGATGAACGGCCTGCGCGACAAGGTGGTATTGCGTACCGATGGCGGTTTGAAAACCGGCCGCGATATTGTGATGGCCGCTATGCTGGGGGCAGATGAGTTTGGTATAGGCACTTCTGCGCTGGTAGCGATGGGCTGTATCATGGTGCGTCAATGCCATTCCAATACCTGTCCGGTAGGGGTATGTACCCAGCGTGATGATTTGCGCGCAAAATTCGAAGGTACACCTGAAAAGGTGGTTCAGCTCTTTACCCATGTCGCAGAAGAGGTGCGCGAAATTCTGGCCTCTCTCGGCTTTAAACGGCTGGATGAGGTAATTGGTCGAACCGATTTGTTGACACAAGTATCGCGCGGTGATGCGGCACTCGATGACCTTGATCTGAACCCTGTTCTGGTTCAGGCAGCGGTCGATGGCGGGTCTGGCTATGGCGGCGGCAAAGGGCGTGTAGAGGTGGCTGATACGCTGGATGCACAAATGGTCAAGGACGCAGAAACAGCCCTGCAATCGGGCGGTAAAATGCAGCTGACCTATAATATCGAAAATACCGCCCGTGCGATTGGCACGCGCCTGTCTTCGCATATTGTCCGTCGTTTCGGGATGGATGGGTTGCGCGAAGGGCAAATTACGGCTTGCCTGCGCGGCACGGCTGGCCAGTCTCTGGGGGCATTTGCTGTACAGGGTTTGCGCCTGGATGTTATCGGGGATGCAAATGATTATGTGGGCAAGGGACTGTCTGGCGGGATGATCACCGTTCGCCCAAGCCCGTCTGCCAGCTATCTGGCAGAGCATAATACCATCATCGGCAATACAGTGCTTTATGGCGCAACCTCTGGTCTGTTGCTGGCCAATGGTCAGGCAGGCGAGCGTTTTTGCGTGCGTAATTCCGGCGCTTCTGCAATTGTTGAAGGGTGCGGCTCAAATGGCTGTGAATATATGACCGGCGGGGAAGCGATTATTCTGGGCAAGACAGGGTCTAATTTCGGGGCAGGGATGACAGGCGGTATGGCCTTTATCTATGACAGGGATGATGAATTTTTATCCAAGGCTAATCCTGAAACCCTGCATATCAGCAAATTATCAGCTGGCTATTGGCAGGATTATCTGGAAACCCGCATCGCCCTTCATGGTGCTGAAACCGGCTCGGAACTCGCAAAAAGGCTATTGAATAACTGGGCAGTGGAAAGCCGGTATTTCTGGCATATTGTGCCTACCGAAGTGCTGGGGCTGTTGCCGCAACCGGTTGCCGATAACCAGATGCCTTTACGCTCAGCCTGATCTGTACAGACCATAGAAGCAGTGATAATCTGCTGACCTGTCAGTTCTGGATTAGAGGCGGAAAACAAGCGTGGATATTCGTGTGCAAAGTGATGCGGATAAGGAGCGGGTGGAAACACTTGTCTCCCTATCCTTTAGCGAGCAACATCCCGGCCGTGCGGTATGGAAATTGCGCCCGGGCGCACCAGTAGCAGAATTATGTCTGGTGGCCTCTGATTATCGCAATATTGTCGGCTCTCTGCGATTTTGGGAAATACTGGTCGCCGGGCGTCCGCAATTATTGCTGGGCCCGCTGGCGGTTTTACCAGAATTACAGGGGCGCGGTTTTGGCCGGGCACTGGTCAGTGACGGCTTGCGCCGGGCAGAACAGATGCGCCGATGGTCTTTTGTGTTGCTGTCTGGCGATACACAATATTATCAGCGTTTTGGCTTTACCGAAGCCGAGGAAGGCAAATTTATCTGGCCAGGCAAGCTGGCGCCAAACAAATTGCTGATCCGCCCGTTAAAGCGCAAACAGCCAGAGGAAAATTTGCCAGGCCCAATGGCACTTTTGCCTATTATTGAAAAAGCAGCGGAGTAGAAGCAATGGCGATTTTGCATCATTATCCGCTTGCTGCCTCTAGCCGGCTTATTCGCCTGCAATGCGGGGAATATAAACTCTCTCTGGATTTGGTTACCCAGCCTCCCTGGCTGCGAGATGAAAAATTACTGTCGCTGAATCCTGCCGGGGAATTGCCTGTTTTCGAAGATGAAACACATGGCGTTATTTGCGGGGCAAGGGTGATTTCAGAATGGATAGAAGAAACCGTTGATAATAATTTTCTGATGCCCAAAAAAGCAGGCGAGCGCGCAGAAGTACGCCGCCTGATTGACTGGTTTGAAGGCAAATTCACGCTGGAGGTTACAAGGCCTTTGTTGCGCGAACGGGTGATAAAAAGGTTTCAGTCTGGCCAGCCCGCCTCTTCGCAGATCTTGCGCGCCGCATTGGCCAATGCCCAAATTCATCTCGGCTATGTCGATTGGCTGGCCAGTCAGTATAGCTGGCTGGCAGGGCCCGATATCAGCCTGGCAGATTTATCGGCTGCGGCGCATATTTCGGTTCTGGATTATTTTGGCGATGTGGATTGGCAACGTTATCCAGAAGCAAAGCTCTGGTATATGAAATTGAAAAGTCGGCCCGGTTTTCGCCCGCTTTTGTCGGATGTTCTGGTCGGTATGCCACCTGCCAGCCATTACAGTAATCTCGATTTTTAGTCAGCCCCGGCGGTTAGCTTTTTATGCATATCCATAATAGAGGCCAGCAATGCCTCTATCTGCTCCGGCTCTGAATATCTGTGGCCAGCCTGTTTATCCAGGATAAGGCGGACATCATTGCTGGCTAATTTATCAGCCAGAGTTATGGCTGTTTGATAGGGGACTTCTTCATCTGCCATCCCCTGATGCAAAATTACCGGAATATCCAGTGCAATTTCAGCCTCCAGTAGCTGGTGTTTTTCCCCGTCCTTTATCAGGTGATAGGGATAGATAACATCCGCGTCTGCATAGGGGTTTGGCAGGGCAATCTGGCCGTCTTTTTTCATCTGTTGTTGCTGAGCAGGGCTTAGCGCATCCCAGATAAGCGTACGGGTGAAATCAGGTGCAGCCGCAATACCCACAAGACCCGCAACACGGCTTTTGCGTTGCAGGGCGCACAACAGCATTAACCAGCCCCCCAGAGAAGAGCCCACCAGAATTTGCGGGCCTTTTGTCAGCCCGTCCAGCATGGCGGTGCAATCGGCCAGCCAGCGCGATAAATTACCCTCCAGAAAATCGCCGTCCGAGCGGCCATGACCAAAATAGTCAAATCGCAAAAAAGGTATTTTATGGCGATCTGCCAGCGCTTCGATAGCAAGGGCTTTGCTGCCTTCCATATCCGAGCCATGCCCGGCCAGAAACACAATGCCCGGGCGCGTTGGGCTGGATAAATCCTGATGCAACGCATGATAGGCACGTTTGCCGTCTGCCCCAAGATTATGGTATGAGAAAGGCGTGTTATTTTCGGTATCAGGCATTTTTACTGTTTCTCTTAATGTTTAACCAGAGTATCACTTGTGCAACTTGGTTCAACCCACCCCAATTCTATAGAGTAATCTATTTATGCCATCGGTAACAAATATCGTCCAGCCAGTCATCGTCCAGATTGTACCGCAGATGAACAGGGGCGGGGTAGAGCGCGGCACGGTTGAAATTGCCGAAGCGATTTCTGCCAGAGGCTGGAAGGCTGTGGTTATCTGTAATGGCGGGCGAATGGAAAACCAGCTAAGACGTGCCGGGGCAGAAGTATATACCCTGCCTGTTGATACAAAAAATCCGCTGAAATGGCCTGCTGTGCGCCGCCGGTTAAAGGCTGTTTTATTAAGTGTGGGCGCAGATATTGTTCATGTGCGCTCGCGTGCGCCTGCCTGGATTGCCCTGCCATTGACCCGGGCGATGGGTATTCACAGCATTTCGACCATCCATAGCAAATTTGTGCCGCAAAATTTCGTAAAGCGCATCTATAACCAAAAGATGCTGAGTGCAGATGGCATTATCGCTATTTCAGATTATGTCAAATCGGTAATAACCAGCCATTACAGCGAGGCGGTTTCACAAGAGGCGATACAGGTTATCCATCGCGGCGTGGATTTGGATGTGTTTGATCCGGCAAAAGTCAGTCAGCATCGCATCGTTCGGCTATCAGAAACCCTGAATTTGCCCGATGACGGGCCGGTGGTGATGTTGCCGGCACGCGCGACAGAATGGAAAGGCCATGCGCCGCTGATCGAAGCGGTTGCCAGTCTGGAGGCAAAGGATGTTACGCTATTGCTGTTGGGGGCGGGTG
>Ga0181590_10003879_pt1 | contig 12480 bp, 11 predicted proteins | sample 071ome_34_FD_132446 | JGI IMG/M metagenome (GOLD analysis project Ga0181590, IMG submission 132446) | Coastal salt marsh microbial communities from the Groves Creek Marsh, Skidaway Island, Georgia - 071411BT metaG (megahit assembly) | ecosystem: Environmental > Aquatic > Marine > Intertidal... | reverse complement strand
GTAAATCTTCAAATTCCTTTTTACTTGAATTCGGTTTAATCATTCTTTCTAAATCTTGTTTTGCAAGTTCCTTATCACCTTTACGAAGTACAGAGGGGCTTATCCTCTCCAGGTCAGAAAGTAAATCTTCAAATTCCTTTTTACTTGAATTCGGTTTAATCATTCTTTCTAAATCTTGTTTTGCAAGTTCCTTATCACCTTTAATTGGTGAGAAGTAGAAGTCTGGATTGTAAATAGAATCATACTCTACATCATACATCTCACAAAGAGTGCGGTGGTAGGAAGATGTATCCTCCTCGATGTAGTTAGACTTGAGTGATTGAAGGTTGATCTCTTCTAAAAATCTGCATAAGTCAATTCTTCTATTTGCATCATTGATTCCGCGAATATTGTCAATAATGAAGTCTTTGGCTTTTTTGTATTCGCCAAGTTTATACATTGCCATTACAAATTTCACAATTTCAAAAGGTTTGCAATTTTTTGGATTTATCTCATCAAAGTGGTATCGGGCGTCTTCCCAGTGAAGAGAATTTTCTATAATCTCTAGTTTAATAGTAATTTGTTCATCAGGGAAGAGGGGTAGTAACTCTTCGAGTTTTCTCATTCTTTCATTCCTATCCAAATATTGGGACTTAATGTCTCGAATTTTGAGGTCTAATTTTGAGGAATCATGTTGAGTTGAGCTGCGAGTTGGATGTGCTTTTTCTTCAAGCCCGTCGCAAAGAAGGTTTTTGATCTCCTCCACAAAGACTTCAAACGATTTTTGTGGAAAAGCGGCTTTTTCATGCCAGTAAAGTGCCCAATCCCATGCGTGAAGCAGAATGAGTGGTTGAAAATCCGAATTCCAGTTATTTGTAACCAAAGCATGTTGCTCTTTCTTGGTAAACCTTTCGAGAGATGTCTTAAATTTGTCAAGATAGCTTGACAAGATGTTTCCTATGTATGTGTTTTCCAACTGTTCATGCCGCGAATGATATTGTACGATTGCTGCAATCGTTCGGCCAATAGACGCAAAAAGGCTTAACCCGATTGGAAGAAATTCTTGTTCAGGGTTCTTTGATGCAGAAAAGATTCTCGATGACAGGTCTCCTCCAACACCTACGACTTTTCCATCGTTCACATCCGCAAAAATTGCATCTTCAAAATCAATCATGTAAACTTGCCTTGCAGCTTCAGCGACGAGGAAATTTCCCCCCCACTCATCACCATGAACAACAAAATACTCTTTTTTATCGACTTTTACTACTGTCCGGAGGATTTTCCACTTTTTGTCCGGTTTAAGGATCTTATTCAAACAAGGGTGTATGTCTTCTTCCTCTCTCAATCTCGGCAATATTTTTCTGAGTTCGTTAGATTGTACATGCAAATCTATATTCAATTTATTCCTAAAATACTCCTCCGCCAACCTTTCAAACAAGATGTTTGGATTGGATGAATTTCCTTCCCTTCCCATCCTTTCTTCGTTGAAAAATTCGGACAAAGACATGCAATTTTTAGTGCCATCAACTTTTAGAATGCTCAAACCAAAGTTGTTTTTTTCTTCTAAATATTCTGATTGATATTGTTCAGTACGTCCAAGCGCTGCAGCGATGTTGTAGTTCTGTTGAAATGTATCAAAGTCCTTAATTTCGTCAAATATATAAAAGTAGGATTGACTGTTTGACATAACAATTTTTGGCCCCCACTTTGACGTGACCTTCTTCCAAGTTACCTTCTTAATCAAAAATTTAGGATTCTCTCGTTGTTTTAACAATGCAAAAAACAACTGCAGTTTTTGGATGTCCTCACCAGAAGAATTCGATGCAGAATCTACCTCTTTAGTGAACAATTTCAACAATCTGTTGTGAACATCGGTCTGCGACAATAATGATTTTATTTTTTTGTCTCGAACAAATTCGTGATCATTCATCAATAAAAATGTGGAGCAGAAAATGATTTTCGCTTTATCTTCAATGCCAAACTCATGTGGTTTTTTTTTGAATATTCGCTTTAGATCCTCTCGATAAGTCTCGAATTTGGGAGGTGATAGGCTAGGTATCTTTCCAAACATGAAAGGAGAAATGTCATTCTTGGTCCATTTTTCATGATACAAAATACTCTGAATTTGCTCAACTGACCAGCCTTTGATGGCCTCAAAGATATCGTTGAGTTCATCGATCATTGAATCGCCCTCTTCGGAATGATTGTTCTTGATAAAGGGATCTGATAATCACTTCTTTTTGGTTCTGTTGAAAGGGTCTTGTTCACATTGTCGTTTGTTTCACAATCTCATCAAGGAGAAGCACCCCGAAAAGACGTCGTTCATGCTTCACCCGGTCCACCTCGATGTTGAGTTGCTTGTTCGCGTTCAGCGCCCCGAGGAACGAACCGTAGGTGCGGTAGGTGCGGGGCTCGTTCTCGTGAAAAAGGCCCCCGTTGATGTACCAATCGGTGTCGGCAGGTCCGAACTTTTCTTCGGTTTCGGGTAGCCCTTCGGCCGACCAGGCGTCGATGGCGACGGCCACGCCGATGCCGTTCATGGCGGCGATGTCCAACAGTTCTCCCATGGACACATCGGGTGAAACGATCGGGAGCAAACCTTCCAACGGTCGGTCGGTGGCTTCCCGTGTCCACAGCCAATCCTCGGTGGATGGCGCAAGTCGATGGCTTGGTCGAGCAGCGGTTTGGTTCTCTTCACGGTTAAACCGCTTCCCCTCTTCCATCTCGTGCTCGGCACCGATGAAGTTGAGCACGGGGATGCGTCGCTCGTCGCTCGGCCATGCTTCAATGGGCGCGTCCAACGGCAGGGTGGTGATGCTTCCCTTGGATGCTGGCGTGATGAATTCCCAGAGCAGACGCTCGTTCCAACGTGGGCGTCCGTCGGGAAGAGAAAGTCGTTTGTAGCGAAGCGATTTCAACAAGGCGTATTCTCGCTTGAGCACGCCAGCTACAAGATTTTGCATGAGGAACGGTGGTTCGCTTTCCTTGCCGCTCAAGTAGAGGCGGACGTCGCCACCCTTGCTCTTTCGGCCGGTCTTTTCAACCCGTTCCAATGGGCTAAGGTGGCCCACCAACATCTCTTCCCACGACAGGCTTGGCTGGCAGCCATCGTCGAATCGTTCCGTGCACGAGAACGGGAGAACAGGGCGTACAGGACGCCCTTTCTTTGCTCTAAATTCTTGAGAAATATCATCCATTTCAAACCGCTCAATTTGGCCGGAGACAATACCCAATTCAGCATCGTGCTTCCAAATGTTCCGAGGCGGGAGAACAAATGCATCGCCCATGAGTCCGATAAAATCGCGCAGCAAGTGATCCATCAGAGCAAAGGTGGTGTGTTGTTTATCGGTTGTGTTGTGCTTTGGCATCACCTCGTCGTTGTACGTTCTTGGTTCAACAACCATCGGCGTCATGTTCTCGGTCTTGCATGGCTCTCCGGGCTTCACGGCGCATCGTTCGCAGGAGGTGGTGTTCATAATGCTCCGAGCCACTTCAATCCGCATCATCAGGTTCGCCCAACTCATCGTGCTCTTTTTCGTTCGGGCGAAGTCAACAACCTCCTGAGCGACGGGTTCTCCATTTTTTGTCGTTAACATGCTCCATGCGTCGATGTATCGGTCAAGCATCTCCAAACTGATGTCGGTGAAGCGGCGAATCGGCCGGGTTTCGACCATACCTGAATTCAATACGGGAAGTTCAAACAATACTTTGGATGCGGTTTCCTGCTGATGTGCCTGCGAGAAGGGTGGCGAGATTCTTCTGGCGAGCTCTTCAACCCCGTTTGGATGCGTCGTAAGAGCATGTTCCCTTCGGAACTTGTTGTCCAAGTCGTTGTTTCGGGCAGCGGTATAAAGGGCAGCGTATTCATGAAGCAGCACTCGACGCGTTGTTCGCTTAACTTGTTGGTACCGAATGTTGTGAGGGAGCAACCCGTTTTTCCACCATTTTCCGGCTGACCGTGACATCAAGAATTGGTCTGCTCGCATGTGCATGGGGTGTCGAGTTTCGAGAACGTCACCGGTACGGAATGCAGATTGATGCACCACTGCAAAACCGTCGTTCGGGTTGTCAACGAGTCGATGACCTTTCGCTAAGTTTAACGGTCCAAATTTTTTCTTTTTTGTATCATCTTCGCTTCCAACCAATTCGAACGATTTCTTTCCGGTCCCTTGCGCTAAATCCTCGCGGTCCTTTGGGGGCAATTCCCCAATTTTCTTTTTCAAAATCTTATCCAGTCGAACGAAGGTGGCGCCATCGTCGCTGGGTCCAAGATAGGATTCAATCAGGGTGTTCATGTGATAGGCGTCCAGGTTGGTGATGGGGCCTGATGGGAGGCTGAGCATATCCGAGAGCATGCGTTCCGGAAGGATGTTTAGAGGGGCCTTTGAGAGCCAATGCACCGTGCTCGGCGTGAGGGGAATCCATCGACAGGTGCCTGAATCGTCGTTCAACACAATCGGTTCACAGACGCTCGTTGAAGCATGAAGGTCAACCAGTTCTGCGTGAACGAACATCAGCGTGGAGTCGCGTTTGATGCCTGGATAACGCTCCTTACCTTCTGGTTCCTCGTTTAGGTTTTCGTACCATTTCACGCCTTGGGGGTTGATTCGAACGAAGCGTTGCTGAAGTGGGAGTTGGTCGGTTGGGAGGAGTTTCGGTTCTTCATTCACGAAAGCCACTGCGTTCCCTGAACCGAGGTTGATGTGAGCCGGAAACGGGAGTTCCTCGCTCAATTCACGAAGCGTCGTCATCAACAAGGGAACGATAACGTCCCAGTTCTCAGCAAACCTGCCGCCCACAGACCGGGACAACGCCAGGTATAGGTCGGATGAAGGGTCAATGCGGTCTTGCGCGGATTGCTTTCCACCCGGTAGTTTCCAGTTTCGGAGGTGGGTTGCACTTGGTGGGCGAATGAGAATGAACGGCCGTCCGTTGACGTTCATGGTGATGCAAGCTTTGGCGACGGCACCGGTGCGGATGAGCCCTTCTTCACCAAGTTTGGTCAAGTATTCCCCATCGCGCTCTTTCTTCAGATAATTCTGAATCAAATCTTCCCGCTGTTCGGCCGTAATGGGCTTGCCTTTTGAGGTGGTCCAGCCTTGGGTTTTCAGATGAAAGGTTTCTGCAATTTCAGGTGCTGTGAATGGTGCGGCGTTTTCTTCAGTTTGATTCTTCATGCGTCATCACTCCTGTCGGCGTCATTCCATGCTTGGATATGTGAGCGTGCTTCTGAACAAGCGCTGTAGGTCTTGACAAAGGAAAGGCGCTCCTGCACGAGTGCGGTGTTCTTCCGGTTGTTGTCAACCAGAACCACATCCTCTGTTTCGTCGTTTTGGGAGAGCATGGCGATCATCTGTTGTTTGAATTCGGCCTTATCGACGAGTTCACGGTGCGGCTTGCAAATCAAACGCGCCCCATCTCGCCACAAGCCCCGTTGCTTGAGGTCGCTTTCCGTGCCGCAATGATGACGTGCATCCCTGGCCGTGAGAAACAGCACCGTTGCATCGGCCTCAACAGCCGCTTGAATCAGCTGCTCGGCCTCGGGAATGTTGGTGTCAAGGTGGAACAACGAAGGGTCGTTGAATCCGTTGATGAAGGCTTCATATCCTCTCGGGTAGGAACGGTTGACGTCGCCATATTTTCCAACAACGAGGCCGCGCGCTTCCATCAAGTTCTCACGTGGTGTGCCGTCCACGACGGTTCCATCAATGTCAAGGAACAGCAGGCGTCGGCGTGGGCTCATCACATCCTCACCTGTGCGCCACACCATATAAGAATAAAACGCATATGCGTTCTGTTGCATAAGGGAGTCATACTCACCCTCCCATGATATGGAGATTGAACCCACGATTGACCCTTCCCAACTGCGAAGGAACTGGAACCACCGTATTGAAACAGCGTTGCCTCGATGGAGTGCTTGGTTGGAACACCTGGCCAACTCGCTGAAAGGATTTGATCAGTGGCGTCCCACGGTTCCCGATTACCTACTGCGTGCCTCGTCAAACTTAGAGTCCGAGTTGGAACGTTACCTCGAGATGGCCATGAACCATCTTCACGATATGTGGGTCATTCAGGCTTGGCTTGAATTCCCAGAGGACGATTTCATTGACCATGAATCCTTGATGATGAATCTCCTCATGGACGCCATGGCACGTTGTGGACGGATTCTCAGCCCCGAGAACATCAATTTCCTTCCTCGTCCGCTTGAGGCGGTTTCTCCCCCTCAATGGCTGGAGTACCTTTCAACCTGTGAGTTCGGGCGAGCATTACTGGAATCCATGCAACACGAGGGGGGCGTCACGGAGCGCCTTCCTCCGGCCGTTGAACTCCCCCCGCTTCCCCGTGAAGCCGTGTTTACATCCTCGGTCCGGTCCCTGCAAGCTGCGCAATCAACCTACAAGCAACACGTGGATGAGAAGCATTTGATCGTCCGATTGAGGTCCGTCATGCAAAAGAGTCCATTCAACGGGATGACCCTTGCCCACAGTCAGGTCGCAACCTCGCTCAATGAATGCGAGGCCGCTCACGTGGTACTCGGTTAGGCGGCCAAGGGCCCTCACCAGGAGGAATTGGAATGAACGATGTTGAACTTTACATGTCCATTCAATTGGCGACGGCCTTGTTGGCGCTCTTTGCGGGATTGATCCCGCACGTGGGTTGGGCCATCCGGAAGTTGGTTCCAACCTTCGTGGCCCTCAAGGGTGCGAGTGGCAACGACTTTCTTCGACGACAGGCCTTGGACGCCCTCGCCTATGGCATCGCTCAAAAGGAAGCCTTGGCGTGTTTGTACCTCGTTGACGAAGGTCCTCATGAGGCCCATTACACCACCATGGGGGAACTTGCGAACGCAGCGCTGATCCGATTCATCGCCTCGTTCTTGGTGGCTAAGGGCTTGCTTGTTCCCGCCCTCACCACATGGTTGCTGTGATGAAACTCGAGCTCAAACAGAAGGAAGATTGCGATATATTTTTATCAAATCCAAAGGAAGTGAATTCATGAACACCTGCAGCAAGTGTGGAGCCATTCGTGTACCGGACGCCGATATCAGTACCTATTCATTTCAACATGGAGGGGATGCTGCCTATCATTGGGCCGTTGGCGGTCATACCCAACTCAACAGTGGTAAGCCGCCTTGCAAAGAATGTGGCTATCAATTTAGAAAATAGAGGCAACCATGTTGACGAGATTGTCCTTCGTCATGCCATGTCATCGTCAAAGAACGGTTGAAGTTCATACTCGCCCGTCGCTTCGTTGAGGGAATAGGTCATCTTGGCATCATCATCAACAAACGGCAAACCCTGGCGCCAAGCCTCGAAAGCCAGCCGCGCCTTTTCCTCATCATGCAATATCACGATGTCCTCCTGAGATGAAATCGACGTCTCGGGATATGCAAGGTTGTAGGCGTGGTCGGGCACCGGGTTGGGGTTTTGTTCGTTGAAAATGAGTTGAAGCCGTGCATCTTTGACGTTCACAAAACCATCAGCATCGGTGTTGAGGACGCCAGGTGGGAATTCTTCAAGCATGATTTCAAAGGCCACAAAGGCCATGTCTTCGTCTGCTCCAAACGATGCGAGGGCGATGAAGCCGGTGTTTTGAAACAACAATTCCACCAACTCATCGGTGGATTTGACGTTGAGGGCTGGTGTTTCATCAAAGATCTTAACGAACTCCTTTGCGCTTTCGGGTACTTCTTCTGGGCACCCCATGGTGTAGGAGACGCTGATGTTGTACACAGGGTTTTTACGCTGTAGGGTGTATTTAGGATTTTCATCTTTGGCTTCTTCTCCACATTCTGAAGAAGGTCGTTCTTGTCAAGCTATACCGCGAGCTTGATTGCATGATCATAGAACGTGACTGTTTTGTATTGCCAGCAATCAATTTCCAGCAACCCAAGAAGTGCGCCACAACGGCACTGGAATTCCAAATTTGCCCAGTTGCAACATCCTCCAAAGGGACTCCCCTCTGGCCATTCTTTACCTGGCCCCGGTTCATCGGGATGCTCTTCCTTCCATTTTTTTTGATGCTCTTTTACCGGCCATGGGGGAAGAATTGAGGGTAGAACGTTTCGTATAGGGACGGCGATGCCTGCGGGAAGAGATTGATGTTTGACGGACGTAAGGGTTCCATCGCCACCATAACGCAGCGTTTCTATGCTTGCATTGTCATCTTCAAGCGTGAGTTCGACGGGTTCTTCTTCGAACGCAAAGATCGTCCGATTGTTTGGAACTCGATGAGGTACACTGAAGAACTCACCCTCTAAGAAATAGGTGTTTTCTTCTTCCCATGCAAGATACTCTTCCAACGTGAAAGATGAGAAAAAGTCCTCCAATTTGAGAGCCCGTTGGAGCCAATCAGGGCTCCGGGTATACTGGCCAACATTGAACGCTGGCTGTGCATCGTTGGCTAAATCGAACAACGTCCTTTCACGCCAGAGTTCGTGGGTGAGCACGGCGCCACAATGACAAGCGAGTTTCATGAGATACCTACCTTGCTGAAGCGGTGAGTCTAGTCTTTTTTGACGACATTATCCTCACGACTTTCGTATTTTTTCGTCGTGTCTTTCTTGCCTCGTTCAACTTTACGGTTACGAACGGTTCGCTTTCGCCCTTCCTTGGCCATGTTGTACTGATGTCTTCGCCGTAAAACACCTTTTCGGTCGGTGATGAAGAACGGTCTCAGGGTACCAAAAGGAACAACCGGCCGACCCAACACTGAACGGTTGCGGAGCATCACCGCCACCGAACTCGCTGGTGAGCTGGGGTTCGCACCCGAGGGCGAAGGCATCCGCACATGGTGCGTGAACGAACACGACAACATCCTGATGTTCGACCCGGCTGCCGTTCTGGTGGGCAACCTGGTCGATTGAAGGGGACTGGGCCTCACTGCTTCGAGGAGCGGCCCTTTCCAAGGGCGTTGTTCCACAACTCGGGGTTCTTGCGGGCCCAATCGCCGTAAATCTCGGCCATAAACCGGTCAAGACCGTCAGCCCACTTCGAAAGGACGGGAACCTCTCGGTTGGCTTCAGAGCGGAGTGCCTTGATCTCGTGGCGGAACTTGTGGTTTTCTTGGACCACCGTTCGACCCATGCGGTTTTCGTTCATTTCTTCGATGCTGACACCGGTGAGGATACGACCCCACAGTTCAGGTGTGTCTTCACAAAGAAGGTCAAAGATGTCCTTGGCGTGAACCATGAAGCGAACACCGATGGTGGGGTAGGCCTGCTTGCCCATGGGCACGCGGTAGGTGGTCACGAGAACGGGGAATCGAGTACGGTGGTCGCCGATGCCCGCCATCAAGCCCTTGCTCAGGGCGTCTTCAAACTGCAGAACAGCTTCTTGGGATTCCAGAAGGGGCATGTCTTCTGGGACGTAGGCCACGATATGGGCCATCTTGAACTTGGCACGGTGGAGTTCTTCATCACGGAGGTTGATCTCGCCGTGTTCTCGCCCGTAGGCTTGAGCAAAGGCTCGAGAGGTCAACTTCTGCATGCGTGCACCCAGGTCTTCACCGCGGCTGCGGCCAGAGGCGAGTTGGATGACTTCGTTTCGGTTCATGCTCAGGGCATGGGAGAGGAAGACATCACGGTGTTGGAACTTCTCGGTTTCATTGGCCGAGGGTCGCAACTTCGCAGCCGCCGTGTCGCGACCGATGGTGGCAGCGTGTTCATCCATGCGAACCAGGACGTCCGAGCGGTCCATGCCGCTGGCGGTTTGCAAGTTGCAGGCCTTTTCCATGGCCAAACGCATGACTTCGTAATCGACGAAATCCTTGACGGCACCTTCGTCCATGTCGATGAGAACGACCGGGATGTCGGCCACGGCCTTGCCGTGGTTGGTGCAGGTCATCAGCACCACTGTCTGCAGCTTCTTTCGGGTTGCGTCGACAGCGTTGGCAACGGAAAGTTGGTCTTGCGGCGTCGTCGTCACGTATTGGTACGCACCGCGCGGGATGAACGCCGATTGGTCCTCAGCGAAGGCGAGGTAGGCATCGATGGAGGTGCCGCCAATGGAAATGACGGGAGGGATGACGATGGGGTTGGCGCTGTCTTGGAGGTTGGTGTTGATCATGTCAAACAGCTCGTGTTGGCGGTCAATGGCGCGTCGGGGACTGGTTCGAGCGTACGCGGTGACGCTCTTGCCGCCGCCGTCCTTGGCGGTGCTCAACGGGAACAGGCTGATGCCCTCGCCAACGACCATGCCCTGGATTCGGCCCTGAGCGTCGGTAAGCACCGGCTGGAGCGGTCCGGACAAGGATTGACGTCCCTTCGTGGCCATGTGAACGGCTCGACGGAAGTCTTCAGTGGACAGCGAGGTGATTTGGGCTCGGTGGTCGGCGTCGCTGAGGACAGAAACGATGGCCACGCCGGTGGGACGTTCATCACGCGGTTCTCCAGTGGTGTTGGTGGTCGTGCCGCATGCAGACTGGATCTTGAGAGCGGTTTGGATTTGTCGAGGCAGCATGCCGCGAACGAGGTCGCCTTCAACACCGGCCTTTTCGCTGGCGTTGGTGGCTTGGGTGCCGGCCATCACCATGACGATGTCAATGGGTTGCAAGAAGCGGCCACGTCGAACCAGGCCGGCGCGTAGGGCGCGGCGTAGCTTGTGGTCGAGGTTGCGGGTGTCAACAGGTTCCCACGCGGCGCGGCCCTGAAGGTTGTGTGAGTTCGGCATCAACAAAGAGCGGCCGTGCTCGGGCGGTGTAAGTTCGAGGCTCACGGTATAAGGTTCGTCGTCATCGCTCGTTACGCTGGCCTCCATGGTGTCGTTGGTGGGTGTCGATGCAGGTGGTGTGGTAGGGGCAGCGGGCCCAAAGGCTTGCGCAATGATCTGTTCAGCGGTCAGTTGGTTGGTGGTCTGGGTCTTCGTCGTGATATCGTCGGTCATGTCTTCGTAATTCATGGTTCATCTCTCCTATTCTTCTTCTCTATTGGTTGTGTTCAGGCGTAGTCTCGGCTGATGAGCTTCTGCATGGACTTCATGGTCTCCATCATCTCCTGGTTCTGACGGGTGAGGGCGGCCAAGGCGTTGGCCACCACAATGTTGTTCGATTCACCAGCTTGTTGTTGCTGGTCAATCAGGCGTTCAACCTCGCGAACTTGGTCCGCGAGGACGTTGATTTGGCTAACGGTCGAAGCGTGCTGCTGCTCGCCTCGAGCGTGGGAATCGTGGACTTGTTGTTCCACGCGTGTGAGATGGTCACTGCCTGCGAGGGAGCGAGCGAGAACGTCGACGCGTTCACCCAGGGACTGGGTTTGAGTGGTCAGCTCAAAGACGCCTTCGATGGTTTGGGTCTGAGCTTCCGTGATGGATTCGATTTGGTTGGGCACGCGATTGACAATGCGGTTGTTGGCCTCAATGCCGTCGAGGTGGTGCTTTCGGTAGATCGCATCCATGGAGGCGGCGCGATCGACGTTGGAGGGCATGGACTGGAGGGAGTCCAGGACCATGCGCAAGGTGTCGTCCTTGCTCTTCATTCGTAGGTAGAACCAGCCAGCGCCTGCCACGAAAAGGCAGACGATGAGGAAAAAGAACCCCATGGTGGTGGCGGTCGACATCAGGCTTCCGGTTTGCGTCGTGTTTCCAATCATGCTTTCAACTCCGTTGTATTTTCACTGCTGGTCTCAGAGGTCCTAGACTTCTTGTCCGCATATGCGGATTTGGGCGAAATCCTCTCAGATTCCAGCAATGGAAGGGAAGGTTGCTCATTCTCAGTGGCTTCTTGAGCCTTGAGCAACTTGGCTTGGAGGCGAAGTTGGTATGCATTGGCGCGCTTCTTCTGGTAGGCGCGGGAGCGTTCCCAGCGTCGGTAGTTTCGCAACTTCATTTTCATGTGTTCGTCCATGTTCGTTTCCTCCAGTTGAGTTTGCTTACCAGTACCCCTCAAGGGATACAGTCAGCCTGTGCGCATATGCGAAATGCACTCGCCTGTTGGCCGATGTTGGCCATCCATTTGCTCCCTAGAATTAATCAAAGAGGCAACACAGCACGCCGTTCATGGAAGGCGAGGCGGCGAAGGAACCCTTGACATCCCGGGAAGCCTCCAACCCAACCCTAAGTCTCAAATCAAGAAAAGCTGCTCGAAAAATGGAAGAACAGATAGCATCCTTTGGAAACAAGAGGTGGTACCTTGACGTTTGTTGAGGAACTCGATTACCTTGTAAAAGCCGAGGCGCTGCTCAAAGGCACCAGCATCAAAATCGCGGAGTCCCGCATCGCAAAACGATTAGGAGTGGCTTCGTCGACAGTGCAGAGGTGGCGATATCTCAAGCACAAAGACTCATTCAAACCGCGTTTGAGTACCCCAAGGGGCGTTCCCATCGAGAAATCTGTTCGCCGGTCATACCTAAACCGCCAGAAACAGAAGGCGACTCGAGAGATTTCTCGAAAGCCGCCGACGCTTCATGTCGTCTGTTCACCAGGTGGCGGCGCCTTCTCAGTCTACATGTTCATTCGTTATGCATTGGCTCAACGCGAGCATTTCAAGGCCCAGGTTGAGATGACG
>Ga0181590_10003870_pt1 | contig 12497 bp, 12 predicted proteins | sample 071ome_34_FD_132446 | JGI IMG/M metagenome (GOLD analysis project Ga0181590, IMG submission 132446) | Coastal salt marsh microbial communities from the Groves Creek Marsh, Skidaway Island, Georgia - 071411BT metaG (megahit assembly) | ecosystem: Environmental > Aquatic > Marine > Intertidal... | reverse complement strand
GGTTATATGTTTCAAAGGTGAAAAATAGACCTCAGTATCTTTTTTTGCTAGTCGCAAATATTCATCGAAGATTCTTTGCGGGCGAATTTCTTCTTCTTTCATAGATCTATCTCAGATATAGATGCAGATGTATCCAGAAATACTGCATCTATTGAATAGGCAATAAATTGATACCCCTCCCTCAAGCGATTATCTAACTGCTCACTAGAAGGAGTAACAATATGAATTCCAGCTGGAATAGATTTTGCAGAAGCGCTCAAACGAATCTTGTCCATGATTGCGACGAAATCTGGATGCTCAAACTGAGCCGTCAAGCCCATCGAAGCCGAAAGGTCATAGGGACCAATCAGAATCGCATCTAACCCCTCCACATCAAGAATCGCATCTAAATCATCTACAGCATGGCAATGCTCAATCATCGCGACCAACAAGGGGGCCTGTGCCTCAGTCTGATATTCATTAAAGTATTTACCAAAAAGGTTGGCACGAGAAAACCCCACACCACGTGTTCCCGCCGGCGGCCAACAACACGCATCACGAATTTCCATCAACTGAGTGGCAGTTTCAACCATGGGCACAATAACTCCACCTGCTCCAGCATCGAGGGCCTGCTTGCAATCTTTGGCGGCACCCTGTGCAAGCCTAGCTAAAGGCAAAGTGTTACCCAACTCTAGAGATCTAAAAAGGTCAGGTAGCTGATGAACAGCAATCGCACCATGCTCCAGATCTACTGCGACCCAGTCATATCCGGCCTGCCCCATGATTTCCGCAATGGATGAGTGTGGAATCTGCATCCAACTACCAATCGAATAATTGCCTTCACGCAACTTTTCTCGGATTTTTTGAATCGCATCTAATCTATTCATAAGTTAGATCGTCAAACTTTAGGTTATAGGATTTCTCTTGAAGATGAATATTTTGTGGCGTTCGCCTTAGTAAGAATGAAACTGAATTTGCCTCAGCTGCAGTCATGTCTGTTTCCGCGTCTCCAATCATTAATGCTTGACTAGGATCAAACTTCTGCCTGCGCAACACAATACTAATTGCATCCTTTTTCGTGATTGGGGAGCCGAATATTTCTCGAAAGCATTCTTTAATCCCAAGAGCACTGAGAATTTCTTCAACTTCTTCTTGGGGTGTCGCAGTAACAAGGACGAAGTACTGTTTAGAATAATTCTGCAATAAATATTCCCGCACGCCTGGAACCCAAGGGGCGTCAATCACCGACTGTTTCACGGATTTTGCAAATATATCACAATAGTCCGCCACCTGCTCTGGAGTTGCTGGCTCGTCTGCCCAACTTAGGTATAAAGGCAATTTTTCAAATCTTGAAACTCCGCCATTTGATTTGTGATGTTCACTGACTTTAGATGCAACATCCTCGCCGAAAGACAAAAACAAACTTTCGAAGGCTTTGGTTTTGACATCCAGCGAATCTTTTATGACACCATCAAAATCCCAAAAAACAATAGCAAATTTAGCAATAGTCAAATTTATATTAAATTCCCGATTCATCACAAGTTCTGTCTTTACCACTAAAACACCTAGAATCGCGTGTTAATAATCCTCACTCAACCCTCTCAAGTGCTCAGAGTGTACTTCATCAACTAACTGTACTAATCCCTGACCCAAATCAACATGCACAGGCGGTATAAGCTTTCTTCCCAGCTTGGGCTGATAAGCATAAGGAGTTCGAATATAGTGACCTAGCTGCTCACCCGAACTAAATTTAACCGCATTCTTTAAACCAAGAATTTCAGCCAATATCTCGAGCATATCGAGAACACGCATCGGCTCTTGCCCAGTAAGAATAATACTTTGATTACGAAAATCATCACTTAAAGCGTCAACGCTTGCTAAAGCAGCATCCTCAACATGGATATATTCTCTTAAACTATCGGCGCTACCTTTATATTCAATCACACCTGTTTGAATAGCTTTTTTAACAATTCGATATAAGCCATTTGAGGAATCTGAGCGAGGCCCATAGAGAGAACCATATCGAAGGATAGTATAGTCAAGTCCATATATCTTCTGATACTCCTCAACATAATGTTCCGAAGCCTGCTTACTGCATCGATAGAATCCGCCTTCACGACTGTGGACGTAAACCGAACTTGCGTAGACAAATCGCTTCACATTATGCAGACGACAGGCTTCCATTACATGGGCATTACCGAGAACATTGACGCGAATAGTTTCTAATGGGTTATTTAGACCTTCATTTAGATCGGCTAAGGCAGCAAAGTTATATACAACCTCAGCGCCCTGAATTGCCTCATCAATTTCATTCTGATTCAAAAGATTACCAATAATCATCTCTTGGTCGGATCTAATCCATGGAGATGGTTGTTGATCAAATATTCGTACCTGATATCCAGCTTCAGATAATTTATCCGAGACATGACTACCTAAAAAACCAGAGCCGCCTAGAACACAAGCAATCTTCATAATTTATAACCCTTCTCGCTGGACATCATATTCTTCTTTCGGCACTAAACCTTCAAGAGACCGCCCTGTCAGAAAACGAATAGCCTCTTCTGTCGCTTCAATTTCCATACGCGTCCGGCAATCTATGGACATTGATCCCATATGCGAAGTCAACAAACATCGTTCAATATTTATTAACTCGCCATCATATGGCTCTTGCTCAAACACATCGATGGCTGCACTAGCAAGGTGGCCCTCACTTAGAATCATTGCCAAATCGTGCTCATTAATAATTCCTCCACGCGAAGTATTAATAATAACCGCATCGGACTTCATTAACCGCAAATTTTCCAATCTGATCATATTTTTTGTTTGTACCGTTAAGGGCACATGCAGTGAAATCAAATCAGCCTGTTCGTATATTTCCTCTTTCGTGGCTTCCTGAAGCCATGGCATATCTGAAAATATACTCTTTTCCTCAATATCATTAAACAAAATCTTTGATGGTGCAAATGAATTAAGTCGCTCAATAACACCCTGTCCAATCCTGCCAACACCGATGATACCGATCGTAATTTCCGAGATACGACGACCAAAATATCGGTGCCACAACCCCTGATGCATCTGACTATTCGCAATATGCACATGACGCAAGAGGGTTAGCATCATACCCACTGTTAGCTCTGCAACTGCCGGAGCAGGCGCATCTGGGGTATAGCTCACCTTAATACCCTTCTTTTCAGCAGCTAGCAAATCGACGCTATCGAGACCAATACCAACTCTGGAAATTAATTTCAACCGATCAGCATTTGCTAGGACCTTTTGGGTAATAGGCTCCGTTCCAGCAATCAATACATCAAAACCGGCAATCATTTCCGCAAGTTCGTCTTCTTTGAGCTTTCGACCCAACGGATTAATTACGAAATCAATCCCGGCTTGTTTCAGCGAATCCAAGGGTTGGGAGTTTTTATCTGCAAAAGGAACTGTTGTAATCAGAGCTTTAGGCATCTTGTGTTTCTCTTTAAGTTTATGCGGATTTTGATTCTGGCCGGTCGAAATCAATTAACCAGGTCGCGTGCTGCACCAGTCGCGCAGGACATTGCTCCACAGAAACTGAACCATTAAGTATATCTAGAAGCGGAGCAAGCTTTTCTTCACCTGAGGCTAAAACCACTATAGATTCCGATTGATCGATCACCGCAGGAGTAATAGTAATGCGCTCAAAAGGTGGCTTAGACCCATTTACGACAACCACTTTGCGCGCCTCATGCAATGCAGCACTTCCGGGAAATAGCGATGCTATATGGCCATCTTCACCTACTCCCAAGAGTAAGAGATCAATGCAATCCGGTAGGAGTTCCGAATAAAGTTTGGCTGCCAAATCTCTATCGCTTGACTCGGCTTTAATACGTTGAACGACACAACCTTTGGGAATACCAAACCGAAATAATGTTTGCATTGCTAAGTGATAATTGCTCTCTTCATCTATAGGCTTTACGCAACGCTCATCACCGAAGAAAAAGTCAATATTCCGCAACTGAAAAAAATCAGGGAGCTCCGCCCAAACTAACATAAGTTGCATTGCGGAACGCCCTCCAGTGAGCATCACAGTAACTCGGTCTTTCAAGACTGACTTTTCAGACAGAAATGACTGTACATATCTTGCGGACAAATTCGCCCACCTGTTACCTGGATACTGAATTATTTCTAACTGCATTAGTAGATACTTTATTGCCTAACCGCCATCTCGTGAAAAAGCTCGCTGGCTTTGACAAGTTCATCAAAAGCCCCTTGTGCTTTCAGCTCGCCCTTTTCTAAAAGGAAGATGGTATCGCAGTCCTTAACGGTGTTTAGCCGATGCGCGATAATTATAATTGTAATTGTATGTTCAAGATTATTGACCGCATCCATAACCGCTTGTTCAGTGAGATTGTCAAGTGCACTGGTAGCTTCATCCAGAATCAGTACATTCGGGTTATGGTAGAGCGCTCTTGCAATACCGATGCGTTGACGCTGTCCACCTGAAAGACGCACACCCCGCTCTCCAACTGTTGTGGCATAGCCAAGAGGCAAGTCGCTAGTGACAAACTCATGCAGATTGGCGATTTTCGCAGCTTCTTCCACGTGAGTTTGATTGATTAATTCAGGTTCGACACCAAAGGCAATATTGGAGGAGATAGTGTCATCGGTTAGATAGACCTGTTGTGGCACATAACCAATGGAGCGCTGCCAGGCGCGTTTATTAAGGTTAGTAATTGGTTGATCATCGATGGCAAGCGTACCCTCTTGCGCATCTAGCAGACCCAGAATCAGGTCTACCATGGTGGTCTTGCCGCTACCGGTGGAACCCACCAAACCAACCGTTCTATTTACGGGGATAGTTAGATTAATATCCCTCAGTGCCGGGGTGATGGCATTGGGGTAGCAATAGAAGACATTGCTCAGCGTAATTGTTTCGTTAAGTGGCATTGGAGTCTGTGGCTCATTGACGACGGCTGGTTGTATATTCATGAGGTCTTTGTGAAGAGCTTCCAGTGCGGGGCTAACAAAGCGAAGTTGAGTCATAGAACGATAAACCTGTTGAAGAGCAGGTATGAGTCGATACCCAGCAAAGGCATAGAGCGCGATAACGGGCATCGCGTTGGCGAAACTGCCGCTTTGCGCCATGAGATAGAGCACCACCAGAAGCATGCCACCAAAAGCTATACCCTCAAGGGCATAGCGTGGAAGCTGGCCGATTACCTGAACGCTAGCCTGATGGCGGGCGTAGGTTTGTGCAGGAACGGCAAAGCGTCTTATGTAAGACTGCTCCAACCCACCCATTTTCACTTCCTTGGCGGCACCAAAGGCTTCGCTTACAGAAGTAAAGCGCTCTTGGTTAGCCTTTACGCGCTCGGCACCCTTTCGCGCGAGTATTTTACTTGAGGCTTTGAGGATGAGGCTATAGACGGCAACTAGAACAAAGCCAACGATGAGCGCGAGTTTAGAGTCTATGAGGACGAGTAGTATAAGTAGTGCGCTTGCGACTGCGCCTTGAGCGATGAGGTTCATGACCTGATTAAGACCACCAAGAACAACTGTGTTGACTTCTGTGAGTATGGTCTTGCCCAAATCAGCAGAGTGACGATTCAAAAACCAGTTGTAGGGTTGATATAGATAGCTTTCAACTAGCCGCTTACCGATGCTATATTCGCGCATAAGTGTGAAGCGCAGCTGCGCGTAGGTAGTAAGAGCCTTGAAGGCTAGGGATCCAATCAGTAGCACAAAAACAAGGATGCCGAGCAAGAATAGGAACTCCTCAATGGTAACAACGCCGAAATTATTTGAAATGGAGAAGGTAGTTTTGAGAATGTCGTTAGTTTCAACCAACTCAGGATTCGATAGCACTGCAATGAAGGGCATTATCGAAGCCACTCCGAGCATATCAAGGAGCGCCATTATCAAAATCATACCAAGCAACAAGACAGCGCGCTTACGCTCGTGTAATGTTAAGAGATCGAGGATTTTTTTAAGCAAACTCATAAAATATAAGGTATTTATTCACGCAAGAATCGAATTAACTATTGAATTTTATAATTAAATCTTTCAAACTGATTTTTACAAATGGCTAGACCTAGGTAGAAATTTGTGTCTATTTTCATTTTCACTTTAGCTTTACAGCTTGTCCAAAAAATAGAGATAGTGGCAATTATCGGAGGTTAATTAACATTTTGCAGACAATAGCTACCGCACGACAATTTGAATTTGAATTGAAGCAAAAACTCATTATATATAAAATCCAAAAAATAGGTTAAATTGCTATCTATTGCTGACTCATGTGTCTTTTAAATCTTTTTATTTAAATGTAAATTCTGCGCTATAGAATTCCACAATTTTGGAGCAAATTTTCTCTATGTCTTCATCGGTCAACTGAACTGACGAAGGTAGCCACAATCCATTTTCACCAACAATGTTAGATACTGAGTGCTCACCATCTATATCATATGCAAGCTGTTTGTTGATTGGCGGATACATTACTCTAGAACCAATGCCATTATTCTTTAGATGATTAACCAAGTTATCTCTATCTTCCACTAAACAATCAATAAACCAAGGGGTGGTATTAGCCAAGTCCTGGTCAAAAAAATGAATTTGTTGAACATCTGCTAGTAGGTCTTTATAGCGAGCTAGTATTGCTTTTTTTCTTTTAACTCTGGTTGGCAATTTCTTCATCTGCTCAATTCCAATACAGGCTTGCAACTCAGTAAATTTAAAGTTGTATCCTATCTCATCATGAATATCGTTACCCCCTTCTGAGCGCCCAAAATCTTTTAATTTTCTTATTTTTTTTGCAAGACTATCATCGTTAGTGACAATTGCTCCACCTTGACCCGTCGAGATAATCTTTGGAGCTGAAAATGAAAAACTACCAACCGCTCCCACTGTGCCGATATGCCTACCATCTGGATAAAAAGACCCTAATGATTGAGCTGAATCTTCAATTAGAATCAAATTCTTCTTATTACACAAATCTTGAAATGCTTCAATACCCGATCGAGGATATCTACCATTAGCAGAAACCAACATAATTGCCCTGGTTTTATTGGTAATAGATTTTTTTACTAAATCAATATCTAAACAAAGCGTATCAGGATCAATATCTACAAATACGGGGACTGCCCCAAGCATCCTTATTGAATTAGGTGTAGCAATCATTGTATAGTTTGGCACTATTACTTCATCATTCGCTGAAATTCCAACTGCCATTGCTGCAAGCGAAAGACTAACAGTGCCATTGTTTACAACAATGCAATGTTTGGCTCCAGTATATTCGGCGATCATCTGTTCAAATCTTTCAGTGCGCTTAAATTCAGTAATAAAGCCATCCTCATCCATATATTCACAAACAGCCTGTTTTTCCTCCTTTCCAAACAAAGGGCGCATCTGCATAATAAAGTCACTCATAACTTAATTGCTTCAATATTTAAACTCACTAAAATACCGTTCTCTTTATCCATATGAGGAAAATATGCCTGCGAATGATCATCATAATCCTTATGCACCGTTTCTCGCCAGTCGTATCGCTTAATATTCTCAAAACCATTATTACCCAACAGTAAGGCAAGACTATCAAAGTTGTAAACCGTTCTGTGATAAAGAGTTTTTAGGCCTGAAGCCGTCTGTATGTCCATCTGTCCATACAAAGGTCCAAGAATTTTCTCAATATCTCCAGTTTTTTGATACACTCTAATTAGTGAATCAAAATCTGGAACAGCCAAGCGCAAAACACCCCCTGGCTTTAAAACCCTGCCCCATTCTGTTAAAACCTTTTCAGCCTCAGTGCGATTAAAATACTCAAAACTATGACTTGAATATATCAACGAAACAGACTCATTGTCAAACATAGGTAGCTCATCAATACTCGATTTATAATCTATATGCTCCATGTCGCACAAATCGACATTAACAAAGCCTGGTATGTTTCTATGCCAGCAGCCCAAATGTAACTTCAAACCCTAATCCTTAAATTTCTTTTTATCTTTATCAACAGAAACAAATGGGCCGTTCTTAGATTCAATAATCTGAGTGTCGTCCTCCAGTATTTCATAACCGTGACCACCATAACAAAACACTGCTAAATCTCCCTGACGCAAAATATAATCCTGGAAAAATTCTTCATCTTCAGTAAAAAGGAGTACTTTTACAGACCCTTGTTTTACATAGATAGTTTCTTGTGTGCGAGTTGCAATTCTATCGAATTCTTTGTGAATGTGAGAGTCAAGCTTCTTACCCTTATCGTACCACCAAGAGCCCACTTGCACAAAGAGATCATCTGGAGTTATAAAATTAAGACCTTTTGTCCAATCCTTGTCTCGATAAATAATTGAAATTATTTGGCCATCATGTGTAATTGTTTCCATTTATTTTGCATCCCTGTTTGATAAAATCGGAGTATCTGAAGGCCATTTAATACCAATACTTTCATCATCCCAAGCAACAGAAAACTGCTCGGTGACGTCAAAATAATCCCCATTATAGGCAAGCTTATAATGATAAACAGCCTCTGGACTATTGACATAATAAGCATTACCCATATTTGGAGGTATAAGAACTAACTGCTGGTTATCATGATTAATTGTAAAGCTTTGCCAGTGTTTAAAGGTATCTGACTCTTTGCGCAAGTCAACTACTACTTGTTGTATCTCGCCATAAACACAAGTTACTAACTTCCAAGATTTTGTATCGCCGTGTATACCTCTTAGAACATTATGTTTGGAAGTTGAAAATTTATCATGCTTAAAGTGAAGATTGCCTGGCAGTAGCGCTTCAACTTCTCTTTTTAAGAATGATGTCCAAATATTGCCTCTATTGTCATTAAAGACTGATGGTTTTAATATGTACACACCATTAATTTCAATAGATGGATGTACTTCAAATTCTATACTCATTCCTTCCCACCAAAATCATCATTTTCTAAATCATATTTAACCATTCGAGACACCAACTCTTGAAATGAAACTTTTCTCTTCCAGCCTAACTCGTTTTCAGCCTTAGCAGGATTACCCAATAATAATTCAACTTCTGCTGGTCGGAAATATTTTTCATCCACCTCTACTAAAACTTTGCCAGTTTTAATATCAATACCTTTTTCTTTAATACCTTTTCCTTGCCATCTAATATCTATACCAACCTCATTGAATGCAACCTGAACAAACTCACGAACTGTATGCGTTTCGCCAGAAGCAATAACATAATCTTGTGGCTTATCTTGTTGGAGCATTAACCATTGAGCATAGACATAATCTTTAGCATGTCCCCAGTCTCTTTTAGCTTCCAAATTACCTAATTTCAAAATATCTTGCCTACCCTGATGAATTTTAGCAACAGCTTGTGTAATCTTTTTGGTTACGAAAGTTTCACCCCGCCTCGGGGATTCATGATTAAACAATATTCCATTGCAAGCAAATAAATTATATGACTCTCTATAATTTACCGTTATCCAGTATGCATAAAGTTTTGCTGCACCATATGGTGACTTAGGATGGAATGATGTTTCTTCACTTTGAGGTTCTGTTCCAGGAATACCACCGAAAAGCTCTGATGTTGATGCCTGATAATATCGACAGTCAGGTCCTAAATCACGAACAGCGTCTAATAATCTAATAGCTCCCAAGCCTACCACTTCAGCAGTATATTCCGGCACCTCAAAAGAAACTGCGACATGAGACTGAGCACCTAAATTGTAAACCTCGTTAGGTCTAATCTGCATTAACAGTCTATGAATATTACTTGAATCTGTCAAGTCTCCATGGTAGGTGAAGAGTCTCTCATGGTTAAGAATATGGTCAATTCGTTTTGTTGTGAAAATGGAAGCGCGACGCAATATTGCATGCACTTCATATCCTTTTTCCAGCAATAGCTCAGCCAAATAAGAACCATCCTGACCTGTTAAACCTGTTAAAAATGCTTTTTTCATACATTGTCCTCTTTTGACTTCATTTATGATTTCCATGTATAGCGACACATGTTACTAATATCTTTTTTCTACACTCCATTTAGGCAATCTATTTTAAGCTCTACCATATCGATCATCCAAACGTTCAATGTCATCTTCCTTAAGATAATCTCCCGTTTGAATCTCAATGATTTTTAATATCTCATTACTAGGATTAGAAAGCTTATGAATCTCACCTTTTGGTATATATGTTGATTCATTTTGTTGAAGTGTAAATGTTTCATCCCCACAAGTAACTTCTGCAGTACCCTCAACCACTACCCAGTGCTCAGATCTATGCTGATGTCTTTGAAGACTCAGACTCTCGCCAGAATTAATAGTAAGATTCTTAACTTTGTATCCCAAGCCTTCTTCAATCGACTCAAATACACCCCATGGTCTATATGAATAGTTATGATCTTTAGATTCTTTGATATCTTTTTTTGATAGATCAGCAACCACTTCTTTAACTTTCTCAGCATGGTCTTTGCTCGCAACTAACACCGCATCAGAAGTATCAACGATGATTGTATCTTTCATACCAATTGCTATGACGGGCCTTTTATCAGATTTAATATATGTATTCACCGAATCATATTGATGGGTATTTTTTGATAGAGTCACATCTAAATCCGCTAGAGCATTCCAGCCTCCGACATCTGACCACTCGCCTGAGAATGGAACCATGATAATATTTTCAGACTTTTCAAGAAGTGCATAATCAATCGACTCTGATCGGGTTTTGTCAAATGAATCCTTATTAAGATAAATGGAGTCTTTCGATTTTTTAGCACCTTTTACTGATAAGTTGACTGTGTCAAAAATATCTTTGGCATGTTTTTTCATGCCATCAATAATAGTCTTAGCAGTTACTAGGAATATCCCTGCACTCCAGTAATAATTTCCAAGATTGATGTAATTTTGTGCACTTTCTTCATTGGGCTTTTCAATAAATTGATTAACTCTCAAAGGTGAAATATTATCTTCACACTCTATGTAACCATATCCCGTATGTGCAGATGTGGGCCTGATACCGTAGGTGACAATCGAGCCATTCAATGCAGAAACTATTCCCTTCTCGATGGTTTTAATAAATAACTCTCTATCCGGGATGTAGTGATCTGCTGGTAAGAATAAGAGTAGTTCATCTTCATTTGCTAAAAGTGCTGCTGCAAGTATCGCTGGTGCTGTATTTTTAGCACTGGACTCAAGTACCATCTCTACCTCAACACCCGCTAATTTGGCATGATCTTTAACTAAGAACTGGTGATCGATATTGGCAAGCACTTGGATCGATTGATTGGATACCAAGCCTTCAACACGTCGAAAAGTCATCTCCAATAGACTCTTGTCATCAATCAAAGAGGTAAACTGTTTAGGCAATGACTGACGACTCAGTGGCCAGAGTCTTGTTCCACTTCCACCGCAAAGGATAATGGGTTTGATGTTTTTCAAGAAATTAAATATTTAGGATTAGAAATTGATAAGGGCTATTATCGAAGGTCAATTCCCAACCAACAGGCGATAGCTACCGCACGACAATTTGGGTTAAAATTGAAGCAAAAAAACATGTTTAAAATTATACACATCCCAAAAAATATAGTTTTTATTGATACATAAAAATGATTTACGTGATTTCATTCAGTGATTGCTGCTATTATGAGATCTTTAAGTTAATTCACATCTTATAGGGTTTATAGCCAGATACAGTTTTAGTGAGGATTTCCTTAAGCATTTCAACATCATCTTGTTGAATTGATTTCTGGATTCTTTCGAAGACTATCTTCATTTGCTTAGGTGAAATAAAAGACTCTTGTGCGCAAAAAATCTTTTTATGTTCAGTTTCTTGCGACTGATTATCGACTAGAAGTTCCTCGTAAAGTTTTTCACCAGGCCTTAATCCTGTAATTAAAATCTCAATATCGCCATCAGGATGAAGCTCACTTTTAACGTTATAACCACTCAACTTTATCATCATTTCTGCTAATTCAACTATTCGAATGGGTTTTCCCATATGAAGTAAAAATACTTCGCCACCTGTTGCCATTGACCCGGCCTGTATAACAAGGGAAGCGGCTTCCGAGATGGTCATAAAATACCGAGTGATGTCTTTATGGGTTACCTTAACGGGACCACCGTTGGCTATCTGCTGACGAAATAATGGAACCACAGATCCAGAAGAACCTAACACATTACCGAAACGGACCATTGAAAATATAGTATTTATATTAGACTCCGAAGCTAATGCCTGTAATACTAATTCTGAAACACGTTTTGTTGCGCCCATCACATTGGTAGGTCTGACAGCCTTATCTGTAGAAATTAAAATAAAGCGATCAACGCCTGCTTCAACCGCGGCATCAGCAGCTATCTTTGTGCCCCATGCATTGTTATATATCCCTGAAATTGGATTAAATTCAACCATTGGTACATGCTTATATGCAGCAGCATGGTAGATTGTTTCAACCTTATTAGCAATAAAAGTTTTTAACATCAACTGCTTGTTAGTAACTGATCCTAAAACAGCGATAATCTCAGTTTGACAATCTTCAGATTCATTTAGCTCTTTCTCTATGGCATAAAGAGCAAACTC
>Ga0181590_10003869_pt1 | contig 12499 bp, 6 predicted proteins | sample 071ome_34_FD_132446 | JGI IMG/M metagenome (GOLD analysis project Ga0181590, IMG submission 132446) | Coastal salt marsh microbial communities from the Groves Creek Marsh, Skidaway Island, Georgia - 071411BT metaG (megahit assembly) | ecosystem: Environmental > Aquatic > Marine > Intertidal zone... | reverse complement strand
TTTTCAAGAGAGGTTGAAGACACTTGAGCATAAATTGAAAAAGTTTCGAGAACATCTGAGGCTCCCATATTTGAACCAGTTCCACGAGTGGTCAGGTTTTCTTCAAAAGCATTTGTGATTGTATTGTCTTTTGTTGCGTAAAATCTTTTGATCATTTCGCCGACCCTCGCACATCTGTATTAAAGCTTTTAATTTCAAATATAACGTTTCGTGGAGCCTTTAGATAAGTTCCATCTTCAGATTTTATATCGTCTATTCCCACTGGAGCTGATGAGTATCCAGATCCAGTTTTAAGAATAGGCGTTACTTTAGTCGTATCAACTACTCCATCGACTTTATTTATTATATTGAATATATTGGTTAAATAAAAAGGCTCGCCGATATACATCTTTTCAGACATTTCCCTGGCTAATCTGATTTGAACTGAGTTTAGAACTTCAACCTTATCTTTTGACGGGTGCACAATAATCTCATAATCAAAACCTACATTCATTATTTTGGCGTCATATATATCGATACTATCATTTAGCATTTTATTTTTATTCAACCATTGTTTAATATTTTGTTTTAATGTATCGCCAGATTTTACCAAATATCCATTACTATCCTCAGAGACAACATAGATGGATAATCTTCTATTGGTAGAAGAAGGATCATTAACCACAGAGGCTCTCTTTACAGATCCATAGTTCGGAGGCATCATATATATATAAGCTTCATAATCATTCCTTGTAACAGATCTCATCTGTGAAGCTCGAACAGCATAAGTTCTATATCTCAACTCTTCTGATGTTGGAACAGAAGTGTTTCCAACAATCGGATTATCGTTTGAAACTTCTAACGATGATCTAACAGAAGATTGAGCAGAAATTCTATTTCCCTGATCATTTGGGAAATCCATAGCAGAAACTATAATGCTATTTAAAGATCCAGCTGCAATATTAACTGAATCAGAATCATTCTGGTAATATAAGATAGTTAATGTAGTGTTGGAGGGAGCTACGCCCAAAGTATTTGTTCCAAGAAGCTGTGTTGGATCAAATGCAGGATCAGCAATGAAAGGTTTACCCTCCATTCTTAAGGATACTTGACTTGGGTCTGCTATGTCGGTTGTTGTTATTTCCTCGTCTGTTCCATGACCAAATTGTATATATGTTCCATTTTCATCTTGAGTCATAACGAATCTTCTGGGAACTATTTTAGGCTTTATTATTTCAGGTACCCCGTCTGAGTATGCATTAGGGTTTGTCGTGTTTATATATACAATGTCTTGTGCTAAATGCTCAACCTCATAGTAGTCATGACCCTCGGAATCTCTAACGGACTTAATCTCAGTTATAAAAGAAGGTCCGATTCTAATTTTCCTAAATTTTGCAAAATCTCCTATTTCATACGTTGTCCTATATAAAACAGTAGACCTAACTTGTCCATGAGAGCGGATAGCATAACTTGTCGGCTTACCGGTTGATTCATTGAATCTTGCAGCGACTATTTCATTTTTTGGGTTTGCAAAATCTACATCTTCAACTAATACAAACGTAGTTCCTGTCTCGGATCTTACTTCAGATCCTTTTTTTAATATTGGAATCAATTCAAAATCCGGTCCGACTCCTGATGTATTTGCTGGTACTACTATGTAAAAAGTAGCAGTGCCATATGCCGCTGGGCGACCTGTGTATCTATATCCAGAATTCCTGACATGTCTTCTAACATTTTCATATTCTATCGCTGTTTCTAGAAAAGATTCATTGACTTGATAATCTAAGTAAAAAGATAACATATCTCCGATATAAGAAACCGAATCTAAAATATATGATCCAAAGGAGTTTTCTGAAAAATCCCTATAAGAATCTGGGTAATATCTTCTTGCATGCTCTTCAAGATCGCTCTTGATAGAATTGAAGTCTCTATTGGTATAGTTAACTAAAACTTTTTTATCTGACATTAGTAGAATCCTATTGTTGTATCTGGTCTGAGGTTTAGTTCAAAAACCTGTTGGGTTGTCTCCATTGGTATGTAATAAATAATTCTTAAGGACATCGTACCAGCGTCTATCTCACTAGAGGATGCATCTACTTGAATATCTTCAACATCAATATAGGGAACATAGATTGATATTTTATTTGAAACAGAAGATGCAATAGAACTTCTCACTGAATCTAGATTTTGCTCGAACAAATATTTCCTAAGTCCTACGCCATAATTTGGATCACTCAAGTTTTCACCAGGAGAGGTCAACAAAAGACATTTAAGATAGAAGGATATTTGATCCTTCACATTATCATACATTTCATAAGCATCTTCATTTCCTTTTTTCAAAGGCCATCGTGGTCCAAACAGAGGCATGTAGTTCTCCCATTTTTAACTAAATAGGTTCTACCTTAAATCTTTTTTCGGATCAGCACATTCCTCACCATCCTTATCATAGACATCATATTCCCTCAATCTCCATTTCCACCAAGGAAGTCTAAACGGAAGAGAAAAAGCCCAATTGATTGGGTTTCCTAATCTCAGGAACATTCTTTCAGAATCATCATCGTCGTCTGGTGATAATCCGTCAACGTGATTAGATAGATAAATCGATTTGAATTTTCTTCTCAACATGTTTTTAAGAAACTTGTTTATTGTTCCATCCCATTGTTCGGCATCAGAGCCCTCTTCGTATCCCTCAAGCCTTTCGCCTTCTCCTCGTCCCACGGAAGGCATTAAGGATTCCATACAATATATCGCTAGCATAGAAGATGTTTGTCTAAGGTTGAAAATTTTGTCAAAAATAACCTGAAACTCTGGGCTCTCGACCATATCATTAATTAAACACTCCAAATCGTAAGGTTCCTTACCTGATAATGGATCAAAGTCTTCAAATGTAGAGTCTATCACATCAATTTCAGATGAGACTAGTGGCACTACAACAGTATTATCATCAAACAAATATGTTTTCTCTCTTCTCGCAAGTGAATAAAACTCTGGATTTAATTTTAGAGATTGTTTTTGTGAATCCGAGAGACCTCCATTGTCCGAGTTTGGCATGACTAAGCATAATCTTAAACCATATTTTACCCCAGTGGATCCGATAGTTCCGGTTGGCTCTAGAGTTTCCCCTTCAAGTAAGAAATTGTCATCATGAACAACATTGAAATCTTCGAACTCAACACCCATGACATAGTTTTTGTAGTTTAAATTGATTTCGCTAAACAAGTCTGGATTATAATCGATTAAAATATTGATATAGTTTGCATCCACAAATCCTTTATCTAGAAGTGTTCTGAAAGATGATGAATACGTAAATCTTAAATCGCCAAAAAAGTCCGATAAGTAATTTTCTCCGACAAGATTCAAATTTTGATCGATGAACTCGTGTGCTTTCTCTAGAGATACTGCTCCCTGATATACCAATCCTCTATTTTTTATTTGAGTGGGAGCTGCGGACTCTTGCCTATCAACAAATCTTACATATCTTTCAATAACAAATTGTGGTTTATCGGCCTCAGCCATTGGAGGATTAACTAGATCATTTTTAATATCAGGCACAAAACCAGCGTCTCCGAGACCAGAATAGAAATCATTTGTGCCGACTTTAGAATTTGATTGAGGGAAGAGCGTTTTCATGCCCAAGAATGATCTAAATAAATCATAATATGGAGGCTTATCTGATAATCCGTCGACGACGCCGCTATTTAATCGATTCAACTCTTCTCTCACAAGTTCTGACATAATGAGTGTTGCTTGCTTTTCAAACAGACGTATGAAATAAATCTTTTGAAAGAATCTCAACTTCTTTATTACTGAGAATCTTATGTCTCCCTTGCTTATGTTTGTAAAAGGTTGGCCATTAAAAAAGTTTTCTCTTTCATCATCTGGGGTTAGTCTAAAAGCTATAGCCATATAGCCCATATACCTCATTCCTTTCCTCATTTCCTGTAAAGGATTGAAGTTAGCTTGAGGCTTTCTAACGCCTCCTTCTGGAAGATTTATTCTCATGGATCTCTTGAGATCTCTTGTTATGTTTCTATATAAATCAAGACCTTGCTGTATTTCGTTCAGAGCGTTTTGAACTGCTTGCGGAGCTTTTACTCCATCAACATCAATCATTCTTTGATATGCCTCTACAGATTGTTCTAGAAAAGTGTACCAATATCTTTCTCTAACAATTCTAACTTTCCTATTAGCTGTGAAGGCTCCTAGTTCTGACATTTCTTTTTTCATCTTGTTCGCAATGTAGAGAGGTAACGATTGATCAAAATTGTCAAATCTAACTTGCAGGTTTGAAAAAAGACCATATCCTTTCATGAAATATTCTGCTAGATAAGTTCTTATTGTGGTTCGAACTGCTCCGTCCATTTTGGCTTGCATTTTTGCATTGGTCAAAAGCTTAAAAGGAATATCGTTGATACATTCTGGATCTCGAGATAATCTTGGATCGTTTTTTAATGAGTTAGATAGTTGCTTTTCTCTCTGTTTAATATCGCTCATGTCAAGCAATGGAGGGGTTTTTGGATCACAGCCATCTTGAGATCTAAATGATTTCATAGCGAGCTCAGACCATCCCTTATGCTGCCTTGGCTCAATATAATAGTGAGGATTCGAGTATCTTCCGCCATATTTCGCCGGATCTAAAGCTGTGATTCTCGAGTCAGCAAAGTCTCCTAAAATCTTCTCATCCTCAGCCTTGTTGTATGGTTCCTTAGTTTTTGGGTTGTAATACTTAAAGGAATCTTTTGACAAGTTGTTTGATACATACCCAAATCTAAACCCGTTAGGTATTCCGCCCTCTTGTGTTGGATCTGTCAAAAGATCCTTGACTAGAGAGTCGGTGCACATTTTATATGTTTCCTCATATAATTGTGAGTATTTTCTATTAATTGGAAGTTTTGATCCCATAATCTTATTGAAAGCGGACTTTCTTATATCATCCTCACTATTGGATTTATAAATAAATCCTTTAGATTGAAGATATTCATCCTCTTTTTGTGTTATTGCGATTGGGGTATTAAAATTTAATTCGCGTGTAAAGCCGGCATCATCAATCTTTTCCAAAATCTGAAGATTGTATCCGAATACCTTCTTTGGCTGTCTTAAATTAGAAGCAGCTACATGTAATCTATATGAAAAATCGCTTTCCTCGGGGTCATCCTTGTATTTCATCACAACATTTCTGGAAGACTTCTTGTTTGTTTTTACTGTTTGAAAATCATAGTCAATCATGCCACCTAGTAAATCATCTCTAGATTTTATCGCAATAGTATCTGGATAAATTCCTCTAGCTTCGCCATTATTATAGTTCGTCATAATCGCTTGACCGAATACTAATTTGCTATCAAATTTTGCTTGCCACTCATCTTGCGTATTTGTATATCCGGGTGCAAAGAACTTTATAAACTTTCTTGCAAACTCAGATCTACCTTCATTGTCAGATAGAGCATGCCCAAGTATTCCATTTTTTCTCATAAAACTGTAAGACATAACTCGATTTAAGTTTTCATACTCAGAATCTATCTCGGCTGATTCCAACTCCTTCTCTAATTCAGATTGATATGCCTGATTAAATACATTGTTTGGATTACATGCGTCCTTGTCCAATTCGTCTCGCAAAGCATCAGTGAACATATCATCTGTTCCGGCTACAAGGTCCAAGATCTCTTCTGCGGCTGTGCGTGTTCTATTGTTCAAATCTGGGACGATATCTTCTGGATTTGGGAAATTTGCCAACAACTCTTGTCGTAAATCGTTCCACTCTTGCAATTGTTCATTGTTCATACAGATCGCTTTTGAAATAGGAAGATTTGGAACACCACTATCTAGCAAATCCCTAATTCTTTCTCGGTCTTCTGGTGACAAAAAACTACCCAGTGTTCTGAAAAAGTAAGCGACCTGATCTGGTGAGCCTAGAAGTGCATCCATCTCAGGTGTCAAAACATTTGATGCATTTGCCACCATCCTTCCAAATTGCTCATCTTCCTCTCCTGGTCTTGCTACCATCGCATTTAAGAAGTCATTTGTTCCCGCTACAGAAGATAGCATGTTTGTAACTCTTTTCGAGGATCCTTCATAGTTTTGATTTGATTGAAGCAACAAAGGAGAGAAGAGGGCTTCTGCCAACTCTTCTGCTTTTGATTTGCCGGTCTCGGGATTAGTTGCATCATTGCAGAAAGACTCGTTTAAAGCGTCAATAAAATTACCGGTCAAACTTTTATCTTTTAAAGCATTAGCGGCGGTGTTGGCTGCTACACCCATAAAACTACAGAGAGATGACTCTAGTGTATTTACAAATCTTTGAACCATCCGGATGAACAAGTCTGTGCATAACTCAATCATTTTTTCTCGAATTATTTCTGGGATTTCTGCCTTTAAAGCTGCTAGAGCGTCAATCTTTGGCCAAACAATCTTGGGTGTCATTATGTCAAAAGTTGGATCGCAAACATCGATAGACAAACTTTTCATAAAGTCGCCTGGTGGTGGGAAAATCACAGGAGCATTTGGACAAGTAAAAGCCGTAACAACTAAGTCTCCGACAAAGTCAAGAACAGGATATTTTCTTAAATCCTCTAGAAGCTCATCAACCCCCATTGAATCAATAATATAATCGATTAAGAAGTCGAACATTACATCAAATACAACATCAACTTTTACACCCAAAGCGGTTTCTTCAAAACTTGCAGCGGCGAGTTCGAATTCGCTTGGTTGAGTTGGATCTTTTTGAATGTCAATTTCTGACAATGGAGTTGGTGCTGGTGTGGCTGAGGGAGTCTGTTCTGTTTGTCCGGGTGTTCCTCCGTCATTTAGTGTTGCATTGGCAGCTTCTATTTGAGCAGATTCTTCTGGTGATGCGGCTCTGAATGTTCCGGTTCCACCTTGCGTAAGAGCGTCGTTCAAGGCTTGATCCACATCGACCGGTTTTGGAGGTAAATTCAAGACTTGTCCAACTGAAATTAGATCGGGATTAGGCAAGTTGTTAAGTTTGGCTATTTCCATATAGCGGCTGCCATCGCCCAGCTCTGTCACCGCAATTTTCCATAATGTCTCTCCAGATTTGACCGTGTGTGTTTCTGGTAAAATAACTAATTGCTCTTGACTGCTGGATTGTGTTACAGGAAGATCTTCCAGCAGTGGTTCAATATCAGAAAATGTAGAATCTTGTGCGGTTTGGGACGATGTGTCATAAACAAAAGCATTTTTTATTCTTGTCCAAGCCGAGGCTTGCTCTTCTTTCTTTTTGTCTCTTATTTTATTCTTTAATATTTTTAAAGCTTTTTTCTTTGCGTCTTTTGCTTGTTCTTCACTATATCCTGGTGCACCAGGCTTAAAATATGCGTTAGCTTGTAATTGTTTGTATTCTTCAAGCGTAAAAGTACTCCCAGCGCTACCAAATGTGAAATTAAATATATTATCAAAAACAAACTTCTCTTCTTCTTCGGTTAGTGTCTCGAAATTTACAGCTTTTTCCGAGATCTTCAACAATTCTTTTGCTATTTTTTTCGTCTTTGTTATATCCGATAGTTTCGCTTCGCCTTGACTAACTTTCTTCAAAGAAATTAAAGTGGCAATATTCACATCTCCGCCGAACTCTTTTGCTATTGCTTCATCGAGATCTTGTCTAAGACTTGTCGGCAAATTATTTAAAAACAAGTCCAAAGTATTTATCTTCATGAACTCAAACATCTTGTCGATAATTGCATCTAAGAAATCGTCCATGGAAACACCAGCTAGCAAACATTTCGCAGCCTTCTTGCCAAGCTCAGAAGTGTTGCAAAGAGTCATTGCTCTCATGGCATCTCTACTTCCTTTTTTGTTAAACAAAGAAGTTACGCTATTGTCTGGAAACTTTATTGCTTCTTTCCAAGCATCTTGAGCCTCGGCCCAGTGAGGAGAGTTTTGAATTTGATTTCCGAAGTTGCCTCCTTCTTCTAATGCATTGAATTTGATTTCGGCCCATCTTACAGCTTCATTGTTTAGTTTTTGGGTATTACTAATGAAATATTTTTCTTCCGGAGGATAAGTTCCTGAAACTTTATAAGGGTCTGGTGTGAAAGTGAAAACTATTGTAACACTTGGAGTATCAAGAAGTTTTTGCAAAATTTGAAAAATATTATCCAGAGTTGCAGCTGTAAAAGTTGCCTGCTTAGTCGGTTCCGTATCAAAATTATATTGACTTTTTACGTGCTTTAAAAACTGGTTCTTAAATTCATCGGTATATCTTTTTTTCATCAAAGCAGCTCTTTGCTCGCTTGGTGATGGATTAGAACTGCCTTTTCCTTCTGCCAATGATGTTGCTGAGCCTTGTGCTTGCTTTGTTAACTCGCGACAAACTTCTTTTTGAGCTTCTTGCTCTATTGCCTTGAAGGCTGACATTATCTCTTTGGCAAGAGTATCTGTTAATCCGGTACCAAGACCAAGTTGTTGCTCGAGCAAACACTCAAGTCCATTTTCTGTTTCTTCTGTGTCTAGACCGGCTTCGTTGTCCAAAATCATGTTTGGATACCAGTGGTCTACGGTCCACTCTGCCCATGGTTTGGAATCCTTTGCGGTCATTTCCGATATCATCTGGTCTATTCGAGACATGAAATGATATACAATTCTCATGCTTGGATTTTTTAATTCCGATGATTCTTTAATTCCAAGCGGTTGATAAAAGTTGCAGCCACCTTCAGCCCTCACATAAATGTCATCTAGATCATAGTCTTTTCCATTATCTTTAAAGACGATCTTAATTTTTCCAGGCTGCTTTCTAGAAAATCCTCCGCCAAGAATAGATCCCAAAGGTACATAATTTTTTCTAGCCAAAGCGTCATTGATAAGATTTTTAAATCTTTTAAGTTTGTCTCTAGCATTATTATAAGAGATTCTAACAGCTCTATTGTTTTCTTGCCTTATAACAAACCCTTCGCCAACTTGTTGTGTGGCAAAACTATAATATTTTTCATACAATTGCAAAGAAAATCTTAATTGTCTAATCTGCCTGTTTAAAATGGCGCCATCAACAATTACTTCAAGACCAGTGTTTATACTTGATATTTCTTCGTCATCCTCAACATCTTCATCATCTATTTGATCAAAGTTAAATGCTGGGACGGCAATGAGATAGCTCGAACCAAACCTTAAAGTATTATAGTTGTCGTATGGTCCATCCTTTATAAAACCAGCATCTACGAGGTCAGTTAATATTTTTTCGTTATAAGGCTTTTTTTGATCTGTGAGTATCTTCTCAACACCAAAATAAATAAGTTTCTGTTCAAGTAAATCTTTGTCTGGCAACATTTGTCTATAAAGAGAGGAGATACTACTATCTCCGGCTTCCATAATTGTCCTCTTATCGTCAAATTCCAAAGTTTCATAAGCAGTAATTCGAACATGATATTCGCAATCTGCCTCATTTAGATAAGATTCTTGAATCTCCCACCATGGTGCCTCTAAAACAAAGTTTGGATTAGGTATACACGTAGGGCATACCTTGTCTCCACCCTGTTCTTGTGGGTCAAGCTCAAAATCTTTACACTCGGTCTCTTGATAATCTGAGAACTTTTTTTCTAACTCTGACATTGTTGCACCTATGTTGTATAAACGAAATTACTATTGATATATAGAGCACCCTTTACTTCACTATCATGTTCACTTAAATATGTGTTCTTTATCATTCCTAACCCATTTTTATAAAATCCTAAATCTGCTGCTTGTTTTCCCAAGATCGTCTGTATTACCATGCTTGACGGCAGACCTGAATGGACTGGAACCGTAGCTACTCCAGTAACTCCATGAACGTGTCCCATAAATGCTGTATTGAGCTGTCTCAAAATTCCATTATTGTTCCCTATACAAACTGTCAAATACGTTAAAGTATCAACTATTTCATTTAAGCACATTACAAGATTTTCCCCCTTTGGAACCGGTTGCAACTTCTTTCTAGTTCTTGTTGCTCCCTTATTGGCCTCTAAGACATTGAAAGAAAAGTACTTCTCGTCTTCAGTATAGTTTCCGGCAATAAAAGAAATCTTGCCATTGTTTTTCGTGGTCTTATTTTCTCCACCATTTGATAACCTTTCTCCATCCGAGCCGGCTCCATCTATCCTTGCTCTTCCGGTAACAAGCTTTATATCTTCTCTAGAGTGAATTCTTATTTGATCAGCCTTTAATCCTATGGCAGATCTTCCCTCAGTAGATTCTCCTTCAACCGGTGCCAATCCCATATATTGATCTATATCTGCTTTTTGCGAGATGTAAACTCTAGCAGCATCCATGGCAAAGTTTGGATTGACCAAAGTGTCCTTGTTTGGTTGACCATATGATCCATCCTTGTGTCTGTATGATGATGCTAATCCAGCGATCAAATCAATTCGTCCAGCTCCAGTAGCTCCCTTTCCGCCATAGCCGGATTGTAGAGAACTTGGCCTATCTCTTCCTTGGATTATATAGGTATTATTCTTACCTTTTTCAATCTTTTCTGAGCCTGCTTTTTCAAAGGTAGGATGTGGTTCTTTTAGATTTTTATTGGCAATACCTTGATTTTTGCCAAATTTTCTATTCCTCTTGACCTCTTCTTGGTCTAAAGCTTGCGATTCATCTCTTGTTTTTTTTGCCATTGATCTTCCTTTGTAGATTATAGATTTATATCAGATAGTTCAAAATGAACATGTACACAATTATTTCCTCTTTCAATGATTGAAGAATAGCCTTTACTTTGTTTAAGTTTCGCAAACTTTACTTTGCCAGACAATTCTGCATTGGCTGCTTCTACTGATTGCCAAATTAGATCTAAATTATCTCCGCTTAAATCGAAAGCACCTGTTCTTCCAACCCCACCATGTCCGCGACCGACACGTCTTGCAACTATCAATCCAGGAGTCGGCTTTGACCTGATAAATGCATGCATTGCATCATAATCACTAGTGTCTCCTTGAAAACCATATCTTGTGGCATAGTTTTTAATTATCCTATTTTGATCATCTTGTCCACGATACACGCTAGTAAGAACTGTTTTCTTTGTCAAAAAAGGCCTTAGGGCTTCCCATGCCCTTTTTCTTAAAATGCCGTCTTGACCCGGTCCAAATTTTGAATCAGCAAAACCACTCTCAGCGGCTCCCAAGTGATCTGCACCCAATTCTTCATATGATGGAGGGGTTCCAAGTAATCCAGGAGATCCATCATTAAAAGCACCGCTAGCTGTCTGCACTCCCTCGATTGTAGCTAGTCTTAAAAAGCTATTGTCAAAAATTAGACCTCTTGGTTCTGAAAATCTGAGAGTCTCAAAGTTTGAATTTATTACGGATCCTTTTTCGAAATAGCAGTCGATTATCTGTCCATATTGAGGTGAATTTACACTATCTGCTGAATAATCAGATCTTGCCACAAACGTCGTTGCATGCAATTGAATTGCCTGATTAATTGACTCAGCGGAAGTCATGGAAGTGGGGTTTGGCAATATGTCTCCAAACTGAGTCAATGGCCTAACAATAATCTTTATAAAATTTACTCCCAATGAAGGGTCTTCTGCTATTTCTGCAGAGGTATCGGTTGACCCAGGTTCTGTAGATTGAAATCCACTATCATTATCTTCCGTTCTGATTCCGGATAGGCAAACTGCTTTAAATTTTCCATCGATAGCAGTACTCATGGCGCTATCATAAAAATTATCCATAAGATTGGACATTGTATAGTTAAACATGTCAGAAGAGCTATTTGTGTAGTGCTTATACATGTAAGCGTTGTTAAAATATTTTTTATATGTGCTCACTACTCGTCCTCCGACTTTTGAATTTGATCAAATATTTGAGCAAAGTCTTTGTCGGTCAACTCGTCGCTTTTTTCATTCTTAGACATGAGTCCACAAAGCTTTACAAGCTGCTCATTGGACCGCTGAAGCGTTTCTACATACTTTGCAAGGGTTTGACCCATGTCTCGGTGTCGGGACTGATCCATGGCCAAATATCGCATTGCATCGTCAAGAAGTTCGCGAGTTGTTTCACGGTCTCCTCTAATATTGTCGATTGCTTCTTTAATAAATTTGTCACTGCTCATGTCAATAATTAGTCTCGGCTAAATTTTGCCATTGTCCCAATCATCTCTAAATTCTCTATAGCGAGTTCTCATTTTGTTTAGTTGGGTTACAATCTGTTTGGTGTTCATCCCCGTAAGCTCACGGAGATATAGATAAATGGCTTTCTTATTGAAGATCTCGATGTCATCTGCCGATTCGAATAATACAATCACGGCATCGTATACTTTCTTCTCGGCTTCTTTGGAAAAGTCAACCTCCCATGTGGACATCTCGAATCTTAAGTGTTCCATCATTTCTTTGCGAACCTTTTTGTCTTGGAATGATTCTGCTTTGTCAACAAGGTCTCTCTCGAGATCATAGTCAACTGCTTCAAATGAAATCTCTTTTTCGAGTCGCTTCTTGTTCTTTTTAACCTTGTGAATAAACCAGTTCTTTGTTACAACAGAGAAGTAAGAAAAGGCCTTCGATCCTTTGTTCGGATCGAACTTGGCGAGAATAGTTACAAGCCAT